>Ga0078972_1009946_pt1 | contig 18252 bp, 16 predicted proteins | sample YelNatPaOPGAMG01_FD_67568 | JGI IMG/M metagenome (GOLD analysis project Ga0078972, IMG submission 67568) | Hot spring thermophilic microbial communities from Obsidian Pool, Yellowstone National Park, USA - OP-RAMG-01 (SPADES assembly) (version 2) | ecosystem: Environmental > Aquatic > Thermal... | reverse complement strand
CAAGTTTTACTACCGGCAATTTATTGTTCCTTATTGCCTGAACATAGATATATGGCTTAACCTTCTCGTCATATTGAACCTCGCTATTTGATAGCGATAACCCTTCTTGCAACTTATTAAGTGCTGTGATTTCCGAAATATCAAGTTCTTTGTCGCTTGAAAATGCCTCAAAAAGGTCGTTATAAAATTTGATTAAATCAGCCTTATCCTGATTTTTCAATTTCTCAATCTGCTCGTTCTTAATGTCTTTGTCTGTTAAAACATACTGCTTTATTTCCTCAAGTTCAGACTGAAGTTTAGCCCGGCATTCCCTGCAAACAGTGTCTCTATAAAATAGAGGCAATCTCTTTCCGCAAATCCTGCAATTCGCCATAGAGCCCTCCTTTTTATCATTAAAAATTTAACCATACAATAAATTTTACCTCAATTGAGCGATTTTCATCACTTTAAGAAGTTTTAGTATTTTTTAAAAAATGTGCCATCCTTTTTGGGGAATGTTTACGCCTTTTATTCTATTTTTCTATTTAATTGAAAAGCATAAAGTTCTGGGGATTTTATGTGGCTATTTCTACTCTCATCGCTCTTTATTTTCCATAAAAATGTTCAAATTTCAACGAAAATGAGTGGGAAGTATAATTTTGTGCTAATCTCATGGCTCCTCTTAATAAGGTATAATACCTTAAAAATAAATTTAGGAAGAGAGTTTACACGAACTTACTTCTTATGAAAAGTTGAAAGGTCTACTTGGAGAAGGGAATCCGAAAGATTTTGAAGTCTCTGACATTTTGCTTCTTGATAAAATCTTAAATTTTGGCATAATTGAAAATGCAAGAGGCACAATTAAAGATTAAAGAGTGTATAGTCACCCAATTTAGGGAACACTACTTTAATAAAATTATTTTGCCTTTTATTTGTAGAAAGGAATGGAAATATGTAATCAAAAACTTGCAAAATTTTCTAAAAAGTATAAAATGTTTAAAAAGGCGAAGGGCACAATTTATGGATAGTTTGGAAAAGACAGGATTTAGCAAAATGTAAGGAGGAGCAGTGTGAAATATTTAATTATAGCTGATGACTTAACCGGAGCAAATGCAAGTGCCGTCCTTCTTGCCAAGCTTGGTATTAAATCCTTAGTCATTTTTCATGACTCTTCAACTGCAGACTTAGAGTCTTACGATCTCTTATCTGTTGCAACAAGTAGTAGAAATATAGAAGCATCCTCTGCGTATAAAATTGTTTATGAAACTATATCAAGGTTTTATAGACAGAACCTATTGCTTGTCAATAAAAGAGTAGATAGCACTCTAAGAGGTAATATAGGAGCGGAAATAGATGCGATTTTGGATTTTGAAAAAGATTCTGTAGGATTTGTTGTTCCTGCTTATCCAGATTCTGGTAGGATTACCGTTGGTGGCAGAATGCTTGTTAATGGTAAACCCTTGCAGGAAACAGATGTTTCAAAAGATCCAGGCAGCCCCATAAAAACTTCTAATGTTATTAATTTAATTTCTAAACAAACAAAATATAAAGTGACTCATATACCAATTGAAATTTTACTTTCCGAAAAAGTCAATGACTTTATAAAAGAAGAGTACTCTACTGGATCCAAACTTTTTGTTTTTGATGCCGTGACAAATGAGCATATAGATAAAATAGCAGATGCGGCTTTGCTATCAGGTTTGCGTTTTATTACAATAGACCCAGGACCATTTAATGCCTCGTTAGTAAAAAAAATTCATTCAAAAGGTAAAGTATTATTTTTAATTGGATCTACAACAGATTTAACCTTAGCACAAGTTGAACAATTGCAGTTAAAAGGGATACCAGTAATAGAAGTTGACATACCACGCTTCTTAATGCTTGAAGAAGAAAACTTAGTGAAGGAAGTTAAGAATTTTGTGAATGAAATAATTAAGGATTCGTCTGGCAGCCTTTGCATTAAGACATGTAAGAAGATACAAATCGAGGAGTATAGCAAAAGATTGAGAATTAGTAGCGAATCGGTAGTCGATAAGATTAATAAAATCATGGCACTTATAGGTAAGGAAATCCTTGAAAAAAGCCCATATTTTACAGGTATTTTCGTAAGTGGTGGTGACACGACAAGAGCACTTATGAAGTTTTTAGACGCACAAGGTGTTAATGTCCTTGGCGAAATTTATCCACTTGTTTCTTTTGGAAAGATCGTAGGTGGGCCGTTTGAAGGACTAAAAATAGTTACAAAAGGTGGACTGGTAGGTCAGAATGATACCTTACTGAGGAGTCTCGATTACCTTTGGGGGGAAAAAACATGAAACCAGTTATAGGAATTACGATCGGTGATCCCGCAGGAATTGGTCCCGAAGTTGTTGTTAAATCATTAATTGATAAAGAAATCTATGAAATTTGCCAACCAGTTGTTATTGGAGATATTGCTGTTCTTGAAGAGACTCGGGACATTTTAAACGCTAGCTCTTCTCTTAATTTTGTTGCGGTTACAGATAGCGAAGAAATTAGTTTTCCATTTGGAACAATACCGGTTTTTGATTTAGGGCTCATAAAGAAACCAATAATATTTGGCAGGTCGATGTCAGAGTACGGTTTTGCTTCATATATGTACATAAAAAAGGCTTCAGAGCTTGCACAGAAAGGAATAATAGATGCGGTGGCAACAGCGCCGATTAATAAGGTATCGTTAAAATTAGCCAATATTGGTTTTATTGGACATACAGAGATACTTTCATATTTAACAGGGGCTAAGGATCCGTTAACAATGTTTGTACTTGACGAAATGAGAGTTTTTTTCCTTTCAAGGCATGTTTCTTTGAGGCAAGCTGTTGACATGGTTAAATTTGAAAGGGTCTTGGATTATATCGAAAGGTGTGTGGGGGCACTTGAAGATCTAGGTGCTGATGTTAGAGAAAAGCCTTTTGCAGTTGCTGGTCTCAACCCTCACGCGGGGGAAAATGGACTTTTTGGGGATGAGGAAGTAAAGGAGGTGATACCGGCTATTAAGGAGGCACAGCGAAAAGGTATAAATGTTGTAGGTCCCATAGGTGCAGATTCTGTTTTTTATATGGCAAGAGCGGGAAAGTTCAGTGGTGTTTTATCTATGTACCATGACCAGGGACACATAGCAACAAAAACAGTGGATCCTGCAAGGACAATCTCTTTAACCCTTGGTATGCCGTTTTTGAGGACATCAGTTGACCATGGGACTGCTTTTGATATTGCAGGAAAAGGAATTGCAGATGAAACAAGTATGAAAGAGGCAATAAAAGTTGCCGTAAAATTTCTTCGTTACAAAAAATTAAGGAGGTGACATTATGTCTAGTGGTTTACAAGCTATTATAGGACTTATAATAGCTGTTATTGTATTGATTGTGTTAATTTTGAAAACTAAAATTCATGCTTTCCTAGCACTAATAATAGCTGCTGGAATAGCTGGAATAATAGGGGGACTATCTCCTGACAAGGTTGCAGGACTTATTTCCACAGGATTTGGTAACACCCTTGCAAGTATTGGTATAGTAATAGGCTTTGGAGTTATGATGGGTAGTATACTTGAGGATTCAGGAGCAGCTGAAACTATGGCCTTGACATTTTTGAAGCTTTTTGGCCCCGGGGGAGAAGAATGGGCATTAGCATTCACTGGATATGTTGTGTCAATCCCTATATTCTGTGATTCTGGTTTTGTCATTCTCTTTCCTATAGCAAAGGCGCTTTCTAAAAAAACAAGAAAGTCTATCGTTAGTGTCGGAGTAGCACTTGCTGCAGGATTAGTTGCTACTCACCATTTGGTGCCACCAACTCCAGGACCATTAGGAGCCGCGGGGATTTTTAACGCAGACATTGGCCAAGTGATAATATGGGGACTGCTAATGAGCATCCCCATAGTTATTGCAACTACTCTTTATGCTAAATGGTTGGGAAAAAAGATATACCAGTTACCTGAAGGTGATAATTGGATAAGACCTTCTAGTTCTGAAAAGACCAATACGCCAGAAACGGGCAAAACCAAAGAAGTCGAGGAAAAAACCAAATCTAATCTTCCAAGCGCTCTCTCCTCTTTTGCCCCAATTGTTGTTCCTCTAATTTTAATATTGCTCAACACTGTATTAACCGCAGTTAAGGCTAAGGGTGTTTTTGTTAACTACCTTTTGTTCTTTGGTTCACCGGTAGTAGCCGTAGGAGTTGGTTTAATAGTGGCTATATACGCTCTTATGCCACATGAGCCTAAAAGCAAAGTAATCGAAACGATGGAGAAGGGGATAAAATCTGCTGGAATAATAATTTTAATCACAGGAGCAGGAGGTGCACTTGGATACGTTCTAAGACAAACAGGTGCAGGAGATTATATTGCAAAAGGCATAGCACAGAGTAAAATACCCGCCTTTTTAATTCCTTTCCTAATTGCTACTCTTGTGAGGTTGGTTCAGGGAAGCGGAACTGTGGCAATGATTACGTCAGCTTCCATTTCTGCACCTATACTTGCAACCCTTAATATTAATCCTGTTTTCGCAACACTTGCTGCTGCATCTGGGGCTTTCATTTTCTCATATTTCAACGATAGCTATTACTGGGTCGTAAATAGATTGATGGGGATCACAGATGTAAGGGAGCAGATAAGAACCTGGTCTGTAACTACTACTATTGCTTGGGCTGTTAGCTTTGTAATTTTGCTAGTTGCAAGTTTTTTCATTCATTAGTTCGCAATTAATTGACAGTTAGGAGGGGGGTTCCCCTCCTTTTTAGTTTGTTTTATAGCTTATCCTAAAAATCTCAGCATCTCTTTAGAAATATTTTAAGTTCTTCTGTTTAATTTATTTCTTCTATTAACAGTATTGAATTTTAACTCAATTTTACTTAAAGGATGCAAATCATTGAGAAAGTAATCTACAAAGAGAATCATTTATTATCTCCCAGAAATAAAAGCTTCTTATAGTTTTTTCAAGTAAACATTTTCAATTTACCGTCGTTTTATATCGTACAAATCCCTGACACAATCGGATGAAAGTTCTTGTTTCTAAATCTAATATTCACTTTAAATTTCATATAATTGCACTATTATTAAAAATTTTACTGTATTTTTGTGCCAATCTAATAATTGGGCAACCCTTTTTATTAAGGTATAATACCTTACTTAAAAATAAATTTAGGAATAGAGTTTACACGGACTTACTTCTTATGAAAAGTTAAAAGGTCTACTTGGAGGGGAACCTCAAAAGATTTGAAGTCTGTAATAATTTGTCCCTTGACAAAATCTTAAATTTTGATAAAACAAAAATATAAGAGGTGCAATTAAAGATGAAAAGTGGTAAAATCCCCCAATTTGGGGAACACTACAATGGCTGAAAATAAAAAATATGTAGAACTGATCTGGGCAGATAAATATGATAAGTTTGAAAAAGGGAAGAAATTACCAATTGAAAAACCAAACCTTCCATTTCAGACAGTTGAGATTATAAACAAGCCAAGAATTAAAGGTGGAGAGAAACTGTCTCTGTATCCAGAAGATCAGTGGCCAAAGGATTATCCAAAGGACTGGAAAAATTTACTTATTTGGGGTGATAATAAACTGGTCATGTCCTCTTTAATAAAACAGGGCTGGGCTGGGAAGATTAATTTAATCTACATTGACCCACCATTTTTTACAGGCGCGGATTTCACAGTAAGAACAAAGGTGGGAGATGAGGAGATAGAAAAAGAGCCGTCAATCATAGAAGAGCGAGCTTATAAAGATACCTGGAGCGGTGGCATTGCCTCTTATCTTAAATATATGTATGAGCGACTGGTTTTAATGAGGGATTTGTTAGCTGAGAATGGTTCTATTTATGTGCATCTTGACTGGCATGTTGGACATTATGTTAAAGTGATGATGGATGAGATATTCGGGTATGAGAATTTTAGGAATGAGATAGTGTGGTTTTATCCTGATACGCCGGGTAGAACTGAAAAATATTTTAATTCAAAACACGATGTGATTCTTTGGTATAATAAGTCAAATAACTATGTGTTTAATGCTGACGATGTCCGAGAGGAAATTCTTCCAGAAAGTAAAGAAAGATATAAAAGTCCCAGGGTTTTAGGCGGGCGTTCTTATGTAGGCGGTAAATCCGCTGAGATTGGTAAAGTTCCAGAAGATGTATGGCGAATTCCTTCAGTAAAAGGGACAACTGTTGAGGATGCATCCTTCGACACCCAAAAACCCGAAGCCCTATTAAAACGCATCATTCTCGCTTCTTCCAACCATGGCGACATTGTTGCTGATTTCTTCTGTGGCTCTGGAACTACTTTAGCAGTAGCAGAGAAACTTGGCAGGCGATGGATTGGCAGTGATTTATCAAAGTTTGCTATTCAGGTCACGAGAAAAAGATTACTGGATATCCATAATTCAAAGGACTTACAGAGTGAAAATGATGAAAAATATGGCAAGCCTGCAAGACCATTTCAACTTCAGAATATTGGAAACTACGAGACAGTTTACTGGCAGGAAAGACAGGATGAATACCTTACATTTATGCTTAAACTCTATCAGGCACAGCCATTAACAGGCTTTAGATACATTCACGGAAGAAGAGGAGATAGAGCGGTTCATATTGGTCCTTTGAATACACCCGTTACTATGGAAGAGGTTGAAAAAGTAGTCATTGAATGCAGGGCAAACAATTTCAATAAAGCAGATGTTCTTGGCTGGGAGTGGAGTTTTGAAGTAAATGAACTGGCGAAAACTTTAGCAGAGGAAAATGGGGTTGATATAAAACTTGTTCAAATTCCATCAGTGAATGAGATAAAATCTTCCCTTGTAGGTTTTGACCTGAATTTGCTAAAAGTGCCTGATGAAGCAGTTGAAAAAGAACTTTTAAAGCACATTAAGTTTGCCGAAGTCGCCTATCTGGAAATTGAAACAAAGATAGAAGGTAAGGAAATTACCTTGAGAATCGCAGACTTTCAAGTCCCTCCAACCGCAGAACTTGCCGAAATTGCAAGTAAGGTAAAGGACTCAAGAGAACTTATTGATTATTGGGCAATTGACTGGGATTATAAAGGAGATACTTTTCATAATCAATGGCAGAGTTTCAGAACGAAGAAAAATCCAAGAGTAGACTATGAAGCCAAACACAACTATGAGGATTCAGGAGAATATCAGATTATGGTCAAAGTGATAGATGTGTTCGGAAATGATACGAATAAAGTGATAAAATTAAAAGTTGGGGGCAAGAATGGAAAAAATAATTTTAAAGAATAAACCATTAGCGGAGGCGATATTTGAGCTCAGATGGGAGTTGAAAGAAATCCAACCTGGCGTGAGAATCGATCCGTATTATAAAATACTCGTAGGAAGAGTATACGAAAGAATAAATAAAGATTATCCTTATTATGAGCAATTGCCTACTGCGACTATGCCAGATACAATCGCCGGGTATATTGTTCAATACCGATTCAGGAAAAACAAGGACAAATGGCCTCTTGTTCAGATAGGACCAGGGCTTATTACTTTAAATGATACTGAAGGATATAAATGGGATGACTTTGAGAAAAGAATTTCTGAACTTACTACTGTTTTATTTGAATCATATCCAGATGCAGGAGAAAATCTGAAAGTGAACTCATTATTGCTAAGATACATCGATGCGATAGAGTTTGATTACGAGCGTGACGACATATTTTCTTTTCTCAGAGAAAAGATGAAAGTAAACATAAAAATTAACGAGGAAATTTTTAAGGAAACAAACGTTAGTGAACGTCCTGTTGAATTTGATTTCAGGTTTTCTTTTCCATCGACAGAACCAAAAGGCGTAATTCATATGCGTGTTGTAAAAGGAAAGATTAAAACTTCAGATGCTTTACTGTGGGAGACGATGGTCAATGTAATAGGCAAAGACGTTCCTCAAGAAAAAAACAAAATTTTTGATTGGGTAAGATCTGCGCATAAATTAACGCACAAGTGGTTTTTCAAAATAATTGAAGGGGATTTACAGAAGAGGTTTGAATGATGGAGCTAACAAATGCGTTGCAGTTGCATGAGTTGCAGGAATCAAGCTCTCTTTTAAGTCCAATCAGGTGGATCATAAGTAAATTAGATATAAATAATTATCCAGGAATTGAATTTGATACATCCTTGACTTATCCTAATCTCATTATTATAGACATCTCAACTACGATAGGATTAGAAAGAAAAGATATATTAGATGACCTTAAAAGAGCTTATGAATTTTCAAATATAGAAGAAATTAGAAACTTTATTATGCAGAATAAATACCTGGTTAATATTCTTAATGAAGCTCCTGAAAATATTTATAGAATATTCGGCAGGAGCATTAAACTGACTCTAGAACTTCAAAGCGATCCTGAAGAAGAATGGGATGAGCTTTTTATTGTGATTAAATCTCCATACACTGCCGAAAAAGCAGTAGCACTTGAAAGAGAACTTTTTGATGAGTGGTTTGTCCATATTATGGATAGAGTCAGCAACAAACTGAATTTTACTGAAGAGCCATTATGAGTTTTAATTGGAAAGATTATATAAAATTAGCAAAGGAATTATACGATGAAGTAAATAAAGATTCTATGGAGGAAGCATATAGTAGGACAGTAATTAGCAGGAGTTATTATGGGATATTTTGTATTTCACGAATTAAAGCAGGATTAGAATCTTACAGACCTCGTTCTCATACAAGTGATCCAGGGGTTCATAAAAAGGTTATAGATTATTATAAAAATTCAAATAAACTTGAGGAAAAACAAGTAGGGAAAATTTTAGATGAGTTAAGATGGCATAGAAATAATGCTGATTATGATAGAAACAAAAACCTTGGTAAAGACTTGGCAGAAAGAGCAATATTAAAAGCTAATGAGGTGCTTAGCATTTTCGGGGAGAGAATATGAAACCAACCGAACTGCTTCAACCACCTCAAAGACAACCAAGTAAGGCATATCTTGTAAATGAACTGCGTAGAGCGGTATTTACATGGAGAAACCAATGGTATCCTGGTACAACAGAAACTACCCGCCGCTTATTGCAATACTGGTTTAATGAAGATCATCTGGTTAACGGTGAGCCCTTTCAATTCTGGTTCTGCCAAAGGGAAGCAATTGAGACACTGATTTATGTTTATGAAGTAATGAAGAAGCGTAATTTCATAGATATGGCAAGAGACTTCGGGACAGGACCAATACAAGGTTATGACCCATCATATGATCAATATCCGCTTTATGCCTTCAAAATGGCGACCGGTTCGGGCAAAACCTATGTAATGGCATTAAGCATCATCTGGCAATATTTCAACCACAAGAAAGAGAACAAAAATGATTATACTTCAAAATATCTGCTTATAGCAGGCGAAAAGAATGTGATCTATGATAGACTTGCGAGAGATTTCAAAGATGGTAAGATATTCAGAGAATTACCGCTTATCCCTCCAGAGTGGCAGGAAGAATTTGACCTGAAGGTAATTCTTAAAGAAGACCCGATTCATATTATTCCCGAAAGTGTTTTATTTTTAACCAATATTCAGCAATTGGAAGAAAGGCAAAATAAGAAAAAAGAAGTTGAACAGTATGTGGATAAGGTTATGGAATTGCCTGAAGTTTATAATGTTTCAGACATTTATCAAGAAAATAGAATTAAAGAGGTTTTGACTTCTTGCTCTAATATAATGATTTTGAAAGACGAAGCTCACCATATATACAGTTTTGAAAAAGCATGGAAAAAGATTCTCTTAGACCTCCATAGAAATCTGGCATCTCAATATGGCAAAGGCATTAATATGGAACTTGACTTTTCAGCTACACCCAAAACTGAAACAGGAGCATTATTCCCGTGGATTATTGTGGATTTTTCATTAAAAGAAGCCATTGAAATGAGTATTGTAAAATTACCACTAAAGGGGATAGTAAAAGGTGCTAAAGAGATTGCTTCCAAGAAAGCAGTTGAGAGATACAAGGCATGGATTGATGCAGGAGTGAGAAGATGGCGGGAATATAAAGAGAAACTGAAACCGTTATCTAAGAAACCTGTAATATTCTTTCAATGTCCTGAGAACGAAGAGGCAGACGAGATTTTTGATTATGTAAATTCTATACCTGACCTTAAAGATAAAGTATTATTGATACACACAGATAGCACAGGCGAAGTAAAAAGGTCGGATTTACCCAGAGCAAGAGAGTTTGCAAAAACCATTGATGACCCAGACCCTGAGAAAAATCCATACGAAGCAATAGTAAGTACGCTAATGCTAAACGAGGGGTGGGATGTTAGAAATGTAAATATAATTGTTGGACTTAGGTCATATACTTCAAAAAGAAAAGTACTTCCAGAGCAAGTTATTGGAAGAGGCTTAAGAAAAATGTTCCCTGAGGAAGATGCAAATGTTGAGAAGTCAATAAATGTCCTTGAGGTTATTGGACCTCCAGGTTTAATAGATATTCTTGAAGAATTAGAAGTCCAGGAAGGAATCAAGTTTACCGAATTTGATACAGGGAAATCACTTAATCTGACAACAATATTTGTTGATGAAAATAAAATGGATAAGGATATTGAAATACCTATTCTTTCTCCAAGGATTTTCATAAAGGAATTTCAATTGGATGAAATTGAAATTGACAAATTGCCACCTCTCTCAATACCATTAGAAAATAAAATCCTGGAGACGGAGTACATTGCTACAGATATGTTAAAAGGAATGGAGGTAATTAGAAGAAAATGGGATCTGCCAGTGCCTCAAGACTCTAAAAGTGTCATTGCATACTACACAGACCAAATACTTAAACAATTAAAGATAGGAGGAGCATTCGCGAGCTTCTATCCATTGGTGAAAAGGTATGTAGTTGAAAAACTGTTCGCTGAGCCTGTTGACCTTGATGACCCCAGAGTTCTCTATAAATTAAGCTCTCCAGAGGTTCAGGAGCAGTTAATAAAACTATTCGTAGAAGCATTCAAAGAGATGACTTTCATTGAAAAGGAACCTGAAAAAAAGGATTTTATTAAGCTATCGGATACAAGACCCTTCGTATGGTCAAAATTGGTTCATCCAGCGAATAAATGCATTTTCAATTATGTTCCATGTGATAATAATTTTGAAGTTGATTTTGCCAAATTCTTAGATAGAGCTCCCGATGTAATAGCATTCAGCAAAATTTCTTCTAAAATTGGCTTCTTTGTAGAATATAAAGATTCGGACGGAAATATCAGGCTATATTATCCTGACTTCCTTGTGCTAACAGAAAGAAAAGAGCATGTAATTATTGAAACAAAAGGTAGAGAAGATGTTGATGTTAAACATAAAGACAATAGGATAAGATTATGGTGTGAAGACGCAACTAATTTGACCGGAGAAAAATGGTTTTTTATAAGAGTTAATCAGGAGGATTTTGAAAAATACCGATTTAAAGACCTCAAGGAATTGGTTTTAACAATAGGAAGTTAAGGAAGATCTACCACCTGATTTGTTTGGAATTCAGATGCGCACGAGCCGTTATCTAACATATCGGGCTTGCGCCTAAAAAAGTATTTCAAAGTCAAAGAGACAGGTAATGTAGATTCCCTAAATCAGACAACTGCAAAACTCTTTTATCTTTACTTCCAACTGTGTCAAAATTATTGAGAGACTTCTCTTAATGTTACCATTTTCATATTTAACCTACTGTATATACAATCATATACCTATATATGTTGTGCGTTTCATTATAATAACAACCACATTTTTTCTTTGTTAAAGTTATAGATCACTTAAAGCAGAGTAGAATATGAGATAGGAAATATAATTAAATCAAGTAGTGAGATTTTTCAAGGGCAGATTAAATCTATCCTATTATTGTTTTTGCATAGGCCAACAAGTAATTAAGAAACTCTTTAAACCGTGGAAATTAGTCCCTTTTAAAGCTAAAGCAAACGAATAAGACACCAAAAATTGCTGTAATTGCGATAAGTTCAAGGATAACTCTTTTAATATCTACAATTGAGAGATTTGGAATAGTTTTATCACCGTAAATCATTGGAAGAGGGCTCCAGATTGGGGAATATCCAAGGGATTCGCTAACATTGCTATTGGGAGAAGGCAGTCTTGTCTCCCACGGCACATAAATAAAGGCAACTGCAACTATAATAAGGTAAATAATGATGATAAATTTTTGTAATTTTGTCATTTTTTCCTCCTTCCTTTTTTCGTCTTTCAAATCTTGCTCCTCTTCTATAGAATATCTCTCTAAAATATCTGTCCCATAAATCCTTATCCATTCATTTAGTGGGAAGTTTATCGGTACCCATTCACTTTGTTTGAATAAACTACTTTTGGAATATAAAGGACGTGAAACATAGTATTGTTTTGTTTCTAAGTCTATATATTCCCTTCTATTCAAATAAAACCTTTTGTTTTTCCAAACCTTGCCCGGTATTTCCTCTCTTGTTACTTCTCCGGTACTAAGTCTCTTTGTTTCTTTAACTAATTTCATTTTGCATTCCTTTAATCTCTTACTTTAAGTATAATAAAAATCGACTGAAAAATTAATTCAATACCACATTTAGCTGCGTAAGCTTAGTAACTATGAACTCTTTAGTCAAGACTCCTTCATCCTTATCTCATTTGCCTTGTTATAGCAGTCTAATGCTTCCTCGTACTTACCAAGCTTGCCTAAGGCAAGCCCTTTCACGTACCATGTATTTACAAAATTTGGGTTTAGCTTAAGTGCTTTGTTGAAACAATCTATCGCTTCGTCATAATTACTGAGATTTACTAAAGCAACTCCTTTGTTATGCCATGCCTCTGCACTATTTGGCTTTATCTCAAGTGCCTTATTAAAGCAGGCTAATGCCTCCTCATGCTTACCAAGGTGGCCTAAGGCAATTCCCTTATTATCCCATACCTCCGCCAAATTTGGATTTATCTCAAGTACCTTATTAAAGCAGGCTAATGCTTCTTCATAATTACCGAGATTTACTAAAGCAAGTCCTTTGTTATACCACGCCTCTGCTAAATTTGGATCTATCTCAAGAGCCTTATTAAAGCAGGCTAACGCTTCCTCATGTTTACCGAGGTTATCTAAGACAAGCCCTTTCACGTACCATGTATTTACAAAATTTGGGTTTAGCTTAAGTGCTTTGTTGAAACAATCTATCGCTTCGTCATAATTACTGAGATTTGCTAAAGCAAGCCCTTTCATATACCACACATCTGCATTATTTGGCTTTATCTCAATTGCCTCGTTATAGCATGATATGGCCTCCTGAATCTTACCGAGATCGTATAAAGCAACTCCTTTGCTATACCACGCGTCTGCCAAATTTGGATTTATCTCAAGTGCCTTATTAAAGCAGGCTAACGCTTCCTCATGGTTACCGAGGTTATCTAAGGCAAGCCCTTTGTTATACCATGCCTCTGCATTATTTGGGTTTTGCTCAAGCGCTTTATTAAAACAGACTAATGCTTCCTCATGTTTACCAAGGTAGCCTAAGACAATTCCCTTATTATCCCATACCTCCGCATCATTTGGATTTAGCTCAATCGCTTTGTCGAAATAGACTAAGGCTTCCTCATATTTACCAAGATCTACTAAAGCAACTCCTTTGTTATACCACGCACTTGCATAATTTGAATCTTCTTTAAATTCGCGCAAAAAGTCGGTAAGTGTTATAAAAAGTTGTTCAATAGTCAAACCAAAGACAACAATTTGCGTTCCATAGAGTTGTGTAACCCCTTCATTACTAAAAACATAGTGTACGTCTTTCCCTAAAACATTTGCTAAAAAATCATATTGAACCTGTTCTAAGAAAAATTTTAAGTCAAAATCAGACTGTTTTGTTTTAAGTAATTCTTGATATTGTTGATATCTGATCTGTAGTTGTATTTCTACTGCTTGTAATCGCAAACTTGCCGGAAGTAGGTTAAATCTTTTCTTCATTACATAATTATGGAAAACGGCTAAAATGTCTTCTGTTAATCGTTTGTTTTCTTTAAAAACTATTCTACAAGCCAATGTTGAAAGAAACATCATAAGATAAAAATACTCTCTCTCAAATTCTTCCTTTTCTTGTTTAAATCCATAATATTCTTGAATTGCTTGTATCTCTTTTGGCGAACACATTTTTAAAACAATAGTTGCTAGAGCTTCACCGATTATTTCATCTATGGTAATTTTCTTATTCTCTTTTTTCATAGGTTCCTCCTTTCATCTATCACCACAATAATATTATAGCTTTTTTCAAGCTTCGATCCCTTATAGGTACGCTAAAAACTTCTTAAAGGAACATCGTTCTATCTTTATCCCCTATCTATTTCAATCTCTTATAGGTACGCTAAAAACAGTTAAAAGCTAAGCAAAAAATCTTATGCTTTTTAAGTAAATTTTTCGTAAACTTACATTTTCCTCCTTTAACTTTATTATAGTATTTTGCTATTTTTCCTCCCATACATCCCACATGCCAAAGCCTTCGGAGGATTTTGCACCAAGCCCTGCATCGTAAGTTGCATAGATGAGTTCTAATGAACCGGTTAATTTGTATATTCCTGAGAAGCATTCAATAATCGTGTTTTTGAAATAGACTATCTTTTTGTTCTTTTCGAGGGAAAACCTGTATGGCTCAATATCAAGGCGGAGGTCTTTTGATGCATCTTGAGAGACTGACATACCCTGTACCTGTTTGATTATGATGTATTTCTTCTGTGCGTTCTCTTCAATGAGGCGTTTAAATTCGCTTTCTGTGGGACGGTAATAATGAGTCGTCCTTTTGCCGTTGTTTTCAAATGTGCTATAGGCAGTAATTGGGGAGAGGGTGCGAATAAGGACAGATTCACTTAGTTTGGGAGGTCTTATGACTTCAACTGCTGAAAGAAAAAGATTAAAATCGTTCAGAGGGATACCTGTTTTTCGAAAAGCATTTGAGCCAAAATCTTCTACAATTTCATAAAGGGGAGAGGAAAAATAAAAGGTGATGAATTTGTGAAAGTTGAGAGCGTTGTTGTTTACCTTTTCGCCTTTTTCGATGATGTTTGAGTATGTAAAAAGTTTGAACTTTTTTCCATCGATTGGGAAGCCCTCGAGATATAGCTTAGCTGCCATAGGTTCAGAAAAAGTGTTGTAGACAAGATAGTGCAAAAGATACCCATAGTGCATTGGAAGGACGATGTCCCGCCCTTTAATGTCTTCGAATGTCAACTTTAATCTCATTCAATCCTCCTTATTTTATTATATACGAAATTTTGTTCGTGTCAATACACTATAAATAAAATTTCAATTACTTGTTAAGTTTCCTTGCAACAACAATAAAGCCAGTATGTGCAATCATCCTATCAACGGGGCGTGTTGCAAGAGGCTCGACTTTCCAGCGCCTCTCTAAAGTTTCAAAAGTGCCAAGGTGATAGAAGCATCCAAGGTCGTCGAGCACTTCTTTTGTCTGCGTAATCTGTTGAGTGGTTGGACTATAACTTATGAGGATGCCACCAGGAACAAGCGCATCTTTAACGGTATTAAGTGCACGCCAGGGCTCTGGCACATCGAGAATAACTCTGTCAAAAGGCATATCTTCAGGCTCAATTGCCTCGTTATACACATCCTTTTTTCTTATGATGAGGTTTTTGGGAATGGTCTTAAAGAAGTCATAAACATTTTTAAGGAGGACATCTATAAAGTCACTTCGAATTTCATAGACAACAAGCTTACCCTTGCCATGTAGTATTTGAAGGAGTGTTACGGTAAGCGCTCCTGCCCCACCGCCAGCAGTGAATATCCGTAAGTTTGGATAAATATCGCCGTGGATAAGAATTGCACCAATGTCCTTTGGATAGATAATCTGGGAAACCCTCCGCATATGGACGGTATAAAAAGGTGTGCGTGCCCTGAAGACTGTCACCTCTTCTCCCTTAAGCGACCTTACAATAGAGCCATCAACTTTACCAATAACCGAATCATGCTCTAAAATGCCAAAGTGGAAGTGTGTTTTTTCGCCTTTTACAAGTTTCAAAAGGAGGATTCTGTCTTTGGAATCAACAATTTCAACCAGGTCACCTTCTTTAAATTTCTTTTTCATTTTCTATGTCCTTTGTGAGTTTGCAAAAAGAGCAGATACCATCTTCGCTTGAAGTTGGCATGCCGCAAATTTTGCACTCCTTGAGTTCGGCTTCTTCCTTTTTAAAAATATCTCTATTTCTCAAATATCCGTAGTAGAAAGTCCGTTTTATACCTCTAAACTCCTCATTTATCTCATTTAAAACTTCCTTTGACTTTGATAGTGTAACACTTCCAATCTTGTATGGGCATACCTCACTTGTGTAATCAATTTGCATCATATCCGCATAGGCTTTTAACTCTGCATCGGAAAGCCTGTAGAGTGGCTTAATCCTTTTTACCAATTTGTCTTTGTAGGGAGGGCTTAAGGGAGAGTTTCTTGAAAGCGTTTCAAAATCCCAATTCAAAATTGCCTTGAATATGTTGGAAGCGCCATCATCGAGGTTGTGCCCCGTTGCAATTGCATCGACTTTGAGATCTAAAGCAATCTTGTTTATAAGATATCTTTTTATTGTGCCACATACACCACAGCGAGGGCGATTCTTTGCCTTTTTAAAAACACCTTCCATATCGATACCAAAATCATCTTTTACGCTAAAGATACGGACTTCTTGCCCGATTTTTTCTGAAAAAGCTTTGACAACCTCGAGGCTTTTTTCTGAGAAAAAACCATAGTGAAGGTTGAGGTGAACAGGTATTATGTTAAAATTATGTTTGTGCATCAAGTACCATAGGACCATTGAGTCCTTGCCACCCGAAACTGCAACAAGGACTTTCTCCTGTGCATTAACAAGGCGACTTCCAACTGCATGCCCCTCAATACCCTCTTCAAACTCCTTTTCAACATGAATTTTAAAGCAATCACTACAAAAGTGAAGCCCCTCAAGGTGAACCGAAGCAGGCTTGCCACAACGGATGCATTTTGCCATACTTAATTATAGCGAATTTTGTATTAGTTCGATTACATCCTTTGTAGTTTTAACCATTACCCCCATATTCTCAAGGTCAAAGAGATTTGCCTTTTGCACTTCAGGAGTTTTCGAGGCAGTGCCATCGCTTACAACAATTACATCATAATCATAAGATATGCCATCCACTGCGGTAGCTCTTACGCAATTTGGCGTTTGAACACCAGTTATGACGAGTGTATCAATCTTGAGGCGTCGAAGAACAAGGTCTAACTCTGTATGAAAAAACGCAGAGAACCTCTTTTTTATAACGACGATTTCGTTATTCTGAGGCGTGAGGGGAGATACAATCTCTGAGCCTTTTGAATTTGGCAAAAGTACGCTACCCCCAAGATGCATTCTTGCCTTATCAATATCAATCTTGCCAAGGTGAACTCTCTTTACGAAAATGCGTGTGAGATTATTTTCTCTAAAGAATTTAAGAAGTTTTTCAATATTTGGAATTATGTTTTTGCCGTAATCAACAAAAAGAGGGGAGGACTCGTTCAGGAAGTCCTCCTGCATATCAATTATGAGAAGCGCTACTTTCATTTACGGAACCTTATTCAAAAATACAAACTCGTCAAATGGCTTTCGTTCGGGGCGTTTAAGTTCGGATTGGACCTGTTTTTCTGAAAGAAGTGGTGAAATCTCTTTTGCATGCTTTGCAACAACAATTAAGGCAATTACTTCAAAATTTTCTTTTATGTTAACTGCCTTCTTTACGACTTCTTCATCAAAACCAGCAATTGGATGTGCAACAAGCCCTAACTCTGTTGCTCTCAGTATTAGAAAGGCATTTGACAACCCTGTGTCATAGTAAGCATAAATGCCATCACGCATATTGCATGCAAGTTCCTTTGAAGTAAAAACAGCAACCACCATTCCTGCATTTCTTACCCACTGGTTTCCCTTTGGAAGTGCTTCAAAAACACGCTCAAGCGCATCTTTCTCATACACGAAAACATAACGCCACGGTTGTGAGTTTGTGCAGGATGGTGCAAGGGAAGCATGATAAGCAAGGTCTTTTATAAGGTCTTCAGTTACCTCAAATGGCTCAAGCGAACGATATGCACGGCGCTCATTAATTGCAGTTTTCACATCCATAAACTATCTCCCCTTCAAGAACTCTATTATCTCATTTATGTCTGGAAGTTCCTTAATTGGATAAACTTTTGCAAAAATAACCTTGCCTTCCTCATCAACGATTATGTTTGCTCTTTCTGAGAAGCCGTTAAAGTGCCTGAAAACTTTTAATAGTTCTGCAACATGACCATGCGGCCAAAAATCTGAAAGAAGACGTGTCCTCTTAATCCCGATATGC
>Ga0078972_1009945_pt1 | contig 18253 bp, 13 predicted proteins | sample YelNatPaOPGAMG01_FD_67568 | JGI IMG/M metagenome (GOLD analysis project Ga0078972, IMG submission 67568) | Hot spring thermophilic microbial communities from Obsidian Pool, Yellowstone National Park, USA - OP-RAMG-01 (SPADES assembly) (version 2) | ecosystem: Environmental > Aquatic > Thermal... | reverse complement strand
GTGTGAACCCCCCGGTAGAACAACTAACCACCCGATAGCATAACCGGGGGGTCCACACCCCCCGCTCGCCTTGTTCACACCCCCCGCTCGCCCTTACGTAACCCCGCTCGCCCCTGTTTGTGTCAATCTCTATCGCGTCCCGTATAAAATCAGAAAACAGACAGGACGCGCGAACCTCCGCTACCTGGTATGGTCTGCGTAGGGTCGGGGGAGCGAGGCCCACTCCACGGCTACCGCCCTCCAAAGACAGCCATATCGCTTGGTACAATAAGGATAGTCAAGGCCGCAAGACAATCAGGGCCGCGACCGTAATGGAACCGTTGGGTAATAAGAACCATGCGATCAACTTCCTTCATCCAGAAATATTCGCCATCACCCCGTGTGTTTTTCACTTCCTTGCCGGGACCAACTCGTAAACGCCTTCCGAGTCCCTACTGTTATCGATTGACCTATTGCAATCCCCAACCGCGTAAGCCAGGCTGCGTTCTGCTGTGGGAAGTGTACGGCGGTCGACAGGAATATCAGGTCGCCTTGGAGCGCGAGCCAACGGGGAATTTGCGCTGGCACTGCACTTGTGCCGACGCCGTCTATCGCGGTGCGACTACACTGCATTTCTGCAAGCACATTCGCGGTTTGCGCTCTCTGGACCGTCAACCGCTGGCCGAATGATCGGGGGTCTGGACTAGCGCTAGGGAAGCTGGGGATCTAGGATTCGAACCTAGACTAACTGATCCAGAGTCAGTCGTGCTACCGTTACACCAATCCCCAGTAAGTTTTTTGTTCTCAGCTACTTGCGTCGTTTTTTCTTTTTCTTCGCTGCTATCCTTTACGCCTGTTGCTACGCCGCATACCCTGAAGGCTCTAGCTTAGCCGTCCTAACCAGGCAGGCCGGGAACCTAGCAACCGACTTTTTCGGTAGCCGTTGTCATCTCCAAAACACATTCTACCTGCGCTAAGAAGCGTTGCAAGCCCTACTCCGATCCGAGGGGGTGTCCTTCTCGATTTTGCCACGCCTCGCAACCAGAGACGAGAGCTTTAGCAGACCAGTGAAGCAGGGCAAGCGGCCATGTGGAGTTACCCACGAAAAGTGGACACGGAGTTAAGGTGTAGCTGATTGCTCGTACTCCATCGGGGAAACGTATCCCAATGAGGAGTGACGGCGTTGACCATTGTAGAAAACCTCGATGTACTCGAAGATCGCCGCCTTCGCCGCCGCTCGCGTGGCGAAGTCCGCGTCGTGGACCAACTCCTTCTTGAGCGAGGCGAAGAAGCTCTCCATCGGCGCGTTGTCCCAGCAATCCGCTCGGCGGCTCATGCTGTAGGTGATGCCGTGCTTGACAAGCAGGCGTTGGTAGTGCTCGCTGGCGTACTGGCTGCCGCGGTCGGAATGTGCCAGCAGCCCCTCGCCGGGCAGGCGGCGCTGCACGGCCATCGCCAACGCATCCACAACCAAGCGGCTCTCCAGGTGTTCGGCCATCGCCCAACCCACGACGCGTCACGCGTACAGATCCTCGACGGCTGCCAGGTACAGCCAGCCCTCACAGGGCGGGATGCAGGTGATGTCCGCCACCCAGGCTTCGTTGGCCTGGGAGGGGTTGAACTGGCGGTCCAAGAGGTTGTCTGCCACGGGCATGTCGTGGTCAGAGTCCGTGGTCGTGCCGCGGAACTTCCGCGTCGTTTTCGCGGCAATACCGGCCTTTTGCATCCGTTTGGCGACGGTGTTGCGGCAGCAGTCGTGGCCACGGGCCATCAGCTCAGCATGGATGCGCGGGCTGCCATAGCGGGCTTTGAACTGGGCATGGATGGTACGGACCTCCACGAGAAGGGTGTCCCGCCGCTGCTGCTGCGCGCTACGAGGTCGTTGCCGCCAGGCGTAGTAGCCAGCGGGGGCAACCCCCAGTGTTTCGCAGAGCCAGCACACGGGCCATTGCTCTTTATGTTGGTCGATGAAATTACGCCTGTTGATGAGAGTTTTCAAGGGTTGTTGGGGAAAGTGGAGAATGCAAAAACCCCTGGAAATCAAGCAATTCCAGAGATTTTCTCCTTACCGGATACTTTAGGAAGCCGCGTGTCGCTGGTTCGACCCAGCCGCCGCTACTTTTCAGATGATTGCAAACGCACACCCTCGCTGTGACCTCTTGCGATGCAGAAGGGTAGGGTTAGCCGTTCAGCCGTCGCTTGCTGCTTAGGATTAATCGTCCTCGGTATCGGGAAGAGGCAGCCCGTGCCCCGGTGTGTGTTCGTACAGGAGCCAGTAGACCACCGGTACTAAGAGCAGTGTAAAGGCCGTCGAGACGACCAGGCCGAAAATGAGCGCCCAGGCTAAACCGGAGAACACCGGATCGAGCGTGATCGGCCAGGCGCCCAGCATGGCGGCCCCGGCCGTCAGAAAGATGGGACGAAACCGGACGGCCCCGCTTTCAATCAGGGCCTTGCGCAAGTCGTCGCCGCGTTGGAGGACGTGGTGAATGAAATCGATCAGCAGGATAGCGTTGCGGTCGGCGATGCCGGCCAGGGCGATCATGCCGATCATGGCCGTGGCCGTGAAATAGACCGGATTGGCATGGCCGCCGATCGGCTGGCTCCCCAGGGCATTGAGCAGCCAGAAACCGGGCATGATGCCAATGATGGTCAGCGGAATAGAGATCATACGCACCAGCGGCATCGTGTAGCTTGCAGTCTGCCACACTAACAGGATGTAGATGCCCAGCACCGCGCCGCCGAAGGCCAGTCCCAAGTCGCGGAAAACGTCGAGAGTGATTTTCCACTCCCCCTCGCCGGCCCATTCAACGCGCGTGCCCGGCGTCAGCGCGAGTTGTTGGGTCCGCCCTTGGAGACTGAGTACGGCCTCTGGGGGCGGCCGACCAACGGTCTCGGCAGTGACGTACACAACTCGCTGCAAGTTCTTATGATAAATGGTCTTGTTTTCGACCTCTTCATCGAAGCGACCTAACTCGGCGATCTGTACCACCTGTCCGCTTTGCCCTTTGACGCTCAAGCGTTCCAGGTCGGCAAGGCTGGAACGGTCGGGGCGCGGCAAACGCAACAGGATAGACAGCGGGTTCAACTCACGGGGCTGATGGAGCACGCCGGCGCCGTCTATTGCTCCTTGGCCGGGCTGCATCCCTTCTACGGCCAGACGCAAGGTGGCGGCGATGGTATCGGTACTGATGCCGTGGAGCGACGCCTTTTCCTTGTCCACGCGAAAAACGTACTTGGCCTGGTCTGCTTCTACGGTATCGTCCACATCGCTGACGCCCGGCTCGGACTCGAAGAGCTGCCGTACCTTGCGGGCGTCGGCAATCAGGCCGGCGTAGCTTTGCTGGGGCGGGCCGTAAACCTCGGCTACCAGCGTCGAGAGTACCGGCGGGCCAGGCGGGACCTCGATCAGTTTCAGGGCCGCGCCGTGGTCCTGGGCAATCTGTTCCAGATGGTTGCGAAGGCGAAGCAGAATTTCGTGGCTCTGCTGCCGTCGATCTTCTTTGGGCAGCAAGTTGACTCGGATATCGCCCAGATGGGGGCCGCGGCGCAGGTAATAATGGCGGACCATGCCGTTGAAGTCCATCGGCGAGGCGACGCCGGCGAAGGTGAGGATGTTGACCACTTCGGGGGCCTTGCGAATCTCGTCGGCGAGCGCGTGCAGGGCTGCATCCGTCGTTTCCAGGGTCGTGCCCTCGGGCATGTCTACGAGCACCTGGAACTCATTCTTATTGTCGTAGGGCAACATCTTGAGCGGCACGCGCTCTGTCAGCGGCAACAGCGCGGATAGCACCATCAAAACGATCATGACCAGCACTAGCCCCCAGGCCATCCAACGATGGCGGAGAAACGGCGAAACCAGGGCATTGTAGATACGGTAGGTCAGTGATTCTTCCAAGACGAAGGCATGGGGATCCTTACCGTAGGTGCCCTTGAGGACATGATAGCTCAGCCAGGGAGTGATGGTGAAGGCGACGACCATAGACATAAGCATGGCCACCGGCACGTTGAGGGCCATCGGCCGCATATACGGTCCCATCATGCCCGTGATGAAGAACATCGGTAAAAACGAGATGATGACTACCAGTGTGGCCACGATGATCGGCGGCCGGACTTCGTTGACCGCCGTGAGGACGGCGTGCCGCGGCGGCTCTTGCCGCATCGCGAAGTGGCGGAAGATGTTCTCCACATCCACGATCGGATCATCGACGACCAAGCCCAACGACAGAATCAAAGCAAACAAGGTGACGCGGTTGATGGAGTAGCCAAACAGGTAGTTGACGAACAAAGTCAAGGCAAAGGTGAGCGGCACGGCGGTGACGACGATGACCGCCTCACGCCAACCGAGACTGAAAGCAATTAAGCCGACCACAATGACGATGGCCAAACCCAACTCGCGGACCAATTCGTTGACCTTATCGTTGGCCGTCTCGCCATAGTTGCGCGTGATGAGCAGTTCGACGCCGTTTGGGATTACCTCGCGGCGCAGCTCTTCCAATTTCTTCTGTAACCCCTCCGCTACCCACACGGCGTTACTGCCCTTGCGCTTGGCGACGGCAACGGTCACGGCGGGAAAATCGTCCGTGCAGAGGGCGGCAGAGGAGCGGCGTTCTCCGCCGGGAGCGTTGTCTCCGGCGGCAGGGCCAAAGGAGATGCGTGTGTAGTTGGTTGGTTCTTCCGGGCCGTCTATTACGGTAGCGACATCGCGGAGGTACACCGGCTGGCCGGCGAAGACGCCCACAACCAGTTGTTCCAACTCGCGGGCGTCCCGGCAATAGGGGCCGCTCTCGACCAACAATTCCCGGTTGTCACGGCTGAAACTGCCGGCGGAAAGGTTTTGGTTGGCCCCTTGGACCACGCGGGACACTTCCAGAGGCGTGACCCGGTGGGCGGCCAGTCGTTCGGCGTCTAATGCCACACGGATCTGCCGTCGTCGCCCGCCGACCACCTCGGTGCGAGCGGTGTTGGGCACCGACTGCAAAGCCACTTCTACCTGTTCGGCGATGCGACGCAAGGCGTTATCATCATAGCGCTCGCTCCACAGGGTCACGTTGACGATGGGCACATCATCGATCTCGATGGGCTTGACTACCCAACCACTCACCCCCGCCGGCACGATGTCGGTGTTCATGGCGATCTTGTTGTACAGCTTGACCAGGCTTTTCTCGCGGTCTTCACCGACGTAGAAACGAACGGTGACGATGGCCTGGCCGGGGCGTGACATGGAGTAGACGTATTCCACGCCGTCGATCTGCGCGAGCAGGCGTTCCAGCCGGGTTGCTACCTGTTTCTCGACTTCGGCGGCGCTGGCGCCGGGCATTTGGACGAGGACGTCGGCCATAGGCACAACGATTTGGGGCTCTTCTTCCCGCGGGGTCAGCCACAGGGCGGCGGCGCCGACGATCAAGGAGACGAGAATGAGAAGGACCGACAGGTTGCCCCGCAAGAACACCTCGACGATCCGCGAAACCACGCTCTGTTCTTGGGAAGCAGTCATGGACGTGCTTATTCCTCCGGGTCGGCTTTCTCCGGCGCAGCCAAAGCAACTTTTTCTTCCCTTGCCAGCCCGGAGAGGATTTCCACCTTGTCGCCGAAACGGCGTCCCGTTCGCACGAAACGACGTTCGAGGCTTCCGTTTGTTCCCGCCACCTCAATCAGTTCTAGTTGTCCGATTCGTTGGATGGCCGCTGCGGGAACCAGCAATCGGTCGACGTGGCCGATAGGAAGGGAAACCCGGCCGAACATGCCCACGTAAAGCCGACTGGTTTTGTCGGCCGGAATCGTGATCTTGACCAACATGGAGCGCGACGCCTCTTGTGCTTGCGGGACGATCTCGCGCACCCGGCCGTTGGTCTGTAAAGCGACGGCATCGATGCGCAGGGGCAATTCCATTCCTGGCTGAACGATCCGGATCAAGGCCTCCCGCACGCTGGCATGGAGTTCTAGATCGTGGGGATCATGCAGGGCCAAGAGCGGCTTGCCCGGCGCGGCCAGGTCGCCGGGATCGGCAAAACGGTTGGTCACAATGCCGCTCACTGGCGCTCGGATCTGGGTGTAACTCAGCATCACCTTGAGGCGACGGACCTGCTCCTCCGCCCGGCGGAGCTGCGCCTGAGCCACGTCGTAGGCGCCCCGGAATTTGTCGTAGTCTTCCTTGCTGACGGCTTTCTCTTCATACATCATCTTATAGCGCTGGAAGTCGTGTTCGCGCGTCACGAGGTCAGCCCCAGAGGCGGCGACGGCAGCCTCCGCTTCGCGGAGGCGCGCCTGCAACTCACGGTCGTCTAGCTCGACCAATTGTTGACCTTTTGTGACGGGATCGCCGGCATGGACCGAGATACGGCTGATGGTCGCCAAGATCTGGCCGGCCACAATCGTCTTGCGGCGCGGCTCCACTGTCCCTACCGCGTCCACGCTTTCGGTGGTCCGCACGACCTGGGAATAGGCCCATTTTCGACCTGTTAAAGTCGTCTTGTCTCTTTCCACTTCTCCTGGCGGGACCTTGGCGCGGAACCATCCCGACATCCAGGCGATGACCAGCACCAGCGCCGCAAGACCGGCCAGCGCCGTAAGAAAACGGCGTAACAAGCGCCAGCTGGAAGCAAGAAAAGCAGTCAAGGAAGCCTCCTGTTCGCATGGGTCCGCGTGAGGAGCTGACGCAACCCCGTGTTCGCCCTGTTCAACGGCGGTCACGGCCCTGCCGCCGCCGCCAAGATGCGGCGCAGGACGTTCTCGACTTCCTTGGCGATCGGTTCCAGGTCGGGACGGGCGAAGGCCGCCAGTTGCTGAGTCGGCTCTAAAGTGGCCAGTTCAAACTCGTCACCCTTGTCGTAAAGAGAAATCCGGCAGGGCAGGACCGTGGAGATGGCCAACTCACGGTCAAGCACCGCCTTGGCCTGCTGAGGGTTACACACTTCGTATATCCGACAAGTGTGCTCCAACGGTACGCCTTTGGCTTTCAGTTTGGCCTGCAAGTCGTGAACAGTCAGCACACTGAAGCCATTGTCCGCGACGGCCTTCTCCAGGTCGTTGCTCAACTGATCGAGGGGCTTGCGGCTGCGAATGGTAATCATGGTTACGCCTCGTTGATCTGCCGATCCGGAGTCGGGAAAGTTCCGGCGTCCATTCTTTTTGTATGCCTTCTTTGCTCAGCGGCGAGCGAACCGATGCGAGAGGTCGTGCTAATAGCCGTGCCCAGACGCCGGCGGCCCAACTTTGCCGCGAAACGACCGAAACAGGTAGAAGAAATAACAGGCCGTCAGCGTCATGCCAATGGTCCACCATACCAGACCCACCCGGAGTCCATAACTGTCGGCGGCAGTGTTTTCCGCAGTTATGTTGAAAGCCGGGTCAAGTGTAGAGCGCAGCAGATCGGGGTAGTTGCCCGCCATGGTCGCCGCCAACAGGCTCAGTAAAAATAGGCTCGACGCCAAGAAAGCCATCCGTTCACGGCCCTGGCGGTGAAAACGGAAGACGGCGACCAGGCTGGCCAACACGACGATCACCACGGCGAGGGGCCAAAGCCTGGTTCCCAGGCGCCTAAACAATTGAGGGTGAACCCAACTCGTAGCCAGGGTAGCCAACAACCACAACGGCAAGGCTGCCAGCCAAGCCCGCTCGGCAACAAGGCGGCTCCGTTGCTGTACAGGCCCGGTGGTTTTCCAGACCAGGTACAACGCCCCGTGGCCGGTCAGCACGCACAGGGTAAAAAGCCCCACCAACAGCGTGTACCAGTCGAAAACCCCCGGTTGAGGCCCCGGCTGAAAATCGGTGAAGAGGGGCAGGGCGAAATAGCCGCTGCCATCCACCGGCACGCCGCGCAACACATTGCCCAACGCCGTACCCAGCACCACGGCCATCAAAACGGAGGCGAATACCAGCGTACTGTCCCAAAACTCGCGCCATAAAGGGCTCTCGTGATGGGAACGCAGATCGATGGCCATGCCGCGCAGGACCAACAGCCATAACACGATCATAAGCGGCAGGTAGAAGCCGCTGAAGGCGGCTGCATAGGCCCGGGGGAAGGCGAAAAACAGCACGCCGCCCGAGGCCAAGAGCCAAACTTCGTTGCCGTCCCAGACCGGCCCGATCGCCGCCAGTACCAGGCGCCGCTCGGGATCGGTTCGGGCCACGAACCGATGGAGAATGCCTACGCCGAAGTCGAAGCCGTCCAGCACGACGTACACCGCCAGCATGATCGATACTACAGCGAACCAGAAGGTTTCCATCGGCTCAGCTTTCCTTCATTCGGCGGCGGAAGTCGGCCCGCGCTCCACTTCACGCAGGGCCAAATAAAGGCCGAGCATGCCCAGGACCAGGTATAGTCCCATAAATCCCAAGGTGGTAAAAACGACGTTTCCTGTTTGCACCGAGGGGGAGGCGGCTTCTGCGGTGCGAAGCAATCCCCATACCACCCACGGTTGTCGTCCCACTTCCGCCGTCCACCACCCCGCGGTCGTGGCGATGTAAGGGAAAGGAAGGGCCAACACCAGGACCCACAACATACGGCGTGAGGTTTCCAGTTTGCCACGCCATAACAACCAGGCGGCCGATCCCATAATAGCCAGGAAAATCGTCCCCAGGCCGGCCATGATGTGATAGGCATAATAAAGGAGTTCCACGTTGTCGGGCCATTGATCTTCGGGAAAGTCGTTCAAGCCGAGGACCGTACTCCCAAACGTTCCGTAGGCCAAGAAACTGAGCGCGCCGGGCACCACAATGGGATTTTCCAATTGGCGCTTTTTCACGTCGGGCTGGCCGATTATCGCCAGATCGGCCTCCGGCCCGCCCGCGAACAGTCCCTCCATGGCCGCCAACGTCACCTGCCGATGCTGGGCAATCAACTTGCCTTGCTGATCTCCCGTGGGAAATAAGAGCAAGATGCTGGCCATAAGCCCGGCGACGACGCCGGTACGCAGACAAATGCGCGCCTGCTCGAGATGTTTGCCCAGCAACGTCCAGGCTGCTCCGACCGCGGCCAGGACAAAGGAAGCTGTCACTACCGAAGCGCACATATTGTGGGCATACTGCCACAGCGCCCAGGGATTCAACACGAAGCTCGCAAAGTCCGCCAGTTGGAGCGTGCCGTCGGCGGCACGACGGTAGCCGACCGGGTGCTGAAGGAAGGCGTTGGTAGCGATGATGAAATAGCCCGATAACCAGGAACCCAGAAACAGGGCCGCAGCCGCCGCGAAGTGTCCCCGCGGCCCCAGCCGCTTCTCGCCAAACAGAAACAGGCCGAGGAACGTGGATTCCAGAAAGAAAGCAAACATGCCTTCCAAGGCCAGGGTTTGCCCAATAACGCCGCCGGCCAAGTGAGATAGCCGCGCCCAGTTGGTGCCGAATTGAAACTCCAGCGGAATTCCGGTCACGACGCCCAAGGCGAAGTTGATGCCGAAGATGCGGGCCCAAAAGCGCACCGTCTCGTTGTAGCGCTCGTCGCCTTTCCAGAGGGCCAAACCCTTGAGCAACACGAGCAAGAGGGCCAACCCCATTGTCAATTGGGGGAAGAGATAATGGAAGCTGGCCGTGAAGGCGAACTGAAATCGATGCCAACCGATTCCATCCATAACGTTCCCTTCCCGGATGCGTCCTTCACGAACCGAGGAGACGTTTTCGCCTCTTCTGTTATGCAAGGGCGAGGGCCAGGACGTACTGTAGGGCATCCAGCTGTACGAATGTCCCTGGCCAATGAAGGCGCGGAGGTAACCGCGCTAGGCTGTGGGCAACACCTCTCATTGTAGACTCTTCGGGTATACTATAAAAATCACCGCGAGCGTCAAGTAGATGGTGCGCTCGTGGGGTGTTGCAGAACAGAAGGGATCCCGCAAGACGGCGATTCCTTGTTGAAGAGGCGCGTCACGCGGCCGACGGCGCGTTCCAGATTGGCGCGGGCGATTTCGACATCTGCCTGGGCCGTCGCCCGGCGGACGCGAACGGAAACCAGGGCCACCTGAGCATCGATCAAGCGCGTAAGGGTTGTCGTCTGGGCCCGATAACGGACCTCCGTTTCGCGCAAACTTTCCTCTGCCTGAGCGATGGCTTGATTGGCAACTTGCAGTTGGGCCTGGGCATTCGCCAATTGCAGGTAAGCGCGCCGTACATCGAGTTCGATGTCCAGCAGCAGGCGTTGCTGTCGAGCAGCCAACTCGGCGACGCGTGCTTGGGCTGTCTGAATGGCGCTGCGGGTCCGGCCGCCATCGAACAAGTTCAAGCTGACGGCCAGCCCCGCAAAGAGATTGTTGGTGCCCTGAACGAAGTTGGGGGTCCAGACGTTGTAAGTGCCCATCAGGTCCACGGTCGGCCTTTTACCGGCCCGCGCCGCTTCTATGTTGGCCTCGGCCGCCCGCCGTTTGCTGTTCATCTCCGCGACTTCGGGACGCTGTTGGAGCGCCTCGGCGACGGCGGACTCGACGGCCTCACAACGATCCGACCAGGGGGCCGGCGGCACTTCGTGCGGCAGCTTCACCCGCGGCAGGCGAGCACCGATTACGTTTTCCAGCACCGCCCAAGCCAACTCCAGCTGGTTCTGCGCCGTAATCAACTCGCCCTGCACTTCAGCCAAACGTACCTCGACGCTAAGGACATCGGACTTGACGGCCGTGTTGGCCCGGAAGCGCACCTGAACGCTCTGCAAATGACGGCGTACCTGTTCCACGGCATCCTGACGCACTTCAACCAATTTCTGCGCCTGGAGCAAACGGTAATAAGCCTCGGCAACGTGGAACACCAACTCGTTTTGGACCGTAGCGAGAGCGTGGGCGTCGGCGTTGCGCTGCGCCTCGGCGGCCTGCTGCCGCGCCCTCCGCAGCCCACCAGCGTACAGGTTTTGGTTCAATGCACCCTGGGTGAGGAAGTTGTCGATGAAGCCCGGATGGTTGAAGTTCCGATTGAAACTGAAACGCGCCTGGTTGAGCAAAAACATGAAGGCGTTGGCCGGCGTGTTGGTCTCGTTGAAGGTCTCGTTAAAACCCAGCTTGGGATAGAATTCGGCGCGGGCGCTGGCCAAGAGGCCGTCGGCGATACGGATGCGCTCACGGGCCGACTGAAGGTCTGGATTAGAGATAAACGCGAGTTGAATCGTTTTCATCAAATCTAATTCCGGCTGTTGCCTTTCGGCGGCCGGGGGCGGCAATTCCTCATGCTGCGCTGCCTCAACGTGCTGAACCGGCTGAATAGCGCCCTTCTCTCCTGATGTGCCATCAGGAAGCGAGCCGTTTATACACCCTCGTTCTTTGTCAGGAGACTGTTCCCACCTCCTGCTCGCGGCTCGCCATTCGGTTGGTGCTTGGCGTACCGCTTTGCCTGTGCATCCGCTCAACGCCAGTTGCAGGGCCAGCGACAGACCGGCAGACAAGGCAAAGGCCCGTTGCATGCCCATACGCACCTCTTGCGCGCGACCACGGCAGGACCGTACTTTTCTCTATCATCGGTATAGACCCCTCACTTTATTAAAGCAAACCCTCTCGTTCATCGGCTGAATCTCTAAATTGGGGCGAGCGGCGCGGCGTCCGCGCCTCGCTCCAGTTTGAAGTTTTGTCCGTTTCTTAACTAAAAGTGAGTTGGTAGGTAGGAGTCGGCCTTCGCATCAAGCGTAGACGAACCACGTCGGTTTGACGCCAGGCCATATGCAACCACTCGGCCACCTGTTCTGGCGAGGGTGTTTTGTCTTCAGGCAGGAACAGGGCCATTGTGCCGTGTTCGGCGATGCTGTGCAAGGCGCCGGCCGAACGCAATTGCCCCTTGAGCGGCGCCGTGGCCTCCCACGCTGTTAAGCCGGCGACGTTCTCGGCAAGCGGCCAATCGTCGCACAGCTCCGCGTCTTCGGTGAGATGAAAACGGAAGGGACCATCGAGACACGTATCGAGATGGACCAGGCGGCCGTCCTGGCGTAGCACGTCGCGCAAGCGCTGCACGATCTGCCGGGCCAAATCCAAGGCGGCGCCGCCGGCGCTCAGCCCTTTCTGCACGAATAAATGCACCACCTTCTCCAGCCCCACCGGAGCAACGAGCAGGCGTGCTCGATCAAGGAGGAAACCGTTGGTCAGGGTCGGCGCCGCCTCCGGCTGGCGTTCTCGGGGCCGGCTGCGCTCCAAGCGGCGGAGATATTCACGCTTTTGCACGCCGGCGCTCAAGGCAAGGCGAGCAAGGCTGCCAAGCTTCGACAAAAATTTCACTGGATCACCGTCGATGCCCGGTTGCAGAGCAAGCCGCGGCAGGTGCAAACCAACCGTTAGTAGCACAGCAGGATGCCGCCGGTCGATACCTTCCGCAAGGGCCGTTGGCTGACGCGGCCGATCGAAGACGAAAGCCAGCGGTGCTCCTTCCAAGGCCAGCTGTCCCAACTGCCGCAGACGCTCGCGCTGGGCTGTTTCCTCTGTAAAGTCCTGTTCACCGAGATGCCAATCGATGCGCACAGGTCGGGCGAACGGGGCCGCATGGCTGGGCTGTAGCAATGCTTTGAGCAACTCATCGCTCAGTTCGCGCAATTGCTGGCGGTATGACTCCCGCTGCTGCGCGGCGAACAGTGGTCCCTCGGCCAGGTCCTCCGCCCACGACGGCGGCGCGGCGCTGTTGAGATTGATGATTCCCCTCAATCCGGTCAGACGCAGGCCGAGGACGAGATCGCGGACGAATGCGCCGGCGCTCGGCTGGCCCTGCGCCGCCAGAAGATATTCAGGTCCATCAAGGACAACAAAGCGTCCCACGAAACGCCGCAATTCCGAGAGAGCGGCGGTCAATCCCTGCCGCACGTCGAGGGGTGGTCCCCATAGGCAGCCGGCCAATTCGTTCGGTATCTCCAGTCCTGTCAGCGTCAGCAGTCCCGCACTCTGCGCCGCTGCCAGATCGCGGGTGAAGACCGTCTGTAAGGCGTACTCGCGGATGCAAGCGGGGAGAACGGCAGACAGCGGCGTTCCGCGTGGAAAGCGCAACACCACTTCCGAAGAAGGCGTCGTTTCGGCCGTTTGCGATTTGGCGCTGGGGCGCACGCGCTCACGGCCGAAACGTGCAAATGCTTCGGCCAGCGCCGGTTGGCCCAACTCGCGGACGACTTTTATTACCACTTCCGCGATCTGCTCCGTCGTTGGCGTCGTCCCTTCGCTTTCGAGGGTAAGGAAATGAACAACGCCGTCGGCCAGTTCGCGGGCCAGGAAAGCATCGGGACGGCCCAATGCTTCGCTGGCAGCGAACAGCGCTCGGCTGATCTTGTCGGCGTCGAAAGGGACGAGTTGGCCGTCACGCTTGTGGACCCAGGCCGGCGGTCCAGGGGGAAAGGAGTCGGTCACGTGGGCACCTCCTTGCGCTGACAAACGTTTTCATCTCTTACTAGCCCAGAGCGCCTATTCCGGGCTAGTAGGAGATGGCAAGATCATTCTACGGATAATCTTGTGGACGCGGCATCGCTTTCCTACAATGTCCGAACATTTGAGGGAAAACGATTCCGCAACTCCGGTTCCATCCATAAAAAGGGGGAGCAAGATGTCGCACCATGAACGAACCCCGGCGGCGCGAAAAAGTCTCCTGTTGACCACTGCGCTGCTAATAGCTGCCACCCTACCGAACGCGGTCCGCGCCGAGGACAAGAAAGTTTGCTCCTCGCTCGACCTCATTCCCGCCGATGTCGCCTTCTACAGTGCCATGCTGCGCAACCGTGAGCAGGTGGACGCCGTTGCCAATAGTGAGACCTGGGCGCGCCTCACCAAGCTGCCGTACTATCAAATGGCCCTGTCTCTGCTCAAACAGCATTACGAACAGGACGACGACTTCGCCGCTATCCGCCAGTGGATGAGGCAACCGGAAAACCGCGACCTCGTGGCGCTGCTGATCGACGCGGTGTCCACAGAAATCTTCTGCTCTGGCGGTGGCAATTGCGTTGATTTCATCGATCTCATGCAAGAACTCAACGCGGGGCGCTACAGTGAGTTGGTGCAACTGCTGATGGACTCCCAAGCCAAAGACAGAAAGGCCAGAAATTATGTCTCGATGCGCGGTATGCTGCGCGCCTTGGCCAACAATCCCGATAAGCTCAAGTTCCCCGATCTCGTCTTCGGCTTCAAAATCAAAGACAGCCACAAGGCCGAGGCCCAGATCAAACGCTTGGAAGCGTTTGGCGAAGTCTTGGCGCAATTGCAGCCGATAATGCAAGGCCGGATCAAGCGTGTCAAGATCGGCGACAAGCGCTTTCTCACCCTGAACCTGGACGGCGGCATGGTCCCCTGGGACCAGATTGATTGGCAAGACCTGGAGGAAAAAGCTGGTGAATTCGAGGGCTTGCGCAAAAACCTGAAAAAACTCAAACTCACCATCAGCCTCGGCGTGCGCCACGGTTTCCTGCTTTTGGCCCTCGGTTCGACAACGGCCGGCGTGGCCCAGCTAGGCGGCGATGGGCCGCGCTTGACCAGTCTTGCTGAGCTGAAACCGCTGCTCCAAGCCGCCGGCAAACGACTGACCGGAATCGGCTACACCAGCAAGGCGTTGGCCGCCCAGATGGGCACGACGGCGAAAGACATCGACGAGTTGGCCTCCGGGGCCGGAGACATTCTCGATGCCGTCGGTGTGTCGGGACCGCGACGCAAAGCCATCCTCAAAGATGTGTCCGCCCTGGCCAGCGACCTCAAGAAAAACCTGACTCCCCCTGGGGCCTCGCTAAGCTTTTCGTATCTGACACCGCGCGGCTACGAAGGCTACGATTATCAATATAGCGAGTTCCCGGATCGGGATAGTACTCAATCTCTGACACTGCTCGACCACGTGGGCGGTGATCCAATCTTCGCCGTTGCCGGGCGTTCCAAGGGCACGCTCCAGCGCTATCAAACGCTGTCCAAATGGATCAAAATTATCTACGGCCATGTTGAGCCGATGGTCCTGGAAAACCTGATCGAGGACGAGGAGGCAAAACAGAAGTACCAGGAAGTCGCCAAGCTGGTCCTCCCGTTGCTTAAACGGCTGGATAACATCACGGCCACGATGTTGCTGCCGTCGCTGGCCGATGAACAGTTCGGCTTCGTGCTCGATGCCAAATGGAAGAGCAAGCAATGGCACCCCGGCCTGCCGTTCGACAAGGAACTGCCGATGCCGGAGCTGGCTTTTCTGGTCGGCGTCAGCGATCGCGCCCTCTTGGAGAAGGCGATGAAAGCGTATGCCAAGCTGATCGAAGATGCTCTGACGACCGCCAAAGAGAACCTGCCGCCGGATGCGCAGCCGCCCGTCACCAAGCTGCCGCAGCCGCAAGTCAAGGCCGTGCCAGCCGGCAAACTGTATCTCTGGCACCTGCCGCGAGAATGGCAGCTCGATCGGCGCGTGGCCCTGACAGCCGGGCTGTCCGAGAAAGTCGGTCTCATTGCTTTCTCGGCCGAACATGCCGAGCGGCTGTTGGCCTCCAAGCCGCTGAAGGTCGAAGGCGGGCCGTTGGCCGATCGTAAACGGCCGCTGACCAGCGCTTCTTACTTCAACTGGCCAGGCCTTGCTGATGCAATAGCGTCGTGGCTGATGTTCGCCCTCGAACAGGCGCCGCTGGAGAAAACCCTTCCCGGCGGCGAGGACAAAAAAGACGATGCCAACGCCCTAAAGAAGCAGCGCCAAGAAATCATCCGCCATGTCCGCGCTGTGTTCGACGCTTTGAAGGCCATCCGCGGCTCGACCAGCGCCACCTACATCCAAGATGGCGCACGCATCACGCACAGCGAAGTGGTCATCCGCGACGAGTGACAAAAAGAACCCGGTTGTGAAGAGCGAGACGAGGTAAGGAGAGCGAGCAACTTGCCACGGTAACGGAATTGCAGAGGGGCCCATGTCATTGGCAGGTCAGGTAGCCGTCGTCACGGGGGCATCTAGTGGCCTCGGCTGGGCGCTGGCGCAAGCCTTGGCCACCGAGGGCTGCAAAGTCGGCCTGGTGGCGCGGCGGCGCGAACGGCTCGTCGAACTCGCTGGGCAGATTGAGAAATCCGGCGGGACGACGGTTTTCGCTGCCGCCGACGTGACCGAGCGCCCGCAGGTCATTGCAGCTATTTACGACATTGCCGCCCGTCTGGGACCTGTCGATTTGCTCATCGCCAACGCCGGCGTCGGAGCACCCACTACGGTCGACCCCTTCAATGTGAGCGACATCGAAAAGATGTTCCGCGTCAATGTGCTGGGAGTCATTTATTCGCTGGAAGCCGTGTTGCCGCAAATGCTCCAACGGCGTCGCGGACATCTGGCAGCTATTTCCAGCTTGGCTGCTTACAAAGGCTTGCCCGGCGAGTCCGCTTACACAGCGAGCAAGGCGGCAGTGAACGTGTTCCTGGAAGGCTTGCGAATCCAATTGCGTAGTAAAGGGATCGCTGTCACCACGATTTGTCCGGGCTTCGTGCAAACGCCGATGACAGAGGTGAACGAGTTCAAGATGCCGTGGCTCTTGACTGCCGAGGAGGCGGCGCGGCGGATCGTCCGCGCCTTGAAGCACAAACGCAAAGTCTACAATTTCCCCTGGCAAACGGCGCTCCTGATGAAATTAACGCGCTGGGCGCCAGACTGGCTCCTCGAACGCATGATGCGCACGTACAATGAAAACCCGCCCTTCCCCAAAACGCCGCTGTGAGTACGTGAACGGCCGGCGTCAACCGGCTGAGGGATCCGATCAGCCGGCTGACGCCGGCCGTTCGCCGGGATCACTTGACCTTGCTGGCGAGTTGGCCAAGGTTGGCGAACAAGTGGGTCAGCGAGCGCATCAAGTTTTGCCAATCACCTTCGTGCAGGCTTTCGTTGGGAGCATGAGCGTTACTTTGGGGATCTTCAATGCCGAGAAGAAGGGCGGGAGCACCGCCGAACAACTCCGCTAGCGGGCCGACAAACCCGATGGTGCCGCCGCTGCCGATCGAAACGGGATCGCGGCCAAATCCTTGGCGCATCGATTCGACCGCTGCCTCAAACGCCGGGCCAGTCGGATCAGTCATCCACCATTTGACCGGGGGACCATGTTCTTGGACTGTAACGCGCACGCCCCAGGGCGGATCGGCCGTCAGCACCGTTTTTAACTGCTCATAGACTTCCTTTGGCTCCTGGTCCGGCACGATACGGCAGCTGACAATGGCACGGGCGGACGGCAGGACTTGGTTCGACGCGCTTTTGATAGAGCTGGCCTCCTGAGCGATGATCGTGACGGCCGGCTTGCGCCACGTCTGCTCGTAGACGGAGGTATGGCCTTCCAGAGCGAAGCGGACGCCAGGCAAAAGGCCGAAATCTTCGCGGAGTTTCGTTTCGTCCTGAGGCAAAGATGCAATCGCGTCGCGTTCGCGCTGGGTCAACGGGCGCACCTTGTCATAAAAATGGGGGATCGGCAGAGGGCCGTTGCCCCAATACAAGCGTGCGAGAAGAACATTGAGCGCCAACGCGGCATCCGCCAGAGCGCCGCCGGCCATGCCGCTGTGGACCGGCAGGCGGGCGCTCTCGACTTCGACCAGCACGGCGACGATGCCGCGCAGGGAATACGTGATACTCGGCCAGCCGGTTTCGATGTTTTCGGTATCACACACGACGATGACATCCGATTGCAGGCGCTCCTTGTGTTCGCGGAAGAAGCCTAACAGGTTTTGCGAGCCGATTTCTTCCTCGCCTTCGACGACCATCTTGACGTTGACGGGCAGTTCCCCTTTGGTCTTCAGCCAGGCAGCGATGGCGGCAAGTTGGGCGGTGATGGCCCCTTTATCGTCGGCAGCACCTCGGCCATAGAGTCGGCCGTCGCGCAGCGTCAGCCTCCACGGATCGGAGAGCCATTTCTCCTGGAAGTTGATCGGTTGCACATCGTGATGGGCATACAAGAAGACCGTCGGCTTACCGGGTGCCCCCAGCCATTCCCCATAGGAATACGGGTTAGAACCGCCGCTTCGCAAGACGGCGACGTTTTGCAGACCCGCTTTACGCATCTGTTCGCAGGTCAATTCCGCCGTCTGCGCCACTTCCTTCTGGTGCTCACCGTCCGTGCTGATGCTCGGAATAGCGACCAAAGCAGCCAAATCGCGTACCAGATCGGCGTGATGACTGTTCAACCAATTCAGGACGGATAGGTCGGCGCCCATGTTGCCTCCACGAGTATGAAAGACGCTTCTTGGTTTAGCTACGAGTCGTAAGCGAGCGCTCGCTTACAGCTCGCGGCTAAACGATTTATACGGGGCACGGTTGAATGGGGCACAATTCCCCCCCCACCCCAACCCTCCCCCACAAGGGGGGAGGGAGAAACAAGGCTCCCTCCCCCACAAGGGGGGAGGGAGAAACAAGGCTCCCTCCCCCACAAGGG
>Ga0078972_1009943_pt1 | contig 18258 bp, 19 predicted proteins | sample YelNatPaOPGAMG01_FD_67568 | JGI IMG/M metagenome (GOLD analysis project Ga0078972, IMG submission 67568) | Hot spring thermophilic microbial communities from Obsidian Pool, Yellowstone National Park, USA - OP-RAMG-01 (SPADES assembly) (version 2) | ecosystem: Environmental > Aquatic > Thermal... | reverse complement strand
GACATGCTTGGCGAGTTCCCCCTTCGGCTGCGCCGTCACCAGCGCGGTGCGCGCGCCGGCGCTCCTGGCGATGCCGACGAGGGCGCGGGCGGTGGCGAGATCGCCGGGGCCGGCCGAGACGAAGAACAGATCGCCGGGGCCGACCTCCGGCGCCGTCATGTCGCCCCAGACCGCGACATGGCGGCCCATGTGGAACAGCCGCATCGCGAAGCCGCGCATCTGCAAGCCCTCGCGGCCGAGGCCGAAGACGACGATGCGCTTGGCCTTGACGATCTCCTCGATGAGCCCGTCGAGCGCGTCGTCGGGCATCGACGCGAACACGCCGGCAAGATCCTTCAACGCCCCGCTCGCGAGCGCGCTCAGCGCTTCCATCGACGTTTCCTTCCTCGTCGCTACTTCACGCCCAGCACGCTCCAGCTGGAGGCGGCCGATCCTATCACGCCGCCGCCGATGACGGAGGTGTTGTTGACCAACCAATCCGCGACCTGACCGGTCACGGCGTTGTCGAACAGGATGGCGGCATGGCCCGCCGGCCCGAAGTCCGAGATCCCCGAGACGCTCCAATCGGCGCCGGGCGCGCCAATCGTTCCGCCGCCGACGATCGAGGCGCCGTTGAGATCCCAGCTTGCGAGCGCGCCGTTCTTGCTGAACAGCAGGTCGGCCTTGCCGTCGCCGTTGAGATCGCCAATCGCCGCCAGCGCATAGCCGGCGCCGGGGTTTCCGACCTCCTCGGTCCCGAGGATCTTGTTTCCCGAAACGAACGAGATCCAGTAATTGCCCGCGCCGTCCTTCAGCAAGAGATCGGACTGACCATCGCCAAGGAAATCGCCGGCGCCGACATAGCTGAGCCCGGCCCCCGGATTGCCGAGCGCTCCGCCGCCGACGATGGAAGTCCCGTGCAAGTCCCAGGTCGCGTAATTGCCGGAGGCGTCCTCGAACAAAATGTCGCTCGTCCCGTCGCCGTTGAAATCGCCGACGCCCTTGTATTGATAGGTTCCTCCCGGCGACCCGATCGTTCCGCCGCCGGAGATCGAGGCGCCATTGGTCTCCCAGACCGCAAAGACGCCGTTCTTCTCGAACAATATGTCAGCCTGTCCGTCGCCGTTGAAATCGCCGACCGCGAGCGCCGTATAACCGGGGGCGACGCCGAGGTCGCCGGCCCTGAAGATCGAGCCGCCGGCTACATCCCACTCCGCCAAACGCCCGTCGGCGTTGAGGAAGGCGATCGTCGCCGCCACCGGCGCCTGCTGCGCGGGCGGACCGCCTTGGGCGACGAGGTAATCCGGGCCCGGATTGCCGCTCTCCCCGAGTTTGAACATGTCGTCGTCGACGCTCCAAACCTGGAGATTGCCCGTGTTGATGTCACGGAACAACAGGCCGCCGCCGCCGTTCGCGCCATAGTCGCCGATCGCCTCCAGCGACCATGCGGCCCCGGGCGCGCCGATGTTCTGCACGCCGGCGATCTTATCGTCGACGACGTCCCAAGCCACGTAATCCCCGGTGTTGACGTTCTCGAACAGGATGCTGCTGTCGGCGAAGCCTTTGAGATCGCCAATGCCCTTGTAGACCCAGCCCGCGCCGGGCGTCCCGAGCGTCGCGCCGCCGACGACGCTGGCGCCGTTCATCAACCAGGTCGCGAACTGGCCGCTCGCATTCTCGAACAGAATGTCGCTCTTGCCGTCCTGGTTGAAATCGCCGATCCCGACCACGCGATAGGAGCCGCCGGGATTGCCGATATTGCCGCCGGCGACGATCTTTGAGCCATGCACGTCCCACACCGCGAGTTCCCCGCTCGCGTCCTGGAAGAGCACGCCGCCATAGCCGTCGCCGTAGAAGTCGCCGAGCCCGACGACGGACCACGAGCCGCCGGGATTGCCGATGTTCCCGCCGCCGACGATCAGCGATCCCGCGATCTCCCAATCGGCGAGCATCCCGTTCTGGTTGCGAAAGAGAATGTCGCTGTGGTTGTTGCCGTAGAAGGTGGCCGCGCCCTCATAGGTCCAGGCCGGTCCAGGATTGCCCATGGCTCCGCCGCCGACGATGCTCACGCCGTCGAGCAGCCAGGTGGCGAGCGCGCCGTTCTGAGCCTTGAACAGAATGTCCGAGTGGCCGTCCGCCCGGAAATCGTTGGGAACCTGCGTCATGTAGGAGACGCCAGTGAGCTGGCCGCTCGCGTTGTAGTCTTTCGTGCTGAACAGCTTGCCGGTGTTCGAGTAGGTCGTGACCTCCTTTGCCCCGCTCAGGAAAGTCGTCGTCAGCGTTCGGCCAGAGATCGCGACCGCCGTTCCACTGAAGACAATGCGGGAGAAACCTACGAGCGTATCGACGTCGTTGGCGTCGACGTAGACCACGGCATTGCCGGCCGCGTTGATAGATATCGCCGGCTGATAGTTATTGGGCTGCGAGGCGACGAACGTATCGATCCCGCCGCCGCCGTTGATCTCGTTGATCCCTGCGCCGTAAGTGATCGTATCGTCGAAGGGCGTGCCGACCCATTCCCCGTAGGGATCGCCGTTGTTGTCGATCGTGTAGGAGGCGGGCGCGGTCGAGGTGTCATAGATGGCCGCGTAGACCTGGCTGCCGGCGCCGTCGGCCCTCTGATAGGTGACCTCGAAGCGGTTGCCCATCGCGACGATGCTGTTGAAATCGGTCGGCGGACTGGCGTCGCCGGACGGGTCGTTCGGCGTGAACTCGTAATTGCCGATCACGTCGCCGTTGGCGCCGAACTCCTCGATCGTGACGACCGAGTTCATGGAATAGATCAGGATCGTGTCGCCGTTGGCGAGCGTCGAGACCTCCCAATGGGCCGGCGTCTGCTGGCCGCTCGTCTCGAAGCCGCCGCTGACGAACCCGCTCGTCGAGGCGCTGATGTCCTGAAAGCTCGAATTGAGCAGCCGCGTTTCGACGCCCTGCCAATAGGGCGCTCCCGCCGTGTCGCGATAGCCGACGAATTCGAGGATGTCGCCGTTGCTCAGCTTGCCGAACGCGATATTGTCGATGGCGATGGGATCGGAGCCCGTCACGCCGCCGCCGAGCGGAACCGCCTGGAACGTCGGCGTCCCGAGCGCGCCCGTCGTCGTGTCGATGGCGGAGAAATCGAAGCCCTGGACGGCGCCGACCGTGGTGGATTGCACGAACTCGAACGACGAAGTCGCCGCGAAATAAGCGACGCGATAGACGGTCGAAAGCGGCGCGCCAGTCAAAGCTTGCACGGGCGAGGAGACGGCCTGGCCCGTCGGCGTGAAGATTTGCAGCGTGACGTTCTTCGTCGATGCGCTCGTCTGGGTAGCATAGGCGAAGACGAGGTCCTGGCCGTTGTCCGCGTAGGCGTAGCCGACCGGGTCGACGACGCCGCTCGCCAGGGTCGTGGGCGTCCCCACCAGCGCGAGCGCCGGCGCGCTCGCCCCGATGTCGAACAGATTGTCGGAGAAATTCTGCAACTCGATGTCATAGGCGCCGGCGACGGCGGCCGAAGGGCGCCACCAGATGGCGAAGTCGAGCCACTGGGAGGAACTGGAGCTCTCGCCGTAGAACGCCGAGAACGGCGCGAACGGCAGCGAGACGGCGCCGGTGTCGGCGACCTTCAGCGGCGCCTGCACGTCTCCGGCGAAATTCTGCGCGGTCACATAGATCGCGTAATCGTTCGGTCCGCCGGACTGGAAAGTCGAGGCCGGAGTTTCGCCGTCCGAGATGAGCGGATTGCCGGCCTGGCTGAGCTGGCTTCGCAACCAATGATCGCCGCCCGCCGACGCCACATTGGCGAAAACTTCAAAGGGCGTCCCCCAGATTGTAATCGACATTTAATACCTGCAATTTTGGGCCACAACACAATATTGGCGCGTCGCGGACTATGCCACGCCCACGCGGTCGCGCAAAGGTCCGCCCACATCTTGAAATATAGCAACGTCATGCGCCGGGCGCCGCCGCCCGAAGCTTTGTGCGGCCGGCGCATTTCGCCAGCGATCCCAAGAGGCGATGGGCATCGCGAAAAATGAGAAGAGGTGGCGAGTTACGCAAGGTTCGCGGCATGGCGCGGAAAGCCAAATCGAATATTCCAACGCAATCTGTTAAATTTCGTATACGAAATTTTTAAGGAACCGCAGGCAACCTTACGTAATAGGGGCGGTCGGAGGAAACGGGATGCGTATCCCGGAACGCACTTTCCGGAATCGAAGACAATGACCGAAAAGCCCTTTGGTCTTTCCACAGGGTTCGCCATGCGCATATCCGAAGAACCTGCGGCGGGTTTGCTTCAGGCTCCCATCCCGTCTTTGCGAGGGCAATCCGCCATGGCGCGCGCCACGGAGAGCGGGCTGATCACGCTACAGGCGTTGATCGACGTGCTGCCGGGTTACCTTTGGATCAAGGATCTCGCGAGCCGCTTTGTCGTCGTCAATAAGGCGCTGGCCGCCAATAACGGCTTCGCCGACACCCAAGAGATGATCGGCCTGAGCGATTTCGATATTCACGCCTCGGGCGCGGCGGAGGAATTTCGTCGCCTGGAGCAGGACGTGCTTCGCAGCGGCCGCCCGATCATCGACAGGGAAGAAACCGTCGTCGAGGCGGCGGGCGTTCAAAAGTGGCTCTTGTCCACGAAGCTGCCGCTTCGCAACGACAGTGACGAAATTATCGGTTTGCTGGGCATCGCTCACGACATCTCGGAAACCGTGCGCGCGAAAGCTGAACTCAGCCGCGCGCAGGAAGTGCTGCATATGGTGATCGAGAATGTCCCGGACGCGATCATCGTCAAGGACGTGCATACCCGTCGCTACACGATGTTGAATCACGCGGCGGAATTGCTCATCGGCATGCCGCGAGAGGATCTGATCGGAAAGACCGCCGAAACGATTTATCCCGACGGTTATCTGGACGTGGTGCGAAGGGAGGACGACGAGTTATTGCAAAAAGGAGAATTGCTGATCGACGATCATGAAATATTCTTCCACGGCAAGGAGCCTCGCGTCGTCACGCTGAACCGGAAAATCCTGCGCAACTTCGCGGGCGAACCGCAATTCATGCTGGCCGTGATCCACGACATCACGGAGCGCAAGCGCGCCGAGGAGCGCATCGCCTATCTCGCTCGGCATGACACTCTGACGGGATTGCCCAACAGGGCGGTATTCAGCGAGCGCCTGTCCGCCGCCATCGCGCGCGCCAACGAACGCGGCGCCCGCTTCGCCATGATCGCCATCGACCTCGACCGCCTGAAAGAGGTCAACGACATGTTCGGGCACGCAGGCGGCGACCAACTCATCGCGGCGGTCGCCGACAGACTGGCGGCGGCGGCGAGCGAGGCCTTTGTCGCGCGGCTGGGAGGCGACGAATTCGCCGTGATCGCCGAGGACGCCGACAACAACGCGAACTTCGTCGGGCTCACCAATCGCCTGAGCGACTTCGTCGCCAGGGAATTGAACATCGACGGCGCCAAATACTCTCCCACTCTCAGCATCGGCGTCGCCGTCTATCCCTATGACGGCCGGGACGCGACATCCCTGCTGGCGAACGCCGACGCCGCGCTGTATCGCGCCAAGGCGGAGGGCCGCAGCGTCTCGCGGTTCTTCGAGCGCGGCATGGACATGCGCGTGCGCGACCGCCGCGCTCTGCGGCACGATTTGAATTTTGCGATCGAGCGCAACGAACTCGCGATATATTATCAGCCGCAAGCCAAGGTGTCGGGCGAGATCATCGGCTTCGAGGCGCTGCTGCGCTGGATGCATCCGCAGCGCGGCTGGGTTTCGCCGGTCGAATTCATACCCGCGGCGGAGGAGACCCATCTCATCGTCGAGATCGGCGAGTGGGTGTTGCGCAATGTCTGTCGGGAAGCCGCGTCCTGGCCACGGCCGCTTGGCGTCGCGGTCAATTTGTCGCCCGTGCAGTTTCAGTATGGAGATCTCGCCAAGCTGGTCCACTCCGTCCTTCTGGAGACGGGTCTCGCCGCCAATCGCCTCTCGCTCGAAATAACCGAAGGGGTGCTGTTCAGGGATTCCGCGCGGGCCTTGACAGTGCTGCGGCAGATGAAGGCGCTCGGCGTTCGCATCATCATGGACGATTTCGGCAAGGGCTATTCGTCCTTGTCGTATCTGCAATTGTTTCCGTTCGATGAGATCAAGATCGACCGGGATTTTGTCCATAACGTCTGCCAGAACGGCAAATCCGCCGCCATCGTCCGCGCCGTGCTGGGCCTCGCCCAGGCGTTCGATCTGCCCGTGCTGGCCGAGGGCGTGGAGACCGAGGAGGAGAGGGATTTTCTACGCGCGGTCGGCTGCGACGAAATGCAGGGCTACCTGATCGGCCGTCCCCGTCCTATCGAATACTACGCCGAAGAACTTGGCCGCCCCGCCCCCGCCGAACGGGCCGCCGTGGGCTGATCCGGCGACGACACGGGCGGATCGCGCCTTTGAACATTGGAGCGGGTGAAGGGAATCGAACCCTCGTATTCAGCTTGGAAGGCTGCTGCTCTACCATTGAGCTACACCCGCGTCTTTGCGCGCGCGAACATAGGGGATGGGCCGATTTCGATCAAGTCGCCCCGCCGCTGCAAAAACGCCTGGCCCGCGACGAGCCTGGGACGGGATCAATCAGACGGGCGCGGCGGGCACGGCGCGCGGGCGGCCTTCCTCGTCGATGGCGACGAAGGTGAAGGTCGCCACCGTCACCTTCTCGCTGATATGGGTGCGAAACCGCTGCGCCCAGGCCTCGATATGGATCTTCATCGAGGTGCGGCCGACCTTGCCGACGCTGGTGTAGACGCACAATACGTCGCCGACCTTCATCGGGCTGAGGAAGGTCATCGCCTCGACCGCTACCGTCACCGCCCGCCCCTGCGCGCGCTCCACCGCCGCGATGCCGCCGGCCTGGTCCATCTGGCTCATCACCCAGCCGCCGAAAATGTCGCCGTTGGCGTTGGTGTCGGCGGGCATGGCGATGAGGCGGACGGTGAGTTCGCCGTGCGGGTGGTCGGGGGAAGCGTCGGACAAGGAGGGAAACCTGCGGGCTGGGACCTCCCTGTTTATCGCCCGCGCTTCGCCGGCGCCAAGCCGGATTCGCCGCCGATCACCCGCTCTATCCCCGCCAGATCGCGCCGACGCTCGCGTACCCTGAGCCCCGCCCGCGCGAGGATCGCGGCGACCTCGTCGCCCTGCCCTTGCCCGATCTCCAGAAAGAACCGGCCGTCGGGCGCGAGCAGGCGCGCTATCTGAGGCGCCAGCGCCCGATAGGCGTCGAGCCCGTCCTCGCCGCCGTCGAGCGCCAGCAGCGGGTCATGCCCCGCCACCTCGCGGGCGAGCCCCGCGATGTCGCGGGTTCGGATATAGGGCGGGTTCGAGACGATCACGTCGAACGGCCCCGCCAGCCCCTCGCCCCAGCGGCCGACCTCCACGCTCGCGCGCGCGCCGAGCCCCAGCGCGTCGAGATTGGCGCGCGCCGTCGCCGCCGCCGCCTCGCTGACGTCGACCCCGAGCCCGCTGGCGCGCGGCCATTCGCAGAGCAGCGTCGCCAGAATCGCGCCGGAGCCGACGCCGAAATCGAGCAGGCGCAGCGCCTCGCCGCTACGCGGCGCAAAAGCCTCCAGCGCCGCCTCGACCAGCGTCTCCGTGTCGGCGCGGGGGTCGAGCACGTCGGGCGTCAGTTTGAAATCGCGGCCGAAGAACTCGCGTCGGCCCTCGATGCGCGAAAGCGGCTCGCCGGCCTCGCGGCGGCGGGCGAACGCCTCGACCCGCGCCGCCGCTTCGCCGAGCTTGGCCTCCGGCGCGCCGATCAACGCCGCCGCGCTTAAGCCCGCGGCGCGGCGCAGCAAAAGCGTCGCCTCGCGGCGCGGCGCCTCGACGCCCGCCGCCGCGAGCCGCGCGGCGAGGCGGGCGAGCGCCGCCTCGCGCGAGGTCGTCGGCCCGATGGCGTCGTCCAAGGGTCAGGCGACCTTGAGCCCCACCGGGCAGGAGACGCCGGTGCCGCCAAGGCCGCAATAGCCGCCGGGATTCTTGGCGAGATATTGCTGGTGGTAGTCCTCGGCGAAGTAGAACGGGCCGGCCTTGGCGATCTCGGTGGTTACAGGCCCGTAGCCGGCCGCTTGCAACTCCCGCCCATAGCGCTCGGCGGAGGCGCGCGCGGCTTCGAGCTGCGCCTCGGTCGCGGCGAAAATGGCGGAGCGGTATTGCGTGCCGACGTCGTTGCCCTGCCGCATAGCCTGCGTCGGATCGTGGCTCTCCCAGAAGATCTTCAGGAGATCGTCGTAAGAGACGACGCTCGGGCGGTAGACGACCAGCACGGCCTCGGTATGGCCGGTGCGGCCGGTGCAGGTCTCCTCATAGGTCGGGTTCGGCGTGAAGCCGCCGGCATAGCCGACCGCGGTCACATAGACGCCCTCGCCCGCCTGCCAGAACTTGCGCTCTGCGCCCCAAAAGCAGCCCATGCCGAAGATCGCGCGCTCGCAACCCTCGGGGTACGGCCCTTTCAGCGGGTGGCCGTTGACGAAATGGCGCTCGGCCGTCGGCAGCGCGGCGGCGCGGCCGGCGAGCGCGTCCGCCGGCGCCACCATCTGGGTCTTCTTCGAGAAAAAATTCAACATGCGCGCCTCCTTCGAAGCCTCATTCGCCGCCGCCCGCCCATTGGTTACCGCCGCCGGCCTCGCCCCGCCGTTCCCAGCGCCATGAAGACGACGCCGAGCACGGCGAGCGCCAGGGATGTGGGGACATAGAGAACGTCGATCAACACCGGGTCCCACAGCTTGGGGCTGATCCTGCCGGCGAGCGCCGGCAGAGCGGCGAGCTTCGCCGGCGCCACGCGGCCGAGCGCCGCCCCCAGCGGCGTCAGCGACCATTCGCTATTGGCGATCGAGCGCGCCCCGTCGATGACGGCGGCCGCGAAAGCGCCGACAAGCGCGACGAGGCCCAGCGCCCGCGCCAGGAAGCGCAGCATCGTTCAGGACGCCAGGCCCGTCGAGAGCGAAGGCGGCCGCTTCAGCGTCTGGTAGATCACGCAATAGCGCTCCGTCAGCTTCATCAGCGTCTCCAACTGCTCCGCCGTGGCGTCGGCCTCGAGCTTGAAGCTCAGGCGGATGTCGGCGAAGCCGACCGGCGCCTGCTTGTCGATCCCGAGCGTGCCGCGAAAATCGAGGTCGCCCTCGGCCTCGACCACGCCGGCGCGCAGCGCGACGCCCATCGACGTCGCCACCGCCTTCAGCGTCACCCCGGCGCAGGCGACGAGCGCCTCCAGCAGCATGTCGCCGGAGCATAGCTCCCCCCCGCTGCCGCCCGCGCCCGGATGCAGGCCGGCCACCGCCAGCGCCCGCCCGGTCTCGACCTTGCAGGCGATGTTGGCGTCGTCGAGCGCGCCCCGCGCGCGCAGGGTGATGCGCGCGGCCTCGGGGGCGCTGCGGTAGCGGTCCTTCAGGGGCGCCTGCAAGGCGCGCAACTCGTCGGCGTTCATGGACAATCCTCCCGGCGCCCGCTCATAGCGCCTTGGCGCGCAAATGTCCCCTTGCCGCTCCCGATGCAAGTCGATAACGCTCGGACATGCTGCGGATCGCGTTCTATTCCGGATCGTTCGATCCGATGACCAACGGCCATCTCGATGTGATGACGCGCGCGGCGGCCTTGTGCGACAAACTCGTGGTCGGGGTCGGCGCGCATCCCTCGAAATCCGCTCTGTTCACGGTCGAGGAGCGCTTGGCGCTGATCCGCGACGCGGCGACGCAGGCGCTGGCGCGCGAGGGCTGCGTTCTGGAGACGGTGGCCTTCGGCGGCCTCGCCATCGAGGCGGCGCGGGCGGCCGGGGCGCGCATCATCGTGCGCGGCCTGCGCGATTCCACCGATTTCAACTACGAGATGCAGATGGCGGGCATGAACGGCGCGATGGCGCCGGAGCTGCGCACCGTTTTCCTGCCGGCCTCGGCGCCGGTGAGGCCGATCACCGCGACGCTGGTGCGCCAGATCGCGCAGATGGGCGGCGAGGTCGCGCCCTTCGCGCCGGAGAATGTCGCCAAGGCGCTGATGGCGAAATACGGGCGGGCGTGAGCCGGGCGCGCTCAACGGGAATGTGAAGCGCCGCCGCGCCTGGGCCAGTTCCAGTTGATGTTCCCTCCATGAGTCGGCCATAGTGCCGACCTAATTTCGCTTCATCCCGAGGCGCGGGCTGTATGGAGGCGCGAATGGCGGATGCGATCACGGCGAACGGCGGTCACGGGGCGATTCCGCCGAGCCGACGCGATTTCCTCTACCTCGCCACCGGGACGGTCGCCGTCGTCGGCGCCGCCGCCGTGGTCTGGCCGCTCATCGACCAGATGAACCCCGACGCCGACACGCTGGCGCGCGGCGGGCCGATCGACATCGATCTTGCCCCCATTACCCCCGGCCAGCAGATCGTCGTCAAATGGCAGGAGCATCCGATCTTCATCGTGCGCCGCACGCCGGAGGCGCTGAAAACCCTGAAGGAGCCCTCGCTGCTCGCGCAGTTGCGCGACCCCGACAGTCAGGAGCGCCAGCAGCCGACCTACGCCGCCAACTGGAGTCGCGCGGTCAATCCTGAATATCTGGTGCTGGTCGGGGTGTGCACGCATCTCGGCTGCATCCCCAATTACTTCCCCAAGCCGGATTCCTTGGAAGGCGTCGCCAACTGGCCGGGCGGCTATTTCTGCCCCTGCCACGGCTCGCGCTACGATCTGGCGGGGCGCGTGTTTCAGGGCGTGCCGGCGCCCTATAACCTGCCGGTGCCGCCCTATCATTTCCCCAAGAAAGAGACGCTGCGCCTCGGCGAGAACCCGCCGGGGCAGAGCTTCAGCCTCGGTGACGTCGACCAGATCTGAGCCTCAAGCGCCGATGGCGGCGAGCGGGCGGGCGAAAGCCGAGCGGCGCAGCAGTTGGCGCGCCGGCGCCTCGAAGCAGCGATACGACAGCGTCGAAACCGACAGCGTCAGCGCGAGATAGAGCGCCAGCACGGCGGGCGAGGAGAAGTTCAGCGCCAGCAGCGTCGCCGAGGCGATCGTCAGCACGTACTGCACCGGGATCTGCCAGAGATAGGCCGAATAGGAGATCTCGCCGAGCCATCCGAGCAGGCGGGAATCGGCGGCGCGCCGGAACGGGCCGGCCGCCTGCGCCAGCAGCGCCAGGCCGGCGAAGGCCACGGGCGTCGTCTCGCGCAGCCGGCCGCTGACGACGAACAGCGCCGCCCCGACAACGAACAGCGCGAGGCCGAGCCACAGGCGCGCCCGCTCCGGCCAGCGCGCGGTCAGTTGCAGGCAGCCGCCGACGAAGAAGCAGCCGAGCCCCTCGGCGAAGAACACGTTGAGCGGCCCCACGAGCGGCAGCAGGCCGCGCCCAAAGGAGAGCGCCAGGCACAGCGCCCCGAAGACCAGGCGCGGCCGCGCCGCCGCCCCGAAGTGACGGCCGAAATAGAAGAAGGCCACATAAAGCCCCGCCTCGATCGAAAGCGACCAGGAGGGGAAATTGAAGCTCATGGTCGGCACGAGCCAGCCGAACTGGAGGAAGCCGAGGTTCAGCAGGAAATGCAGCCCATCGTTGTTGTCGTAGCGAAAATTTGCGACGCCGGCGCGCGAGGCCATCGCCTGGAGGCCGGCGACCGCCAAAAGCGTCAGAAGGTGCAGCGGATAGAGCCGCGAGGCGCGCAGCCAGAAGAAATCCCGCCCGCCAAGCCGCCGCTCGCCGAGCGGCTCCGCGTAGGCGTCGAAGAATATATATCCCGACAGCATGTAGAACAGCGGCACCGCCAGTTCGCCATAGCCATAGAGCCAGGCGAGCCCCGCTTCGAGCGGCCGCGCGCCGACGGGGGCGAGCATGTGATAGTGGTAGATGACGACGCAGAGCGCGGCCAGGCCGCGAAGGGCGTCGAGCGAGGCGATGCGGGAAGCGCTCATGAATTCGTGACGCAGCGAGAGGAGCGCCACCCTCGCGCGCGACTCGATAAGGATCCGTTGCCCCGCGTCGATAGGGTCGGGCTTGCATGGCGGGGCCGGCCGCCCTAGGAGTGCGCGCTCTTTCATCCAAGCGAACCCTCATGGCCGAACACCAGCGCAAATCCGCCGCTCTGCCGCGCCTGCCAGGCAGCCGCTTCCTCGTCGTCGAGGCGCGCTATTACGAGGCCATCGGCCAAATGCTGCTCGAGGGCGCCCGCACCGCCTTCGGGGCGGCGGGCGCGAGCTTCGATGTCGTCTCCGCCCCCGGCGCGCTGGAGATCCCCGCCGCGGCGGCCATCGCCCTCGACGCCGCGGCCGCCAAGGGCCGCCCTTACGACGGCGTGGCGACGCTCGGCTGCGTCATCCGCGGCGAAACCTACCATTTCGAGATCGTCGCCGGCGAAAGCGCCCGCGCGCTGATGGACATGAGCGTCGCGCGCAAGCTCGCGCTCGGCAACGGAATCTTGACGACGGAGAATGCGCCGCAAGCCGAGGAGCGCGCCGACCCTAAGCGTGGCGACAAGGGCGGCGACGCCGCGCGGGCGGCGATCCTGATCGCCCAGCTCAAGCGGTCGCTCGCATGAGCCGGGCGGCGCAGAGGTCGTCGGCGCGGCTGGCGGCCGCGCAGGCGCTCTATCAGATGGAGGTCTCCGGCGCGGGGCTCGCCGAAGTGCTGGCCGAATTCGAGGCGCACTGGATCGGCCAGGAGGTCGAGGGCGAGCAATATAAGCCGGCGGAAGTCGCTTTCTTCCGCGACATCGTCTCGGGCGTGTTGAAGGACCAGCAGGGCGTCGACCGCGCGCTCGACGCCGCGCTCGCCGAAGGCTGGCCGCTGAAGCGCGTGGACGCGCTGATGCGCGCGATCCTGCGCGCCGGCTACTATGAACTCCGCTCCCGCCCCGACGTGCCGGCGCGCGCGGCGATCAAGGAATATGTCGACGTCGCCGGCGCCTTCTACGGCCCCGACGAGAGCGGCATGATCAACGCCGTGCTCGACGCGCTCGCCCGCAAGACGCGGCCGAAGGAATTCGCCTGAGGCGCCGTAACTTCTCGTTAACCATTAGCGTCAATTATGAGGCGATCGACGACGCGCCTCCGCGTCGCCTCGGGAACGCCGAGACCATGAACGCCAACGCCGCCGACGGCTATTCCGGCTTGCAGCAATGGGCCGACCCGATCATCTTCGACCGTATGATGGACGCCTACGGCGCCGAGACCAGCGACTTCAAGATCGCCTGGCGGCTGGCGCGGTTGCATGCGCGGGTGTGGCGGGCGCTGATCGAGGGCGACATGAAGGCGTTCGAGTCGCGCCGCCGCGACCTCGTCGACGCGCTGGCGCAGGAAGACCTCGATCTCGACCGGGTCGCCGAAGCCGACGCGCGCACCTTGCGGGAATTGCTGACGGTGGTGGTCGACCGCTTCCACCGGATGCCGCGGGTGTCGATGGGCTATCACCTGGCGCTGCTGGAGCTCGCGGGGCGGCTGTCGCCGGGCAAGGGGTCGCTGGCGCTGGCGGCGTGAAGCGGGCTCATAGACAAAGCATATCCATTCATAGATTACACGGTTCCCGATCAAGTCGAGAACCCATCTTCGCGAGCGAAGCGAAGCAATCCACGCTTCGGCGAGACGATTTCCGAGGGATGTATTTGCAATCCCCGCCGTATGTCGCCTATATTCGACGATCTTCGATCAACGGGCTAGATGACATGAGCGAGCGTCGCCGCGACATCAGGGCGCAACTGGCCGAGAGCACCGGCATCGACGAGGCGATGGTCGAGCGGCTGGTTCGCGCCTTCTACGCCAAGGCGCGCGTCGACCCCTTGCTCGGTCCCGTGTTCGCGGCGAGAATCCGCGACTGGGAGCCGCATCTCAAGACGATCTGCGATTTCTGGACCTCCATCGCGCTGATGAGCGGCGCCTATCACGGCCAGCCGATGTCCAAGCACCTCGACCTCGAAATCGACGCCCGCCATTTCGACCGCTGGCTGGCGCTTTGGGAGACGACGGCCAGGCAGACGTGTCCGGCGCCGGCGGCCGATCGTTTCGTGGCGCTCGCGCGCCGCGTCGGCGAGAGCCTCGAACTCGGAATCGCCGGCCGGCGCGGCATTTTGCTGCTGAAGGGCGAGCGGCTGCCGCGCCTCGCCTCGTGAAGGCGCGCCTTGCGGTTCACCCGCCGTTCGAGAAATCGACGCAGCGATAGCCGAGCGGCTCGGCAGTGGCCGGCCCCGGCCCCCAGACCGCGACCGGTTGCGAGGGCGCGCAATCATTGGCGTTTTTGACGACATAGCGCAGTTTGCCGCTCGCGCTCACGACGGGGATCAACGGATCGCTCGTCCATTGAACGGCGCGGGCGGGAAGCGGCGCGGCGAAAGCGGCGCCGAGCGCCAGAAGCGACGTTGCAACCATCAGCGACTTGATCATGAACGCCTCCATTACGCCCCCCAAACGGGCGCGCTGGACGAGGCCCAGGCCGCGGCACGGCTTGCCTCCCGCCTTCGGCGGGTCTGGTTTTCCAAACGAGTTCAGACGCTTGAGGAAACGTGCGCCCCAAAAGAGACGAGATTTTGACAGTTCTATAACAGTTTCTTTAGTGGCCGCAGCGGCTTCGCCGGCGCCCCGGGCCCTTCCCCCTCAAGCGGGCGGGGCATTCGGCGCCTTCGGGCGAGGCGCAGCCCTCAAAGGCTCTCCACCTCGTGCTTTCCCCGCACCATGCGATAGAACGGGCGCGGCCGAGCGCGGTCCCAGGGTTCGGGCCCCAGCGCGGCGAGATCGCCGAGAACCTGCCGCGTGATGTTGGGAATCTCCAGCTTCAGCGCGTCGTCGAGCCCGACCCAGACGAGTTCCGTCAACTCCGCGTCCTTATGCACGACGCCCTCGGCGCGATGCGCGATCCACGCCGCGTCGGCGATGAAGAAACGGGCGTCGAAACGTCGCGGCCGCCCCGGCGGCGTGATCGCGCGGGCGAGGAGATCGAGCCCCTCCAGCGTCGGAAACACCCCTGTTTCGGCGAAGCGCGCCCAGGCGCCCTCCGGGGGGGCGGGCGGCGGGCCGTGATCGGTCACGCCGAGCGCCAGGCCCGTCTCCTCGAAGGTCTCGCGGATCGCCGCCAGCGCCAGGGCCCGCGCGTAATCCTGCGAGGCGCGGCGCGTCTTGGTCAGCAGTTTGCCAGCCACGGCCTCGTCGAGCGGACCCGCGACCGCCATGCGCTGGTCCTCGGGATCGACCGCCCCGCCGGGAAAGACGAACTTGTCCGGCATGAATTTGTGGCTGGCGTGCCGGCGGCCCATCAGCAGCTTGAACGAGGGACCATCGCGCTCGACGAGGATGAGCGTCGCGGCGTCGCGAATTGTTTCAGAAGTCACTTGAGCGAGGCCAGGAATTCGCGCCACTGCGCTTTCGTGCCGTAGAACACGTTGCGGTCGACTTTGCCGCGGATGCCGGGAACATGGCCGTCAGCCTGATATTGCCAGATCATCCAGGCGCGCCGGCCATATTTGACGGATGGATAGTATTTCGTCGAGCGCACCCACATCGGATAATCGGAGAAGGCGCCGTCCGACAGGATCGCCTGATAGAAATCGACCGAGGTGTAGATGATCGGCTTCTTGCCGAAATAGCGCTCCATCTCGCTCAGCATCAGCTTCATGTCTTCGATGGTCTGCTGCTGTTCGAGGCGCCTGTGGCAGGTGCGCGATTCCGAATCCGACTCGACGTCGAGCACCGGCGGCAGCGCGTCGGCGTCGGGCGGCACGTTCTGCTCGAACCAGCGCACCTCCTCCATCGGCGATCGGCACCAATAGACGAAGTGATAGGCGCCGCGCGGGATGCCGACCGCCTTGGCCGCCTCCCAATTGGCCTGAAACTTGGAGTCGATGTGGTCGCCGCCCTCCGTCGCCTTGATCCAGGCGAATTTGACGCCGCTGTCGGCGACCCGGCTCCAGTCGACGTCGCCCTGGTATTTCGACACGTCGATGCCGTGGATCGGGAAATCGCGCGGCCTGGGATTGTCGCCGCCGCCGACGAAGCCGACGGGATCGTCGTCGATCCCGGCGCCGCAGCTCGCCAGCGCGAGGCCGACCGCCAGAAAAATAGTATAGCGCGCGACGACGGCGAAAAAGGACGGCATGGCGTTCTGCGGCTTGTGGGGCTGACGCGGAACCTAGACCTTCAAACGTAATCGACCGTTAACGCGCCGCGCTTGACGCGTCGAGACATTTCGTCTCAGGGAGCCCTTATGATTAACGTTTGGCTACGCGCACTGGCCCTCGTGGCGCTCTCAGCGGCGACAGCCTCCGGCGCCGAATGCGGGCCGGACGCGCTCGGCACGTCGCGGACCCTGAAGGTCGGGACGGAGGGCGGCCTCAAGGTCGGCTGGAAGACCTATCCCGACACCCTGCCGTTGGCCGATCACGAGGTCATCCTCACCTTCGACGACGGCCCGGACCCGCAGACGACGCCCCTCGTCCTCAATGCGTTGAAGGCGCAATGCGTGCGCGCCACCTTCTTCGCCATCGGCCGCAAGGTCGACGAGGCGCCGAAACTGGCGCGCCGCGAGGTCGAGGAAGGCCACAATGTCGCCTTCCACACTTACACGCATCCGCAGCCGACGCTGCGCTACATGGGCGAGGCCGCCGCCCGCGCCGACATCCTCAAGGGCGTCATCGCCGTCGAGCGCGCCGCCTATGGGCAGACCTTCCCGAACGGCGCGCCGGACGATCTCGGGAAGCTGAAGCTGCACGCGCCGTTCTTCCGCTATCCCGGCTTCGCCGACACCGCCGAGCTCAACGCCTGGTTCGCCAGCAACAATGTCGCCGTGTTCGGCGTCGACCTCTGGGCCTCCGACTGGATCCGCATGACGCCGGAGCAGGAGATGAAGCTCATTTTCTCCCGCCTCGACCGGGCGCGCAAAGGCATGTTGCTGCTGCACGACGACAAGCCGTGGACGGCCGCGATGCTGCCGAAGTTCCTCGCCGAACTGAAGGCGCGCGGCTATCGAATTGTGCAGGTCGAGGCAGGGCCCGGCCACGGGCCAACCGAAAAGGCGCCGCCGGGCTGGCGCTCCGAGACCGGGCGCACGCTGGATTCGATTCGGCCGCGATGGGACAAGGCGGCGGCGACGGCCCAAACGCGCTTCAAGGTAAAGCCGGCGCCGCGCGAATAAACGGAGGATTTACTTTCTCCCCATCCGCGCGGGCGCCGCGCGCCGCCCCTATTTACGCGGGCTTCGCCGGGCGGGAAACATGGGCGAGAGCGAGGGAGAGATCATGAAGCTCAGATCGTTGCTGTTCGTGCCCGGCGATTCCGAGCGCAAGTTCGTCAAGGCGCGGGCGAGCGGCGCCGATGCGCTGATCCTGGACCTGGAGGATTCCGTCGCGCCCTCCGAGAAGCCGCGCGCGCGCGCGATGGTCGGCGCGGCGCTGGACGAACGCTGCCCGCGCGCCTGGTCGACCTTCGTGCGCGTCAATGCGCTCGATTCGGGCCTCGCCCTCGACGACCTCGCCGCCATCGTCAAGCCCGGCCTCGACGCGGTGATGCTGCCCAAGGCCGAGGGCGGGCAGGACGTCGTGCGCCTCGGCCATTATCTCGACGCCTTCGAGGCGATGGCGGGGCTGCCGATCGGGGCTATCAAGATTTCCGTCGTCGCCACCGAGACGCCGCGGGCGATGTTCGCGCTGGCGACCTATGCGCCGGCGCATCCGCGCCTTATTGCGCTGACCTGGGGCGGCGAGGATCTGGCCGCCGCGCTCGGCGCGACCGCCAATCGCGAGCCGGACGGGGCCTGGACCTTCCCCTATCAGGTCGCGCGCGCGCAATGTCTGCTGGCGGCCAGCGCCGCCGAGACGACGCCGATCGACACCGTCCATACCGATTTCCGCGATCTCCAGGGGCTGGAGGCCGATTGCCGGCGCTCGCGGCGCGACGGTTTCCTCGGCCGCATGGCGATCCATCCCGACCAGGTGGCCACGATCAACGCCTGCTATTCCCCGAGCGAGGCGGAAATCGCCGCGGCGCGGCGGATCGTGGAGGCGTTCGAGGCCGCTCCCGGCGCGGGCGCGCTCGGCATAGACGGCAAGATGGTCGACATTCCGCACCTGAAGGCGGCGAGAAAGCTGCTGGCGTCGATCTGAGCGCTTGGCGCTCCCATAACAAAAAAGCTCCGGGGCGTTGCGCCCCGGAGCCCTATCTCAAACCTGTATCAGCCGATCAGAACGAGCGGGTGATCATCAGGCGAGTGGCGAAGCCGTCGGCCCTGCCCTGCCAGTTGACGGTCGAGAGCCGGCCGGTGCCGGGCGTATAGTTGGCGGGCGTGGTGTTTTGGGTATCCTGATACATCAACTCGAGAGCGAAATCGA
>Ga0078972_1009942_pt1 | contig 18259 bp, 15 predicted proteins | sample YelNatPaOPGAMG01_FD_67568 | JGI IMG/M metagenome (GOLD analysis project Ga0078972, IMG submission 67568) | Hot spring thermophilic microbial communities from Obsidian Pool, Yellowstone National Park, USA - OP-RAMG-01 (SPADES assembly) (version 2) | ecosystem: Environmental > Aquatic > Thermal... | reverse complement strand
CGGCCGTGAGGCGATGCAGGCAGAAATGGCATTTGCGCACATTGCCGATGGGTGACTCCTCGCTGCCGGTGCGCGCGTGCGGCACTCCATACTCAAAATTAGCAGCCCTTTCATAGTCGTCTGCCCGGCTGCGACCCAGGATCAGCCCTTCCGCTTCCGCCGTGCCGTCGGTATACGTACGGCCAAAGTCGAACGTGCGGGCGGCATAGGGACAGGCTGTGATACAATAGCGACAGCCGATGCACTGCTCATAATCCACGATGACCACGCCGTTTTCGTCGCGGTAGGTGGCGTGGACCGGGCACACCTGTGTGCAGGGTGGGTTGTCGCACTGCATGCACGGTCGTGGCAGAAAGCGACGGGTGACCTTCGGATAGCTGCCGAACTCCTCTTCCAGCACCGGGCGATACACCACCCCAGGTGGCAGCTTGTTCTCCGCCACGCAGGCCACCGTGCAGGCGTGGCAACCGATGCATCGGCGCAGGTCAATCACCATCACCCAGCGCCGTTGTTGCGGCGGCTTTTCCAGCGCGCGCCGCAGGTCATCCTGCATCCGCAGCAAAATGTCCTTCGTTTGAAGTGGATCGGGCATAGTTTCCTCCTTCCTTTTCTCTTGAGATTAAGACATCTCGCGAACCCTCAACACCCATTCTATCTCAACATACCCATCGCACTGGGCCGCCTGTGGGGTGAAGCCTCGCAGGAAGCAGCCGCCGGCCGGCAACGTCTCAATCCGGGCGTGGAAATCGCTCAGCCATCTCGCAACTTGGAGGACGGGGAACCGGGCGCAGGGCGTGAAGAATGAGGGCATCACCCGGGATGCGCGCGCAAAGCGTCTGTCGTTTGGATTTTCCGAGCACGCTGTCATTGCACGGAATACAGGCGCAATTTCATCGTATAGGTCACCATCTGCATCGGGAGCAAAAGTTTACAGGTAAATTATACCTTGAAATTTTCCCAAATGCAACCCCCTGAGAGACAATTTTTCGAGCAAGACCTCTAAAGTAAGATGTTCCGCCCCTGAGTGGAGAAGGATGATGAATTGCCGGGGAAGAAAAAGGGGACAAACGCCTATCGTAAGACGATCCGACGCGTGGACGATTTGTTCAGCATCTCCGACTCGCGATGGCGTCAGATGTCCACGATGGCGTCGTAAGGGCATTCCACCGCACACAACAAGCACCCACGGCAACGGTGAACATCCACCACGGGTGCTTCGTCTTCATCCATGCGCATGAGGGCACGGATACGACAGGCACGTTGCGCAAGGCAGTGTCGACAGAGATGACAACGCTCGTCCACAACTGACGCGACCCTCTTCTCTTGCCTGATCGACCCCGATTTCTCTGACATTATCACGCCTCATACTCGGCATCTCGAATGGGAAAGGCACTCTGAGGAAGAGCACTGCGCCCATCTGAAGCGGACACGGTATCATGCTCGCGATAAATTACAATCTCCCCAAAAGGTGCTTCCTGCTGCACATCCACGACGTTCTGTTTGATCAGCTCAAGCAGGGCCATAAACGTCACAATAATCTCAAGACGCCGCGTGCACATACGCACTAAAGAGCTGAACGCCACCTGAGGAATGCGCTCAAGAAACTGGCAGATAAACGCGATACGTTCCCCAATGGTTACCACGACGGGAGACACTACCCGATCCACCGCCGGATCGGGAGAACGGATAGCCAAGGCATTGTGCGCAGCAATGATCAGATCTTCTAAGCTGATTTCGCCTGGAGGTAAATGGGGCTCTAGAACCCTGGGCATAGCCACGCGCACATAACTACGCAGGCAGAGCGCTTCGCGCCTCGCCAGTATTTGCGCAGCTTGCCTAAACTGCCGATAGGCGCGCAACTGACGCACCAGCTGGTCGCCAACATTTTCATCTTCTTCGCAATGGGAGGCGTCCATAGGGAGCTTGGGCAGCAAAGCTTGCGATTTGATGAACACCAGCTTCGCGGCGATCACCAGAAAATCGCTGAGAAGGTCAGCATCGACTTCTTGCAGGGTGGCAATGTACTGCAGATATTGATCTGTCACCTGGGCGAGTGCCACCTTGGTGATATCCAGCCGTTCCTGCTCGATCAGGTGCAGCAGAAGGTCAAGTGGCCCCTGAAACGAGGGCAAGGTCACCTGGTAGGCGTGCTCGGTGCTATAACCTGCGGATACCTCTTTAGCGCGATCGATTTGCCAGCTGTTCACAAGCTCATTATAGTATGGGGGAAGCGGTTGTCAATCCGATGTCCCTGCAAAGGCGAGGTGTTGTGAAGCAGCACATCTTAGACCCCATTCCCTGGCAGATCGATATAGCGCAATTGGCGCAGAAGCTTCACCTTGTGGGGCGCTCAGAGGAGCTGAAAGACCTTAAGGAAATGGTTGCCCAAGCTCTGGCAATCGGCCGACCCAAAGCATTTTACGCTCTGGCACCCATTGAATCGCGTGGTGAGCAAAGCGTGGTCATCAACGGGATCGAACTGCGCAGCCGGGTGTTGCGCGTCAACCTGGAACAAGCACATCGTGTTTTTCCTTTCGTGGCAACCTGTGGCACAGAGCTGGGATCCTGGAGCGAGACCATCTCGGATCGCATTCTGCATCGCTTCTGGGCCGATCAAATCAAGGAGCTGGCTCTGCGCAGTGCCACCGCATTTATGCGTGATCATCTTGTGACTCACTATCGTCCGGGCCGCATCGCACAAATGAACCCGGGATCCTTGGCAGATTGGCCGTTGGGGCAACAAAAACTGCTATTTCGCATATTGGGCACTGCCCCGCAGAGCATTGGAGTGCAGCTGACCGAACGCATGCTCATGATACCCATCAAGTCTGTCTCAGGTATTATATTCCCAACTGAGAGCGCTTTTGAAAGTTGTCAACTCTGCCCATTAGAGGGGTGTCCCAGCCGAAGGGCCGAGTACCAGCCAACGCTATATTCCCAACGCTACCAGCCATCGGGGCATAGCGCGCCGCACGAAGAGATCCCAAGCCCCTGACGATGAGCTAACGCCGAAAATGACGCTCCTACCGATAATGTCAGCACCTGAGCAATTTCCAGGTTCACAACACGCCCATCGCCCAGAGCACATATCCGCAGGGCTCACGAGGCAGCCAGCGACCGCGCCAGGCGCCACGCTGAGCAAGATGGAAATCGTGGCGTGGGCGGTGATCATCGCCCTGGCGCTGGCAACACGGCTGGTTGATTTAGGCGCGCGTCCCCTGTCAGACACCGAAGCAGCTCAGGCGCTGGTGAGCTGGCAGCTTTACCAGGGCTTGCAGACCACGGGTAGAGACTACAGCCCGTTGCTGACCACGGCAGGCCTGATCGCATTTGCGCTATGGGGCGCTACCGAGTTCACCGCACGGCTCGCCTCGGCCATAGCAGGCGCGTTTCTGGTGTTGTTGCCCATGGGGTTGCGTCGTCCTCTGGGACGCATCGGTGCTCTATGCGCGGGGGTGCTCATATGCCTCTCTCCTTCGGCGTTATATCTTTCCCGCACCACAAATGGAGACATCTTTGTCGTAGCGGGTGCCGCGTTATGGTTTATCGGGATCACTCGTGTGGCGAACGGAGCGGATGGTCGGCATCACCTTGGGGCGATCACCATGGTGGTCGGCTTGGCGCTAGTGGTGGTTTCTTCGCCGTTGGCGGGTTCTATGATCCTGTTGCTGCTGACGTTCGGCGGAGCCCTATGGGTGACTCACTGTCGGAAGCGTGTCGTATGGCTGCATGAGATGATTGCCGACCTGACGGCTCGACGCGGGGTACTGATAGCGGCTCTGATCGCCGTGTTGGTAATTGCCAACGGACTGTTTGTCAATCAGGATGGTCTGCCAACGATGGTGGATCAGATAGAAATGTGGCTGCGCGGTTTTGCCCCCGCAACGGGAAGCGCCACCCCAGCATCCCACGGGATGAGCCCCGTTTATCCGGCATTGTGGTTGCTGGGCCTTTACGATCCACTCACCCTTCTGGCTGGCCTATTTGGCCTGAGAATGGTTTTGGCACGCCGTCGATCCCTTGATCTGTGGTTGGCATGGTGGTTTTGTGGCGGCGTATTGCTGGATGTACTACGTCCTGGTCGTTCTGTGGGGGAAATGCTCCTGACCATGTGGCCAGCGGCGTTGCTGGCTGGCCTGGCGATAGGGAAGTTCGTGGAGACGGTGTGGAAACAAGGTGACTGGAAACGCGAGGGGGTCGTAGTAGCAGCTTGCTTGACCGTTTTCACCTTTGCCTACATTACGTTCATGATGTACGCGAGCAACTATGGGGTTATCTGGCAGCCATTGGCCGCCATCGGGATGTTTGTCGTGTTGATCGTGGCCTTTTGGCAATGGCATGATAGCGCCTCTACCGTACGCGGCGTAATGCTTGCGATGACAGGTACCTTGTTCTTGTTTCACGTCGCCGGTGCGGTGCGTCTCAACTATACCCCGATTGCAGACGCTTCTCAGCCTTTGGTGCGTGCGTCCGCAGGTGAGGGATTGCGCGATCTGGTCACCGTGCTGCAGTTTGCTTCAGTCAGGAAGGCAAACGACCCCTATCTGGTCGAGATTTTAGCAGGCCGCGACGTTGGCCCGGCTGTAGAATGGCAATTGCGTGCATTCCCCAACGTGAGCTGGGTTCGTAAAGTGGAGCAGCTGCCGGTGGAGGGAGCGTCTTCGAGCACGGCATCGCGTTTTCCCGAGGTCGTTCTCGCACCAGAGGGCGCCTTGTTAACAGATGAGCCATATGCCGGTCAAGACTTCGTCGTGCGTAACTATGGCCAACCCACATCCATGCCGGCCACTGCGTTCATTCGCTGGTACCTGCTGCGCGAGCCACAGCCTCAGCAGCCCGAAAAGGTGGTGTTGTGGGTGAAACAGCCCTCCGCTGCAAACACATCAGAAAAGTAGCGATTCACACTGTGTCGAACCGCTAAGATATAAGAGGTGGTTATGAGCTCCAAGGCAATATCAGATGCTCAGAATACAGCACCTTCAGGGAACATAGCATCCCCTTCCCTGTGGCATTGGATCGTGGCGCATCGCGAGGCGATCGCATATGGGCTTTTATTCGTCCTGGCTGTGTTCACGCGCTTTTATGATCTGGAATCACGCGCCATCAGTCACGACGAAAGCTTGCACATGTTATATTCCTACAAGCTCTACAATGGCGAGGGGTATCGTCACGATCCCATGATGCACGGCCCCTTCTTATTTGAGTTCAACGCCTTGCTTTTCTTCCTGTTCGGGCACAACAACTTTGTAGGACGTGTCGGTGTGGCATTGTTCGGCGTGGCCTTGGTGATGCTGCCTTACTGGTTTCGCCCTTGGCTGGGGCGTCTCGGCGCCATAGCTGCTTCCACTATGATCCTCATTTCTCCGGTGATCACCCACTACAGCCGTCACTTGCGCCACGATATCTTCAATGAAGTTTTCACATTGGTCATGTATGTCAGCTTGTTCCACTACCTAACCGCCTGGCAACGGGGCGACTTCCTGCGGATGAAGCGCTGGCTATATATCGGTGCCGCTGCAGTCGCGTTGTCATTGACTGTCATGGAGATCGCCTACATCCATGGTTTCATCGGGCTCACCTTCATTGCGGCAACCATATTGGTTGAAAACCTTTCACTGACACAGCGTCGTCGTCTCTTTTGGATCGGCACCGCCGCATTGGTAGTGATAGGGATAATCGCGTTGTGGCTCACCTTCGGCAATGCCGGCCCTGTTCCATTGGATCAACCGCCCAACCTGGCACGCCAGGTGATCAGCAGTCTCCAACAGCTGGTGGGGGGCCTTGCCGGCGGCGCCAGCGCAGTGCCCCAGGAGAACATGCGAGCTGCCTGGAAGGTGATCCATCTGCTTGTATTGGCCGGTGGCCTCTTCTTCGCTGCCACCACGCTGGCGCTGAGCGTTACCGACAAAACGTTGCCGCTCGAGAAGCAACGCGTGCAGCTATTCCCTGTTCGCCTTATGAGCGAAGCGGTGCGTTCCCTTCCTCTGCGCGAGGTGGGTATCGCCGTATTGATCGGAGCTATCACCTTTGTAACGCTCTACACGACGTTCTTCACCAATCCCTATGGCCTGGTCTCCGGCACATGGGGAGCGATTTACTACTGGCTGAGCCAACAGGACGTGCAGCGCGGCGGCCAGCCCTGGTATTACTACTTGATGTTGCTCCCGCTGTATGAGTTCCTGCCGTTTTTTATCGGGGCAGCGGGCGGTATATGGTACTTGATCCGCCGCTGGCGTGTCACCCGTCCCGCTGCACCGGAACGTGAGCCCATCATAGAGGGGAAGCCATCCGTTCCCTCGGTTGCCGCGGATGTGGGGGATGTGCTGCACGTCTATTTCCCCGCCTTCGCCTTGTATTGGGTGATCGATGCCATCTTTATCTATAGCTGGGCGGGCGAGAAGATGCCCTGGCTCACGACCCATATGAGTCTGCCACTCATCTTTATGGCCGCTTGGACTTGTGAACGCGTATTTGCAGGGCTGCAGGGGCGATGGCGAACCCTTTGGGAACGTGGTGGCGTGCTTTTCGCTGTGCTCTTACCCTTGACGGCATTAGCTCTGGTCGCACTGTTGAGCGTGCAACCCTTCCGCAGCTACTCCCTCTTCGATCTGCGCGACACCGGTCAATGGCTGGGCAGCCTCATCGTGTTCGGTTTGCTCGGCTATGCATTGATCTACTACGGACGCAAACTGGGAAGATCCCTGGCCACTCGAGTTGTCTTTCTCACCTTCTTGGTTGTTCTGGTGATCTTCACAGCGCGCTCTTCCTGGCTGGTCTCGTTCATCAACTATGACGATGTGAGTGAGTACCTCTTCTATGCCCACGGCGCGCCCGATGTCACCCTGGCGATGCGCCAAATCGAGGACATATCGCGGCGCACCGTGGGTGACAAGCTGATCAAGGTGGCTTACGACAACGAGTCCCCCTGGCCATTGGAGTGGTACTTCCGCGAGTCCCCCAATCGCACCTACTATGGAGACTCGCCCTCACGACAACAGCTGGAAGCGCCGATCGTCATCGTGGGGCCCTCCAACGAGGGCAAGGTGACACCCTACCTCGGCGACAACTATGTGCGCTTTAACTACCGGCTGGTGTGGTGGCCATTGGAGACCTATAAGGAACAGTCTCCGGTCAAGATATGGCATACCTACTTTGTGCCGGCCACGTTGCCCGATGATCCGGCAGGACGCCAGGCAGCTTGGAACCAGGTGTCCGAGAATCGCAAAGCGCTCTGGGAATTCTTCTTCTATCATCGTCACAAGACGCCTAAGGATCAATGGCCCTATGTGCACCGCTTCTACATGTATGTGCGCAAAGACGTGCTGAACCAGCTATGGGACTACCATACTGGCCCGGCGCCGGCTGAGATGCCCACCGAACCGTATGCCGTGAAACACCAGGAGATCCGCGCAAAACGTGCTATTGGCGGCCAAGGCACCGGTATCGGGCGGTTTACGACGCCGCGCGCCATCGCAGTGGGGGCAGATGGTCTCTGGTATGTGGCAGATAGCGGCAATAATCGCGTTCAGGTGCTGGACGCGCAGGGCAATGTGGTGCACAGTTGGGGCAGTAGCGGCAGCGGCGCCGGTCAGTTTCAGGAGCCGTGGGGAATTGTGGTCAACACCGAGATGGGCCGCGTCTATGTCTCAGACACGTGGAACCACCGCATCCAGGCCTTTGACCTGGAAGGCACCTTCCTCTTCGCATGGGGCTATTTCGCCGATACCGCAGGACAGATCGATCGCGATCCTGGCGGGTTCTGGGGGCCGCGAGACATCGCCATAGACGAAGAGGGCAATATCTACGTGGCCGATACCGGCAACAAGCGCATTCAGAAGTTCACTGCAGATGGAGAATTCATCGCCCAGTGGGGCGGCGCCGGCATTCTGCCCGGACGCTTCGATGAACCTACCAGCCTGGCCTTCGCTCCCGACGGCACCCTCTACGTGGCGGACACCTGGAACCGCCGCATCCAGGCATTCTCCGCCGAGATGATCCCCCTGCGCCAATGGGCTATCGAGAGCTGGGAGAGCACCTCTGTGGTCAACAAGCCCTATGTGCGGGTGGATCGCGCGGGGAATGTGTACGCCAGCGATCCGGAACGCTACCGCGTCCTCGTCTTCGACGCACAGGGCGCTTTCCTGCTAAGCTTTGGCCAATATGGCGCCGATATGGCTTCCTTCGCCCTGCCGCTGGGGATGGCATTCGAAGCAGACGGCGACCTGCTGGTAGTGGACTCGGATAATCATCGGCTGCTGGAGTTTCCGCCGCCTCTGGAAGCTGCCGGCAGCAAAGAAGAAAGGTGAGATGGTGTCCTCAATTCGCGAGCTCATTGCGTCGCATCCGAAAGGTACGGGCGACTCAGACGCCCGGGCTAACGGGTGGGGTGAGGAATTGTCACCTGAATGGCGACAGTTGGTCACACAGATTGTGCAATGTTGCCGTTGCCCGCGCCTGGTGGATTGGCGCAAGCAGGTAGCGCGTGACAAGCGACCTGCCTATCGTCATTGGGACTATTGGGGCCGGCCGGTGCCGGGCTTCGGTGACCGCCAGGCACGCCTGCTGATCGTGGGACTGGCACCGGGCGCACACGGCTCGAACCGCACCGGTCGCATGTTCACCGGCGATAGCTCCGGCGACACGCTCTATGCTGCCCTCTACCGCGCCGGCTTCGCCAACCAGCCCTATGCCACCCATCCGGACGACGGGCTGATGCTCTACGACGCGTTCATCACCGCGATCGTGCGCTGTGCCCCGCCCGCTAATCGCCCCACGAGGGATGAAATTGCTGCGTGCAGCCCATTCCTGGCACGAGAGTGGCAATTATTGCCCAGAACGCGGGTTGTGCTCGCCCTGGGTCAACTCGCCTTCGTTACATCCCTGGGGTTGCTCAAGCGATTGGGTTACCATGTCCCTCGACCGCGTTTCGCCCACGCACTGCATTGCCTTCTGGAGCCCCACGACACAGATACGCCGATCCACCTGATCGCCTCCTATCATCCCAGCCGCCAGAATACCCAGACCGGACGGCTCACGCCCCAGATGCTGGATGCGGTGCTCCACCAGGCGCGCGCCGTGCTGGAAGATGGCCAGGCGGTAGGGGAGACGCGGGAATCGGATATGTGACGATGAAGGAGACGGAGTGCTACCCGACCTTGCGTGATCGGGCACTCGATTGGCTGTTGGAAGAGGAAAACCCCTCGGCGCGTTACCTGACGCTGACACAGTTATGGGAACTCCCACCGGATGCCCCGGAAGTGCAGGCTGCCCAATGTGCCATTCCTGACGCACCGCCTGCCCGGCACATCCTGGAAGCACAATATCCACCCTCTGCTGACATGCAAACGGGCGGTTACTGGATCGCTCCCGGAGCATCAGCCAGTCCCCGCTATCGTGCCACGATGTGGCAAATCATATTTCTCGCCCAGCTGGGTACGCCACCCATTCCGCCGCTGCAACGTGCTTGTGACCACGTGCTGGAGAAGGGCCGGCGTACCCGCGATGGGCGCTTTATCGCCGGCCATGCCCCTCGCGCGGCATTCCATTGCCTCAACGGTGCCCTTTTGTGGGCGTTGCAGCAGCTGGGTTATGCGGACGATCCCCGCGTGGTGCAGGCGTGTGAGGCAACGGCGTCGGATATCCTCCAAAACGGGTTTGGTTGCACCCATAACGCAGGGTTGCCATGCGCCTGGGGCGCTGTGAAAGTGCTCAATGCCTTCCTGGGACTGGATGCAGAAAAGCGCACGGCGAAAGTTGCCGCGGCGATCAAGCGCGGAATCGATCTGCTCATATCCGTCCCATTGCGCAGAGCGGCATACCCGGCAGCGGATGGTGCGGTGAGCCCGTTATGGTTTGCCTTAACGTTCCCGCTGACAGAACACGCTGACCTGCTTGAGGTGATGACCGTGCTGGCACTCGCGGGCTGTGCGCGCCATCCCTATGTACAAGACTGTATTCCCTGGCTGCTGGACAAACAGATCGCGGAGGGCAGATGGGCACTGGAGCACACGCCCGGCAAGAGCTGGGCTTGCTTCGGCACGATCGGCCATGCCAACAAGTGGGTCACGCTGCGTGCCCTATATGCGCTCAAGTTGCTCCAGCCAAGCTGAGTTGAGCGAGGCTGGACCGCAATGGATCCGAACATGCCGTCAAGAGAAACCATGGGCAGGGCACCAGCCAGCATTTTGGCTTTCTCCCTACAGGGGATACACTACGTACCAAGCCCGCTAAAAAGGATCAGAGCACCCATCTATGAGCACAGGGATACACGCAGACGAGCAGACTGCCCCGGTGACACAAAAGACTCCAGATCAAATTTCTCATGTCAACGTCGTAGCCTTGCTTGGAGGGGTCGGCGGCGCCAAACTGGCATCCGGGTTGGCACAGCTATTGCCCCCTGAACGGTTGACGTTCGTGGTCAATACAGCTGACGACTTTGAACACCTGGGATTGCATATCTCACCCGATCTGGACACGGTGATGTACACGCTCGCTGGTTTGGTGAATCCGGAGGCCGGCTGGGGCATCAAAGACGACACCTGGAATGCGCTGGCTATGCTGGCGCGCTACGAAGCCCCCACCTGGTTTCGCCTGGGTGACCGCGACATGGCCACCCATCTGCTGCGCACCCAATGGTTGCGCGAAGGGTTCCCGCTCACCTGGATCACGCAGCAGCTGTGCCTGCTACTGGGCGTGCGCCAGGACTTGTTGCCGATGAGCGATGCTCCGGTACGCACGCGCGTGCTCACGGACGAGGGCGAGCTGGCATTTCAGGAGTATTTCGTGCGCTATGCATGGCAGCCGCGTGTACGTGCCATCCGCTTTGAGGGCATCGAACAGGCACAACCCACATCGGCTGTGGTCAGTGCGCTGCGCAGCGCCGACGTGATCCTGTTTGGCCCTTCGAACCCCTTTGTCAGTCTGGATCCCATCCTGGCGCTGCAGGCGATGCGCCGCATCTTCGGGGCAGTGCGTGCGCCGCGTGTCGCCATCTCCCCCATCGTGGCAGGACAGGCGCTCAAAGGGCCAGCCGCTAAGATGATGCGTGAGCTCAACCTGGAAGTTTCTCCGGTGACGGTCGCGGCACACTATCGCGATCTGCTCACCGGTTTTGTGCTGGACCATCAAGACGCCGCCTGCGCGGCCACCATCACCGCCCAGATGGGCATCCGTACCCTGGTGACGGACATCGTCATGCGCGATGAGGTGGATCGTGCGCGTCTGGCGCGTGAGGTCCTGCAGTTCGCCCTGCAGGAAGGATGAACACACCACACTGCTTGGATACCATCGCGTGCATTGTCCCCTGCAAGCCCTATCACCAGGCGAAGACACGCCTGGCTGATTGCCTCAGCTTAGAGCAGCGCATACGGTTGAGCCGCTGGCTGCTCCGGCGCACCCTGCGCCTGGTGCGACGTCATCTCACCCGCATCGTGGTGGTCAGCCGTGACCCCCACGTGCTGAAAGACGCGAAACGGTATGGGGGCCTGCCCATCGAGGAAGAGGGTGACGAGCTGAACGCGGCGCTTATCCAGGCGAGTCAGTTCGTCCTTGCCCATGGCGTCGCGGGGACCTTGATCCTGCCGACCGATCTACCCTTTCTCAGCGATGAGGATGTGCGCGCGCTATTGCGTGCGGCGGTGGGCACGCCCGCGTTGGTCATTGCGCCATGTCAACACGGCACCGGCACGAATGCGTTGCTGATGCGGCCACCGTTGCTCATCCCGTTTCGGTTTGGAGCGGCGAGTTTTGCCCGCCACGTCGCCAGCGCGCAGGCGATGGGCATACAACCGGCCATCGTGCGTACCCCCACCCTGGCGTTCGACCTGGACACGCCGGAAGATTGGGATGTGCTTTGCATGCAACTGTCCATCATCAAGTCCATCATCAAGAAGGCTGGCGACTGAAGCCGCGCCTAGTGGCCGTGCTGCCGGCCGTCGAGAGGCGATTCCAATCGCCCCTTGCAACCACGTTCCACCGCGTCTCTCCAAAAATGAAGTGCCCCTTCCTATGCCTCTTTGCACCTGCCGCGCACGTGTATTACAATGTGGGCGTGACAATGGGAGAGACACAAACATGGAACGTTCACATCCGTGTGCCCTGCAGCTGAAGGACGCGTTGCCTTTTCTGTTGCTGGCTCTGATCGTGGCCGCTGTGGTCAGCCTGGACCAGCTCAGCAAATCATGGGTGGCAGCGTGGCTTCCCGAAGGACACTGGTGGAGCCCATGGTCGGGCGAAGCTGCGGAGATCTTTCGTATCACCCACACCACCAATAGCGGTGCGGCATTTGGGCTCTTTCCCAACCAGGGCAGCCTCTTCATCCTTATCGCGATAGTCGTTGTCATTGCCATTGTGATCTACTACCGTCACCTGCCAGCCGAAGATTGGTTGATCCGGATCAGTTTAGGGTTGCAACTGGGGGGTGCGATCGGCAATTTGACCGATCGCCTGCGCTTCGGCTATGTGGTCGATTTCATTGACATCAGCTTTTGGCCCATTTTCAACCTTGCTGATGCTTCTATTACGATCGGAGTGTTGTTAATTATTTATCAGCTATGGCGCATGGAGCGGGCGAAAGCGCGAAGAGGGCACACACGGGTGGATGAGGAGGTGCATTCATGAACGATCAAGCCAGTTCGGAATCAGCGGCTCCCAGCCCGCTCGATGCTGTGATAGTGTTGGCACGCTATGGCTGGACGCGTTATGGAGCACGTGCTGCTCTTCTCGGCCGCTGGCTGCGCGCACAACCGGCCTCCGGCATCTCCCGTTTGCGCCGTCTGCTCCTCGCCCACCATCTGGTGCAACGCCAACAAGCCTATCGCAATGCCGGTGGCCGCCAATCGAGTGCCGCTCGCCATGCTTTGGCCCGTGCCGCCGGATTGCACCGTTCGGATGAGAAAGCTCGTCGCTGAGCGTAGCTATATCGTAACATTCTGCTGATGTGGTGGTGTCTCCTTTGTCGCAGGACCACCAAGTGATCCAGCTGAAGATCGAACAATCGGGAGAGCGCCTCGACCGCTACTTAGCACGCGTACTATCCCAGCTGTCGCGCTCACGCATTCAGCAACTCATTCGTGCTGGCTTGGTCACCGTAGATGGTCGATCCACCAAGCCGGGCATGTTGGTGGAAATGGGCATGCAGGTCACGTTACGCATCCCGCCGGAGCCATCCGCGGTACCGCTCGTAGCTCAGCCCTTTTCCCTAGAAATCATCTACGAAGATGCGGATCTGCTCGTGATCGCCAAGCCGGCCGGTTTGGTGGTGCACCCCGGCGCTGGGCACATGCATGACACCTTGGTGAATGCCCTGTTGGCGCATTGCCCCACTTTGGCCACAGGGGGATCCGACCGCCCCGGAATTGTCCATCGCTTGGATCGCGACACCTCTGGTCTCCTCGTCGTTGCCAAGACCGAACGGGCGTTGGAGCATCTGCGCGCACAGTTTAAGGAACACCATGTCCAGAAGAGCTACCTGGCCTTGGTGCACGGCCGCCCCCCGGCACCCCGAGGAGTTATCGAGGCACCTGTGGGGCGTGACCCCAATCGGCGACAGCGTATGGCAGTCATACCGGGGGGACATATGGCGCGCACCGCTTATCAGCAGCTGGCGACGTTGGGAGACTACACGTTGCTGCGCGTCAACCCGGAGACAGGGCGCACGCACCAGATTCGCGTCCACTTAGCCTGGTTGGGCATACCGGTGGCTGGTGACCGGATATATGGCCGTCGGCACGAGCAGGTCGCTATGCCACGTCAGTTCCTGCATGCCTGGCAACTTGCTTTTGAACACCCTTCGGGGGAACTCCTGTCATTAAAGGCACCTTTGCCCGAAGATCTGCGCATAGTGCTGAGCGCTTTAGCCCGGCATTATCGCGTCCACAGCAGGGAGATCGAACAGCTTTTGCGAGAATGACTACACGGCAAACGCTCGGACTGCCAGCGCGTCCGCAAGATTCGTGCACGGGATAGACGTCTGTGAAAATGAGAGCCCGATAGAGTAAGCCCGAGACGAAAAAGGAGGCCAGGAATGCGCGCACCCTACCTGATCGGAGTTGATTTAGGTACCACAGGCACCAAAGCAGCCGTCTTCGATGTCTCCGGCAACTTGATTGCCAGCGCCTATGAGGAGTCAACGCTCTATTATCCGCGCCCGGGCTGGGTGGAGCAGGATCCGAATGACTTCTATGCCGCTTCGATGCGCACCATATGTGAGTGTCTCGAAAAGAGCCACGTCCATCCCCGCGATGTGGCGGCGATTGCCTTCGATGGACAAATGGCAGGTGTGGGCACCATAGACGCAGACTGGAACACCCCTACCCCCTACGATTCGTGGCTGGACACCCGCTGTAAACCCTATATCGAGATGATGCAACCGTACACCGACCTCATCATCGAGCGCACTGGGGGGCCGCCCAGCTATTGCCATGGGCCAAAAATCCTGTGGTGGAAGCATGAGCAACCGGAGGTGTTCACCCGCGTGCACAAATTTGTGGTGCCAGTATGTTATACTGCCGGACGTATGGCCGGCCTCAAGGGTAACGACGCTTACATTGATTATACCCATCTGAACTTTGCTTCCTTCTGCGACACAGTCAAATGCACGTGGGATGCGGAGCTGCTCTCCCTCTTCGAGGTACCATTAGAAAAGCTGCCGCGCATTGTGCCCCCTTGGGAAATCATCGGGCGGGTGACCGAGGATGCGGCGCGCGATTGTGGCCTGCTCGCCGGTACCCCCATTGCGGCCGGGTGTGGCGATCAGGCTGCCGGACTCCTGGGCGCGGCAATGGTAGAGCCTGGGATCGCCCTGGATGTGGCCGGAACCGCCTCTGTCCTCTCCATATGCACCGATCGGTATGTGCCCGATGTGCGGCATAGGACGCTCTTCACGGCACATCTGGTGCCCCCCGACCTGTGGTATGCCTTGGGTTACATCAATGGGGGTGGCCTGAACTTACGCTGGTTTCGTGACACACTCGCACAGGAAGAAAAGAGGCAGGCGATACAACAAGGCAAAAGTGTCTACGCACTGCTCGACGAGATGGCATCCCACGTTCCCGCCGGTTGTGATTCGCTCATCTTCCTGCCCCATCTGGGCGGGAGTGTGTGCCCCAGTCGTCCCGACCTGCGCGGCCTGTGGCTGGGTTTCACCTGGGGTCACACCAAAGCACATCTCTATCGCGCCATGCTCGAAGCAGTTGCGTTTGAGTATGCCACCTATATGGGGATCGAAAAGTCGCTACTACCCGATTTGCACTTCAAAGAAGTGCGTGTGATCGGTGGGGGCGCGGTCAGTCCGCTCTGGAATCAAATCAAAGCAAATGTATTGGGCGTTCCATATGTGCGACTGAACCGCCAGGAGTATGCCGTGCAGGGTGCCGCGATACTGGCCGGCTTTGCGGTGGGAGTGTTCGATGACTTGAAAGCGACCGCACGCCGCTTTGTGCAAGAGACAGCGCGCATTGAGCCGCGCGCAGAGTACCACGTGTTTTATCAACCCTTTGTTGTGCTGTACGCGTCGCTGATGAAAGATTGGGATCAGGTGTTCCATCGGCTGGCGGAACTTCCGACGCCGCCGGCTGCGCTGTAATCCCGCCGCAGGTTTGGCGCGGCTGGGCTGGAGGCATCCATTGCTCGGTAACGATCTCTTGGCGCAAGTACTGCTTTTCTTTGACACTTTGTATGATCCGTGATATAATTTGTATATGTTTTAGCAAATGTGTACCCGCATACGCTCGACCTTAGTTCCACCATCGTGCTGCTGATTCCGCAAAAAGCAGGTGAGATTGGTCAGCCGCTGATGTTGTGGAAAGAGGATGCCTGGGAACGATGAGGTTCATGTTACACAATCTTGTTCATCAGTGCAGTGGAGACGCCTCAGCGCACCCCTGTGTTGTCATCATCCCCGATCACTTCCTCGAAGAACACCTTCACACTCGCATTAAGGGAGACGCAAATGCACACACCCATTCTTGAATTACGCCATGTGTCCAAGCGCTTTGACATGACCCAAGCGCTGGACGATGTATCGCTCACCCTGTATCCCGGTGAGATCCATGCTTTGGTGGGCGAAAACGGGGCTGGAAAGTCCACGCTCATCAAAGTGGCAACCGGAGTGTACCAACCGGATCATGGCGAAATATGGGTGAACGGGAAGCGCGTTCAGATACGCAACTCCCAGGAAGCTCAGGCGTTGGGCATTGCCGCCATCTACCAGGAGCCGATGGTCTTTCCCGACCTGAGCGTGGCGGAAAACATTTTTATCAGTCACCGTGATCGCGGTCCAGTGGTGAACTGGCGCAAGATGTATGAGGACGCCGGGGCGATACTGGCCAAGCTGGGGGTCAACCTCGACGTGCGCGTGCCGGCGCGCGGTCTTACATTGGCAGCACAGCAAACTGTTGAGATCGCTAAGGCGATCTCTCTGAATGTGCGCACACTTATCATGGACGAGCCGACCTCATCCCTTTCGGCACACGAGGTAACCCGGCTGTTTCGCCTGGTGTCCACCCTGCGCGACCAGGGTGTCGCCATCCTGTTCATCGGCCACCGACTGGAAGAGGTGTTGAGCATTGCCGACCGCGTCAGCGTCTTACGGGATGGCAAGCTGATCTCTTCCCGCCCGCGCGGTGAGGTCACCATCGAGCAAGTGATTCGCGACATAGTAGGCCGTCGCATTGAAGAGTTCTTCGCCAAAAGCGTGGTGCAACGCGGCGAGCTGCTTCTCTCGGTGCGCGGATTGAGCAAAGAGAATGTGTTCAGCGACATCAGCTTTGATGTGCACCGCGGTGAAGTGCTTGGCTTTGCCGGCCTGGTGGGTTCACGCCGCACCGATGTGGGCCTTGCCCTGTTCGGTGTCGAACCGGCCGATGCAGGCCAGATCGTTTTCGAAGGCAAGGAAGTGCACATCCGATCACCCCAGCAGGCACTCCAGATGGGCATCGCCTACATCACCGAGGATCGTTTGCGCTATGGCCTGAGCATGCCACTCTCCATTGCGGCGAATATCACATTGCCCACTCTTTCGAGTTATCTGGGCGCACTGGGTCTGATTCGCAGCGCGGCGGAATATGCTGATGCTGAGGAGTTCCGCCAGCGTCTTTCCATCCGCGCTCCATCCGTCCAGGTGGAAGTGGCCAAGCTCTCAGGTGGTAACCAACAAAAAGTGGTGCTGAGCAAATGGCTCAACACCAAGCCCAAGCTGCTCATCCTGGATGAGCCGACGCGCGGCATCGATGTGCGCACCAAAGCAGAGGTGCACCACATGATCAGCGATCTCGCCGCGCAAGGACTCGGCATCATCCTGATCTCATCCGATCTGCCGGAGATCATAGCGATGAGTGACCGTATTCTGGTGATGCGCGAGGGCCGCCAGATGGGGTTGTTCACCCGCGAGGAAGCCACCCAGGAGAAAGTTATGGCCGCTGCAATGGGTCAGGAGTACAAAGTGTCGGAGACACAACTATGATGACATCTTTGCGACGTTCCATTCGCCCTGAACAAGTTCGTGAGTTGATCTTGATCCTCGTTATTGTAGCATTGGTGTTGTTCTTCGGCACGCAGGTCGAAGGGTATTACAGCTCCCGCACGTTTACGCGCATCTCCACGAGCATCGCCGTCCTCGCCGTGGTCGCCGTCGGAGAAACGCTCGTGTTCCTGACACGCAACTATGACCTCTCGGTCGGTTCCATCGTAGGATTCGCCGCCTTCTTCGTCGGCACCCAGCTGTCCTTCTACAAGGACATCCCACCCTTTGCAGCGGTACTGATGGCAGTAGGGATAGGCACGCTGATGGGGTCGTTCAACGGTGTATTGGTGGCATATGGTCGCGTGCCAGCCATCATCGTCACATTGGGCACAATGGCCATCTATCGCGCGATGCTGGTGGAATATCCCGGCAACAAAATTGTGCAGATGAGCGCCCTGCCCATCTGGGCGCAGGAATTCTCACGCGTCAACGTCTTCCAACTAGGGGATTTCGAATTGCGCCTGATCGTGGGCATCGCCTTAGCAGTGGTGATCGTCTTCCAGCTGGTACTCACGTATTTGCCCTATGGACGACGGTTGTATGCCATCGGTTCCAACCCTGATGCGGCGCGGATCGCCGGGTTTCCTCACCAGCGCATCGTCTTTATCGCTTTTGTGTTGTCGGGTGCCCTGGCGGGCTTGGCTGGCTTTATGTTTATGGGACGCTTTGGCAACCTGACGGTCGTCGCGGGGATGGGCATGGAAATGCAAGCTATCGCCGCCGTCGTGGTCGGTGGCA
>Ga0078972_1009940_pt1 | contig 18267 bp, 13 predicted proteins | sample YelNatPaOPGAMG01_FD_67568 | JGI IMG/M metagenome (GOLD analysis project Ga0078972, IMG submission 67568) | Hot spring thermophilic microbial communities from Obsidian Pool, Yellowstone National Park, USA - OP-RAMG-01 (SPADES assembly) (version 2) | ecosystem: Environmental > Aquatic > Thermal... | reverse complement strand
AGAAGGGCGAAAGCGCAATTTTCCGCGTTTATGCCGATGTTGGCGCAACCAAACCGGAAAGGACCATTCGTCTTTATCTGGAGATTGCCAGCGATATTTTGGTTACCGGCAATATTTATGGTTATGGTATGCCTGCCACAATTACCAATTATGATAGCGATACTTATGTTGACATTACCTGCAAAGGCGGCGACTTAACCCTAAATAAGATTGGTCCAAATGCTGGCAAAATCGGCACCACCACTGCTGACACTGTATTCCTTGAATACACTATGGCTGCAGCTGCTGACATTACCATCAAAAGAACAGAATTAATATTCTGCGTAGACACCGATGGTAATGGCACCTATAATGCTGCATCCTCAAGCGCTGGCGCTGACATTGAAGATATTAAGATTAAAGACAAAGATTCTGGTGTAATTGTGGCCGGTCCAAAGGATGGTACTGCTTTTAACGATGGTACAAGGAACTCTTGCCCTGGTGGTGTAGCCGGTCTTTACGAGGACTATACTGACACCATTGATTTAACAGCTGGTACGACCAAGACTTTTCAGGTTACAGCCGATATTAAGACCTCTAACACTGATAGTGGTCAGGAAATAACAAGTGGCACCAGGCTCAAATTTATCCTTTACAGCTATGCTACATTAGTTGGTTCTGGTAATGTCAATTATATGAAGTATGCCGGAACTAACGAGGCAGTGCCGAACACAGCCATTATCCCATCCGGCGACATTGCTGGAGAAGAAATGACTGTTGAATCAGCATCCTTAAGCGTAGCATTAGCAGCTACCCCATCCGGCACAAGCAGAGTCTTTATTAAGGGTCAGAGCGGCGTAGAAGCCGTAGGACTTATTTTCACTGCCGGCAATGCTTCTGACATTAAAATCAACAGCATCACTTTGGTGAGCGCGATTAAAGAAGCATCCGGCGGCGCATGGTCTGAAGGTAAAGACGAAAATTACGTCAAAGACAGCATCGGTACTGTCTATATCTACGACAAAGATACCGGAAGCCTCATTCCCGGCTCAACTGGCAAAGGATTTACCAGCGGAAGCAATTATGAGAATGTGGTTTACACTGGCCTTAATTGGACGATTCCGGCCGGAGAAAGCAAGACCCTATTGGTCAAAGCAGATATTTCTTCGGCTGCTCCTGCCAGTGGTTCTGGTAGTCCTGATACCTGGATTGCCTTTGATATTGACGACACGGACGATGTTTCTGCGGTTGATAAGGATGGCAATACCGTAAGTTTAAGTGCGGCTGATCCAAACGGCGTTGATGCCGGCAGCCCAAGCACCTACTTTGGTATTGCTGACCGCGGTTCATTAACCGTTACTGCTGCTTCTGACACACCGGATAAATCTATTGCCGTAATGGGCACTAGCGACAATGAAGTAAGCAAGATTAAATTAACTGCTGCCAACGAAGGATGGAGAATTGAGAAATTCTCTATTGTGATTGATGATGGTCAGGGACCCGATGCGACCAATGCTCACATTGAGAACTTTAGTGCCGTAAAGCTCAAATATCAGACCGAAGCGCAAGCAGGAACATCCAACTGGACCATTTCTTCTGGCAAGACCTTTGGAACCACAGCTACTTTGGCATTTAGCTTTAGTGGCGACAATAGAATCTATGTTCCAAAGGATGACAGCACCTATGTGACTGTATTGGCCAGCATTGCCACATACAATGGTGGCTATGGCGCAAGATCTAAGGTTCCGTTCAAGATGTATCCAACCGAATATGATGCAGACGACTTTGTGGCATATGGCGCTCAATCCGGTTACTATCTTACCACCTTCACACCGCCGGCTTCTTCTGGATTTAACCTGCACTTTGTTGCAAGGTCAAAACCAGTATTTGCTAAAGAAGCTTGGTCGGGAAGTGAGGCAGAATTGGCGCGCTTCTCAATTACCGCGGTTGGTTATGATGTCATCTTTGAAAACAATGATGACCTATCCGGGCTTGGTAGCGCAGCCTTATCCTTTGATGTCATTGCCTCATCTACTGACAATGCGACTGGCACTCTTACCCTCTATGATTGGAACGAGAATATTGTTGCCAGCACCACGACAATTACTTGGGGCGATGGTTCAGGAACAAGGGGTAACTTCCTCTTTGAGGTAAGAAACGTAACCGTTCCTCAGGACACAACCAAGACCTTCCACGTTGATTTAAGCAGCGCTGATTTGTCCGACTTCCAGAAAACAGACGAATATGTTTATCTGCAATTAAAGAATGATCTCGGTGGAAGCTTGGCTACCGGCAGCATGATCTCGGGTAGTAGAAATATTATCTATCATGATGGCAGTAATGAAGAGGGCATTTCCGGAGAAGGTGATCCTGAAGCAAGATTCGGTATGCCGGCATTAATCAAGAATATCGGCCCATTACCGATTACCTTCAGAACCCTAAGAGGCACGGCCACTCCATAAAACTGATTCGGACCTCTCACTTCTTTCCTTGTGGAAGTTGCGAGAGGATGAAACGAAAAACGCTCCACTTCGGTGGGGCGTTTTTCATTGTGCCTCATTTTTGCTATAATACATATATAATTCAAAATTCAAAAATCAAAATGCAAAATGACGGTGTAAATTTTAAACAATTTAAATTAAACCTATGAGAAAGTTACTTTTTTTTATAATCCTTATTTTAATCATTACGCCCTTTAAAGTTTTTGCCATAGACATCGTTGACGGCGATTTGATTCGCGCTCGAGGCGATGTTGATGTTTATATCGTAAAGCTTGTTGGCGAGAAAAAATTTAAACGCCTGATTCTTAATCCGGAAATTTTTAACCAGTACGGGCATTTGAAATGGGAAAACATCAAAGAAGTTAGCCCCGCGCTTTTAAACGAGTATGCGACCTCGGATTTGGTGCGCGCACTTAATGACTTAAAGGTTTATAAGCTTTTTCCCAATGGCGATATCGGGGAGAAAAGATGGATAAAAACCGCTGATGATTTTGTTAATTCGGGATTTGACTGGGAAGCGATTTATCAAATAAACAATTTCGAAAGAGATTATTATCTAAATGGACAGGATTGGGTTGCTCCCGCGCCTTGCTGTCAACCGGAGACGCCAATAACGCCGGAAACGCCCGCGCCTTCAACTCCGGCAGGTCGGACGGCTCCCATTACCATCAATGTTCCCGGAGATTATTCAACAATTCAGGCAGCAATCAACGCCGCAATTGACGGAGACACAATTAATGTTCGCAGCGGCACCTATAATGAAAATTTATTAATCAACAAGAGCATTAAACTCATCGGAGAGTTTCCTACGAGCATTATTGTTGATGGAGGGGGGAACGGAAACGCAATTACCGTCAGCGGAAACTGCGATGTGTTGATTCAAAGAATTGTGGCTAAAAGCAAAGACAAATACGGAATTTATTGCAGCGGCGAAAACGTTAAATTGACAATTAAAAACAGCACCGTAAAAGATTCGGGCCGGGGAGCGGTTGCGGAAAACGGTTGTGAGCTTAAGATGCTGAATAATTTGGTTTATAATAACCGCAATACTTCAAATACCGACGGCGCAGGCATTTTGATTAAAAATAACTTTAATTATGGAATCACCTCGCAAATCATTAATAACACCATTGATGACAATTATCACGGCATTTGGAGCGAAAATTCCAATCTAAAAGTAATGAATAATATTGTTACCGGCAATATCGGTAGTTTGGGCGGAATAGTAAATACGGGGATTTATCATTCGGGTAGCGGAGTTTCGGATAACACCTTTAATAATGTTTATGGCAATGGTCAGGAATATGGCGGAGACGCAAAAGCCGGGGTTGGAAGCCTTGTTGTTTATCCTCGATTCATTTGGCCAACGCAAAGAGACTATCGGTTACAGACCGGGGCGACGGAGTATTCTTTATGCATTGATGCGGGAAATCCGGACCATATTTATGACGATATTGTTTATTCCAGCAACACTGCTCGGAATGATTTGGGCGCGTACGGCGGACCGGACAACATTGGCTGGAATCCGTAATCAAAATAATTGAAAATTGAAAATTTAAAATTAAAAATTATATCAGATTGGCTTGATTTTTAACTTAATTTTTGCTAATCTGATAACGAATGAATACCAAGAAAAAAATACTTTTTCTGGTAACCCAGTCTGAGTTTGGCGGAGCTCAGCGTTTTATTTATACCCTTATAAGGGGTATGCGCAACATATCGGCGATACACCATGAAGTAGTGGTAGCTGCGGGGCCGGAGGGCGATGATGAAAATGGGCTTTTATCTATTTTAGAAAAAGAGGGGATTAACACAATGCATTTGAAATATTCCAGACGTAGCGTTAATCCCTTTTTTGATTTTCTCGGTTTGATTGAGATTTATAAATTGATTAAGAAAGAAAAACCCGATATTTTGTTTCTTTGTAGCACCAAAGCCGGATTTCTGGGCAGTTTAGCTGCAAAGTTTAATTCAAAATTCAAAATTCAAAATGCAAAATTAATCTATCGGATTGGCGGATGGACATTCAATGATCCTTGGCCAAAATGGAAAAAGAAAATATATTTTTGGTTTGAAAAAATTTCAGCCAAATGGAAAGACATAATTATTAATAATGCCGAATCAGACAGAAAACAGGCAATAAAATCGGGCATAAAACCAAGAGAGAGAATTATTACTATTTATAATGGAATTGATGTTAATAACTTAGATTTTTTCGCAAAACAGGAAGCCGGGATTATATTAAATATCCAACCGAGTTTTATTATTGGAACAATAGCAAATTTATATCCCTCCAAGGGGTTAAAATATTTAGTAGAGGCTGCCAATTTGGCTAAATACAAGCTCCAAAATACTGAATACAAATTTGTGGTTATTGGTGAAGGCCGGGAGCGCAAAAAATTGGAAAATTTAATTAAAAAATATAATCTGGAAAATAATTTTTTTCTTGTCGGCGCAATTCCCGGGGCATATAAATATCTGAGGGCGTTTGATATATTTGTTTTGCCCTCATTAAAAGAGGGTTTTCCCTGGGTAATTTTAGAGGCTATGGCTGCGCAGGTGCCAATTATTGCTACAAAAGTTGGCGCAATTTCCGAAATAATAGACGATGGCAAAAACGGCATTTTAGTTGAGCCGGCAGACTTTGATGGGTTGGCTAAGGCAATTTTAAGATTGGCGGAAGATAAAAGCTTGCAAGAAAGATTAAGTATGGAAGCGCGTAAGACCGTAGAAGCAAGATTTGGTTTAGATAAAATGGTTAGCGAAGTGGAAAAATTATTTTAATCGCGAAACAAAATGAAAATTTGTTTTCTATCAATTGATGTTGAGAAAAAAGAAGAAACATCCTCTTTTGAGGGAGTGAAGAGGCTGGATAATATTTTAAATATTTTTAAAAAGCATCGGGCCGCCGCAACGCTTTTTGTAACCGGAGAGGCCCTAAATGCCTATCCCGATTTATTTAAAAATTGGGCAAAGGATTTTGAGATTGGCTGTCACTCCTATGTTCATATTTGTTTAGACCGAATCAATATCAATGAATTTGAAAAACAGATTAAAGATTTTGTTGATTTGTATGAAAAAATTTTTCAGCAGAAACCGAAGGGTTTTCGCGCGCCCAGAAATGTTATTCAAAACGCGCATTTGGAAATTTTAGAAAAATACGGATTTGCTTATGACGCCAGCGTTTTGCCTGGCTATCCCTTAAAACTCAGGCATTACGCCGGTTATAGGGGAGAAGCGCCTCAAGAGCCTTATTGGCCAGACAAACGGGATTACCGCAAAAAAGGAGAAATAAAAATATTGGAAATTCCCCAGTCCACATTGGCCTTTGATTTTCCGCTGGTAGGAACCTGGTTAAGAAAATTGGGCGTAAAATTCTTCAAAGCGCTGTTTATTTTTAAAAACCCGCATTTTATAAGTTTCAGCATGCACTCTTGGGATGGGGTTAGATTTGATGGTAAGGGTTCTTATGGTAGCGGAGAAAAATATCTCAAGCAACTGGATGAAATGCTAAAATATTTAAGAAAAATCGGATATGAATTCAGGTCGGGGGAAGAAATCTATAATGAAATTCAAAAATCAAAATTCAAAATTGATGAATAAATTTCAAAGACTAACCCAAATTGAATATAAAGAAAAGCTTGAAAAAACATTGTTTAAAACCTTTTTTCACAATCCCGAGTGGCATGATTTTTTGGAAAAAGAATTCAAATGGCTGAAATTTGAATATTATTTATACGGGTCTAATCGCCGAGATGGCAAAGATGAAGCGATTTTGCCTTTTGCCCGGTTTAGGGTTTTGGGAAAAGAAAAATTGGTTTCTTTGCCGTTTTGCGAATACGGCGGCCCGTTGCCTTTGCGCAATGAAATTAGTTTTGACGAATTCTTTATTGATGCAATTTCCGGGTTTGGCAAGAATATCAAGATAAGGTTTCACCCCGGGCTTTTAGATTATTTTATCGTACCAGACCCCGCTCCTTTTATTTCAAATATGACAACAAACTGGATCAAGGATTTGATAACTGTAGATGAAAAGCAATTATTGGCATCTTTTCGCAAGACCTTAAGATATGAGATTCGGGACGCCCGGCAAAAAAACATATTGATTAAAAAATGCGAAAACGCCAAAGAGTTAAAACAATTTTACGGCTTATATTTTGCCAATTTAAAGCGAAGAAAAACCGTTCCTTATCCGTTTTCAATTTTTGAATTTTTATATCACAACCCCAATGCAGAAATTATTTTAGCGGCTTTGAACGGCAAGATTGTCGGCGGAAATTTGTTTTTAAATTACGGTAAGTTTACTCATTATTTTTTTAGTGCATTTGATTATTATTACCGCGATTTTGGCATTTCTTATTTGCTTGTTTGGGACAAAATTAAAAATTTAATTGGCCAAGACAAGATTTTGGATTTGGGTGCCTCACCCAAAGATTCGTCATTGGATATCTTCAAGCGCGGATGGGGAGGAACGGAATACCCGATTTTGCAATTGGGAATAAAAAGAAGCGAAGAATCTCTTCGCTTGTCAAAATTGAGAAATATTTGGAGCCTATTACCGGATTTCGTTGTTAAGAAGTTAAGTCCGAGATTAATCAAATATCGTTTATAGTATTTTAATCTTCGGATATTGAACTTTGAACTTTTCTAACCAGATAATCGATATCTTTCTCGGTATACCAATTTTGTAGCGGTAGGTTGATTGTTCTTTCGGCCGCCTCACGGGCGTTGGGCAAATCCGGATAAATCGGTTTGTGCCAAATACGGGAACAGAAAATATTTTTCTTTCTTAGGTTATAAAATAACTTATCGCGGTCTATGCTTTTAGGAGTTAAGGCGGAGATATATGAGATTCCCGAAGATTGAAAACCGATTTCCTTGAGTTTTTTGTGAAAATAATCAGCCAATTCTTTTCTTTTTGAAATTTGTTCTTCAAAATTTTCTAAATACCAATCAAAGATTTTAAGGGAAGTTTTTGGCGCTTGTCGCGCAATATCCAAATTATCTTTGCGATCATCGTAAGAGCTTCTAAAATTTTCCGAAAAAGTAGCGAGGAAGGGAAATAACCGCAGAAACCTGATTAAATTGAAGAATTTGAATTTCGGCTTTTTAAGCTTTGCCTCCATCGGATTTTTTAGAATCAGCATTCCGCCGCATACAACCGGCAAAAATTTTGGCAGGCTAAAAATTGCGCAGTCGCCAAAATTTCCCAAAAATTTGTCTTGATATTTTATGCCGAAAGCATGCGCGCAGTCCTCAATGATTTTCAGGTTATGTTTTTTGGCGATTTCCAAAATTTTATCCATTTCATTCGGCGTTCCGTAGGTGTGGGAAGCAAGAATTGATTTGGTTTGGGGCGTTATTTTTTCTTCAATTTCCGAAATATTTATATTAAAGGTCTTTAAATCAATATCCAGAAAAATTGGTTTAATGCCGTAGCGTTGGAAAATGGGTAGAAAAATATCGCAGAGATAAGCGGGAACAAGCATTTCAGAATTTTCTAATCCTAATTCCTTAACGGCAACCCGGAAAGCCGACCGACCGGAATCGGTAAAAAGAATATAACGGTTTGGAAAAAACTTGGCCAGCTTTTGTTTAAGTCCGGCATCCGAGGTTTTTTTGAATAATGGCTTTAAACTTTTTAGTTGAGGATGCACAAAATACATATATAAAATATGAAAATTTTAATACCATCAATACATTATCCGTCGGTGATTGGGGGATTTGAAATTTTTACCCAAAGCATTGCGGAAGAAATCGGAAAGACCGAAGACGTTTTTGTGGTTACGGGGAGAGTTATAAATGCGCCCAAAAAAGAAGAAAAAAATAAATTGAAAATATTTAGAACCTCGCCGCAAGAATTAAAAGACCTTTGTTATAGCGGCTCGGGATATATTTTCGGCGCACTGGTTTGGATTTTTTTCAAATCCCTAAAAATTGTCAGGAAGGAAAAAATAGAATTAATTCACGCGCAAGGATTTTTAAGCGGGATTTTAAGCTATTTTTTAAGCAAAATCACCAAAGTGCCTTACATCATTACAATTCAATCGGCTGATTTTAGTGTATATCATCACAAGTTGAATATCAAGCCGGTTATTTGGTTTTATAACAAAGTTGAAAAGGCAATTTTTAAAAATGCGAGGTGTTGTCACGCGATTAGCCGGCATTTAGAAAATCACCTTTTGACATATGGGCCCAAGGCAACAATAGTTATTCCCAATGGTGTAGATACGAAAAAATTTGTGCCGGATCTAAATAAATTTTCTACGCGCAAAAAATTGGGATTTGATACAAAAAATTTGATTATTTGCGTTTCGCGGCTTGAACATAAGAACGGCACAAAAGATTTAATTGTCGCAGCGAATTATCTTAAAGAAAAAATAGATGATTTTAAAATTATTATTTGCGGGAGCGGTTCGCAAAAGGAGGAATTGCAAGAAATGATTGAAAGGTTTGGCTTGGGAGAAAAAGTTTATTTATTGGGCAGCGTTTTATATTCGGAGATTCCGCGCTATCTGGCAGCCGCAGATATTTTTATCCGTCCGTCTTTGGCTGAGGGGTTTGGCAATGCGTTTATTGAGGCAATGTCTGCCGGCGTAGCGGTAATTGGCACTCCGGTTGGCGGAATTCCTGATTTTTTGAAGGACGGGACCAATGGATTATTTTGTAAACCGCAAAATCCTCAAGACATTGCAGAAAAAATTAAATTGTTAGTAGATAATAAAGAGTTTGCGCAAACGATTGCTAAAAGCGGCAGAAAGATGGCAGAGGAAAATTATGATTGGGAAATTATTGCCCGACGGGTCAAAAAATTATATTATCAAGTTTTAAATAATCATTAATTTAAAATTATGAGAAAAGATATTCCGGCCTTGGCCATTATTTTTATTCTTTTTGGAGCAGCGTTAAGATTTGCTCCTCATTTGCCGAATTTTACCCCCATTGCGGCAATGGCGTTATTCGGCGGGGTTTATTTGAATAAAAAGTACGCAATAATTTTGCCGCTGGCTACAATGCTGATTAGCGATTATTTTATTGGATTTTATGACCTTAAGTTGATGCTCGGCGTTTATTTGGGATTTGCCATAATCGGGGTTATCGGGCTGCTTGTCAGAAAAAACAAGAACATTTTTACGGTTATTGGCGGGACCATTTTTGGTTCGGTGGTGTTTTTTATCATTACCAACTTTTTTGTTTGGGCATTTTACAATTGGTATGCGCACACCCCAAGCGGTCTCATTCGGTGTTTTGTAATGGCCGTTCCGTTTTTTAGAAACACCTTGCTCGGGGATTTGTTTTACGTAGGAGTTTTATTCGGCGCGTATGAATTGATTGCGCTGTGGTTAAAAAGAAGAGGTTTGGCAAGCGAAAAAGTTTAATGAGATAATATGCAGAATAAAAAATTAATTATTGCTGCGGGAATTTATCCGCCGGATATTGGCGGACCGGCAATATATTCGCAACTGGTCGCGAGAGAATTTGCCAATAAGGGAATAAGCGTTTCTTTGATTTGCTATAGCGATAAAAAAGAAGAGCCGACCGACAAAAAAGATAAATTCAAAATAATTAGGATTGTCAGAAAGAAAAACCCCTTATTTCGTTATGCGGTTTATGCTTTGAATTTATTCGGGTTGGCAAAAAATGGCGATATTATTTATGCCCAGGGTCCGCTCGGCGCGGGTTTGCCGGCACTCATAGTTGCCAAGATTTTAAGAAAGCAATTCATTATCAAAATTGTAGGCGATTATGCTTGGGAGCAGTACCAAAATAATGCAAAATGCAAAAATCAAAATGCAAAATTAGACGACATTGAAACTTTTCAAAATAAAAAATATGATTTTTTGACGGAATTAAGAAGAAAAATCCAAAAAACAGTGGTTAAAAGCGCGGATAAAATAATAACCCCGAGCGAATTTTTAAAAAGGATTGTCGGTAAATGGGGCATAAAAGAGGATAAAATCAGGGTGATTTATAATGCCGGGCCGGATATAGAAAAAATCGCTAAAATCAGAGCGAAAGATGGATTAAGCGGAGATGTTTTAATTTCTGCGGGCAGATTAGAGCCGTGGAAAGGAATGGTGACCTTAGTAGAAATAATGCCGGAACTGCTTCAAAAAAACTCCAATTTTAAATTGATTATTATCGGAGACGGACCATTGAACGAAGAACTGAAATTAAAAATCCGGGATTTAAATCTTAAAGATAAAATAATTTTAACCGGAAAAATTTCACATGAAGAACTGATGTCTTATTTTAAGGCGGGTGAAATTTTTGTTCTCAATACCGGTTATGAGGGTTTGCCGCATATAATTTTAGAGGCAATGGCTTGCGGTTTGCCGATAATTACGACCAACGTTTGCGGAAACCCCGAAGTTGTAAAAGACAATTATAACGGAATTTTATTTGAATACAACAACAAAGAACAATTAAAGAAAGCAATTTTGAAAATTTGGGAAAATAAAGACCTCAGACGGGAATTTGTTGAAAACGGTAAAAGGGTTCTTGAAAACTTTACCCGTGAAAAGATGATAAACAATACAATAGAGGTTTTGGAGTTGGGGGTGCGAAGTTTAAAGAAACTAACTTCAAATCCCGAACCTCAAACCGATAAACAGATTATATGAAACTTTTAATGATTACAGGAGATAGGGCATTGGCGCAAGGAAAGAAAGGAGCATTTTATTATACATTGGAAGAATTCTCAAAATATTGGGAAAGAATTGATGTTGTTTGCCCCAAAGTTCATCAAACATCGAACCCCGAACCCCTAACAAAGATTTTTGGCAATGTCTTTATCCATTCTTCTTGTTGTCCCTTGATTTTTCAGCCGTTTTTTATCTATAAAAAGGGCAAAGAAATTTTTAAAGAGCAAAAATTTAATTTATTCACGGTTCATAGTTATCCGCCTTTTTATAATGACCTGGGGGGGCTCTGGCTTTACAAAAGTATCGGAAAGCCCTATGTTTCAGAGGTGCATCATATCACGGGCTATCCCCGGGCAGGCAGTTTCAAAGAGAAAATTTACCGGTTTTTGACTTTAAAATTAATTAAATTTTTTACCAACAAGGCAAAAGCGGTAAGGGTTGTTAATCAAAAGCAGGTGCCGGAGTTTTTACTGGGTTCGGGATTAAAGATGGATAAAATAAAATATATTCCCTCGGCATATATTGATTTGGAGATTTTTAAACCCGAGAATGCAGAAAAGAAATATGACTTGGTTTTTTCCGGGAGACTAACAAAAAACAAAGGAATAATGTTATTGCTGAAAACAATATCAAATATTAAAAAGCAAATGCCAAATATCAAAATTATTATTATCGGTTCCGGGCCATTGGAAAATAGAATAAAAAATTATATAAAGCAAAGTCAACTTGAAGACAATATTGAACTTTCCGGTTGGTTGCCGAATATGGAGGATCTGGCAAAAATCTATAATCGGTCAAAGATATTGGTAATGCCGTCATTTAATGAAGGGGGACCGAGGGTGTGTTTAGAAGCAATGGCTTGTAAAACGTCAATAATTACCACAAAAGTGGGAATAATGCCGGATATTATTCAGGACGGAGAAAACGGTTTGTTTATTGATTGGAGCGCAAAGGATATTGCGGAAAAAATTATGTTATTATTAAAGGACGAAAACCTGCGCAGCAAAATTGCCGAAAATGGATACCATACGGCGCAACAATTTGAGCGCAAAAAAATGATTAAAAATTATGCAGAAACCTATCAAAATTTGTTATATTCTTCCGGAGTATAGCGAAAGAACGGACAGCCATTTTTTTCATATTTATGAATTATTGGAAGAGTTATCAAAAAAAATCGATATTTTTTTGATTGTAGAAAAATCGGATTTGAAAAAAATAAAACTGGGGAACCGAACGTATGTGCAAAAATTTAGATTTTTTCCCTTGCGCTTTTTGGAAATTTTTTGCGTTGTTTTAAAGGCGAGGTTGCTCGGATATAAAAATTTTTATACCCATTACGCCTATAACGGCGCGGTAAGCGCAGCAATTATTTGCCGAATTTTTGGCGGAAAATCATTTTATTGGAATTGCGCAATGAATTGGTTATTTAAACAAAGAAGATTTGCCGGAATTGGTTATCGTTTAAGTTTAAAATTATCAGATTTTTTGGTTACCGGAGGAGAAACGATGAAGCAGGGATATATTGAACATTACGGGCTTCGGCCGGAAAAAATCAAAATTATGCCGAACTGGATTAATTTAAGCCGCTTTCAGCTTAAAAATTCAAAATTCAAAAATCAAAATTCAAAATTAAAGAACATTTTATTCGTTCACTGGCTATCTAAAAGGAAGGGCGCGGATATGCTCGTTCCCATAGTTAAACATCTTTTGGAGGATTTTCCCGAAACGGCAAAAGATATTAAACTGAAAATTATTGGAGAGGGACCGTATAAAGAAACGCTTTTAAAAGAGATCAAAGACAATAATTTGGAAAATTTTATTGAAGTTTTGGGAAGTGTGCCGAATAAAAATATCATTGATTATTATCGGGAAGCAGATATTTTATTAATGCCTTCAATGGAAGAGGGCTTCCCCAGGGTCTTATTGGAGGCAATGGCAATGGCCGTACCTTACGTGGCTTCCGATGTCGGGTGCGTGCGCGAAATGTCTTGTGAAACTGCGCAAAGATTTTTGGTTAAGTCCGGAGACGTAGCAATGTTTGCGCATAAAATTGAAGCACTGTTATCGGACAAAGAAACCTATTCAAAATTTAAAGAAGAAGAATTGGAAAAAGTTAAGAAATACGCCCTGGAAAAGGTACTAGATAAATTTATAAATTTGTTTTAAAGTAGATGGTTTACGGTTTGAAGTTTTTAGTTTAACATTAAACGATCAATATGAAAATTATACTTACAACTTCACCGCGCGCCGAAGGAGACCTGGAAAGAAAGGGTTTGCCGTTTTTGGGGATCGGTTATATTGCCGCATATATTCAAAAATTTAGCAATCATCGGGTTGAAATTTTTGATGCGCATACCTACGGGTTGAATCCTTCTCAGTCTGCGGAAAAAATTTTGGCAAAAAAACCGGACGTAATTGGGGTACACGCAATTACCGATAACCGTTTTAAAGCCATTGCGCTTTTTAAAGAGATTAAAAAAAGAAATAAGGATGTAATTGTTTTAACCGGCGGGCCGCATTTTTCGCTTACCGCAAGAGACGCCTTAACCGTTGTTCCGGAAATTGACTATATTATTAGGGGGGAGGGAGAAAAATCGGTTTTAGAATTTTTAAATGTAATGGAAAAAGGCGAAGACCCATTAAAGGTGCCGGGAATAATTTTTCGCGATAAAAATGGCGAGATTTTTGAAAATAAAATAATTAATCGCATTGAAAATCTTGACGAATTACCGATGCCTGCCTGGAGCCTATTTGATTTAAAGGCTTACGACAAGCCGATTGATGGCACAAATATCAGATCTGTGGGGGTTTTAAGCTCAAGGGGGTGTCCGAATGTTTGTGTTTATTGCGCCAATGCAAGAACCGGGTTAAGGTTAAGAACCCCCAAAAATTTTGTTGATGAGGTGGAGTTTTTGAACAAAGAATATGGCTATAAGGGATTTGATTTTTGGGACGATACGATGACAATGGTTAACGAGCACGCGGTGGCAATTTGCGAAGAAATTTTAAGGAGAAAATTGGATATTGTGTGGTATGCGCGAGCAAGAGTAAATACCGTAAATGAAAATCTGCTTAAATTAATGCGCAGGGCCGGCTGTATTCGCATCAGTTACGGCATAGAGTCGGGCAGTCCCAGGATTTTAAAAATCATTCGCAAAAACATCACCGTGGAGCAGGCAAAAGAAGCAGTAATGCTTTCGGCAAAGGTAGGAATGGCGGTAGTGGAAAACTTTATGGTAAATTTGCCCGATGAAACAATGGACGATTTAAAACAAACAATTGAGTTAATGAAATGGTTGGCTAAAATAAAGAATTCTTATCCCGCCTACGGCTTTACGGTGATTTATCCCGGCACGGAGCTCGAGCCCATGGCAAAAGCAAGGGGGATTATGCCCAAAGATTTTTCCTGGAACAGCCCCTATGAATCACCAAAATATAAGGTTGCCGGAACCGACCCCGGTTTATTTTATATGGAGTGGCCGGGATTTGAGCTGGAAAAAATTAAGGCAATAATGACCAGAGAATTGGGCATACGGGGAAATGTCTTGAAAAAGGGCTTTGACAAATTAAGAAAAATCAGATCAATAAAAGAGGCAAAAGAATTGGCGCGAACAGCCATTAAATATTTGGCAAACAGGAAATAACCGTTAATTCTCAATTCTATTCGCTATTGTCCAAATTATGAAATTAACATATATCGCAAACATCAGAATTCCCACAGAAATGGCGCACGGAGCGCAAATAATGCATATGTGTGAATCATTTGCCGACCAAGAGTTTCAAGGTTTGAGAATGGAAGTTGAATTGGTGGTTCCCAAAAGATTTAGCATTTCGGATTTAGGGAAAAAAGACCCCTTTGTTTATTACGGGGTTAAAAGAAATTTTACGATTAAAAGAATATTCTGCTTTGATTTGACGCCCCTTAACAAATATTTGGGACCGGTTTCTTCTTTAATTCAGGCATTATCGTTTTCCTTCTTTTCCTTCTTTTATTTGTTGTTTAAGCGCACAGACACTATTTACGGCCGGGACAGGTTTGATTTAATTTTAATCGGTATTTTTCGGCCTTTTGTCTTTGAGGTTCATAAAATTCATAAATTTTTGGATATTTGTCTCGCAAAAAGAGCGAAAAAAATAATTGCCATTACCGGAGGAATAAGAGATGAATTGGTAAAGGCGGGCGTAGATAAAGAAAAAATTTTTGTTGCTCCGGACGCTGCAAACATTAAGATGCTTGACATTCAATGTTCTACCCCGGAAGCAAGAAAAAAAACAAATCTGCCAATAGATAAAAAGATTATTTTATATGCCGGCCATCTTTATAAATGGAAAGGGGTTGAAACATTGGCTTTGGCTTCAAAATTTTTAAGCGAAAATGAATTTATTGTAATTGTTGGCGGCATAAAATGGTATTTGTCGGACTTTAAAAAGTTTGTTAATAAAAACAATCTTAAAAATGTTTTGGTTTTGGGCCATCAGGACTACCTGAAGATTCCCTATTTTTTAAAATCCGCGGATTGTCTGGTGTTAACCGGAACCAAAAATTCCGAGGTTTCCCAATATCAAACCTCGCCGATGAAAATGTTTGAATATATGGCTGCCCGAAAACCAATTGTGGCTTCCGATTTGCCCTCTTTTAGGGAGGTTTTGAACGAAGGAAATGCAATTTTAGTTGAGCCGGACAGCCCGGAAGCCATGGCTAAAGGAATTAAAACGGCACTTGAGAATAAAGAGCTTTCCGTAAGGATATCCGAGCAGGCATATCAAGACGTCCAAAATTATACCTGGGATAATCGTGCCGTGAGTATTTTGGAATTTATCAATAAATGAAAATTGAAAATTAGAAATTGAAAATTTAAGTCTTATGTGCGGGATAAACGGATTTAATTTCCGTGACGAAAATTTAATAAAAGCAATGAATAAAAAAATCCGGCATCGCGGACCGGATGATGAAGGTTTGTATGTAGACGATACTGTTTCTTTGGGCCATTGCCGGCTTTCGATAATTGATTTGTCAGAAAAGGGGAGGCAGCCGATTTTTAACGAGGATAAATCGCTTTGTATTGTTTTCAACGGCGAAATTTATAATTTTCAAGAATTAAGAAAAGATTTGGAGCTAAGGGGCCATAAATTTATTTCAAACACCGATACCGAAGTCGTGCTGCATCTTTTTGAGGACAAAAAAGAACAATGCCTGAAATTATTAAACGGAATTTTCGCCTTTGCCATTTGGGATATTAAAAATAAAGAATTATTTTTAGCTCGAGACAGGATTGGGGTTAAGCCGCTGTATTATTATCGCGATGAGAATAAATTCATTTTTTCATCCGAAATTAAGGCAATTCTGGAACACGACATTAAGCGGGAAGTCGACCCAAACGCCTTGAATTATTATTTCAGATTAATGTATGTTCCCGCGCCTTTAACAATGTTTAAAAACATATACAAGCTTCCCCAAGCCCATTATCTAAAATTATCTCTTCGAACATCAAACCCCGAACCAAAAATCATAAAATACTGGGATATAACAGATTTTTCTGATTTAAAATCCAAGGCAGAAATAATTGAAAGAATCCAAGTTTTAATGAAGCAATCGGTTAAGGGCCAGCTGATTTCCGATAGGCCGGTAGGCATATTTTTAAGCGGAGGGATTGATTCTACTTCAGTTTTGGGGATAACCAGAGAATTTAAAAGCGATACAATTAAAACATTTTCTGTTGGTTTTGAAATAGAAGATCCAAACAATAAATTTAATGCTGATTTTCTTTTGGCTCGAGAAACAAGTAAATTTTACAATACCGAGCACCATGAATTATTGGTTTCAAGTAAAGATATTTTGGATAATATCGAAAAAGTTATTTATTATTTAGACGAACCGATTGCCGAACCAACCCAAATTGCCACATTTTTATTATCAAAATTAGCCAAAGAACAAGTAGCCGTGGTTTTGGGCGGGGATGGGGGAGACGAACTATTTGGCGGATACAAAAGATATTATTATAGTTATTTATTGGACAAATTTCGGGCAACCGCATTATTTCCTCCTTTAAAAACAAAAATTTATGCCAAATTTATGTTTCAAAAAGAGGCAGAAATTGGTAAGATTTTAAACGGGGACATAAATCGGGCCGGTTTAACAAATAAATTCTTCAAAAAAAATTATTTTAGCCGAACGAAAGATGTCCGCGTGCCCGATTATGAAAAATTATTTATGCTGACCGATTTAAAAACTTGGCTGGCAGACGAGTCTTTGATGCGAACCGATAAAATGACAATGGCGCACGGCCTAGAGCAGCGAGTGCCGATTCTAGATCATCATTTGGTGGAGTTGGCGATGAAAATTCCCAGTAAATTTAAAATGAAAGACGAAAAACACGGAAAAGCAATTTTTATAGAGGCAATGAAAAAATATTTGCCAAAACACATTTTAGAATCGGAGCAGAAAAAAGTTTGGCTAACCCCGATGTCGGAGTGGCTAAGGGGGGATTTAAACGGATTTGCGAAGCAAGTTTTATCGGCGGATTATTGTCGGGAATCAAAAAAATACTTTGATTTTAACGGAATTGAAGAAATGTTCAACCAACACATTAACAAGGAGAGATATAATTTAAATATCATATGGGCATTAATTGCATTTAATATTTGGTGCAAGAGATACATTGAAATTGATAGCTAAAATTCATTATAGGGCTTTAATAATTACTTTTAGTATAAAAACTATTTCAGATATGGGACTAAAAAGAAAAATCGGTGATAAACTTTTTTACCGCGGCGGAATATTCCATCCCACCAAAGGTTTGAATTTGAACTGGAAAAAAGATCTACAAACAGCAATAAACGAAAAAAAGAAAGTAATTAATATTGGGGCGGGTCAATACCATATAGAGGGTACGATAAGTATCGACCCATTTTACGAAAAAGAAGACAATTTTCACATAAAAGCATACGGAGAAGATTTACCGCTTGAAAATGATTCGATAGACTTTGCTATATGCAACGCTGTTTTGGAACATGTTAAAGATCCCAAAAAGATTATTGATGAAATTTATCGGATTTTAAAAATAGGGGGAAAAATTTATGTCGATATACCATTTATATATCCATTTCATGCCGCCCCAAACGATTATAATCGTATGACGCTA
>Ga0078972_1009939_pt1 | contig 18267 bp, 16 predicted proteins | sample YelNatPaOPGAMG01_FD_67568 | JGI IMG/M metagenome (GOLD analysis project Ga0078972, IMG submission 67568) | Hot spring thermophilic microbial communities from Obsidian Pool, Yellowstone National Park, USA - OP-RAMG-01 (SPADES assembly) (version 2) | ecosystem: Environmental > Aquatic > Thermal... | reverse complement strand
TCAAAAACTACTTCATTATTAGGGATAAAATAGAAAAAGTCTCCGCCAGCTGACCACTTTTTCCGTGTTTTTTTCGCAAAAAATTTCCCAACCACATATACTTTGACGGGTAAAAACTCCATTCTATTCCAGAAATCTCATTCCCCGGCTTTTTTCCATCTCATATACATTTAATTTTGAGACTGCCTCAATTTCCCCCCAAATAGGAACTACCTGCAGAGACTTCTTCTCAAGGAACAGGAATCTATTTGCTTTTCGGTTCCATCCGGAAGGATAAGGGTAGCCTCACAGGAACAGGAATCCTTGAAGACTATCTTTATCTCCTTCTCTCCATTTGATACAGTAATTGTCCCTCCAATAGGATTTCTCCAGCAGTTGATGTCAAGGGTCAGGTCATCAATAGTCACATAGAATGTCCCTTTTGGTCCTGTAAGGGTCTCCTCACCGTCTATAACTATTTCCTTTAGAACATCTCCCTCGTTTATTTCCCTTGTAATGGTAATTGTTCCTTCCCTTGTCCTTTCAACTCCATTCGTGATTATTGAATCCGATAGGGTTATCGTCTTTACATCCCCATATATTGATATATCTTTGCTCATCTGGAGTTCTATTATGGTTTCTTCTTTATTAGGCGAAATGTATGTTATAGTTCCAGCATTTGTTATTTTTATTGATTTATCTTTAATCACCTCAACTGTCCTTGTTCCGTTTACAATCCCTTCTGCTCCGGAAGAATCCTGAGCACGAAGGTTCTGTGCAGAAAGCACAAGTTTGTGTCCATCCATGGTTACTGTCACATCTGCGGAAACAAAACCGTCATAGGAAATATACGCCCCTGTGTTCTGTGAGGAAATTTTTAGATTAACCGCGGTGACACTATCAACAAAAAATTGGTTTATCCCTTTTATCTCTACACTCTGTGTGAGACTGCCTGTAAATGTGAGGACATCGGTAATTCCACCGGGTAAAGAGACTTCAAGAGGACAATCTGAAAGCGTGAATGCCCTTGTGCATACATCACCTGTTTTTAAAGCAGGACAGGCTCCTTCCTCAACAACCTCTGCACAGGGTTGGGGATTGAGTGTGAAGAACTTTCCTATATGAATAGGACCCTCTATAACCTTAAGAATTGGAACCCTGCAGCCTTTTAAAACCTTATTAGGATTAAGATGGATGAGTATGCCCTTACCAGACGAATCAGCCATAGGTGAAAGGGCAGGTGGAGAAGCGGTGACTCCAAACATTTCTTCAGAGAGGTCTTCTGGAGAGATGTCCTCAATTGCCATGTCAGCGGACTCAAAGGAAATATCCTCGTCTATTGTTCCTCCTTTTTCAGATGTCCCGCATCCCATTGTTAGAAACCCTGCCACAGCCATTGCTAAAAATACCTTTTTCATCTCAGCACCTCCTTACTTTGTTTTTGAGAGCGCGCTCTCATAAATAAATAACATCTTAACCTCATCAAATGTTTCACTACCTTCTAAACCTGTTCAGGATTTCCTTTCTTTTTTCAGGTGGCAGTTTTTTGAACCTTCTGTAGTTCTCTATTATCTTTCTCTTCTTTTCAGGCGGAAGATTTCTCCAGTGCTTATATGCCTCAATTACCCTCCTCTTTTCTGGTTCAGGAAGTTCCTTAAACCTCTTATAGTTCTTCATAATTTCCTTCCTTCTTTCAGGTGGCATGCTTCTGAACCTCCTCCAGTTTTCAATGATCAGTGCCCGTCTTTCAGGTGGTAGTTCCTTCCATCTCCTGTAATTCTTCCTGATTTTTTCCTTCATCTCATCGGGCAGGGAATTCCATATTTTTTTCGCATTTGATATCCTCACAATTCTCCTCGCCTTCCTCAAAGTATCCATTTTGTCTTTTAGGACCTCTCTAAACCTCTCTCTTGCTTCATAAAGAACATCAAATGGAATTTCTTCAGATAATCTTATCCCCCTTTCAAGAAGTCTTTCCCTTACTCTGAATGATATGTTCAAATTGCCATTCAAAAGGGCAAATCCTCTTCTAATTTTTTTCCTCTCCCTTTCAATTGCAAGGGATATTTCCTCTAAATCTCCTCCCCCTTCTGAGATTTTTTCGAAATCTTCTATATGTTTTTTCAGATTCTCAATGCTTTCATTCAACCTCTCTTTTATAACTTCTCTTCTCCTTTCAAGATTTTTAAGGAATTTTAGGAGCCTCTCATCGGTTATCTTCCTTTTTTTCAACCATTCCGTTCTTTCTTCATCGGAGGAAAATGGCTTTCTCTTTGAAATCTTCCCATCTTCAGACACCTCAACTGCTTCATTATCCTTCACCGAATAACTTTCGCCACTTTCCGCTTCAATCTCTATCTCTCCCTCATCCACCTCAAAAACTGCACTTCCGTCTTCACCTGCAGTAACAGAGAAAACAGTCCCTTTTACACCAGCAACAGAAGTCAATGTGTGGACTTCATATCTTTCAACCGTCCCGAAAATTTTTGCTACCCTGTTTATTATCCTTCCGAAGAATAGAGAGATTGCAGGGCTTTCTTCAGATTCCTCAAGGGTTATACAGGTTGATTGTCTCATTTCAAGTTCGCTTCCATCAAAAAGTGATATCAATGCATAGGAGTTTTCTTCCGTGCAGACCTTCTCACCTGCTTGAACCTCCGTTCCCTCAGAAACCATTATCTTTTTTCCATCTCTCATTATGAACACCTGTCCATCAACCTTGAGAATTTTAGATGCATTTGCAGAGATTGGGAGAAATAAAACAAAAATTGATAGGAGTTTTGCTTTCATTCCAGAACCTCCTGAAAATATAAAATTTCAAAATTTTCTATAAACTCCATTTCCTCAATGAGGTCAAGGTTTTCAAGAAGGTCAATGTAATTGAGAATTTCAAGTAATTCCTCATCACTCATAGCCATATTCTCTGAAGCCTTCTTATCTTCAGCATGCAATGGAAGTAATGAGGCGAGGAATAAGAAAACTGCAAAAATTTTATCCGCCTTCATTTTCCTCCCCCAGATTTTCAAATACCTCAAGGTTTTCAAACACCTCAAGGTTTTCATAAAACTCAATATCCTCAGATATAGCAATCTCGTCCTCAAAGGAGATTTTTTCATAATTCCTGCTTAAAATGGCAAAAAGAAACAGTGCTGCAGCAGCGATAAAACTCCCTGCGAACATCCATACCCTGAGCGTCTTTTTCCTTTTGTATTCCTCTGATTTTGCTTTTAAAAGAATAGATTCCGGTCTTATGGAGATTTCCTTTTGGGGAAGGGATTTCAAGAAGAGTTTCTTTAACTCCATCCAATCCATCCATTCCTTTTTACATTCTTCGCAGGTCTCAATGTGAAGTCTTATTTCTTCGGGAAGCTCACCTGAAAGAATTTCTGGAATTAACCTTTTTATTTCTTCACATTTTTTCATCTCTTAACCTCTCCATCAGTTTTTCCTTTGCCCTGAACAGAAGGATTTTTGCTGCGTTATAGGAACATCCAATCACCTGTGCTATTTCCTCGTATGACATACCCTCAAGGAGTGCGAGCTGGATGACGGTTCTCTGCTTTTCCGGAAGGTTTTTCATCTCCCTTCTCAAAATCTCTATCCTCTCCCTTTCTTCCTCGGATTCATCAAAGGAAGGGGGGACATTTCCATTACCACGCTCTATGGAAAGATGGGACATCTCCTTATATCTTCTGCTTTTCAAAAAATTCACGCATGTATTGTGGGCAATTCTGTAGATGTAGGCACGAAATGAAGAAACAGGCTTATACCTTTTTCTTGAAAGGAAAAGTTTGAGGAAGACCTCCTGAACTATATCCTCTGCAACTGAATAATTACCAATCATTCCAAAGATATATTTCATCAGTTTCCCCCTGTATCTCTCAAAGAGGACTCTAAAGGCATCTTCATCTCCTTCTTTCACCTTCATCATCAATTCCCTGTCTTCTATATCTTTAAACAACCTTCACCCCTTTTTTGTTTCTACATTGAGATATCAATTCCTCCCTGAATTCTGAAAATAATACCACTTTTTGTGAAAAAGTCGCCTGGAAAGAACAAATCGCCTTCAGCCATAAGGGTTATGAACTTATAGAGGTCCTTTTTGATTATCACATCCGTTTCGTATCCATAAACCCTTCCAACCTCTATCTCTCCAATTTTTTTCGGTGAAACTGGAGAGAAAAGGAAAGCCTGAAGGAGTTCCAAATTCAGAAAGTATTTTATGTTCATCCCGAGGACAAATGATATACTTCCGTAAGCCATAATTCCGGAAGGCGAGAGTGAACCTGTTGAAAAATGACTGTTTATCCCGCCAGAATAAAAAATGGATGTCTCTGTTATATATGGATAAAGTCCCAAAAAGCTTTCATATTCATCACTGAAATCAAAGGGACCCTCATTACCGCTCATGTATAAAAATGAAATAAAGGGCTCAAACCCCCTTGACCCTTTATAAAAACATTTAAAAAAACCTGCGTATCCCAAAAAATCAATATCCACTCTTTTTTCATATCCTGTAAATATATCAATATAACGAACATCAGAGTTTCCAAACTCAAATGAGAACCCTCCTTTTAGCAAAAAATTCCATAAATATTTTTTTCCGCTCAGATTCAGCCAGTATAGATTCCCTTCCGAATTCTTAACCGGTTCCTCAATTATTCTCTCATACATTTCCATCATCCTCAACCTTTTTCTGAAATCTGTCTCCATCTTTATTCTGTATTCAAGAATGGGAAGAAGAATCTGCTGAAGGGCATTGTTCATCATCGTTCCGAAGAAGTTGCTCCTGTCATTGAAAAAAAGAAATGACAGGGATAAACCCTCTGCAAAATTAAGGAGGTAATCAAGGGATATAAATGCAATGGGGTCAAAGGAATCCGTTCCGAGGAGTTCTTCGCTTTTTTCCGCCTTGTTCATCCCTCCCGAAATAACAAAGGGAATATCCTTATCCTCATAAAGGTCAATTCTGAAGCCAAATCCTGTAAGGTAATTCTGAAGGATTATGCCATCAAAAATAACCACTTCTTTTTTACCTGGATAGAAAAAAATCCAGTCAGCAGGTTTTATTGCCATATAAATTTCATCTATCAAGTATGCTTTCTTTATCCTTACATCCCATAGATCCTCAATGGTGGACTCCGATACCTCCCTCGTGTCAATTTTTAGAACAAAATCAAGGAAGGATGAGATGAACGAGAAATCGCCCATAAATACCCCCTTCAGTATATAACCATCCTCCATAAAGGTTTTAAGAAAAGGAACATCCCCTGTGTCCTGATAACCTCCCCTTCCTCCTATAAGGAATCCATACCTTACCTCTCCAGCATAGCAGAACTGATAAAAAAGAAGCATAAAAGGTATTATTTTTTTCCTCATCTTTTTAATTATAAACATCTTCAGATGAAGTTTTGTTTCATTTTACCTGTTCTTCTCATTTTCCTTTGATAACTTCCATGTTCCCATATAAATGCTAATAATCCCTCCCGCGATGATAACCGGAAGGAGGTTTACGAGATGGTAAAGAATGGTGAAGGAAAAAGAAGTTTCTTTTGGATAGCCCATCAGCATCAGGCTATAAGTTCCTCCTGCTTCCATAGTTCCTATGTTGCCTGGAGATTGAACTGTAAGAATTGATAGATTAACGGCAAGAAGGAACCATATACCAGCCCACCATTTTGTTATTTTTCCAAAATTAAGAAGAAGGATATAAACAATTGAAATCTGAAGAAACCATGAAAGAAAAGTCATAAGAATGGCAGGAAAAGCCCTCTTCTTCTCAAAAATTGTATTCATGCCTTCTCCAAATCTCTTTAAAATTCCTTCTTTTTTATTCCCGAAAATTTTTGCAATAGATACAAAGAGTATGAAAAGGAGAAGAACGATAAACAGGGCTTTTACAGGATGGGTTGATGGAAAAACAGAATAGATGAGGGGAAATGAACATATAAAGAAAACAAATCCGTCTATGAATTTATCAACAACGAGAACGCCAAAAAGATTTGCCTTTGAGAGGTTTTTTAATCTTGAGAGAAGAATTACCCCCAATATATCTCCACCTCTCATGGGAAAAATCATGTTGTAGAAATAGGAAAGGAAAATAATGGGAAGGACTTCTCTGTATCTTATCCCTTTTTCAATTCCCCTTAAAAGAATCGTAAGCCTTCCAGCCTTTGCGCACACTACAAGAAAGTTGAGGAAGAAAGAGATAAGAAAAGAAAAGGGCGAAACCTTCTTCATTGCTGCTTCTACTTCCTTTAAGTCCGTTCCCCTGAGGGAGATGTAGAGAGTAAGCCCTACTACCGCAACAACGGATATCCTCAAAATCCAGTTTTTATATCTCTTCAACCTTTCCAAACCCGAACCCCCTTTTTTTATATTCATCAATTATTTCTGAAAGGCAGGAAAAAACCTGAGGCGCTGCCTTTTCATTACCATCGTGGAGGAGAAGAATCTCTCCGTTCTTAACTTTCTTAAAAACTCTCATTATTATCTCTTTCTCTCCTGGTCCATCTGTATCCCACACCCCCTTCGTCCAGGTCACAACTTTCAATCCCTTCTTCCTCTTTATTAATGGCAGAAAAAGGCTTCTGAAGCCATGAGGGGTTCTGAGCAGATATGGTCTTTTCCCTGTTATTCTGAAAATTTCTTCTTCACATCTTTCAATTTCATTAAATACATCTTTGTATGAAAGAAATGTTAGTTTTCTGTGCGTATAGGTATGATTTCCAATTCCGTGTTCCTCTTCCACAATCCTTTTCACAATATCCGGACATCTTTTAGCCTTCTCACCTACCACAAAAAATGTCGCCTTCACATCTTTTTCCTTTAAAATGTCAAGAATTTTTGATGTCCACTTCTCTGATGGTCCATCGTCAAAGGTCAAATAGACTTTTCCTTTTTTTCCAATTTTTACTTCTCCTGGCATCCTTATCTGTGGAACGAAGAGATACAAAAGGATAAAACTTAAAATAAGGAGAGGAATCAAAATTAAAAGAAAAAATCTGTTGAGATATGAGAGATAGAAAAGAAAAAGGAGAATTGAAAGGGAGATGGTGAATATAAAAATTGCCCTTATCTTAACCCTTAACGGCAATTCCTTTCCTTAAAAGAATTCTTTCGTAATAATCAAGAATTCTTTTCGTAATACTCTCCCAGGAGTATTCCCGGGCTTTTCTCAAACAGTTCTCTGACATCTCCTTCCTGAGGGCGTCATCCTTCAGGATTTTTACTATTGCGGATTTTATCTCGTGAACATCCGGTTTGACCAGGAGGGCTTCCTTACCATTTGTCACAATCTGTCTAAAGCCAGTTATGTCTGAAAGGACCATAGGAATCCCGCATGCCATTGCTTCAAGAAGGGTGATTCCAAATGAAGCCTTGTCAACAGGATAACACAGGACATCAGCAAGGTTATAATAGTATGGTCTTTCCTCATTCATACCTCCTAAAAAAATTACATCCCTTCTCATTGATTCCGGCACAAGCCCTGTATAATAGGATTCCCCATACCCGTATCCGATTATGTAAAGTTTAGCAGAGGGGATTTCTTTTTTGATTGAGATGAAAGCCTGGATAACAAGATGGAGATTGTTTCTGGGGTCAAACCTGCCTATAAAAAGAATGACCTTGCCCTCCTTTTTCACATTCATCTTTCCGAATATCTCCGTATTAACTCCGTTTGGTATTATTTCATACTCAGGGATTCGGAAATACCTTTCCAGCGAATCAATACAGGATTTTGAAACTGCTATTCTTCCGTCAAGGGAATGCATCATTCGTTGAACATACTTGTTCCACAACCGGTATCCCCTTGAGGATTCAAAATATGTGTGAAAGGTCCCCACTTTTGGGCAATTTGCATATCTCAGGGAAATTATAGGAAGGGTGGGCGTTAAAGGAGAATGGATGTGAAGGATGTGAAATTTTTTCTCCTCAAAAATCCTCTTTAATTTTTTCCCCAGATCAATTCCAAGGGTAATCCTTCCTATTGAGTCGTTTCCATATACGGGGAAGCTTCTTCCTATCCTTATTATTTCAAAGGGTGCTGAAATCCTTTCTTCTCCCTTTGTATGGGATGTTATAACAGTTACCGAGCATCCCATTCTCATAGCATAGATTGAAAAATTGTGAACATTCTCTGTTATCCCTCCAAGATGGGGATAGTAATACTCTGTAACTATTCCTATTTTCATCTGCTTACCTTCCAAACCTTCTCCCTTATAAATGTAATTGTTATGAGAAGGATGATGACCCAGTTGTATATGTATCTGATGAAAGCCATGAAGATCCAGTAAAGCAATCTCCTCAAAATTCCCATGAGAATATGGTATTATTCCTTTAAAAAAAATCAACGAAATCATAAAAAGTTCATAAAACAAAAAAGTTCTTTGATTTTACATGGGTTTTTGATATTCTCAAACTATGAAAGTTCCATTTTACAGACTTGAACTGAACGAAGAGGAAATAAAGGAGGTTATAGATACGCTACGCTCTGGATGGATTGGGACTGGACCAAAGACAAAAAAATTTGAGGAGGAGTTCAAGAAGTTCATAGGTTCTGAGTATGCCCTTGCAATAAGTTCCTGCACCGCCGGGCTTCATCTTTCCCTCATAATCTATGGAGTAAAAAGTGGAGATGAGGTGATAACCACTCCCCTCACATTTTCAGCCACAGCAAATGTGATTGTTCATACAGGTGCAAAACCTGTATTCGTTGATGTTGAAAGAAATACGGGAAACATATCACCATCCTGGATAGAGTCAGCCATCACCGATAAAACAAAGGCAATTATACCTGTTCACCTTTATGGAATGCCCTGTGATATGGGCAGAATTATGGAAATTGCCCAAAAATACGGTCTAAAAGTAATTGAGGACGCAGCACATGCTATAGGAGCAATTTATAAAGGGAAAAAGATAGGGACAATTGGAGATGCAACATCTTTCAGTTTTTACGCAACAAAAAACATAACAACTGGAGAGGGAGGGATGCTCACTACGAACGATATAAACCTTGCAGAAAGGGTTGAAATAATGAGGCTTCACGGTCTCTCAAGGGATGCCTGGAAGAGATACATTGAAAGCACCGGTGAGCACTATGAGGTTCTCCTTCCAGGCTTTAAATACAATCTCACAGATATGCAGTCATCCATAGGAATTCATCAACTAAAAAGGTTTAATGAACTTCAGAAAAGGAGGGAGGAGATATGGAAGAGATATGACGAGGAGTTTTCAGTCATAGAAGAGATTGAACTCCTTCAATCAATTCCACCGGATGGAAGTTATCACTCAAGGCATCTATACACAATCCTTATTAAACCGGAGAAATTGAAAATCACAAGGGATGAATTTGTAAAGGAATTGAACAAAAATGGTGTTGGAACGGGCATCCATTTCATTGCCCTTCACCTCCATTCATTCTACAGGGAAGTTTATGGCTACAGAAGAGGGATGTTTCCAAATGCTGAATACATTTCAGACAGAACCATCTCCCTTCCATTTTTTCCATACCTGAAGGACGAAGAAGTTGAGTATGTGATAAAAACGGTGAAAGAGGTTATTATCAGGAACAAGAAGTGAAAATTCTGATAATTACAAGTTCATATCCATCTACACCTTCTGATTCAATAAACGCAGGGGTTTTTGTAAGGGATTTCGCAAAGGCACTCATGAAAAGGGGGCATGAGGTTGATGTCTTAACACCGAGAAAAGGAAAGGGAAATTATGACAATGAGGTAAATGTCTATTACTACTGGTGGCTTGGAAGAGAGACAAGTTTAACATATCTAAAGCTATGGAGTCCAATTGATATACTAAAAGTGATTTCACTTTTCATATCCGGAATTTTTAATGGGCTACTGCTCTGCGCAAAAACGAGGTATGACCACATAATTTCCATGTGGGCAGTTCCATCCGGATTGATTGCACGGATATTAAACATATTCACATGGATACCATATTCAGTATGGTGTCTTGGCTCAGATATATGGGAGATAAAAAAAATTCCATTGGGAAGGAGGTTTCTTAAATGGATATTAAAGAATTCAAAAAAAGTCTTCGCAGATGGTCATGATTTGAAAAATGATGTAGAAGAAATCTCTAAAAGGGAATGCCTTTTTCTTCCTTCCTCAAGGGTTCTTCCTGAGCCAGAGAAGATTGACCTTGAAAGGGATAAAATGAATTTTCTTTTCATCGGGAGGTTCCATAAAAACAAGGGTCCTGACATCCTCCTTCAAGCAATAACCCTCCTTCCCGAAGAGAAAAGAAAAAAGAGCAGGTTCTACATATTCGGAGATGGTCCTATGAGGGATTTTATCCATGAGTTTGTTAAAAAAAATGGACTTGAGGAAGTTGTGGAGTTAAAGGGTTATGCAGACCCCATAAATGCCTCATCCTACCTTCATTCCTGCGACGCCCTTATAATTCCGTCAAGGATTGAAAGCATACCGGTAATTCTCTCAGACGCAGCACAGGCTAAAATACCTGTTATAGTGACAGATGTAGGAGACATGGGGGAAATGGTAAGAAAATTTAGATGCGGGATAGTGGTTAGACCTTCTCCTGAATCGGTGAAGGAAGGAATAGAAGAGTTCTTTGAAAGGAGAAGGGATGAGTTTTCTGAGGGGCTTGAAAGGCTGAAAAGGGAATTCTCAATAGAGAATTCTTCCGAAAGGTTTTTAAAAGAAATATGAAACTGGCAATTATAAAAACTCTTTTAAGAAGGCTTTTATCCATAATAAGGGTCTGTTATCTGAGATTAAGGGGGGCAAAAATAGGAAAAAGGGTGATAATTGGCAAAGCAAAAATTTCTATTTCACCAAAAAATTTGAAAATAGGGGATGGTGTCGTTATGGAGGACGGTGTCATAATAGAAAGAACAGGAAGGATAGAAATAGGTGATTATGTAAAGATAAAGAGGAATGTAATTATATCAGGGCACCTCCTTGAGCCGGGAAACCTTTATATCGGGGAAAACTCATGGATAGGGGATGAAACCATTGTCAACACATTAATGGATGTGAAAATAGGAAAAAATGTTGGAATAGGAGCGAGGTCTCAGATATGGACTCATGGTTATTTTCCTTCAAAGGCTGATGGTTATCCCTATAAGTATGGAGAGGTAATTATAGAAGATGGGGTCTGGATTCCTCCTTCCTGTATAATCCTTCCCGATGTTAAAATAGGAGAGGGAGCAATAATTGGAACAGGTTCGGTTGTTACAAAATCTCTTCCTCCGAGGCATTTCTGCGTCGGAATTCCCTGTGAACCAAAGATGGCTGAGGAAAAATACAGGAAGTTTTACTCACCAGAGGAAAAACTTGAAATAGTCATGAATGGATTTGTGGAAAGCTGGAAGAAGATGGGATTCAGGATACGGAAGTTTGATGGCTATTTCAAGGCAAAATTCTTCTTATATTCCTTTTACATAATACCCTTAAGGGGGAAAATAATTGAGACGAATAGACCAAGGATACTCCTCTCAATATCTGAAAGGGAAGATGTTCCTCTAAAAAGGAATGATACCCTTGTGAACCTGATAAAAAACACCTATACCAAGAAGGGAACCCTTGCAGAGTTTCTCTTCATAAGGACGCTCCTTGACGAATGCATTTTGAGAATTGTCCCTGAAGGAAAGTAATAAAAACCTCCTTTACAGAACCATCCAGACACTTGTAATAGGAATTGCCTTTTATTACATCTTTCTTGAGATAGTTAATAACTGGAATGAACTTAAGAATTACAACTTCTCAATAAAATGGGTTCTTTTTCTTTTATCCTTTATCCCTCTTTTCATCTACTATTTTTCCCTTTCAGCATTCTGGTTCTTGATAAGCAAAAATACTATTAAAGGCGTCCATTTTTTTGAAGCTATAAATGCATGGTTCTATTCAATGCTTGGAAAATACATACCTGGAAAAATCATGCTTCCTCTTGGAAGGGCTTACCTTTATAAAAATAAGGATGTCCATTCCGGTGAAGTCCTCTCTCTTTTTTTTCTTGAGACAGCTGCACAGGCAGGCGGTGCCTTCCTTCTTATCATTATAACCGGACCACTTTCAGGCATATCATTTGGATTGAAAGGAAGTTTTTACTGGATTGCTGGATGCGCAATTCTCCTTTTTTCCCATCCAAAAATTATTGAATGGATTTTTAATGTGGTCCTGAGGGCAATTAAAAGAGAAGAGATAAAGATAAATGAGAAATATCCGAAAATTTTATTTCTCATTTTCCTGAATGCGATTAACCTCGGCCTGATAGGTGGATTTTCATTCTATCTCCTCATATCATCCTTCTATTCAATCCCTTTATCAAAAGTCCTGTTCATTGCCATGGCTCTCGGAGTTTCTTCACTTTCAGGGCTTATTGCCTTCTTTGCTCCTGCAGGAATAGGTGTTAGAGAAGGGGTTCTCATTTATCTTTTAGGATTTTTCCTTCCTTCCCACCTTTCTGTCATTGTATCAATCATTTCAAGAATATGGCTGACTGTATGTGAAATAATTCTCATTTCTTTTGCATATATTTTAAAAAAATAAAAATTCTGATATAATATAAATACTCCGGAGGAGGTAGCGGTCGCCTGTGCTTCAGCACAGGAGGAAAGTCCGGACTCCAGAGGGCAGGATGTCCTGTCGCAAGGCAGGATACTGGCGCCGCGAGGCGTCAGGAAGGAAAGTGGCACAGAAACTATACCGCCCGCGAAAGCGGGTAAGGGTGAAACGGTGAGGTAAGAGCTCACCCTTTCTGCTCGAAAGGGCAGAAATGGCAAAACCCCATCCGGAGCAAGACCAAGCAGGGGGATGGGTTGCCCGCCCTTAACCCCGGGTAGGTCGCTTAGAGTAATGACCGCTGATACAGAATCCGGCTTATTACCTCCTCCGGGGTTCTCAAAAAAATACCTTCTTCCAGAGCCCTATATTTATAAACCGCCACAAACTACTCTCATTGAGCAGCTGGAACTTGAATTGAAGAACTTTTTCAGGGTCAAAAAATTCCCTTTCAGAAAAAATTATGTCCTCAAAGTAATTCCACCTGTCTAAAATCCATTCCTTCTCCGGTGTGAGAAATCCCTTTTTATCCCTTCTCCACACAATCTCTTGGGGAAGGATTCCTCTCACCGCATTTCTCAATAAAAACTTGCTCCATCCGTTGCGGATTTTATAAACCGATGGAATCCTCATCTGAAGTTCTATAAGGTTTATGTCATCGGAAAATGGGGTTCTCGCTTCAACGGAAAACCACATGGAGCTTCTGTCCTCATATCTCAAAAGGGTTCTCAAACTCTTTTCAATAAGTTTTGATGATAGGGAGTTTAATGAAAAAACGAGAAATTCTTCATATTCTCCGAGGTCTTTCCTGTGGGCGTCTAAAAAATCCACCTTCAAGCATTTTGCCTCAATTTTTGCCATTTCCCTCATTCTTGCTTTTAAAAATCGCGGAGCTATCCTCCATCCGAGGGATTTCAAAATCCCTTTGAGGAGGTATTTATAATCTACCGGGGAGTTCTGGATTTTTAAAAATTCTTTTAAAAAGTGAAAAATTGCAAAATTTTTTATCATCTCCAGAAAGAAGGAGATATAAAAATGGGGATAACCCGCAAATATCTCGTCTCCTCCCTGTCCATCAAGAAGAACCTTAACCCCGTTCTCCTTCGCCAGTTTCATTACCCTGAACTGGGCATATATGCTTGTGGATGCAAACGGTATTTCCTGGGCTTTCATTAGCTCTTCCAAATCGCTTATAAGTCCTTGTGAGTCTGGAGATACCCTGTGCCATTCAGCGCCCGTTTTCTTCACCACCTTTTCAGCCCATCTGCTTTCGTCAATCTCTTTTCCCTCAAAAACTGCAGTAAAAACCCTCTGCCTCTCTCCAACTTCTTCTATCCTTTTATCCCTGTTTATCTCGTGAATAAAACATGCTACCGTTGAACTGTCAAGCCCTCCGCTTAAACATGTTCCAATGGGGACATCGGAGCGAAGCCTTATTGAGACAGCGTCAAATATGAGTCTCCTTGTTTCCTCAACATATTCTTTGAAATGTTTTTCATCAAACCTTTCCATTTTTGTATTTGTCTCCGGTCTCCAGTAGAGAAATTTCTTTAACTCAAAATTTGAAAGGTCATAAACGAAAGAATGGGCGGGTGGAAGTTCATGGATTCCATTGAAAAATCCATCTTCAGGGTCTTCATATCCAAACAAAAGATAATAAAAAACAGCCTTTGAATTGATACCCGACCTGACCAATGGGTTCTTGATTATCGGTTTTATTTCGGATGAAAATATGAAAAGTCCTGGTTCAATGTAGTAATAAAATGGCTTAACCCCTGTCCTGTCCCTTGAACCAAAGAGAATTTTTTTCCTTCTGTCATAAATGACAAATGCCCACATACCATTAAACTTCTCAACGCAGTTTTCCCCCCATTCCTCATAGGACTTCAAAAGGACCTCTGTATCGGAGTTTGAAAAAAACCTGTATCCCCTTTTTATCAACTCATCTCTCAATTCAATGTAGTTGTAAATCTCACCGTTATACACGAGCCAGATAGTTCCATCGTCATTTTTCATGGGCTGATGGGCTGATGCTGAAAGGTCAATTATTGCGAGCCTTCTGTGCCCAAAATAGAGGTTTGCTTTTCCTCTGAAATCGTCTATTCGTCTTTCAGAAATTACGCTGTCGTTTCCAGCAAGGACCTCTACTTCTCCTAATCTTGTATTAACAGCAATATACCCCTCATCATCAGGACCCCTCCTTTTGATGACATCTGCCATATCTTTTATGATTGTAGATGGAACCGGATTTCTGCTGAATATACCTGCTATTCCGCACATTTCTTTTTTGCCTCTTTTAAAAAGACGAAAAGAACAGATAAACAAAGAGCTAAATAACAGAGGTCAGTGGAGAGTGCTGAACCTATGTAGCCATATCTTTTGACGAGCAAAAAATTAAAGGTTATAGTAAAAACAAATCCTGTAAATGCCCCGAGAGTATATATGTGATATTTCCCTATGCCTGCGAAATACTGACATAATATAATGGCAAAGGCGAAAATCAAAATTCCGGGTGAAAGGTAAAGTATAATCTTCTTTACTTCATTGAATTCGCTGCCGAAAATCGTTCCAAAAAAACTTGAAGGGATAAAGAAAAATGGAATTAAAGCGAGAAATGTGAAAAGAAAACTCATCTTTGAGAATTTGATTGTTAATTCCCTTGCGTAATCCAGATCGTTCGTGTTTGTTATCTTTGCATACTGAACCGTATAAAAACTTGAAGAGATTATCCATACAGATTCAGCCAATCCCACTCCAACAGAGTATATACCCACTTCATCAGTCCCCCTTATTTCATTGAGGACAAAATAACTGAACCTGTAATTAAGGTATTGAAAAAAATTTGCAAGTTGATTCATAAAGCCAAACTTTATCATTTCCTTTATAATAGAGAAGAAATCCGCATTTCCGTCTCCAAGAAATTTTATGGTTTTATGAATAAAAAATATCTGGAAGGATATCCCAATAATATAAGATATATAAAGGGATAGTATATACGAGCCCACCGTCTTTCTGCCGAATAAAAAACTCAATAAACAAAAAATCAAAATTAAGAAAAACATCTGAAGTGTAAGTGAGAGGTTGTAAATCCTCATATCTTCAAAGGACTGAAACAAAAAAAGGTTTGTCATAAAAACCGACAGAAAAAAGCCGAGAAAGAATATGTGGGGAACTATGTCTTTTGGAACCCATCCCCCTATGTAAAAAATTGCTGTGGTTAGAAAACTTACCATAATCTCCCATATATATGAAATTTTGAGGATTCCCACAGTTTCTTTTTTACTTCTGTGTCTCGGACATATATATACCAGTGAAGCCCCTCCAATAAATCCCCCCAAAATAGATGCTATAAATATAGAAGTGCCGAGGAGGCTCACAATTCCCCTTCCTTCTGCTCCGAGGAGTTTCGCTGTCAGGACCACAAGAAAGAGCATACCTCCAGAATAAAAAATTTTTGCTCCGAAGGTATTAAGTATATCCTTTATCATATAGTTTTTATCAATTTCCTTCCTTCTTAACCCTGTATATTACAATTGAACCCTCATATAGTTTGGAACCTTTTGAAGGGAATCGCACAACAGGTTGAAATTCCCTTTCAATCGCAGAGTATAGTTCTATCATCCATTTATATCCTGGTCTTTTTTCGGCAAGTCTTTTCCATTTCTCAAGTGCTTGAGGAATATCTCCAGTTATCACATAATCAAACATCCTCTTTATCTCTTCAACATTATCAACACCTACTTTTTCATCCGGAAAAAGTTCTCGGTCATAGTGATATATCCTGTAGATGTCATAGCCATTTTCATCTGCAAATTTTAGCCTTATCTCAAATGTTTTTCCCTTTATGTATGGTTCAAATTTCCTGTATTCCTCATATTCCCTCATTACGCTTTCCTTTGTTTCAGGAAGAAGGTAATGAAGTGTGCCTATCTCAACAAGGATTTTTTCCCCCGGTTTTATGTTCTTCATTATCCATTCAAAAGCTCTCTTCTCTGTTGGTGGCTCTTTAATCTGGGTAATCACTTTTTTGAGCGATATAAACAAAAGGGAAAATGCAGTCAGTCCAAGGAGAAAATATCTATAAATTGGTTTTATATCATATAGAAAGATAAGAAGAACGATGAATAGAAACGGGATAAGTGGAAGAAGGTATTTATCATAGCACTGGACATAAAGGATGAGGGAAGAAAAATAAAGTGGAATAAATAGAAATGCAGGATGAAGGATTTTATCTTTATTTCTTTTTAGAAGGCAGTAAAAAAAACCTATTGCTGAGATAAGGATAAAAAACCAGCCAGTTGCATCTTCTATTGCAGTCTTTATACCAAAAACTCCCTCGCCAATTTTTCCACCAATTCCACCAGCCACCTTTGCATATCTGAAACTTCCTTCAGCCCCGGTTATCCCTAAAACCTCAAGAAGAAGGGGCAGAAGCGGACCAAGAAAAGTCAGGGTTATGTTTCTGTCAAGATTAAAATATGGGTATGGATTTATTATGGAATTTCCTGCTATTATGCCGAGTAAAGAAAGCAGAAGGACGCTGAGTTTCTCCCTTCTCTCCAGCCATATCAAGAAAATAACAGGGTATAAAAAAACAGCGTATCCCTTAGCGGCAACCGCCGAGCCTGTAAGGAATCCCCCAATGAGGAATCTTTTCACACCACCTTCCTCATAAAGAGTGAGCAAGTAGGTAATACTTATAAGAAAAAGAGGAACCGCAGTGTTATCTTCTTTCATCGTCCTGCCAATCATGACAGAGACAGGAAGAATTGCGTATAGAAGGGCTGACCAGAAAAATGCTCCTTTTTTTCTGATGACCTTATATATAAAAATTGCCATTAAGAGGATAGAAGATGTAGAAAGGATTGAGCTCACGGTTCTCAAAATGAAATAAAGGTCTGATGGCTCTCTGACAAATTTTATAGCCATGTCCTCAGGGGATTGAAAGACACCGGTTATCTTGTTCGTTAAATAATAAATTGCACAGAAGAAAAAATTTATGAAGGAGTGAGGAGCTGATTTTACTGCCTCTCCTATGTTAAAATTTTCACCGAACTTTAAGGTTTCCTTGAGGAGAAGGTTTTCATCAGGAATTACGGAAAACGGAAGATACTTCCATATCCCGATAAATCTTAAAAGAAACCCGAAAAGAAGTATTGAAAAAAGGAGTAATTTTTCCTTATTTGAAAGTTCAGGAATTTCCAGCCATCTTTTTTTCATTTTCAACCCTTCTTAAATCAGCCTCCATCATGATTCTTACAAGTTCCTCAAATTTCGTCTTTGGCATCCATTTGAGCTTTTCCCTTGCCTTTGATGGGTCGCCTATGAGTAATTCAACCTCTGCGGGTCTGTAGAACCTCTTTGAGACCTCAACTATCACTTTTCCTGATTTTCTGTCTATTCCCTTCGTGTTTTCCTTTTCCCCCTCCCATTCTATCCTGAATCCTGCAATCTCACCAGCCTTCTCAACAAACTCCCTCACCGAATGCGTCTCACCGGTTGCAATTACATAATCATCGGGCCCTTTTTGCTGGAGAATTAGCCACATTGCCTCAACATACTCTGGAGCATACCCCCAGTCCCTTTTCACATCAAGATTTCCGAGCAGGAGCTTGTCCTGTTTCCCATACTTTATCCGCGCAAGTCCGTAAGTAATTTTTCTTGTCACAAACTCAAGCCCTCTTAAAGGCGACTCGTGATTAAAAAATATTCCACAGCAGGCAAACATCCCGTAGGATTC
>Ga0078972_1009937_pt1 | contig 18270 bp, 14 predicted proteins | sample YelNatPaOPGAMG01_FD_67568 | JGI IMG/M metagenome (GOLD analysis project Ga0078972, IMG submission 67568) | Hot spring thermophilic microbial communities from Obsidian Pool, Yellowstone National Park, USA - OP-RAMG-01 (SPADES assembly) (version 2) | ecosystem: Environmental > Aquatic > Thermal... | reverse complement strand
GTTGTGTCGTCGGACCCTGGTCGTGCTGGGGGAGCAGCCCAGACGCAAGAGTTTGTTTTGCGCAGCGTGACGGTGGATGAGAGTTTGGGGTGTCTGTGGAGCGGGAAGCTTCTGGGCAGCTTCGAACGGGGCACTTTGGCAGTGGAATCTCGCGGTTATCTGGACGGCGCTTTGCGGGTAATGGGTCATCCGAACTCGCCACTCCAGCTCCACCGGTTTGCGGACGGGAAATGGGTGTTGGCCGAAGAAAGGCCTGCCCAGTAAGGGGCGTGGAGTCCGCTTAGGCCGCCATGCCGCTGAGCTGGCCGCCGAGATGGCGTGGGACGGAGATCGGCTCGGTCACAGCGCCGTTTTGAGTTTTCGTGTTCTGTGCCTTTGGATTTGTTTGGGGTTTCGGACTTGGGGCTTCGGATTTAGCGAGCGCTACCGTGGCGGCATTGGGTCCGGCTCGGGCAACCGAATAGCCGGACGGGCTAGTGGCCGAGCTGGTTCTTGGGGCTGGGTCGGTGATGAGAGTGCCGCATAGCCGGGGCTGGGCCGGGCTGGTGGGCAACGGGGTGTGGCGGTGCGTGCCATTTTTACCCACTAAGTGTCACCGTCACGCATGCGCCGAGCGGTAAGGGTGGCTGCTGGCGGTGAGTCGGGGATGGTGAAAGGTGCTAAGTTGCTGATTTCCAAGGGCTGGCGAAGCATTGCCCACCGTGCAGCATGTCTATTGATCTTGGCATGACACCTGCTATGCTAGGAGGCGTGATGAACACATCAATACAGGGGTCTCTCAACAGGATCGCTGTATTGCCCACCGCCGGCTTCATCAGGGGGTCGGCAAAGCAGCCCTATCTTTGTCCTACCTTCCTGCGCGAGGCTCTCTGAGCCTGGCGTCCTGCTGGATTGAGTTGTTGACTGGCGGCTGGCGTAAGCCGGTCGCCAGGTTCTTTTTTGGCTGGGCGTGTCTAAAGGCTGGACACAGCCGCTTGAACTCCAATCGTGTGGGGCTTGATACCAGTCAGCCTTCCTTGGAGGCGGAGTCCGGCGCTACACCCAGCCGTGCCGGTTGCACGGCCTCGTTGACCCTGGCGAACCAGGCGGTCGGGCTGGGCCGGGGGGCCGCGGCACCGGCCCAAGCGCTGGGCCGTGGCTGATGTGACGGTGGGGCCCAGTTCACATCCGACGAGGGCCTCTTGAGCGGCGTTCTTGGACGACGGCTTAACCGGCGCTACAGTGGGCTTGTGACGCGCGATATTCGGTCCCTGACTCGGGACGAATTGCAGAGCCAGTTCGAGGCTTGGGGCCAGCCCCGCTACCGGGTGGACCAACTATTGCAGTGGCTTTACCAACGGTACGCGCTGGACTGGGACAGCATGACGGACCTACCCAAGGCGCTGCGCGCCAAGCTGCAGGCGCATTACACGCTGCATTTACCGGAGTTGGTGCAGTGCCAGGGCAGCGCCGATACCACCCAAAAGTTTCTGTGGCGACTGGCTGACGGGGCGTTGATCGAGAGTGTGTTGGTGCCGGCTAGCCGCGCGCTTTACGGCCAATCCAGTGACCGCCGCACCTTGTGTGTGTCAACGCAGGTGGGCTGCGCGTACCGCTGCCGCTTTTGTGCCAGCGGATTGCAAGGTTGGAAGCGGAACCTGAGGGTCGAAGAAATTGTCGGTCAGGTGCTGGCAGCCGAAAGATATCTGACCCAGAGTGCGGCCTCAGTGCCAGGGCCGGAATCCGCCCCCGCTCAGCCAGGCCATGGGCCAAGTGCACCCCGGCTGGGCCGGCCGATAGACAATTTGGTGATCATGGGCATGGGCGAGCCGCTGGCCAATTATGAAGCTGTGCTAAAGGCCCTGCGCATTCTGAATGCAGCCTGGGGCGGTGGTATCGGTGCCCGCAAGATCACCATCTCAACCAGCGGTCTGGCACCGCAAATCCGGCGTCTGGCTGATGAACCGGAGCAGTTTGGTCTGGCCGTATCGCTGCATGCCACCACCGATGAGCTACGGAGCCGCCTGATGCCGATCAATCGCAAGTACCCGTTGGCTGAGCTTGTGGCCGCCTGCGAGTATTATCGGCAGAAAAAGGGCCGCATCTTGAGCCTGGAATACATCTTGATTGCTGGCGTGAACGATAGCCTGGGCCAAGCGCGGCAGTTGGCTGCCTTGGCCCGGCGTCTGCATGCCAAGGTCAATCTCATCCCCTACAACCCTGTGGAGGGACTAGCCTGGCAGCGGCCTGAGCCGGCGGCTCAGGAAGCGTTTCTGAACGTGCTGCTCCGGCAGCGTGTGCCTGCCACCCTCAGGCAGGAAAAAGGGGCTGACATTGACGCTGCCTGCGGCCAGTTACGGCTCAAGACTGAGCGGGCGTTGCGGGTCAAGGCTCAGGCCGATGGCCCAGTTCAGCCCGTGGATTGACGCTGGCCAGCGGGCTCAAGGTAGAGCCACCACACGATAGAATCTCTGTCCGGTCGCGTTGATGACGTCGGTCTTGGACGCCAACGCGTCGGCAGCCAGCACATCGCCCGGCAGCGGGTTCCAAGGGCCAGCTTGCAAGTCCGCAGTCCATTCGACCCGATACAGCCGGCCTTCCTCAGCCGTCCAGGTCAACGTCAGCACGGTGCCGTCGCGGCGCTGAGACAAAATCGCTGGTTGCGGGATCACCTCCGGGCCCAAGACAACCCAGTCGCTTCTGAACTTCTTGAAGGCCGGCTCATCCAGGTGTTTGGCCTGCACATTGTCGCCATACCAAACGGTGGTACCATTATCGCTGAGCACCTGCACCTGGCTGTTGGAAGTCCAAGGTGCGGGCGGCAGCTCCACAATCGCTTCCGGCATCAAGCCACGCAGATCGGCTGCGCGCAGTCGGGGCCGGTCACCCGGCTGGCCGGTCCAGGTGAATAACCTAAAGTCGCGGGGGGCAATTTCTTCAGCTTTACCCGGCGGGCCGGCGACAATGAGGCATCCGGCCGGACCGCATTCGATGCTGCGGATGCCGCGGCCGCCCAGGTTCAACTCGATGGGCGGGCCGAATCGAGCCGAGCCGGGCGGGCCGTAGCTGATGGCTAAGGTAGCGAAATTGGTCACTGGGACAATCAACGCTTTGACTCGGGCGGTAGGGGGAACCAGCGGCGCGCGGAACGCCACATAGGCCACCGAGGTGCTATTGGGGGCGAAACACAGGCCTTCGATGTTGAACCCGGAGCCGTCCGGCGCTTTAGCATCCACGCCTTCAGCCGTGCTGGCGGCCAGGCCGTAGTAATCGGCGCCTTTCCCATGGCCATTGGCACGGTCCCAAGCGACCAAGTCTTCCTTGAGCCATTCGTATCGACCCACAAACTGGAGCGTGGCCGTGGGGCCTGAACCCGAGAGGTCCGTGGCAAAAATGCGGGCGCGATTGGTGCGGGTGTACGGGAGCGCGCCGAAGGAATGCGACCCCATCCAGAAAATCCGGCTGCCCAGGCGTGTGGCTGATTCGATATCAGCTTCGCGTGGTCCGCCCGGGCCCACTTCCACCAAGTTCAAATACGGCCCGAAATTGTAGGTGGCCACAGGCCAACCGGAATGGTAGCGCGAATACAATCGGATGCCTTGGTCTTCGTCGTCTCCCACGAACATCCACTGCCCGTCCACCGCCACTGCAGCCGAGGCATCGGAGGCACCCGTATGAAACCGCCCGCCCGGTCGCCCCATGGCCGATGCAGCGTAAGCAAACGAAACGCGTCGGGTCATAACTCCGTCGCTGACATGCACGGTGATAGTGGCGTAACCGACACCAACCGGGTCGATCTGCAACAAATACGACCCGCCCGGTCCTGGCACTAAGATCAAGTGGTCGTCCGGCACCACAGCCGGGTTGCTGCTGGTGACCCACACGAGCAGCCCGCTGCTGCCTGATTCAGCGTCATCCACCGCAAAGACCACCGTCGGGTTGGTCGGGTCGCCAATAACACCCGATACCGGCCCTAGCGGGCTGATCAGTGGGGCAGTGTTGTTGGGCACACCCGGAGTCAGCTCGGTTCCGACCGGAAAATCTGCACTCACATGCTCCGGGTGATACACCAACGAAGCCGGGTCCGGCCCTAGCAGGCTACCGTTGAACCAGGCGTCAGCACTGTGGCGCTGGGTATTGCCCGGATAACGGCTGGCGGCATCGGGCGTGCCCGAGCTCTGGGTGAGCACCGCCCGGGTATAGACCAAATCGCCGGCGCCGCCGTCTGACCACCCGACCGAATCCAACACGGTCGTGCCCCACGGCAGGCCTTCCAGCACCCCGTCGTCGTCTCGGTCCAAATCGACGCGTGCACTGAACCGAGTCGGGCATGTGGCCAGCAGAAACGTAACCGTGCCATTGCCCAGCGCACCGGACGGGTCGTCCAGCGCGGGTTCATACACCACCGTGGTGGCCGGCGGGATCAGGTAAGGATGTAGCTCGGCCACGATCACCAGCAGGCCGTTGAGGCCCAACCGCCGACCGCTCAGATCCACCACCAGGCGCACTTCCCCCGGGTCTTGCTCAGTGTCCCCCTCGATCACCAAAAAATACAGGTTGGTCAACAGCGCCTCAGGTCGCCCGGCTATCTCGACAAACTCGAACGGCCCATCCACCGGGCCAGGTGGATTCACCTTCAACTCACTCAGCAACACCCAATCGTTGTCGGTGACCTTGACCGTGACCTCGGGCATCAGGCTGTCCAGCGGGTATTGAGCCGGGTCTGCCGTGCTGGTGATCGTATGCGTGATGGTCCGGAAGTAAGGGGATGAATCCACCGTGGTATCGTCGGTAGCTTTGACTCGAATGGGGTAGGGGTTGGTGTTGGCCAGGGTCACGGTGCGAGTGTTGCCGTAGCTGGCGCCGTTATCGGTGCTGATGAGCAGCGGGCTAGCGGCGCTGATCCGAATGACGATGTTGCCGGCTGGCCGCGTATTGAGCGCCAAACTGTAGGTGTCGGTCGCTCCGTCTTCAGACACGTCGGTGCTGTAGCCCGACTCGATGACCATGACCCCAGCTAGTCGCGGTGCACCGAAATTGGGGCCGCCCACATGGTTCAAGGCGGCAAACGCTAAGCTGGAGGGCACCGTCATGGCCGCGTTGCCCAGAGACAAGCTGGGCGGCACACCGCCCAATTGATCGCTGGCTACCCACGCTGAAGCCAAGGCCCCGGTGGTATGGCCGGTCCGACCGACGTAACAGGGGAAAAAGTCAGTGTTAACCACCGTGCCGGAAGCCAAAGCCCCCGGGTGCCGACGGAAATTGATCAAGCCATAGGCAATGTCACCTGGCCCGTCCGCATCCAGCACGCCGACTGAATCCAGAATCGTCCAGGTGCTGCGCAGCGGTTCGTCCAACAGGGCGTCATTGTCGGCGTCAGCATCCACACCCACCACCGGTGGGTTGGTGGTCTGGATGAGCAAGAAGGTCTGCGAGCCGTTCTCCAGCTCAGTCTGGCCGCCTTGACCTACGTGGCGGATCGAGCTGGACGGGCCGCTTCCCCAGCCTGCGCCCGAGCCCCTGTTGATAAGCACAGTGGCTCCCGGCACCACGGTGTAGCTGCTGCCCTTTTGCAGCAGCACCAGGAATCCGTTGCCGCCAATTCTGCATCCGGACAACTCAAACACGTCTTGAATGGTGCCCGGGTTACCCCCGGCGTCGCCCTCCAAGCATACCAAGTAAACGTTCGTCAGAGGCTGGTTGGGCTGTCCCCGCAACTCGATGTATTCGTAGGGCGTATCTGGACTGCCAGGTGGATTATACAGAATCTCGCTCAGCACCGGCTGGGCCGTCGCGGGCATAGCCCACGCGGCCAGACCCAGTGCCCAAGCCCAACTTGGCACGGGCCACGCCGGGCTGGACCAAGCCCGAAAGCTGTGCTCTGTGTTGGTGGCAGCCACCGTCACACCGCAACAAGATACCACGGCTTGGATTTTTTGGCTGCCTTAACCTGCCCCGGTTACGGCCAAGCGGATTGGCCAGCCCTGAGAGCCGGTCCGAAACCACCGCCCCGTGCAGAGCCCCTTGCCCGCCGCGGTTCCAATCCCGCCGGTGCGGCACGGTTTGGCTGCCACTGGGCTATTCGCGGCTTTTGGTATCGATGAGGATGGTCACTGGGCCGTCATTGACCAGGGCCACCTGCATTTGGGCGCCGAACTCGCCCGTAGCCACCGGTTGCCCCAGCAGTTCGCCTAAACGTCGCACCAACGCCTCATACAGTGGCTGGGCTACCTCCGGCCGCGCTGCCCGGATGTAAGACGGGCGGTTACCTTTCTTGGTGCTGGCATGCAGAGTAAACTGGCTGACCACCAAAATCTTGCCGCCCACCTCCTGCACCGACCGGTTCATCAGGCCTTGGTCATCGGCGAAGATCCGCAGCCGGACAATCTTGCCGGCTAACCAGTCGATGTCCTCCGGCCCGTCGGCTTCCTCGATCCCCACCAACACTAGCAGACCGGGGCCAATGGCAGCTCGCACTTGGCCATCGATAGTGACCGACGCTTGGGTAACGCGTTGAATGACTGCTCGCATAGCAAGGGTAGTTCAACCGCTGACCTGCTGACGCTCGGCAGCGGGCCGCTGGGCTGCTGCTAGCTCAGGCTGGCACACCGGGTCAGCCCGCGGTTCTAATACCGCAATGGCCGCCATGATTTGGTCGGCCACCATCTGATAAAGTTCTTTGAGCCGCGGCAGACTACAGCCCCGCGCCTCGGCGCACCACGCATCGAACCGCATCAGCCGGCCATACTTGACAACGACCCGCCGTGGTCTGGGCCAACGCATGTGCCGGCCCCAGGCCTCGAACGCGCCAAAGATGCGCACCGGCACCACCGGTGCGCCGGATCGGATCACAACCAAGCCCACACCGGCTCGAGCCGGTTGGAGCCGACCGTCAGGCGAGCGCGTGCCCTCAGGGAACAACACCACTGCCCCACCCGCCTCCAGCCAGGCCAACACCGCTTTGAGCCCTGCGCCAGTGCCACCCTCCCGATCCAAGGGGATCACTCGCAGGGCTCGCATGAACGGCCCCAGCCACCAGGATCGAAACAGGCTACGCCGCGCCAAAAACGACACCCGGCGCTCCAACGGCGCCGCCACCAACGGCGGGTCAAGAAAACTCTGGTGGTTGGCGGCCAAGATCACCGGCCCCTCAGCCGGCACCCGATGCGCATCCAATACCTGCCAGCCCAAATACAGCTTCAAGACCCGCCGCACCACCCACCGGGCCAGCCGGTAAAAGATCGTTACCGAAGTGGCTGGCTTGATGAGCTGTGAGCTGCTCATCATCAACGGCCACGTTGTTGCTCGGCCTGCGCCCGTTTCTGACGCTGCTCAAGCCGACGCCGCACCTCCTCCAGAATAATCTGACTGGTCTGCTGCGGGGTCAGGTCCGAGTTGTTGATCACCATCGCACCCAAAGGAATCATCAACGGCGCCGCTGCGCGCTGACTATCGCGCTGGTCCCGGCTGGCCAAGTCTTCCACTATCCCCTCGGCTTGGCGACGCCGCTGCCGCTCAGCCAGGCTAGCATCCAGATAAAACTTAAACTCGGTCTCGGGAAACACGTGCGTGCCAATGTCCCGGCCTTCCATCACCAGATTCCCGAACTGGAGGCACTCGCGCTGCTTCTGCTTCATCCAACGCCGCACCGCTGGAACCGCCGCCACATGCGGCACTGCCGCACTGACCTCCGGCGACCGGATCTCCTTTTCCGGATAAAACCCATCCACCAACAGCCGCACCGACCGGGGCTGGTTCTCAATGCACGTTAACCGCGTCTTCCAACGGCGACACGCTGCCGCGACCGCCTTGGGGTCGTGCACATCAATCCCGTGTTTGAGGCAATACCACGCCAGCGTCCGATACATCGCGCCGGTGTCCACATACACATACCCCAACGCTTGGGCGACCAACTTGGCGTTGGTGCTCTTGCCGCTGGCACTGGTGCCATCGATCGCTATGACAATCGGCTCAGACAATTTCGATCCGGTTTCCAAAGCCCTGAAACCGCGCTACGCACCCCGGCTGACCGCGCCCAGCCGGCTTGGCCACCGCGGGTCAGCCGCAAGCCACCAGGGACCAGTGACCGGACACACCTGGCGGACCCCTCTGGCTGCCGGAAGCCACCCACCTGGTCAGGCTCTCCACTTGGCCTTGCCGGTGCCGAGTCGCAATTTGCATCACGACACTTGGCCCGTTCAATCTTGAATCGGTCGGCCCGAGGCACCCCGGGTCAACCGCCTCCCGCTGGGTTGGCCCAAGCGGTGCGGCGTTGGCGCGCGGTCTGGAAAAACTGCTCCACGGCCGCCTGGTTACCCTGAAGCAGGGCCTGCCGAAACTGTTCCAGCTCCCGGATAAACACCGTCAAGGCCTCAGCCAAGTTGACCGCATTGGCCAGCGCGATGTCGCGCCACATCTCGGCTGAACTAGCGGCTATGCGCGTCACGTCGCGGAACCCGCTAGCGCACACCAGCGCCTGCTCCGGAGGCGCATCCGGGCTCAACACGTACTTGGCCAGCCCAGCCGCCACCACATGCGGCAAATGGCTGGCGCGACCCACTAATTCGTCGTGACGCTGGGCACTGAGACGCAGCACACGGCCTCCGAGCCCCTGCCACAACGCTTCAACCTGCTCAACAGCCGACGACGCTGATTGCGGTGTGGGAGTGACCACACACACCGCACGCTCGAACAAATCCGCCCGGGCCGCACCCGGCCCGGTCTTCTCGCTGCCTGCCATCGGGTGACTTCCGATAAAGTGCGCTCCAGCGCTGGCCACCAACGGTTCGAGCTCCTGCACTACCGGGACTTTCACGCTGCCCACGTCGGTCACCACAGTGCCCGGCTTTAGAGCGGGCAGCATCGGCTCCAACGTGGCCCGCATCCGGCTCAACGGCGTGCATAACACCACCAGCTCAGCCCCCTCGGCTGCCCGCACTGGATCGCAACTGGCCTGGTCCACCACACCTAACCGAGCGCATTCGTCGATACTCGCAGGGCGCCGGACCAACCCATACACGCACCCAGCCAAACCCCGCTGCCGCAGCGCCAAGCCCAGGGACCCGCCCAATAATCCCACGCCAACGATCGTGACTTTGTTCCACCGCACCGCCGGATTAAATGAACCAAGCCACAAGCCGAAAAGCCAAAAGGTGAGCCGTGCCCCTGCGCACTCAGCCCTCGTTTAATCCACGGCTTGGAATAGACCGCCCCGACCAACAGACCGCGGCAGCTTGGCCTTCAGCCCTGCTGGCCGCGGGGAGCGCCGGCCGCGGGCCGGTCGGTTTCGGCGGCCCGCCGAAACCAGGCTCCGCTCTGTTCACCCCTCACCCTGACCCTCTCCCCGTTAAGGGGAGAGGGAATGCCCACCGGCGCACGGTTTACCCAGGGCGGCGCTGCGCTTGCCCTGGGCTGGAATACCGCCGCCCCGTTGGGGCGGCCAAAGTCTGGGGAGCGCCGGCCGCGGGCCGGTCGGTTTCGGCGGCCCGCCGAAACCACTTCCCGAGCTCCGAGCTTCGAGCTCCCAGCTCCCCAACCCACGCCCCATGCCCCGTGCTCCACGCCCCATGCCCCATGCTCCATGCCCCATGCTCTATGCTTTGACGGACGTGCTCGGGGCTTGTCCGGGGCCTGGGCCGTTTCCCGTGCACAACCCCATCGAGCTTTCACTACGACGGGCGCGGCGGTGGAGCAACGAGTTTTGGTAGAATGGCGCTCCAGGCTGGTGCGACGTCAGCTTTGGCCTTGCGACGTGTGCTGCAGCGGCCTAGTTCTATGGCCCATGAACTCGCCGTTACGCTGGAGCCGACGCCGGTTCTTAAAACAGTTGACCGCTACCGGGCTCACTGCCCCGTGGGTCACACCGCACCTATTGTCCGCCCCACCATCTGGAACGCTGCTGCACGCCAGCTTCGGTGCCAGCGGGATGGCTTGGTCGGACCTGACCGCCATTTGTCGTAACCCGGGTGTGAAGCTGGTGGCGGTGGCTGATTGCGACTTGAACCGCACAGCCGAGGTCGAGAAGCGCTTTCCCGGAGTGAAGATTTATCAGGACTGGCGGGTGTTGTTGGACAAAGAGAAAAGCCTGGACACCGTCAATGTGTCCACGCCGGATCACATGCACGCGCCGATAGCCATGACGGCTCTGCAATTAGGCCGGCATGCGTATGTGGAGAAGCCCTTGACCCACGATATTTACGAAAGCCGGCGGCTGACTGAGGTGGCTCGGCAGAAAAAGTTGGTCACCCAGATGGGGATCCAGATCCATTCAGCCACCGAATACCGCCTGGCGGTGCGGCTGATTCAAGACTTGGCCATTGGGAAGGTACGCGAAGTGCATTCTTGGAGCAGCAAGAAGTGGGGTGACCCCAACCCGCTGCCGAACCGCAGTGATCCGGTGCCACCGGATTTTGATTGGGACTTGTGGGTTGGGGTGTGCGCGCCGCGGCCATTTATCGGCAATAGCTACTATCACCCGGCCAACTGGCGGATGCGATTGGACTTTGGCACTGGCACTTTCGGTGACATGGGCTGCCACATTTATGACCCGGTCTTTAAAGCCCTGGCCCTGACCGCACCTAAATCGGTCCGGTCCGAAGGCCCGGCGCCCAACCGCTGGAACTGGGCCATCAATGCCCGCATTCACTACGAGTTCCCAGGCACGCCCTACACCGAAGGGCCCACGGTCAAGGTCACCTGGTACGACGGCGATCAACGTCCGCCAGCCGATGTGCAAGCGTTGCTTGGACAGCAGCCGTTGCCGGACCAAGGGTCGATTTTCATCGGGACCAAAGGTGTGATGCTGCTCCCGCATATTGGCCGACCGGTGTTGTTGCCTGCTGAGCAGTTCAAGGATTATCCGATACCCAATGTGCCTGGCGCCGATCATTGGCAGCAGTTCGTTCAGGCCTGCCGCGGCCAGGGGCAGACCTCGGCCAATTTCGACTACGCCGGGCCGTTGACGGAGGCGGTGTTGTTAGGCAGTGTGGCCACCCGGTTTCCTAACACCACGCTGCAGTGGGACGCTCAGGCACTCCGATTCACCAACCTGCCCGAGGCCAACCAATACGTCCGTCGCACCTACCGTAAGGGCTGGGAAGTCGAAGGCCTGTAGCCGGGGTGCGAAGCCGCACTGGCCAGACGGCCACGCCGGGCCAGGCAGTGAGCTGGGGCTGGGCACCGGTTGGCGCAATCTGGCCGGGTGCTGTCGGCTAGGCCGCGTATATTTTTGGCACCGACCAAGTGCACGTGAGCTTATCTCGTTTCCGTGCCTTTGGCCGATTCACCTCGGCGGCTGCAAAAACGCTGGGGTCAGGCTTGCTTTCGCCGATTTACATCGGCGGTTACCCTTTGCCTGGTAGCCGCCGCCCTCTGGGGGCGGAACTGAAGAAGTGAGACGGCCCCAGCCGCGCTCGGCCGGTTCTCGGCCCAGCGCGCCACCGTATCAGTTCAGCCTGACCTGTGGGTTGAGCTGGACGCGCCGCCTCAGGCTAGTTACCCATCGGCACGTCACGTATGCCACAGCCAAGTGAACCACTGGTTGGAGTGCTCATGGGCAGCCAGTCTGACTGGGAGACCATGCGGCACTGTGCGCGGCAATTGACCGAGCTGGGAGTGCCCCACGAAGTCAAGGTGATGTCCGCCCATCGGACGCCGGATTTGGTGTTGGACTATGCCACCAGCGCTGCTGGCCGCGGTTTGGAAGTGATCATTGCTGCCGCCGGCGGCGCAGCGCACCTGGCTGGACTGGTGGCAGCTAAGGCCACTTTGCCGGTGCTGGCGGTGCCGATGGAATCCAAGCTCATGGGCGGGTTGGACTCGCTCTTGTCGATGGTGCAGATGCCTGGCGGGGTGCCGGTGGCCACCTTTGCCGTGGGCAAAGCAGGTGCGATCAACGCCGCCCTGTTCGCCGCGGCCATCTTGGGCCTCAAGTATCCCCAGTTCCGCACCGCTTACGAAACCTTTCGCGCGCAGCAAACCCAACGCGGCGTGGCCAATCAGAGCCCACCAGCTAGCCCCACCTGATGCCGATCAGTGGCTCAACCAGCCGCGCTGCATCCCAAGTTGCTGCACCCTGCGCCAACGTACCTTCTCCTCACCGACCGCCCTCGGTCATCCTGACGAACGGAGAGGCCAGGCGCCCGGACTCGTTGGCTAAGCCGAATGCGTATTCGTGCGGCCGGGAACGACCGGGGCGTCCACGACGCAGCTCCGCCTAACGGCCTGTTGTCGTAGCTCGGTCAAAAGCATCTGTGCGTCCCGAGGGTACGGACATCAAACGGCGCGTCGTCCGCGACAAGAAGGACGCGTTCCACGCGCTGCCGGAGATAGCAGGCTACCGGCCTCATGTTCTACGTTTGGAGTGCGCCGTGCCGGCTCAGACGTGGAACGACCAGGCTCCGGCGCGTGTCCGGCCAGATCAAAAAGTCATTTTTGGCGGGTAAACCGCACCTACGCCTCCCAACTTGGCTAGCCATTTTCAGGCGCTCAGCTTACGGAACGGCTGGCCGGCCGGAATTTTGGGCACGGAAGTCAATCATCCGGCACCGTGGAGGAGTTCGCCTTGGGGCGTTTCTTGGCGCCGCACTTGGTGGCTCCGCGCGGCGCCAAAGGCACGGGCTGATTCGGCTCTCAATGGGCTTGATTGGCCCCGCGGGCCGGTCGAGTCAACCCAGGCCGTGGGGCAGCCTATCATCGCTTGCCCGGATCGCCGCACGCGCGGTTGCTTTACCACCACGCACTGGCGCCTGGTTTGTGCCGCGGCGGGCCTCGGTTCGCCGCGCCAGCGGAGGCCCTCGCAGGATTGTGTCGCATCTACTGGCCGGCCTTGTGCACTTACCTGCGCCGCAGCGGCCACAGCGCGCAGGACGCCGAAGACCTCACCCTGGCCTTTCTGGCCCGTTTAATCGAACGCAGGCTACTGGCTTACGTCTGGCTGGAACGCGGCCGGTTCCGCAACTTCATGCTGAACTTCGCGGCGGACATCCGCGACCACGCCACGGCCCTCCAGCGCGGGGGGAAAGGCCCGCTGCTGACGCCGGACGCGGCAGAGGCCGAGCGTGATTGCTGTTCGCTGGCTTCGCCGGACCTGCCCCCGGACGCGGTGTACGAACGCACTTGGGCGCTGGCGGTCCTGGACCGCGCGTTGTGGGCGCTGCGCACCGAACACGCCGCGTGCGGTGCAGTTTTACGATCGGGACACACCGGCCGATGCGCACCGGCTCGAAGGACAGGGCTGGCTGCTCTTCATCCAATTCAGCCCGGATGGGCGACGGTTTGTCCGAAGCGAAGGGCGACGGGTGATTGTGGCCGACCTGCGCAACGGCCAAGCCGAACGGGTCTGGGAAACAGGTCTATCAATCCGAGGTCTGACTTGGCACCCGGTCGGCGTGCGGCTCGTGACCTGGTCGCTGGGCCGGCTCGTGCAAATTTGGAATGCCGACACGGCTGCGGATACCGGCCTGCTGTCCGGGCATCAATCCGCAGTGGTTGGGGCGGCGTTCGGTGCGCGGGGACGCTGGCTGGTCACGCAGTCTTGGGACGACGAAACCGTGGTTGGGGGCGTGGCCCGGCACCAACCGGTCCTCTGGCTGCCACTGGCCGGAAACCGACCGCAGTTAAGTCCGGACGAACAGCGACTGCTCTTTTGATCATGGGTCAGTGATGGTTGGCACGTTTTCGAGATGGTCGAAGATGGGATTCTTCAAATGCTCGAGCCGCCCGCCTCCGTGGCGGCGGTGGAGGGCAACCTCGATCTTTGGCACGTGGGGTTCACCACCACCGGGCTGCTGCCGGCACGAGGAGCGACTGCCTCATGGTCTGGTCGCCCGGCGGATGGGCTTGCGTGCGGCCGGCAAATGTGGCAAAGAAGGTGCATATGAGTGCAATTGTGGCGGGTTGGGCTGGGGCAAGTAGTGTTACCGGCAGCCGCAAGGCTGTCGGGCGGGCTATGGGTCTGTCCGGCCAGGTGCCGGCGGCGGCTGCTCTTAGAAAGGCGCGAGTCGGTCTGGTGAGTTTAGCCTTGCGAATCTGTGGAGCGGCGTTGGCGGTGGCCTGGTGCGCAGGTCCGCTCCAAGCCGGCCTCATCGCGGTCCCCAATGGTTCATTCGAATCCCCGCAGACCGACTTTGTGGACATACGGATTGATTTCTGGAGCAAGACGCCCAAGCCGGCTTGGTGGGATGAAAACGCTTACGGGCCGTGGGAGCAACTGACGGGCGTGTTCTTGAACGTTCCGCCTCAAGACCCTCGACACATCGACAATTGCGATGGGCGCCAGGCTGTTTGGCTATTCGCTAATCCGGAGGTGGGCCTTTTTCAGGAGCTGAGCGCCCGATTCCAAGTGGGTCGGGCGTATGAGCTGACGGTCGGGTTGTTCCCCGGCTCGGTCTATCCGATGGAACCCGGCGCGACAGTGGAGCTGAGCCTCTACTACCGCGACGCGGCGAGCAACCGCCAAGTGGTGGCCGCCTTGGTTGTGACCAACACCGACAGCGTGTTCAGCAACCAGGCGCATCACCTGAATGACTTCCGGGTGAGCGTACCGCTGGTGCAGGCCACTGATCCCTGGGCTGGCCAGCCCATCGGTATCGCTCTCATGTCCACGGTCTTGCAGGTTGCGGGCGGTTACTGGGTGCTGGACAATGTGCGGTTGACCGAGCTGCGTGCGCCTGGGCTGAGCAGTCCGATAATCACCAACGGCCTGCTCAGCTTCAGGATCGAAGGCGAACCGGGTCAGCCAGTCGAGATCTTGGCCAGCGCCAACGTGGCGCTGCCCTTGTCGAATTGGGTCAGCCTCGGTTTGCTGAGCAATGAGACTGGGACGGTAGTTTTTACGGAACCGGCCACCAATTCGTTGCGCCGGTTTTATCGAGCGCGGCAGTGGCCGTAAGCCATGGTGAGGATGCGCTACTCACGCTCCCCAACGCGGGCTTTCACGCTGATCGAGCTGTTGGTCGTGATGGCTATCATGGCCATCTTGGCAGCGCTGTTTTTGCCGACGCTGGCGGCGGCCAAACACGCGGCCCGCAAGGCGGCTTGTTTATCCAACCTGCGCCAGATCGGGCTGGCTATCCACGCGTATGCGGATGACAATAACGGCCAGATCCCGTATGGCCCGAAGGCGCCGCCTTTCAGCAACCCGTCCAGCTTTTACCCTTCGACCGGTGCACCTACCAGCTTGCTCTCGTTGCAATCCGGTGCGCCGGTGGCGTTGGGGCTGCTGTTGCGCGAGTATTTGGCGTCCGAACCGCGCGTGCTGTTCTGTCCGGCTGCGGATCAGCCGGTCGATATGGAAGCCGAATTGGCCAAGGTAGGCCGCACCCAGGCTCAAGGCAGCTATTACTACCGGCACGGCAGCAACACGCAACTGTTCGACGACCCGGCCAGCACCAACCCACCTCCACGACTGCAGCTAAACGACTTGGGCCTCAACCGCAACGGCCAGCCCGTGCGAGCACTGGTGATGGACACCATCTTTCTGCCTCCGCCCGGCCTTGAGGGTTTTAATTTGAAGCCACGCACGCATCACCAGCAAAAGCTGGTCAACGTCTTGTATGCGGACGGGAGCGTGGGCTCCCGGCCCAACCGCGACGGGCGATTTACCGTGGACGTGCGCGACTACGCCGCCTTGCGGGACGCCTTCAACCGGATCCTGAAGGTGCTGGAGCAAGCCGACGCCGAATACTGAGCGCCACAAGACGACGCCTCCGCTCGAGCGATCCGTCACCGCAACCGACCCGTTGACTTGGAACCGGCTGCAAGTACCCGCTCCCACCCGGCACCGCATGTGGCGCGTCTGTTTTCCGGCCTGATGCTTTCGCATCGTGCTCAGACTCGACCAAGCACGACTTATCGGCTGGCAGGGGACGCCGCTCAAAGCGACGTGGCCTGCGCACCAGTTCTGAGGCGAGCAAGCCACGTCGCGTTGTCTTTCTCCGGTTATTTCGGTTGTGATCAAGGGCTTGGCTACGGTTTTTCGGGCAATGGCAGACCTACCGTCGGCGGTAGCCGAACCCCGCACCCAGTTTGGTATCCAAACAACCTAACCGTAATGACGTTCCAAGCCCGACAAGCCTTCGGCAGCCACGCGCCTCAATTGCTGTTCTCAACCAAGTCGGGCGCTTTTTCCTTAAGCAGGGCTTGAGCCCGAGCCAAAATTTCCGTCCCAGACTCGCAATTGAGAGCAAACTCGGCCAGCTCTTTGGCCTCGGTGAGTTTGATCCGGCGGATGAGATGTTTCACGCGCAGAACTTGCGACGGCACCATACTCAGCTCGGTGACACCCAAACCTAGCAACAACGGCACCATCACCGGGTCACCCGCCATCTCGCCACAGACTCCCACCCAGAGCCCGTGTCGATGCGCTGCCTCGGCCGTGAGCTTGATCAGCCGTAGCACAGCCGGGTGAGTCGGTTCGTAAAGGTGGGCGATCTTTTCGTTGAGCCGGTCCACCGCCAGCGTGTATTGGATGAGGTCATTGGTGCCCAAGCTGAAGAATTTCACGCGCCGGGCCAAGGAGTCCGCCGCCAAGGCGGCGGAAGGGATCTCGATCATGGCGCCCACCTCGATGTTGGGATCGAACGGGATGTGGCGGGCGGCCAACTGGGCTTTGCATTCCTCGACCAGCGCCAGAGCCTGCATCAGCTCTTCCAAACCCGAGATCATCGGGAACATCATCTTGACGTTGCCCTCGGCACTGGCCCGGAGAATGGCCCGGATTTGTGCGCAGAACAGGTCTTTCTGCTGCAGGCAAAATCGAATGGCTCGCCAACCTAAGAAGGGGTTGACCTCCGGCGGCACTGGCACATGCGCCACGAACTTGTCCCCACCCAAATCTAGGGTCCGGATCACCACGCTGGCGGGCTTTACCGCTGCTGCCACCTGACGGTAGGCTTGGTATTGCTCTTCCTCGTCGGGCAGCCGATCTCGGCTGATGAACAAAAACTCGGTCCGGAACAACCCGATGCCTTCAGCGCCGGCCTTAAGCACCGCTTCGGTGTCATCCGGATGCTCGATGTTAGCCGACAAGATCACCCGGGCACCGTCCAGCGTTACAGCCGGCAGGTCACGCAACTCGCGCAAGTGCTCCTCGAAGGTGGCCTTGCGCCGGACCAGTTGACCGTATTGGAACAGGGTTTGGTCGGTGGGATTCTGGATCACCAAGCCGTTGATGCCGTCCACCAACAAATCGGCATCGTCGTGCAACAGGCTGCTGGTGTCACCCAGCCCCACCACTGCCGGGATGCCCATCGACCGGGCCAAGATGGCCGCGTGCGAGGTATGACTGCCGGTATCGGTGGCTAAAGCCAAAACATTCTTCCGGTCCAGCAACGCCGTCTGCGACGGGGTCAGGTCGTGAGCCACTAAAATGCACGGCTTGGCCAGATGCGCTAAGGTCGGGCCGTCAGGTCGCCCCAGCAAATGGTGCAGCACACGCCGGGCCACATCCCGCATATCGGCTGCCCGCTCGCGCAAAAACTCGGGAGCCACCGAATCCAAGGCTTTGATATACTTTTGGGTGACTTGGTCGAAGGCAAACTCGGCTGTAACCTTCTGCTCCCAGATGGTCCGGTGCACCTCCTCGATCAACACCGGGTCCTCCAGCACCAGCAGGTGCGCATCGAAAATGCCGGCCTCCTGGCTGCCCAGCGTCTCGTTGACCCGCTTCTGCACAGCCAGAATCTCAGCCCGAGTGGCCGCCATCGCTTCTTGGAAGCGCTGGACCTGAGCGGCCAGACTAGCTTCAGGCAGATGCTGCTTGGGGATGACCAGCTCCGAAGGCTTGCCCAACACTAGCGCCGGCCCATGCGCCACCCCGGGCGAGGCCGCAATGCCTCTCCAGACTCGTTCGCCAACTTTTGTGGACACCGGCACGGCTCAGTTTGGGCACAACCCAGGCTGTTTGGAAAGCCAAAGGCGATCCAACTGGTACCGCAACACATCAACCGCGGTCAATCGCTAAGAGCCGCTTCCCGCCGAGCCTACACCATACTGATCCTGCTATGCGGCCAGTGCCGGGTGCAAGCCCAGTCTGGAGGTCCTGGCCACCAAGCCTGCGTAGGTGCTGGCAGCGCGGCACCCGGGTGCCGCCGACCCGCAGTGGTGGTTTCGAAAAGGAGGAACCACCAATCTCCGAGCTAAGCGGCCCAGGCTCGAAGGCTTCATCTGCTGGCTGGCAAGGCACCGGGGCCGCCGCTACGCTGAGCCCCAGCACAAAAGGCTATGGGCCTTGCAAACAGCAGTCGGCATCTTGATCCATCGGTGGGAGCTAGCAGCTCAGCGTGCGGCATT
>Ga0078972_1009936_pt1 | contig 18270 bp, 17 predicted proteins | sample YelNatPaOPGAMG01_FD_67568 | JGI IMG/M metagenome (GOLD analysis project Ga0078972, IMG submission 67568) | Hot spring thermophilic microbial communities from Obsidian Pool, Yellowstone National Park, USA - OP-RAMG-01 (SPADES assembly) (version 2) | ecosystem: Environmental > Aquatic > Thermal... | reverse complement strand
TTATTTTTTAAATAACACCAATCAGAATTTTGCTTTACTTTTCTTCTTTTTTAAATTTTTAGCCGAGAATGAAAAAATGTAATTAGAAATTCGTTTAATGAAAATAGAATTAAGATCTATGGAAAAGCATAATATTTTAAATTTCTGAATTGATTAAGAGGAGAGTGATGATGATTATCAATTGTCATGCCCATATTTATTCAGATAAAGTGGCCCAAGCGGTCACTGATGTCGTTACTAAAAGGTTTGGTCCTTTATATAGTTCTTTTAGCGTTTCTAGTTTACTGGCAGACATGGAAAGGTTTGGCATGGAGGCTGCCGTTGGTTTTTGCCTTGCTGAACGAGCTAAAGTTGTGAAGCCTTGCAATGATTTTGTTATCAGTTTAGCTAAAAATAAAAAAGTAATTCCTTTTGGAACGATCCTTCCAGACTTAGAAGGGTACAAGGAAGAAATAAAGCGTCTAAAGTATAACGGTGTAAAAGGGATAAAGATCAGCACGATTTTCCAAAACCTTTATCCGGATGAAGAGAGAATGCTAAGTATCTATGAAGAGCTAGGGGCAGATTTCGTAGTTTATTTTCATGCGGGTGAAGATTTAGGGAGACCGCTTAAGGAAGCGCGCACCACTCCTAAGATTCTTGCTAAGATTCACCAAATGTTTCCAAAGATGAAGATGGTCGCTGCTCATTTTGGTGGTTTACACATGCTGGAAGAGGTGAAAATTCATCTTTGGGGGAAAGAAATATATTTCGACACAGTTTGGACTCCTGGTTTTGTCGGTTCGGACAAAAAAGAAATTGCTTATTTTATCCAGCGGCATGGAAGTCATAAATTTTTATTTGGTACGGATTTCCCCATTTATGATACAAAAGAGCAGTTGGATTGGGTTTCCAGTCTGCCTCTCAATGCTGAAGATTTAGAACTGATTTTATACAAAAATGCCAAACGACTGCTGGGTCTTTGAGTGGCTAAATTTTTTGGAAAAAATTTTCTTATTTTTATGGGAAAGCATAACTTCATCAAAAAAGGCTTTTAAAAAATCATAATACCGGGAGGTTAGAATGATTATTGAATTTTCTCCAGAAGAAGAAATGCTAAGGGAACAAGTACGAAAATTCGCTAAGGAAAAAGTTTTGCCTCTTACTGCCAAAGTTGAGGAGACTGAAAATGTTGGTCCCCAGCTAGTGAAATTGATAGGGGAACAGGGACTTTATTCCATGTTTGTTCCCGAAGAATATGGCGGGGTTGGTGTTAAGGTTGTAAATATATGTATTTGCCGTGAGGAATTATGTAAAGTTTCTGGCCAGGCAGACTTGGCCTTTACTTATGGAGGTTTAGGGACTTATGGAATTACCTATGCGGGGAATGAGCATCAAAAAAGAAAATACTTGACCAAAGTGGTAAAAGGAGAAATGGTAGGCGCTTTTGCGCTTACGGAACCCTGCGCAGGTTCAGATGTGGCAGCAATGCGCACTACGGCCAGACGTGAAGGAGACTATTATGTTTTGAATGGAGAAAAAATTTTTATTACCTTTTCTGATGTAGCTAAGTTTTGGCTAACCTTCGCTAAAACAGATCCAAGCAAAGGGCGCAAAGGAATTTCCATGTTCATCGTTGATGTCCCTACTCTAGGGGTAGAGATGAAAAGGTTTCCTATTTTGGCTGGCCTTCCTGAAATCAATTTGGTTTTTACGGATTGTAAGGTTCCTAAAGAAAACTTAGTGGGTAAAGAAGGGGACGGCTGGGACATTGCTTTGGGCGCCACTTTGAATACTTTCCGCATCACCGTGGGGGCTGCCGCCTTGGGGATGGCTGAGGCGGCCTTCGAGGAAGCTTATCATTACGCTCAAAAAAGGGAAGCTTTTGGTCAACCTATTGGTCATTTTCAAGCGATTCAATTCAAATTAGCTGATATGGCCACAGAAATCGAAGCCGCCCGCTGGCTGGTATATCGAGCTGCTTACCTCCGAGATAAGGGAGCTCCACGCCTTCTTAAAATGGCCTCTATGGCTAAACTTTTTGCCTCCGAGGTAGCTTGGCGGGTTACCGACGAGGCGGTCCAAATTCATGGAGGATATGGTTTGTGTAAAGAGTTTAAGGTAGAACGACTCTTTCGCGAAGCACGTATGGTGCGTATATATGAAGGAACTTCAGAAATTCAAAGACTAACGATCGCGCGAGAACTCATGAAAAGGGGACTTGAAATTTAAAAATATAATTCTCCTTCTCCACCTTCTTTTTTATATTTCTTGAGAAAAAGGAAATCCTGAACAAAATTGTTTTTTCGATGACGAATCCAGTTATGAATGGATAAAATTAAGGAATAAAGAGATATTTTTGAATAAAAAATGAGAGGGGATTAAACGTGAAATTGAAAGGGAAAGTCGCTATCGTTACCGGAGCAAGCCGGGGAATTGGTAAGGCTATAGCTATCGATATGGCTAAAGAGGGTGCTGCCGTGGTGGTGGCTGCCAGAACGGAAAAAGAACAAGAAAAACTGCCTGGAACTATTTACTCTACTGCTAAGGAAATAGAAGCGTTGGGAGGGAAAGCGCTTCCGGTAAAGTGTAATGTAGGCGATGAACAGAGTATACAAGAAATGGTTGATAGGACCTTAAAAGAATTCGGCACTGTGGATATTTTAGTTAATAATGCCGCCATAGGCTATTATGTGGCTTTCCAAGAAACTCCCATCCGCCATATTGACCTTCTTTTCAGAATCAACGTACGCGGACCTTTATTATGTACCCACGCCGTGCTCCCCAAGATGATCGAGCAAAAAAGAGGTAGCATTGTCAATATAACTTCTTCAGCTGCCGAGGATGTATTTTCTCGAATCATCCAAAAAAATGAAGAGAGGAAGCCAGTTGGGGTTCTCTATGGAGCAACGAAAGCAGCGTTAAATCGGTTCACTAGAGGTTTGGCAATAGAAGTATCTAAGTATAATATCGCGGTCAATGCTGTGGCTCCTAGTGCTCCAACTTATTCAGAAGGGTTAGTTATGTGGAACCCAAACGTTGATTTAACTTTATTTCGTGACCCTCATCGATACATGACTAAAGCTGTAATTTTTTTAGCTGCTCAAGATAGCCAGGGTGTAACGGGGGGTGTTTTTTACGATGAAGAATTATGTTGGCAACATAATTTATTAGAGGTCAGGAAGTAAATGTGGGTGAAACCTTTATTGACAAAAATCGGAATAAGAAATTTTGTCTATAATTTAAAAATGACCCAATATAAAAAGGAGGGGGCTATCGTTAATGAAGGAAAATGGGCATCTCCCGTCTTTAATAAATTTATTTTAGGGAGGCTAATCAACCTATGAAAAAGTCTATAACGAAACATTTAGAAGGAATCCGTGTGATCGATTTAACCTCCTGGCTGTCTGGTCCTTTTTTAAGCATGCAATTGGCGGCCATGGGAGCTGAGGTAATAAAAGTGGAACGGCCCGGCATCGGTGACCCCACAAGAATTACAGTTCCTTTCGCCGGCCCGAAAGGGGTCCGATTTGAAGGCAGAACTGCCGAAGATATCTCCCTCATCAATTTAAAACGCAACCGGGGTAAAAAGAGTATCACCCTCAATTTAAAAAGCAAGCGGGGCATTGAAATTTTTAGCCTCTTAGTGGCCAAAGCAGATGTGCTCCTGGAAAACTTTGCTCCTGGGACCATGGAAAGCTTCGGGGTCGATTATTCAAAATTAAAGACTATAAACCCCAAAATCATTTTCTGCTCTATCTCTGGTTATGGTCAAACTGGTCCTTATCGAGATTTCCCAGCTTTTGATCTTACTATTCAGGCAACCAGCGGAATTATGGCGGTAACAGGATATCCAGATGGTCCTCCTCTGCGCTGCGGAGCATGGATTGGTGATTTGGTTCCTGCTTTGTATGGACTTAGTGGGATCTTAGCGGCCTTAATTTCCCGCGAAAAAACCGGCCATGGCGAACGGATTGATATATCCATGCAGGATTGTAATTTTTCGTTAATCATGGATGAAGCTTTAGATATCCTTGTGGCTAAAGGGATTCCTACTCGACAAGGAAATCGAAACCCCAGGGCAGTTCCCTGGAGTACATTCCCAACGAAGGATGGAAATATTGCTATTTGTGTATTTTCCAATGAACAATGGAAGATTTTTTTGGAAGCCATCGGGAGAGAAGATTGTTTAAACGATCCTCGCTTTACCAACGTAGAGGATCGTTTGAAGAATGCCCCTGAAGTGGAGGCTATTGTAGTGGAGTGGTCTCAGAAATATACCACAGAAGAAGCCCTGGTAATTTTGCGGAATAAAAAAGTTCCATGCGACCCAGTCTTGGAAATAAAGGAAATATTACAAGATCCTCAATTGAAATCCCGGGGAATGATTCAAGAGCTGCAGCATCCCCTTAGTGGTCCTACTGGCGTGAAAGCTGCTGGTTTTCCCATTCGTTTTTATGAGCTCTCGGCAGATTTCCCCGCCCCCGCTCCTTTGCTTGGGCAACACAATGAGGAAATTTATCTGGGACTATTGAAACTCTCGAAGGAGGAATTCGAAGAGTTAAAGAAAGAAAAAATTATTTGAAATTAAAAAAATTATTTGTATGAAATATAAAAAACATGGAGTAAAATTAGTAGTGATGAATTCGGATGGGCTCCAAGAGCTTATTGAGCAAGATAATTCGTAGTTAATTTGAATGAAGTCATTTAAAACTTTATTATCAATTTTTTAAAAGGGAAAGATTTAATTATCTATTTTTAGCGAATATTAAAATTGGGGTAATTTATACTCCTTTTTAATTTTAATGGGAGTCGTTATTTGCGAAAATGTAAATTTTTTAAAATTTAACTTGAAAAAGTTAGAGATTTTCGGTGCACATTTGGCAATAGGTGAGGAGCACATAATCTAAATATTGTAAGGATTGATCTTTAATCTATGGAGGGACTATCGATCTTTTTTGCAAAAACCGTTTAAAAATTTTTGAGGAGGAGGTGTGCTATGAAAAAAGGATGGTTTATTTTGGCATTAGCTTTTTGGGGGGTAATTGTCCTAATATCCTCACCTGCCCTAGCTCAAACAAAGATTCGTTTCAGCGATATTGGGCCTCTGGATTTGAAGACTAACAGTTATTATTTAATGGTCAAAATTATCGGCGACCAGCTAGAAAAATATTTCCCAGGAAAATATAAGATTGAATATTACCCTTCTGCTCAACTTTACAAATCCATTCCTGCGCATAAGGCAGTTCTATCAGGATCTCTCGAAGCATGCTATTCATACGACGCCTTAATCCAAACCGTTCTTGGCAATGAAGTGGGCTATCCTTTTATGTGTACGATTTTGCCTATCTTTGATGATTTTGACCAATATTGGAAGGCTTGCATGGAGGTCACTCCATTACTAAGCAAAGAATATTTGGAGCCAAAAGGGGCGATCATTAAAGGGAAGAAAGCTGGTTGGGGAGGTAATTTATTTCTCACAAAGCCAGCATATAGTTTATCGGATTTAAAGGGCAGGAAAATTCGAATCATTCCCGGTATAGTTTATGAAACTTGTGCAAAATTCATGGGCTTGAATCCAGTAGCCATGGATGTCGCTGAAGTTTTAGCAGCCGCTAAAGCCGGTACGGTGGATGGGATCATGTCTACCTTTGGAGCAGGTGGAGTCCGTTTAAAATACTACTCTGCTGCAAAATATGTTACCCCATGCAATATTCCTGGGACAAGCAATAGCGGATTTTGGTTCTGGAACCTTAAATTTTGGAATTCTTTACCAAGAGAGGTGAGAGAGAAATTGGATAATGAAATTTTGCCTTATGCTGAAAAAGAAGCTTACAAAGCAGATCGACTGATCTTTGATACAGGCTGGGACATCATGACCAAGGATGGAGCTGTACAGCTAAAATGGAGCGACGAAGCGATCAAAGAATACTATGTAAAAGTTGGATACCCTACCGTGGAAAAAATGATTCCCTTAATAGGTGAAAAATGGATTAAAATAGTCCAAAAATATGCTGCCAAGAAATAAAAAAAGAAAATTTTTGGTTCCGCTTCCGAATCTTTTTGAGGAGGGCATAATCCAAAAACGTGGGGGATAAGGAGTGGCAACCGATGAAAAAATTTAAGGCTGACCATTTGGTCTTCGTGGACGCTATTTTGGACTATTTGGGCATAATTATCATCAATGTTATTACTATATTAGTCTTTATTGGGGTAATATTGAGATATATCTTTAAGCTTTATGCCCCTATTACTAGTGAAATCCCGCTACAGCTTACAGTCATTCTGGCATTGATGATGCCCGGGATTATTTGGAAACAAAAAAAACATGTTACCATCGATTTTGTCTATCATCGATTTCCCTCTATGTTCCAATTTATTTTGGACCTTGTTTTTTCTGCTGGAGCCTTGTTTGCTGGGATTATATGGCTGTGGGGCGCTATCCAATTGTTCCTTTCAGATTTGACTGATCGAAGCGTAAGTATCGAACTTAGAATCCCATGGGGGTATTACCATATCTTTGCCGTTATTGCTTTTGGGATCTTTATCGTCTATATGATTGCAGAAATAGCAAAGTTAGTCACTAAGTCCGAATTCAGAAAAGGCGGGCAAAAATGACTGGGGCATATCTTTGTGTAATTTTGGCATTTGTATTCATAATTTTGGGTTCCCCCACTTTCATGGGGTTTGGATTGCTGATGACCATCCTGGCGATATTTTTTTTGGATATCCAACCTATTACTTTAGCTTTAGACCTTTGGTCAAACATCGATTCCTACACATTGTTGGGCTTACCTTTCTTCATTTATGCTGGTAGTTTGATGACCGAGGGAGGTTCCTCCAAATATTTGGTCGACTTTATTAACACTTTTGTTCGACAATTTCGGGGCGGACTAGGAATGGTCGTCATCTTAAGCTGTGGTTTTTTCGCTGCTATGTCCGGTTCAATTATTGCTACTGCAGCTGCCATTGGCTTGGTAATGCACAAGTTCATGAAGGAAAATGGTTATCCTGAGCCATTGACGGGAGCGATCATTAGTGCGGGAGCTACCCTAGGTCCTATTATTCCCCCCAGCATTTGGATGATTGTTTATTGCGGAATGTCAGAGAGTAATGTAGCTAAAATGTTTATGGCAGGTTTTATTCCGGGCATTTTGCTAATGACTGTTTTTATCACCATTATTTGGGTCATCCTTCGCAAAAAAGAAATTTCCATTTTACCCCCAGCAAGCTGGTCGGAAAGAAGAGCTGCTTTTATTAAAGGAATTCCAGCCTTGCTAACTCCTTTCGTAATCCTGGGAGGAATCTATGGGGGGGTGTTTACTCCTACTGAAGCGGGAGCCATTGCTTGTGTTTTAGCCTTTTTTGTTGGGGTCTTTATTTACAAGGGATTAAACAGTTTCCAAAGAATAAAAGAAATGAGCCGTGATGCTGCTTACGTCACCGCAAATATCATGATATTGATCAGCACCGCCCTTCTTCTGGGATCATTAACGAGCCGACTTGGGATAGCTCAATCAATAGCTAACTTCGTACTGGGGATGAGATTGTCTTCTACAAGTTTCCTCCTACTTCTATGTGGGATTTTGGTATTCCTTGGTTGTTTTTTAGAGGCCTTTTGTATAATGGTGATTGTTGTTCCCTTATTATTTCCTGCTGCCCATGCTCTGGGAATTGATGCTATTCAATTCGGGATTATTATTGTTTTTGGACTGGGTGTGGGACAATTAACCCCCCCATTGGGGATTACTCTTTTTACTGTTGCTAAATTTACTAATCAACCCAGCGCCCCCGTTTTTAGAGCAGTTACCCCTTTGACTTTGGGAATGATCGGAGTGATGATACTGCTTGCGATATTTCCTCAGATTAGCCTTTGGTTACCTCGTGCTTTAATGCCTTAAAAATAGTCTCCTAAAAAGCCACTGGATTATCATAAATTGAGAGTTAGTCGAAAATCAAATTTCCTTGTAATGATCAAATTTATTTAAGCCTTTATATGGGATCAAAAATCCCCGCAAAAGAAATTCTCTTTTGAATAATCACATATCGGGCAAAGATGAAATAAGAAGGATCGAGTTACTTTTTTAGGATAGATGATCTATTTCTTAAAAGGAAATTCTTCAATAATAAATAATATTTTTCTCTTTGTAAGGAAAGAAATCGCGGACTTCATGCAGGCTAATTCTCTCATAATTTTCGATTGCACTGGTAAGCAAAGCAAAAATTTTATAGGCATTAGTTTTTAGTTCATAAAGACTAAAATACTATTCTTGTCTCCACTCCAGCTTAAAATTATCTTTATAATAAATTGACTAGTTGAAGAACATTACGGAATTAAATTTTGCCCAAATGCAGATTCAAGCACCAATTTATCTTTATTTTTTATTCCTTGGCAATTTCTCAGAAAGCATTTTTTGGATTTCTTCTTTACCTTTCTTAGCCAGTTCTGCTAGTCTGACTATCTTGTCCTTCCTTGGCTTACCTCTCCCTTTTTCCCAAGAAATTATAGCCCAAGGAGTAACATTTAATAAGATCGCCAAATCTCTCTGAGATACTCCCAATTCTGCCGGCCAACTTTTAATCTGGTCAGGATTAAAATCAAAAAACTTTCTTACTTTTTAGCCTCTTTTTCCTTTTTGCCTTCCTGATTTTTAAGATTGGTTCCACAATAGCCCATTCTCCCCCGCACTTCGGACAGATATTTTTTATCCATTCCCCACTGGCCACTAAAGCTTCATCTACCTGAAGCTCCGTCCAGTATCCTTGACCACATTTTATGCATTGCAGCTTCTTCATAATGTTCTCCTTGAATAATGGAAATTTCTAATTGGAGAGGCAATTTAGCCCTAGGCCAGCCATCTCCAGAGTTCCTGTGGGAATATCGTTAATTATTATTCCTTTACACAAAGGACTAGGATTTCCGGCCACTAAAGGTGAATCTAAAAGGACTAAGCGATGATAATATAAAATCATCTCCAGGATTTTATCTTCGTCAGGAGAGATAAACCCCAAAAGAATCTGAGGGAGTGAAGGCCAAGTAATTCGTAAGAAAACAAACCAGTGCTCATTGCCCCAAGGAAAATAAATTTCCCACCTGGCTATATGATCTATGGTCTCTTCGGCTATTTCTTCAAATATCTTCCATCCTGGCCATTCTGGAACGGGGATAAAAACCATATTTTCATTCACAAAATAGCCTGTCTCCTTAAGAAATAAAGCTTCCTCCATGCAGGAGGATAAAGTTTCACTGCCACTTTTCCCCATAGCCGCCTCCTATGGGCTTGACTTGATCAATATGTCAAATTAGTCTCCTGAAAACCTCCTCGCCCTTTCTATCAAGCATGCCAGCTAACCTTTTTTGCTTTTTTCATGAGCAATCTTTTAGAAGCTTTAAAACCGATCGAGGTAGGATGGATTGCAAAAGGAAGTAGCAAGTGTTGATCATAGTTTTTGCCATATATATGTTCCTCCCGGCCACGGATTTGGCATGGTTTGCTGGGGGCTCCTGATAGGAAGGAGGGTTTTTATAGCCAGTCCTATAAGCCGGGAGGAAGTGCATATCTCAATCTTTGCCATTCTTATTTAAAAAATAAGAGTAGCTGATCCCAGTAATCGAAAGAACCGTTAACGACAATGTTGATCTAATTTTAAACTCTTTTTTAAAATTTTTAAAGATCTTTTTACTGGCTGCTAAATACTTATCCTCGAGTTGGCTTTAACGTGCTCGGATTAAAGTTTTAAGGATTTCAAATTTCATTTTGCTTTTAAGTTCTGGTCCTGTTTCTTAGAATCAGGAGGATCTCAGTGCAAATTGCGTATTCTTTTGATCAAAGAGATGATATGGGCTTCCATTTCTTTGCGGGCATCCTCCGGATTTTGTCTTTCAAAGATTTTGAAGAAGGATTCTTTGATTGAGCGGCGGTTTTTGGGGGCAAAGAAGTGGCTTGGATTGGGGCGTGCTCGTTATTGAGGGAGGGCAAAGGTAGCGCTTTAGGTTCTAGAGCTTTTTGATGATGAAAGCCAAGAGAATGGTAAAACTTCTCTGGATACGGGAACAGAAGGTGGAAATTTTGGCCACGGATGAGGTAAAGAGAAAGGAGAAAAAAAGGCAAATAGAAAAAAAGGAGATTAACCCAGAAAATTTCGTCCTGCACTTTATAATTTAGTCCCGCTATTTGCTCTTCAAAGAAAAGAACCCGAAAAAAACTCTTTTTTACTTGACAAAAAATATTATAAAAATATAATATGCGTAAAAATGCGAAATTAAGTTTCGCAATGCGATATTTAATTTTATGGGAAACAATAAAATCTATAAGAAACGTATAAAAAAACCTCGATACTTTATTGGTTCTTTAGCCAGAGGACTTTCTATTCTTAACACTTTTTGCCAGAACGAGCCGAATTTATCTTTAAGCGAGATTGCTAGTGCGAACGGATTAACTATGGCAACTGCTTCTCGATACCTTTTAACTATGAAAGAACTGGGTTATTTGGTTCAGGATGTGCAAACTAAAAAATATTTGCCATCTCCAAAAATTCTGTCGCTTGGTTTTTCTTTATTGAAAAATATGAACCTCCGGAAAAGGATTCTGCCTTACATGATGGAGTTAACTAAGGAGCTTAATGTAACGACGCAATGCGCAGTATTAGATGGGCCTGAAATCATATACATAGAGCGGATTCGTTCAAACGATGTTGTAAACCTTGACTTAACTTCTGGTTCTAGACTTCCTGCCTATTGTACAGCTTTAGGAAAAGCTATTTTAGCTTTTCTTGATCCTTTAGAAGTTGAGGGGATTTTAAGTAGAATGAATTTTTTTGCTCATACCCCTTATACGATTACAAATAAAGAAGTATTAAAAAAGGATTTAGAAGCGGTAAGATCTCGGGGCTATGCAATAAATAAAGAGGAATTAACGCTTGGTTTATGCACTTTTGCAGCACCAATATTCAAATTCGGTAAGGTGGAAGCTTCTTTTGGGCTTTCTTTTCCTTGCTACAGATTAAGAGATAAGAAAGCCGTTAAGAAATTCATTACGCGTATGTTAGAAATTGCTCAAAAAGTAAGCATCTACTAATTGATTTAAAATAGGAGTTTCTTAAAAAAATTCTTTATCTCTATATGGAAGGAAGCATGAATGCTCTTGTAGAAACACATTGGTTAGCTCAGAATTTAAAAGATCCACAAATTATTATAGTTGATGCCTCTCCGACGGAAGAATACGTTAGTATGCATATTCCTGGGGCCGTCAGTTGTTCTTTTGGAGCGGAAGAATATTTATCTTATGGAATAAATACTTCATATGGCGGAGGAGTTGATCTTTTTACTGATCCCAAAACTTCATTGCCCTTTCAAGATGGACCTCCAGAATATATTCAGGATGTTTTGCAAAAGCTCGGTGTAAACAAAAATTCCTTAGTTGTTATTTATGACAATGGTGCTAATTTTCTAGCTACTCGAGTATTTTGGACTCTTTCTTATCATGGCCATAAAAAGGCGGTTATACTTAATGGAGGCCTTGAAAAGTGGGCGAAAGACGGATATCCCTTAACTTCGGAGGTCGTTCGGCCTAAAAAAGGTGACTTTTTGGTTAATGTATTTGACGAGCAAATAGTGGTAGATACAGATTATGTATTGAAAAAGATGCTCGACCCTAATGTGATTATTGTCGATGCCAATTTATCAAGCTGGTACCATGGGGGGTTTTTGGCTTACTCGAAAAGGGGGCATATTCCTAGGGCTATTAATGCCCCCTATCCTTTTTATTTTAGAGAAGATAAGTGCTGGAAAAATAAAGAGGATCTAGGAAATTATTTTAAAGCGATAGGGATCGTTCCAGAGAAAGAAATAATAGTCTATTGCGGAGGAAATCCTGCAGGATCATGCCTTTATTTTACTCTTCGAAATATCCTTAATTATCCCAATGTGAAGTTTTATTATAAATCTCTTATTGGATGGCTTTCAGACGAACGTAATTTACCGGTGGCTACCTATGGGTGCGAAAATCTTATTCGTGATGTAGAATGGGTTAGGTGGTTTGCAGGAGAAAGAATTCAATATTTAGTCAGCGATCCAAAAGTTCGCACTATTGATGCAAGAAATAAAGATGAATACCGAAAAGAGCACATTCCTTTTGCAGTAAATATTCCAATAGAGTTTTTATTTAAAAAATGGGGGCTTCAATTTGAGCAATGGGAAAAAATTTTAGGTGATAATGGAATTGATCAGGAGACAGAAGCGGTTATATATGATGAGTATGTGTCCCCTCGCTCTTCCCTGCTTTTTTGGTTGATGGAATATTTAGGTCATAAAAAGATTTCTATTCTCAATGGAGGACTTACTTCATGGATGAAGAATGGATTTCGAGTTTCAAATTCTGACACTATTATTGCTATGCCGAGGCATAAATTTGATATAGCTATAAGTCCCAAGATTTATAAGATCGAATCTCTTAATAAAAAAATAATTTATTATGAAGACATTGATAGTTGTAGGCGCTCAAGTATTTTTTTAGTCTGTACCAAGGAAGACATTTTATTTTTAACATCAAAGAATGTTGAGGTAATAAAACAGATTCCATGGCAGGATTATATTGATAGCTCAGGAAGTTTTAAAAAGGCGGGAGACTTAGCCACAATTTTTGAAAGCAAACAAATATATAAACACAATGAGATTATCTGCTATAGCAAATCTATTGCTGAATCAACTTTTTCTTATTTTGTTTTAAGATTAATGGGTTATCCCAATGTTCGCGTACTTTTTACAAAAATGCAAGACTCTTAGTTTTTGCATATATATAAATAACGCATCGTTTCAGCGATGCATAATAAAAGGAGGGCAAATATGAGTAAAAAAATGAAGATCATGATTTTAAGTGGATTAGTGATATTTTTGTTACCTGCTTTAACATTCGCCCAAGGGAAAAACCCCATAATTATAGGCAATCCAAATACCTTCAGCGGGGTTATGTCTATGTATGGAGAGGGGACGGCAGTTGGTCTCGAGGTTGCTATCGAAGAGATCAATTCAAGAGGTGGAGTTTTAGGGCGTCCGTTAAAGCTTATTAAGCGAGATGACCGTTTAAATCCTGAAGTGGGAGTTCGGGAAGTTAAAGATTTAATTTTAAATGAAAAAGCTGATTTTATTATTGGAGTTCTTAGCAGTGGAGTAGCTTTGGCGGTCTCGGAGTATTGCAAGTCAGCTAAAAAGATATTAATTATCATGGCAGCCCGCTCGACCAAAATCACGGAAGAAAAGGGACATCGATATGTATTTCGTTATTGCTCCAATTTTTCAGCGAGAGATTCCGCCGTTCTTGAAGTAGCCTCAAAGATTTGGCCCAAAAATGAAACCGATAAAGTTTGTCAGCTAAATCTCGATTATGAGCAAGGGAAAAATGCTTATGATGATACTATGGCAAAATGGAAAAAGATAAACCCTGATATGAAGCTGGTTTCTGCCCTTTGGCCTCCCTTGGGCACTACAGATTGGGCTCCTTATATTTCAAAATTGATGGCCAGCGAGGGTAATTTATTAATACACTCGCTTTATGGGGGGGCATGGCTTGCTTTTGCAAAACAAGCCATTCCGATGGGACTTTATAAGAAGTTTCATGTGGTAGCTTCTTGTGCCGCTGATTTAGAAACAACGAACGTTCTAACGAAAGATAGCCCTGTGCCTCAAGGAATCGTAACTATCGCTGAATGGCCGTATTGGGCATTGAAAAATCCAGAGGCGAGCCGCTTAGCTGAACGTTTTATGAAGAAGAGCGGCAAAAATTATGCATCTCCTCACGCCTATGGGGGGTATTTAGCAGTATATTCGCTAAAAGAGGCGATAGAAGCAGTAAAGGCTGTTGACACAGAAAAAATTATTAATTATTTGGAAGGGAAAAAGATTGAAACAACCATGGGATCAATGTTATTGCGGAAATGCGATCATCAATTACTTTGGCCAGTGTATGCAGGCCAATTAGGATTTATGGAAGGAATTACATGGCCTGTGGTTAAAGAACCTCATCGCCCGCAGAATATTGAAGCCACTTATAATTCGTGCGAAGAAATTGAAAAATTGAGAAAAAAATAAGAGTTTTAAAAGCTTGATATCCGGACACCGGATAATGGGATAAAAAGACTTAAGGTCTAAATTCCGGTGTCCGGTGGAGTGCATTTATTTATGAACTTGCAACTGGCATTTATGCAATTGTTAAATGGTTTAGGTTCTGGAATGATTATTTTTTTAGTTGCTGTGGGCCTATCTATAATTTTTGGAACCTTAAAAGTCTTAAATCTTGCTCATGCAGCATTTTATATGTTAGGAGCATATCTTTGTTATTGGGTTTCGCATACAGTATTATCTAATATTTCGGGCAATTTTTGGATAACTCTCTTGCTTGCTCCAATAATAACGGCAATCTTTGGGGGAGCATTAGAAAGATTAATTATTCGCCGCATTTATGGACTGAATATAATGTACCAATTTATATTAACGTTTGGAATTTCTTTAGTAATTGCGGATAGCGTAAAATTTCTATGGGGTAGAGAAGTTAAAAATATGGCAATTCCATATCCATTTGATGGTTCAATTTTTGTTATGGGAGCAAACCTTTTGAAATACCAATTATTTCTTTATATAATGGGTGTCTCAATATATATAGGTCTATTGTTGCTTCTTCACAAAACTAAGCTTGGTAAATTAATTCGAGCTGTAACTCATAATCAAGAAATGGCTAGTGCCTTAGGAATTAATGTTCCGAGCGTTTATACGGGTATTTTTATGCTGGGTTCTTGGCTTGCTGGAATTGCTGGCATTGTGGCTGCTCCTGTTACCTCTATTACCCTGGGGATGGATCATGTGGTACTTATTCAATGTTTTGTTGTGGTAGTTATTGGAGGGATGGGTAGCCTTTCGGGAGCATTTTTAGGGTCTATCATTATGGGATTAATAAATTCATTCGGTATTATTTTCCTTCCAGAGCTGGCCTTGGTATTTGCCTTTTTATTAATGGCAATTATCCTCATTATTCGGCCATTCGGATTGATGGGTGAATCTGAAGAAGCGAAGGAGAAATTTTAGAATGGATTTTCTTCAAAAAACAAAAAATTTTCAGTGGATATTAATGGCTCTTTCAATCTTTTTTTTATTGGCCCCCTTTATTTTGCAGCCTGGTTGGATTAGCTTGATTAGTGAGATAATGATTTTATCAATTGCTGCTTGCGGGTATAACTTGCTTATGGGTTATACCGGTATGGTTTCATTTGGCCCAGCAGGCCAATATGCCTTAGGAGCTTATGTCACAGGAATCCTTTTAGTAAGAACTTCGGCTCCTTTTTTATTGGCTTTTATTTCCGGGCCAATTTTCGCTGCTCTAGTTTCGATTGTTATTGGGTGGTTTTGCGTGAGAAGAACAGAAGTTTATTTTTCTTTACTTACACTTGCCTTTGCGCAGATTATATATACAATTATCCAAAAATGGTATTCACTTACCGGCGGCGACGATGGTTTAGTCGGCATTATGGTTCCGTCCTGGTGTAGTGGCATTCACAAATATTATATTTTTACTTTTCTGATTTGGGTTATAAGTTTATTTTGCTTATGGAAAATTGTTAATTCTCCTTTTGGAAAAGTGTTGCAAGGAATTAGAGAAAATCCAAGGAGGACGGAATTTATAAGCATAAATGTAAAAGAATACCAGCTTAGGGCATTTGTAATTTCATCGTTTTTTTTAGGATTGGCGGGATCTCTATATTCAGGCTTTAATGGAAGCATTTTTCCAGCAAATATTGATGTGATAAAATCTACTGACATAATCGTTGTTTGTTTGCTTGGTGGGATGCATAGATTTTTTGGTCCGGTAGTGGGTGCGTTTATTTATATATTTTTAAACAAATTAATTGCCAATTATACTGAATATTGGGCTTTCGTACTTGGGACCATAATTATTATTTTAGTGCTTCAGGCTCGTGGAGGAGTAAGTGGGCTTCTAGAAAAAATTTATTCGCCAAGGATTATTGGATCAAAATGATATTAGAAATTAAATCTCTTTCTAAGGCATTTGGTGGAATAAAAGCTGTAGACAATGTATCTTTGCGGGTGGATCAAGGGGAACTAAGCTCAATAATAGGCCCTAATGGTGCTGGGAAAACGACTCTCTTCAATATTATTACAGGACATATTGCTCCAGACTCGGGGCAGATTATTTTTAAAGGGCAAGATATTACCGGCCTCCCTCCTTACGTAATTTCTAGCCTTGGGATTGCTAGATCATTTCAAAAAGTAAATATTTTTTCTATGCTAAGGGTTTTTGAAAATATTCAAGTAGCTTTGCTTTCAGCTCACGGAAAAGGAAAAGAATTATTTTCCAATGCTAAAACACTTTTTTACCGAGAGACAGAAGAAATTTTGGAAATTATCGGATTGAAAGGTTACGCAAATGAGTTGGCGGGATCTCTATCTCATGGTGACCAAAAAAGACTGGAGGTGGGAATCGCCTTAGGAGGTAAACCGCAATTATTGCTTTTAGATGAGCCAACTGCTGGAATGAGTCCAGAAGATACTTTAGATTTTACTGAATTTATAAGAAGTCTAGCAAAAGAAAAGGGAATATCTATTTTATTTGTAGAGCATGATATGAATGTAGTCTTTAGCATTTCTGACAAAATCAGAGTAATGGCATCTGGCCAAATCATATCAGAGGGCTCCCCAGATGAAATTCGTAAAGATAAGAGGGTCCAGAGTATTTATTTTTCTGGAATTAAAGAGATAAAAGAATCTAGGCCGGCCATCAATGTTTATCAAGAATATCAAAGCAAAAAAATTAATCGCAGATCTTCTTTTCTTTCCGTTAAGGAAATTGATACTTTCTATGGATTGAGCCACATTCTTTTTAAAGTATCTTTAGAAGTTAGCGAAGGGGAAATAGTTTGTTTGTTAGGTAGAAACGGAGTCGGGAAAACGACCACTTTGCGTTCTATCATGGGACTAGTTCCCCCAAAAAAGGGAAGAATTGAGTTTTTGGGGGAAAATATAGTAGGGAAACCGGCTTTTAAAATTGCCCGAATGGGAATCGGCTTTGTTCCAGAAAACCGACTTATATTTCCTGATTTGACTGTACGTGAAAATTTGGAAATTGCCATTAAAGATTCCCCAAAAGGAAATAATTGGAATATAGAAAAAGTCTATCAAATATTTCCGATTTTGGCTGAAAGGCAGAATCAAAAGGGAGGAACATTGAGTGGTGGAGAACAACAAATGTTAACTATTGCACGAACCTTAATGGGGAATCCCCAATTAATGTTACTTGATGAGCCCTCCGAAGGTTTAGCTCCTATAATTGTTAACACTCTTTATGATCAATTGATATCATTGAAACAAGAAGGAATGCCTATTTTGTTGTCAGAGCAAAATTTTGCGTTTGCTCTGAGCTTATCTGATAAAGCATATATTCTAGAAAAAGGGAAAATTTGCTGGAGTGGAGAGTCCTCAGTTTTGAAAGAAAACCCAGCAATTTTAAAACAATATTTAAGTATTTAGTTTGAAATCCCGCTTTATTAGTTATAGTTGGGGCAATAAGAAGGCTACCAGATCCGACTTTTAAAAAGAACTAAAAATACTGATCGAAAAATTTATAAGCGTAAAGAACTAAAAAGGCTATTTATCAATAGGTAACTCTTAATAAAAAATTGGCTAAGCAATATTTAATATCTTTTCCGCTTTCGCTAGCATCCCTCTAGAGAAATTATTAAATGATGGCGCAAATGCTTCTGGAATCAAGCAGTGCAATTTCAGTCTTTTAAATTTTATTTTCCATTTTCCATCTACCAGCATACCTCTTTATCCAACCTCATTTTCAATCATCCCTGGGATATTCTAAAAATTAGACCATATCCAGTCTGATCAAAGCCGATTTCTTTTCATATATTTATTCTTTGCACTCGTTTCTCAAAAACTCCAGAACAAATATAAAAATTATAAAGAGGAGGATAGAACCATGGAAACTAAAAAAGTGCAATTAAACCTTTATATCCCCGAAGAGCTCCGGGACATGCTGCAAACAATGGCAGCTAAACAGATGCTGGAAAATCCCAAAAGGACAGTTTCCGCGACCAAAATAGCCACAGAAATCATCTGCCAATACCTAAAAAATCTCAATAACCAAAAGAATTAAAAATCAGGAGGAAAAACAAATGAATGAACTGAATAATAAAAAGGACATGGATTTAGTTTATAAGGAAGAGGATGACGAAGACATAGAAACAAAGGGTAGTAATGGCCATGGTTCCAGATCAGTT
>Ga0078972_1009934_pt1 | contig 18274 bp, 11 predicted proteins | sample YelNatPaOPGAMG01_FD_67568 | JGI IMG/M metagenome (GOLD analysis project Ga0078972, IMG submission 67568) | Hot spring thermophilic microbial communities from Obsidian Pool, Yellowstone National Park, USA - OP-RAMG-01 (SPADES assembly) (version 2) | ecosystem: Environmental > Aquatic > Thermal... | reverse complement strand
GTCAGCATAATCACTCCCACGGCTGGCCCTATTTCTCTGAACATCTCTGGATGGCTACGAGGGATAATGGGATATCTGCTACGCTTTACGCTCCCTGCAAGTTAAGGGCAAAGGTGGGCGACGGGAAGGAGATTGAAGTGATAGAGGAAACGGATTATCCATTTGATGAGAAGATAAAATTCACTTTTCTGACGAAAGGGGATGTTCATTTTCCCTTGTATTTGAGAATTCCCCACTGGTGCAATGCCCCAAGGCTCGTTTTGAATGGGGAGGAATTGAAAGTTGATGCGAAGCCGCTTTCCTATATCGTAATTAAGAGGAATTGGAGAAATGGGGATGTGCTTGAACTGACTTTGCCTATGGAGATAAGAGTGAGGGTTTGGGAGAAGAATCATAACGCTGTATCGGTTGACAGGGGACCGCTCACTTATTCCCTGATGATAGGGGAGAAGTGGGTGCGGTATGGAGGGACGGATGAGTGGCCAGCCTATGAGGTTTATCCCACAACTCCCTGGAACTACGCTCTGCTCGTAGACATCAATAATCCGGAGAATTCGTTTAGAGTGGTTAAAAGGGAGGGAGCTTTGCCCTACCAGCCTTTCAGTTTAGAGGGCGCGCCCATAGAGATTATCGCTAAGGGGAGGATTTTGCCGGAATGGAGGGAGGAGAAGGGGATGGTTGGTTTGCTTCCCGATAGTCCAGTGAAATCGGAGATGCCCATGGAGGAGATACGGCTCATCCCGATGGGCTGCGCCCGCCTCCGCATATCGGCATTTCCAAGGTTGGAAAAATAGAAGGATTATAGCCCTTCCTCTTCGCTTCTCTCTATTATCGCCCTAAGGGCGGTCTCAACTGAGGCGGTATCGCCGAAGATGGCTATCATCGTCATATGCTGGGGGCAAACACCCCTTATCTCCTCAACAATCACATTCGCCGTCTTCTCCGCTATATCCGCCGCTGCGAATATGTCCGCTAAATTTCCCTGAACCAAACCAACAGCGTCCCAGACGCCCTTTATCCTCTCCCTCCGCTCCGGGCTTACCCTCTGGGCAAGGAGGGCAATGGTATTGGGCGTAGGAGATTTGATAAACTTAATTCTCAATGTTCCTCTTCGTCTTTCTTGCATTTCTCTTCAATTATACACCAGCAAAAGCATTAAATCCACCATCAATTGGAATAACCGCTCCAGTGACGAAGGAGCTTGCGGGAGAGCATAGCCAAATCACCGTCCCTATCAGCTCTTCAGGCTCGCCGAATCTGCCCATTGGCGTATGGGCGATGACCGCCTGACCCCTTGGCGTCAAATTCCCCTCCTCATCTAAGAGAAGATATCTGTTCTGCTTCGTCAATAAGAAGCCGGGCGCTATTGCGTTAACCCTGATTTTGGGAGAGAACTCCTGCGCTATATATACCGCAAGCCATTGAGTGAAATTGCTCACCGCCGCTTTCGCAGCAGAGTAGCCAACGACCCTCGTCAAGGGTCTAAAGGCGGACATAGAGGAGAAGTTTATAATAACTCCCCCATCATCGTTCTCCAGCATCATCTTCCCGAAGACTTGGCTGGGTATTATAGCTCCACCAAAGAGATTGAGATGAACGACCTTCCTCAGAGCCTCAACATCGATATCGAAGAAGGGAACCTCCTTGGAGACGGTCGCATCGGGAATATTCCCACCAGCTGCGTTTAGGAGGATGTCAACCCTGCCGAATCTCTCCTTGATTTTTCCCGCTACTTCCTCAACGCACTTCTTATCCAGGACATCCATATGATAGCCCTCAGCTTCTATCCCTTCCTCCCTCAATTCCTTAACCCTTTCCTCAAGGGGAGCGATATCAGTAAGGGCTATCCTCGCTCCCGCTTTTCCCAATCCCTTTGCGATTGCGCCCGCCAAAACTCCCGCTCCGCCAGTGAAGACGGCGACCTTATCTTTCAAAGAAAAAAGCTCCTCAATGTAGCTCATTTTATTACCTCCTTCTCAAAATTTTTCCCATTCTATATGAAAAGTTCCTTCCTTATCCTTCCTTTCAAATGTATGGGCGCCGAAGAAATCCCTTTGAGCTTGAATTAGATTTGCGGGAAGCTCTTCCTGGGTAATACTTAGAAAGTAATCCAAAGAGGAATTCAAAACGGGAGTGGGGATGTTGAACTCCTTGGCGAGTTTAGTGATGGATTTTATCGCATCTATCTTATCGGATAGGAAGGCAACTGACTTATCGCTATCCAAAAGATAGAAATTGGCGGGATTCTCATTGATTATTTCTCGGAGAAAATTCAGGAGCCTTGCCCTTATGATACATCCGCCCTTCCATATCCGCAAAATCTCCGAGAGATTTATCCCATAATCATAGGCTTCGCTCGCCGTGCTTATGAGCCAAAGACCCTGAGAAAAGGACATAAAAATTGAGAAGAGGAGGGATTTCCTCAGATTTTCTAAAGTGGGAGATTTATCTATGGGGTGATTCGGAGGCGTTTGAGGATACCTTTGAGAGAGTCTCGTTCTCAATTCCTTGAAATAAGAGATGGTTCTCGCAACGACGGCGAGGTTAAGCGAGGGCGTTGGAACGCCAAGCTCCAAGGCAGATTGAGCAGTCCATTTCCCCGTTCCCTTCTGTTCCGCCTTATCCAAAATCATTTCCACAATCGGCTTGCCCGTTTCCTCATCCTTGAATCTCAGGATTTTCGCCGTTATCTCTATCAGGAAAGATGCCAATTCTCCCTTGTTCCATTCTCCAAAGATATCGCCTATCTCCTCGGAGGACATACTTAAAACCTTTCTCATAAAATCGTATGTCTCAGCTATCGCCTGCATAAATGCATATTCTATTCCGTTATGCACCATCTTCACGAAATGACCTGCGGAATCTTTTCCCACATAGGTGCAACAAGCTCCATCCTCGGTTTTAGCGGCTATCTCCAAAAGGATTCCCTCAACCATCTTATATCCCTCATAATCCCCTCCCGGCATCAGGGATGGTCCGTGAAGCGCTCCATATTCACCTCCCGATATCCCCATTCCCAAATAAAGAATACCCTTCTCCCTCAATGTCCTTATTCTCCTTGATGTATCCAAGTAGTGGGAATTCCCGCTATCTATGAGCAAATCGCCGGGCTCCAGATAGGGTAAAAGGGAATTAATCATCTCATCAACGGGATTTCCCGCCTTTATCATAAGGATAATCTTTCTTGGTTTCTCCAACGAATCGGCGAAGGTCTTCAAATCATAACAGGGGATAATCTTCTCATCCTTCACTCTCTCCTTAACGAATTCCTCTGTTCGGGCGGCGGTTCTATTGAAAACGGAGACGATATGATTTTTTCGTGCGATATTCAGGGCGAGGTTTTGCCCCATAACGCCCAAGCCGATTAAGCCGATTTCTCCTTTCATTTAAGACCTCCTTTTACAATTGGCTGTGTTTTTTAAAAGCATTTTTGAGGCTTTTCAGCAAATATTTGAAGAATTCGTATCTTCTCTCATAATATTCAAGCATTTCCTCCTCGGGATGATATATTCCCTTTACTTTCACGAGCTTTTCCCTCGCTTCCTGTAAGCTCTTGAATATCTTGAGGGCATAGAAGCCGAGCTGGGCGGAGCCGAGGAGAGCGGGTTCATCGCATTCAGTTATCTTTATGGGCATATTGAAGACGGAGGAGAATATCCTCATCCAAAGAGGCGACTTCGTGCCTCCGCCTCCCGCCCTCAGCTCTTTTATCTCTATCTCGTTTTCCCTAAGCGCATCAAAAGCCATTCTCAGTGTAAATGCAACTCCCTCCATCCCCGCCCTTATCATATGGCTTTTCCTGTGGTAGCTTCTCAGCCCCCAAAAGACCCCCGAGACGATGTTCCCAATCTCGGGATATCTCTCTCCCGTGATGAAGGGAAGGAAGAAAAGGTCGGGACATTGAACCTTCTCCGCCAGGGAGGTGAGCTCATCATAGGGAAGGTCAAAGATGTTATCCCTAAACCACTTGAGGACTATACCAGCGTTGTTAATCGCTCCACCTATGAACCATTTATTTGAGCAAAGATAATAGGACTGAAATCTCATCCTCTTATCTTTATCCATAACAGGTTTGGGATAGGCTATCCTGAGCATAGATGTTGTTCCTATATTCATAACCCCAACGGAATCCCCCATCGCCCCAATCCCCAAACCTATAGCCCCTCCATCATAAACCCCCGGAAGGACATAAACATCCCTTTTCAATCCCAAGCTTTCCCTTACCTCCGGCGATATCTTCCCCACTATCTCCTCGGAGGGAACGATTTCCGGAAGGCTCGTTTCCGTAATCCCCAAGATGTCCAAAGGATAGGAATCCCATTGAAGTGTATGAACATTCATCAGCTGGGTGGCGGAGGCGATGCTCGGCTCTGTAAAGGGCTTGCCGAGCAATCGGAGAAGGAGATAATCTTTGGAGCTGAGGAAATATCTTGCCTTTTCAAAGATTTCCTTTCTTTTTCTCTTGAGCCAGTAAATTTTTGAGAGGGAGGAGATGAACAGAGGAGGTGCGCCAGTTCTCCTATATAATTCCTCAAAATCGAGCTTTCTTGCCAATTCATTAAAGGTCTCCCTTGGTCTTATGTCCAAAAGGGTGATTAGCCCTGTAAGGGGTTTTAAATCGCTGTCCAAGGGAATAAAACCGAATTGATAAGAGGAAAGCACGAGAAGGGGGATTTTGTCCTCATAACCGTTTAAGACAGCACGGCAAATTGAGAGGAAATGGGAAAACAATTTCTCGGGATTATGCTCCGCTTTCCCAGTTTCATCCCTTTCTATCTCCAATTCGCTCGTCTTAGCCCTTAAAATATTTCCTCCAGAGTCTATGATTCCCGCCTTTATATTGGTAGTTCCTATATCTACAGCAAGGATTAGGCTCTCCATTTTCACTTCAAAACCTCTTTGTTGATGACCTCATCTGGAATCTCTCCTTTAGCCACTCTCTCAACATCGCAGACGACCTTCTCCCCCATAGCTTTCAAACATTCATAGGTGTAGGCGGCGGTGTGGGGTGTGATGATAACATTCTTAAATCTCAATAAGGGATGATTCTTGTCTATGGGCTCTCCCTCAACGACATCCAGTCCAACTCCCGCTACCTTGCCCTTCTCAAGGGCATCAAGCAGAGCCTCCTCATCCATCAATTCTCCCCTTGCTGTATTGACCAAGATGACTCCATCTTTCATCAGGGAGAATTCTTTGAAAGATAACATATGATAACTCTCAGGGGTGAGGGAAGCGTTTAAGGAAATGATGTCGGAATTCCCCAGAAGTTCCTCTAAACTCACTGGTTCCCCTCCCTTGCTTCTAATCTCCTCTTCCGAGAGATAAGGGTCATAGGCGAGGACATTAGCGGAGAAACCGTTCTTCAATATCTCTCCCACTCTGCTGCCGATATTACCAAATCCTATTATCCCCACATTTTTCCCCTTTATCTCCCATCCGATAAATCTCGCCCTATCCCTCCATCTCCCTCTCCTCACCGCAAGCGAGGCTTCCATCAACCTTCTCATCACAGCCATTAGTAAAGCGATTGCCATCTCCGCCACCGCTTCCCTTTCTATTTCGCCCTGAACCTTCGTGACGATTACGCCCTTTTTCGTAGCGCTCTCCAAATCTATGTTATCGTAGCCAATCCCATGGCGGGCTATGAGGATGGTTTCGTCTTTATGGGCGAAGAATTCCCAATCATAGCGAGGAGATACGCTGGCAATTATAATGGAATAACCTTTGAGCTTCTCCGCCAAGCTTCTCCCACCAATATCGGAAGGGAATTCAAATCTTCTGACTTTTCCCAATCTTCTCAATCTCCTAATATGCTCGGGAAAATACTTTCCGAAGCTGCTGGAGTTCACAATTGCTATGTTCAATTTCTTATTGCCCTTCATATCTCTTTAATTTTACCTTCTTTCCTCTCAATTGGGCAACATCTTATTAAAATTCCTATATAGAGTTGACACCGCCAACTTGTCATTGCTGAATGGGTAAAGGTTTTTGGAAGGGAGAAGGGATAAGGTTAATACCATAGCAAAATGCAATACATAGTTGCTAGCGATAGCGAAGCGACGAAGCAATCTCAAAAACAGATTGCGAGCCTCCCTTACGGGAGGCTCGCAATGACAGAAGGGGAGATTGCCACGCCTCCCTTACGGGAGGCTCGCAATGACAGGGAGGTTGATTGCCACGGGCTCCCTACGGGAGCCCTCGCATCTATGGGTATAGGTTTTTAAAAAGGTATTGGTCTCCTCCACTCTTATTGGACCATCCTCATATCTCCAAATTATAAAATCGTTATGGACGAAGATGCCCTATTTTTGAATATGCTCAGCCTTCTTCCCTTGGCGATAGCTTTATCCAGTCTATCTCAAATCGTATTCCCTCGCCTCCGCTTCCTGGGTCCAACCTTATCTGAACTATCGTCCCTTTCCATTCGGGAGAATCCGCAACCCTCACATTGTAGATATGCCACTGCCCATCTGGAATGATGGGGAAATGCATACTCTTGCTTTCCGTCATCCCCGTCTCATCCTCCCTTGCCCAGAATATCTGGGCATCGGGAACCGCACCAGGTGGAAGAGGATTGAATTTCATCCTCAATGAGATATAGGGATAATCCTTCGCTGAGACCCTGAAGAAGGGAGAGGTCATATAGGGGTCTCCGCCCGTTGACCTTCCCTTCAAAGTCCCTCCCGAAACAACGAAGGGAGCGAGGTCGTGAGCCTCAGACCAACCTTCCGCATCGTTATCCACATTAAATTGCCAATCGGGCTTCGCCGTCAACAGGGGAGCCCTGTTTTCCCTCGCTTTTATTCCCTCTATCTTCAAATTTATCGTGTCCTTGTCGTGCTTTATCTTTATTACCAAAAGCCCACCGTTCCTTTCCTCATATCTCCACCATTCCTCCGCCTCCATATTCGTTGATAATTCCTTTCCTTCTTTTAAAACAGCGGAGGGACGCTCAACTGGCGCTATGATTGTGTAGGTGGAAATGGGTTTCCCGGGAACCGAACGAGGCGCCTTTAAGGATAGAAGAAGATTGCCGGAAATTATGCTGCCAGATATCGAGGGAGCTTCTGAATTGACCATAATCTTTTTATTGTCCTGAATGACGAAGAAGAATGAATTACCCTGTGGGTCCTCGGCGGGATTGCGAATGGTATAAACATTTCTCGCAATCCCTGCGGGATTGAGCATTCCCGGGTCGCTCTTTCTATAGGTCATAAGATTGACGGAATCGGGATAACCTCCTTTATGCTCTCCCTCAGTCGTCTGCATCTGCATAGCGCAGAGAGTTATCCCCTCTGCTATGTGTCGCCAGGGATAACTATTGTCGTATTCAGCTAATTTCAAAAGGGAATAAGCGTAATCAAGTCCACACCATTGAACGGGAACGCCAAACCAGGGAGCAGCATTATAGAAGCTCACACCGAATATGGGAGTAGTGGCATAGCGCATCATAGTTGGGCGGTCGGGAGCATTCCACATATAGACGAAGGGGAGCCCCGTCTTCGCCCAGAAAACCGCCCTCTTCAGATATTCCTTATCTCCCGTTATCTTATAAGCCTCAAGGTAGAGGTGGACTCCATTAGCGGAAGCAAGAATATCAGGGGCGTGGAGGGGAATCTCCCAAGTTTGCGCCCCCTCGGGGCGGGTGAAATGGTCGGTTATGTAGTTGAGCGCCTTTAAACCCGCCTCCCAGGTGAGTTGATTGTTTGTGAAGCGGGTGTAGCGGAGTAGAGCGGTTGCCCTGCCATTTAGGAAAGTGCAGGTGCCGATAGTCGTGTCGCCCTCCGCTCCAAGATTCGGTCGCTTGGGATTGAACCTCCTCAGCATCTCCGTGTTTTGAGGGTCCATCTTGAATCCCCAACTGCCATCCTCCCTCTGGGTAGCCATATCAATGGCGCATCTCTGAGCAAGGGAATTGACCTCACCTAAAAGCCGCTGATAGCGTGGCGGTATATCGCTCCAACCACATAATTGAAGCTCCTCTTCATAACTGCGAACCCTCAAAGGCAAGGGAGGAACGCCGAATTTCTCAAAATAGAAGTCAATTGAATCAGTAATATCAAGGGGGTAGCCACCTATGAACCAGCAACGGAGGGAAAGCTTGACCTGGGGATTTAGGAGATATGGCTCGCTCGCCTTTTCCTCGTTTTCCTTAACCCAGCGTGGGATGGAGGGAAGGAAGAGACCAAAGAGATGGTTATCCTCCCCCTCAAGCCAATTGGGAGAGGCGAAGAGAGCGGATGGGCAGACATTCACTCCATCCCATTTCTGCAATGGGTCCCACATAATTCCAACGAGGTGTTTGTCTTTCACCAATGTCATAAGGGGAATGGTTATCTTATAGGGATGGGGGGCGTGTTGGTCGTTGAAGGGCGGGTCGGCGAACTCAGTTGATATGGAGCTTTCCCCCTTCAGCATATAGAAAAGACCGGGGAAGAGGGCGTAATCCTTGTCTGAGCCGAACTCCCCCTCCCCAACATAGAGGCGTGGGCAGTGGACGGCGAGGAGATGAACGCTATGCTCGGCGGATAAATCCCAATCAACTCCTATGTTTTTATCGTTTTTCTTGGCGGTGAAGCGGATGTTCATATTCCAATTGACGCCATCATCGTCCTTGAAGGCAATTGGGAAAATCAATTGAATTTCGTCCCCGGATTCCTTCTTTTCGTATTTCTGAGCGTAAATCTCCATCTCTGCTTCTTTCCCATTCCTTCTTCTATAAATAAGCTCGGCGAGATATGGGGAGAGAGCCATTCGCATATAACCTGCTCTCGTGTCTTTTACATCCAGGGCGAAAACACCGTAGCCGAAGGGATTCTTGGGAAAGATTAGGCGGAGATTATCGTTTTGTAGTATCAAATCGCCATTTTTATCAATCAATTTTATTCCCCTTTCCCAGGGGACATAAGACGGTAAATGCTTGCTCACAATGAAGGAAACTTCCTTCTCCTCTTTCCCTCCCTCAAAATTGACCTGCAGCTTCAATTTATGGATTCCCTCTCTCAGTGGTTTCAATTCCCAAGTTATCTCGCTTTCGGAGGATGGAGGTATGCTCTCAGGGGCTTTCGTTCTCTCCTTGATTTGAAGGAAAGGATTGGAGGAAAGGGAGATGGAGAGTTTTTTCGCTGTTGCCAAGCCTTCATTTGAGAGGATTAGGCGAAGCTCGTAGCTGTCGCCTCTGAAGAGGACCGCTCGGGCGGTGGAGAATTGCTTGATTTTCAATGAGGGTTCATAAACAACTGCATAGGAGAGGGAATCCTCAACTTGGGGATTTGCATTCCAGCTTAGTTGAAAAGCCACTTTCCCTTTGCTTTCGCCGGATAGCTTCCATTGTATTTCCTTTTCCTCTCCCGGCTTCAAGTCGAGATTCTTCTCTGAGGAATCAACTTGGATCCCGCTTGGAGGCAAAAGCTGAGCCTTTAAGCCTCTTGCTTCCTCATCTCCCATATTTTTGAATGTGCAGATAAAAGAATCGCCCTCCAACTCCATCCTCTGGGGAACGATGAAAGGTCCTATTGAATCAACATAGCTTATATCGTCTATGATGACCTCGCCGTCATCGTTTCCTCCCTCGTTTATGCGCGGGGCAACTTGAACCGAGCGGACATCCTTCATTCCAGTGTAATCGTAGGCAAGGGCGCCCAGGTGCCATTTGCCATCGCCAGCGAAGGATGAGGGGATTATGAAAGTGGTGCGAGCGGGACCGATTTCCAGGTTATCCTTCCCCATAGGGATGACATAGAAACGCACATTATCCTTTCCCGCCTTTTTCACCTTGAACCAGAATGTGAAAACGCCCTTGAGGCGTGGAAAGAGGTCTCCGAGAGGCAATTCTTCTCCCTTTTTGCCCGTTGGATAAGTGCGATTAAGACCAGCGACGGAGTCCTTCTCCGCTTTAAGGAGGATGGCATATTTTCCGGAGTGGGATTCAGTTGTTAGCTTGACTTCAGCATTTCCCTTTCCAGCGGTATAGCCAATCCATCCGATGGGGAAGGAATTTTGGATTTCCTCAAAACCGCCATTGCTGAGCTGTTGCGCCATTGAATTGATGGCAAAGAGGATAGGAAGAAGGAGAATAATCGCTTTAATTTTCATCGCTCATCACCTCTCTGAAGGACTGATTAAATGATAAATTATTAAAGCGATGTAGTAAAGGAGGATTTTTAACCGAGATGAAACGAGATTGCCGAGGCTTTTCGTAAGAAAAGCCTCTGACAAACGCCTCCACTTGTCATTGCGAGGAGGTATTCTTTTTAGCAAGTCCAATATTTTTGAAATTATTCAATCTTCATAATTATTCCCAAACCTTTCCTTATGCTGTAAAATAAATATGGTTAAAAATTTTGAGGAGGCGATGTTAAATGAGATTCCTTCTTTCCGGTCTTCTCTTGGGCAGCTTCCTCATCTCTTCCTGCGCTCAACAAAGCGCTCTTTTCCCCTTCGTCCTCCCCTGGGACGATTCCTCACCCAGCTTCACCAACATCAGCGACTGGCACCACAAACCAGCTGGCAAATACGGTCATATCAAAGTAAAAGCAGATGGACATTTATATGCGGGAAATGAGAGAATTCGTTTCTTCGGTGTTAATCTCTGTTTCGGCGCCGGCTTTCCACGAAAGGAAGACGCTGAGAAAATCGCCGCCCGAATGGCTAAATTCGGTATCAACATCGTCCGCTTCCATCATATGGATAGCCAAACATTTCCCAATGGCATACGCGCCCGCAATAGAGCCGATACGCGTGGCTTAGACCCCGAATCCCTTGACCGCTTAGACTACCTCATCTATCAACTAAAGAAGAACGGCATATATGTAAACCTTAATCTCCTCGTCTCCCGTCCTTTCAACTCCGCAGATGGGCTTCCCAAGGAGATTGAGACGCTTGACTGGAAGCTTCGCCATAGCGTTGGCTTCTTCTACGAACCTATCCTCAATCTCCAGAAGGAATATGCAAGAGAGCTCTTGACCCATAGGAATCCTTACACCCAAACAACCTATGCAGAAGAGCCCTGCGTGGCATTCGTTGAAATACAGAACGAGAATGGCTTAATTCACACCTGGCTGGGAGGTGGAATTGACAAGCTTCCTCCTGTTTTCCTTCAGGACCTCCAACGCCAATGGAACGATTATCTTAAGAAGAAATACAAGACAACCGTCAACTTGAAGAGGGCTTGGAAGGTAAAGGAACAACCTCTGGGAGAGGAGATGTTGAAGAACGCCGATTTCTCCCAAGGATTGGATAATTGGGTCTTGGAACAACACGAGGGAACGAAAGCGATTCCCGAATTCACAAACGATGTTCCTCCCTCCTTTTCCGGCAAATCGCTCAGCATAAGGGTTGAGAAGGGAAGCGATGTTCGCTGGTATGTTCAATTCCATCAGCCGAATCTCAAAGTGGAGGCAAATAAACCCTATACGGTGAGTTTTTGGGCAAAAGCGGATAAGCCAAGGGAGATAACCCTCGCCGTTTCCCAATCCCATGAGCCTTGGGAAAACCTAGGATTCGCCGCTTCCCTGAACCTTGATGAAAATTGGAGACAGTTTACCTTCACATTCCAATTGAGGCAGGGGGATGAAAACGCTCGCCTTTGCTTCACCAGTATGGCTCAGGAGGGAGCCACATTTTGGCTTGCTGGAATCTCCCTGCGCCCTGGAGGAGTTGTGGGATTGAGAGAAAACGAGAGGATAGAGGATGGAAGCGTTCCCATCTTCTTCCGCTCCCGTTTTGGGGAAAGAACACCCGAGGCGCAGAATGATTGGCTTAACTTCCTTTGGGAGAAAGAGGATAACTACTGGCAGACTATGTATAACTACCTAAAAAAGGAGCTCGGTGTTAAGGCTATAATCATCGGGACGATAGTTGGCTGCAGCACTCCCAATATTATGGCGAAATTGGATTGCGTTGACACTCACGCCTATTGGCAACATCCCATTTTCCCCTCAAGACCCTGGGACCCAGAGGATTGGATTGTCCGCAATTTAACGATGGTGAATGAAAGGGGAGGAACGCTTCCCGGCTTGGCTTTGAAGCGAGTTCTGGGTAAGCCTCATAGCGTTACCGAATACAATCATCCCGCCCCCAATACCTATTCAAGCGAGGGCTTCCTGCTTCTTTCCGCCTATGCCAGCCTCCAGGATTGGGATGCAATCTACGCCTTTGCCTATTGCCATAGACGAGACGATTGGGATAGGAAGATGATTCCCAATTTCTTTGATATAGACCAGCATCCCACGAAGATGGTCACGCTTATTCCCAGCGTCGCTATGTTCGTGCGTGGCGATGTAAAGCCCGCAAACAAGATGGTCGTCGTTGAAATAGACAAGAAAAAGGAAATAGAAGCTTTGAAGGGAAGCCGCGCTTGGTCTTTGGTGGATGCGGGCTCAGCGGGCGTGCCGGGAGTAGCTTCCCTCATCCACAAAGTAGCTATAGCTACGGATGGGAAGGAGGCTCCTGCTGGAGCGCTTACCCCAGATAAGTTGAAGATTGAAGGGAATCGCTTCGTTTCCGATACGGGCGAGCTCGTCTGGGATTTAAGTGAGGCGGGGAGAGGCTTGGTGACGGTTAACACTTCAAGGAGCAAGGCGGTGATAGGGTATGCTGGCGGGAAGAGGATAGAGCTTGGCGATGTGGTGATTGAATCTCGGGAGAGCCTGCAAAACGGCTGGTGCGCTATAACGATTACCGCGATGAAGGGGGAAATCGGAGGGAAAGGAGGCGCGAACTTGCTCATAACCGCAACGGGCTATGCTGAGAACACCGATATGGGGTGGAAGAATCCGGAGAAATCAAGCTGTGGGAGAAACTGGGGCAAGCCGCCCTCACTTGTAGAGGGAATACCTGCGAGGATAACCCTCCCCTATCCGGCGGAGAGAGTAGAAGCTTGGGCTTTGGATGAGAAGGGGAACAGGAAGGAAAAAATGGAGGTTGGAAAGGATGAGAGAGGGAATGCGGTTATAGAGATAGGGGAGCGCTGGGAGACGCTATGGTATGAGGTAGCAGTGAAATAGGATTTTATTTGCCTTTTTTGAACAATTTCAAAAAGATATTGGACTTGCTAAATGAGAGAAGGTTTTTGTCATTGCTGGCATAGGTATAGGTTTTGGAAATAGATAGGGAATAAAAAGCGGAAATAGCAATTGTGTATAAAATTTAATTCTTCTCTAATTGAGAGAGAAGAAAAGGAGGTATCGTATATGTCAAAAATATCAAACCAAATTAAGAAAAACGATTTTATAATTTGGAGATATGAGGATGGTTCAATAAGAGTGGAGGAGACTAATACCTTTTTAAAAACCTATACCCATAGATGCGAGGGCTCCCGTAGGGAGCCCGTGGCAATCTCCCCTTCTGTCATTGCGAGCCTCCCGTAAGGGAGGCGTGGCAATCTGTTTTTGAGATTGCTTCGTCGCTTCGCTCTCCTTCTCATTTCGCGAAAAAATGATTAAAATTTAAAAAAATTAATAGGGGGTTTAAAAAGATGCTCAAGAACGAGAAATTATCTTCCTTTCTTCTCGCAATCCTTCTTGCTTTGGGACTTGTCTTAGCTCAAGACAAATCCCTCCAAGAAGGAGAGGAAGCCTTCAAAGCGAAGGATTACGATAAAGCAATCGCCATATTCAGAGAAATTTTCTTCCAACCGAGCAAAGATATCACCAGTGAAGATAGATTCTTAGCCGCTCTCAGATTGGGAGAATGCTATCTTGCCCTCAAAAAGGACGACGAAGCCTTCAATTTCTTCAATATCGCCCTTCAGGGGAAGGGCGATATAAAGGGCGAAGCCTTGATAGGCTTGGGAGTGCTCTACATCGCGAGGGAAGATTATCTTTCCGCAATTGATAATCTATCCCAAGTCATCAACCAATACAAAAGCGACAAGCTCCTTGCCTATGCCTATTACAATCGGGGCTTGGCTTATAAGGGAATGAAATGGATGAGCAAAGCTTTAAGCGATTTGAGAAGCGCTAAGGCGAAGGCAAAGGGCGACGAGGAGCTCACAAAAGCCATTGATGCCCAAATAAGCGAATGCCAATCCGCCTATGATAAATTCAAGCAGGGAGAGGCGGAGTTTCTCGCCCGCCTCCAAACCCTACAAGCAAGGGGAGACAACGATGGCTGCGCCTCCCTCTTGCGGGACTTGGCGAGCTTCTGCGAGGATTCGGGAGAGATGGAATCCGCTATAGATTACGAGAAGCGGGCTATAAATTACTCCTCATCAGATGAATTCAAAGCGGGAAGCTGGATGAACATCGGCTGGCGCTACTTCAAGATAAGAGATTACGAAAACGCCGCCCTCGCCTTCCAAAGCATCGTTGAGGAATATCCCAATAGCTCTTTTTCTTCCGAGGCGCTCCTCCGCCTCGGAGACGCTCTGAGCAATGGGGGAAAGATGAAGGAGGCAATCGCGACTTACAATCTCTTCTTCCAAAAGTATCCCAAAGATGAAAGAGCCTTCAATGCCCTTCTCAACATAGCAAACCAATATACACGATTGGGAAATCAAGCGAAAGCGGGAGAATACTTCCTGAAAGCGGCTGAGGCATTTCCTCAGAATCCCCAAGCAAAGGAGGCACTTAAAAGCTCCGCCCTCGCCTACTCAGGGGCATTAGATAACGATTCCGCATTGAATATCTACAATCTCTTCCTACAAAAGTATCCACCCGAGGAAGATGTGATTAACCAGATTCTCGCCATAGCTCGTTCCTCAGAAAGAGAAGGAGAATTGGAGAAGGCTAAAAATGCCTACCTCTTAATAAACCAGTATCTTCCCAATACCGAGCTCGCCTTTTATTCTCTCGCTAAGTCCTTTGAAATCGCGGGAGAGAAAGATAAAGCTATAGAGGCATACAAGAGGGCGCTTTCTTATAATGGCAACAGATACACGGATATACTCTATGACCTCGCTTCGCTCTATTACAAGAACGGAGATTATGAAGAAGCACTCTCAACTTTAAATCAGCTCCTCAGCGAATATGATAGGAGAAAAGATACCTCCTCTAAAAGATGGGAAGCGATAAGGTTAACTGGGAGATGCTTGGAGAATCGGATGGATTTCCCTCAAGCGATAAATTTCTATTCTCAGAAGATTGAGGAATTAAGCACGGAGGGGCAGAAGAAATCGGAGGGTGGTTTTGATGTAAATAAATATAGAATTGATAACCTCAAATTGAGGGTAGCCTACTGCTATCTCCAATTGGGCGATTACGAAAAGGCGAACGAGATTTGGGAGGAGCTGGGGAAAGAGAAAAAGGATTATATTGCAATGGAAGCGAACGAGCTCTTGAAATCCTACAAGGAGGTAATAAAGCCGGCTCGGGTTGATGAATTGCTGAAGGAGAGGAAGAAGGAGACCCTTCCGAGGGATATTTCCCTCGGTTTGAGCGATTTCTTCCAGAATTTACAGCGTGGTCTTGTAAAAGGAGATTTATTGATTGTTTACGGGACGGGAGGAGATAAGGAGGAGCAATCATTCCAAAGGAGGCTGGCGGGCAGGATTAAAAAGGAAATGGAGCGCTTCTCAACGAGCACTAAAATGCTCCCCGATATAGCGGTTAAAAAGGAGGAAATAGCGGGCAAACACATCGTCCTCATAGGGACTCCCGCCTCAAACAGGGTTCTAAACGACTTGGCGGAGAAGCTCCCGATAAAAATTGGGGATAAGGAATTGCGAGTGGGGAATAGAATCTACAAGGGGGAAAATTTAGCCCTTGCGATGCTCTCCCCAAATCCTATGAATGAAGGCAAATTCGCCGTCGTCTTCAGCGCCTTCAATCCCTCTCTCTACGATGCCCTTTTCCTCTTCAGCGTCCCAAATGGCGATTATGCCATATTCTCCGCTCCCTCAGCAGTTCATATGGCTTATCTCCCCAATGCCATTCTCACGGGGAATATAAAACAACTTGAGATGGGCTATTTCTTGAAGCTGAGCAATAAAAAATGGATTCCCTTCAATAGCGAAGGGGAAACGAGGAAGATAGAAGTCAAGGAGGAAGCTCCCACTCAGGAATCTCGTCATTACAGATGGATGAGTGAATATTTAAAGGGCAACTACGATGAGGCGCTGAAGTTGATTAAGAGCTTGCTTGATGAAGGAGGCGAGGGGATGCCCGATGATGAGAAGTGGACGCTTATTTGGCATATGGGCAGATGTTATGAGCATAAGTTTGATTTCGCCGAGGCATTGAAATGCTATGAGCAACTGCTTCCCTTGAGCTCAAAACTTGGATATTATGAGGGAAGAGCAATACTCTTCATTGGATATTGCTATCTCCAGCTCGGAGATATAGAGAAGGCAATCAGCAGCTGGGAGAAGGGATTGGATATAGGCTTTTCCGATGAGGAAGGTTATTACAATTTCCCCCAAATCATTCGCTCTTATCGGGAAGTGATTGGCGCGAAGAATGTATCGGTTAGAAGGGAGAGTGGGAATGTTTCAAAGGTGATGGGTCCCATTGGATTCATTGAGGATGATTTGCAAAGGGAATTGGAGGAGGGGAATCTGCTCGTAATCTATGGGACGCAAGGGAGGACACAGAGGGATAACGATATCTGTAGAGAGATTGGGAAGAGGCTATGCAGATATGGAGCGCCCTTCTCCGTTGCCACATTGAAGAGCGATATGGAGGTCTCTGATAAGGAATTAAGGGAAAATAATATCGTTCTCGTCAGCTTGGGGCTCTCAAATAGGGTCCTGCTAAGGATTAAAGATAATCTGCCGATAAAAATTGAGGATAGGAGAATCACGATAAAGGGAAGAAAATACGAGGGAGAGGATTTGGGCTTAATCGCACTCTTCCCAAATCCATTTAACAAGGAGAAATTCCTTGAGGTATTCCTTGCCTTTGACCCAACGCTTCTTCGCCAGATTCTCAATGTTCCCTATCAACGGATGGATTACATAATCTTCAATTCCGAATCTCTTGGCTTCAGTCAAAACATTCCCGTCCTGGAAGAGGGCTATTTCCTCAAACTTTCGCCCACTAAATGGGAAGCGATGTGATTTTTGCCTTTGCGAGCGATGACAAAGCAATCTATGGGCACAGGATTTTATGATTTGTATTGATTTTGCTACATACCCTTCGCATCTTTTCTTATAAATCCAACAATGACAGTGTGGAGGCGATATTGTATAATTTTCCCTGAATTGAAACAAAAGGACGACAAAAAAGAAAACAAAAAAGGCTCGCCTTTGCAGGAATTCGCCCAGTATGGTTCCTTGGGGATGACGATGGTTATTTCAACTGTTGGCTGCTACTTCCTCGGCTATTGGCTTGATAAAAAGCTCGGCACTTCTCCTTATCTTTCCCTCATCGGTCTTTTCCTTGGAATTTCCGCAGGCTTCTATCAACTCTATAAAATAACGAAAAGGGCAGAATGAATGAAGAAAAGAGGTTCTACCTTTACTCTTCCCTGCTTTTATGCCTCCTACCAGCCATCTCCTATCCATTTGGCTTTCCCTTCTCCTTGGGATTCCTCCTCGGAATAGCCGCGGGAATTCTCGTCTTCTCCTATTTCCATTTCCTCGTTAATTTCCTTTTGAAACGGGGAAAGGGTATTTACCTTTGGTTAAGCCTTATCCCTCGCCTCGCTCTTCTCGGTGCCATAACATTCCTATTGGGAATCTATCAAAACCTAATCTCTCCCTTGACTTTTACCATCGGCTTTGCTATTATAACTTTCGTCATTCTCTTCTCCCATTTCAAAGAGGATTAAGCCCTATGGAAAGAGAACATTCTCTCATCTTCACACTTTTAAGCAGATATTTTCATCTGCCCCAGTGGGCGGACACAGCGATTATGGCAGGCATCGCTATCCTCATCATTTTTATTGTCGTCTTCCTTGCTACCCGTCGCCTTTCCCTTTTCTCCCCTTCTCGCCTGCAGGCGGGCTTGGAGCTCGGCGTCTCCGCCCTTGAGAACTTCGTTAGGGAAAATTTGAGAAAAGAGGAGGCGGAATTTTTCGCTCCATTTCTCGCCTCCCTTTTCATCTACATCCTCATTCTCAATCTCTTGAGCGTCATCCCGGGCTTCATCCCTCCAACAATGGATTTGAATACGACAATCGCGCTTGCGATAACTGCTTTCATCGCTGTCCAATATAGCGGAGTGCGAAAAATGGGATTTTTAGGTTATTTAAAGCATATATCCGAATGGGAGCTCTTCTCTCACATCCCTGCCTATTTTATTCCCCTTGCTCTCTTGGGGGCTCTCTTCTTTATGATAATCCATCTCATCGGCGAGTTCGCAAAGCCCTTCTCCTTGGCAATCCGGCTTTT
>Ga0078972_1009933_pt1 | contig 18274 bp, 11 predicted proteins | sample YelNatPaOPGAMG01_FD_67568 | JGI IMG/M metagenome (GOLD analysis project Ga0078972, IMG submission 67568) | Hot spring thermophilic microbial communities from Obsidian Pool, Yellowstone National Park, USA - OP-RAMG-01 (SPADES assembly) (version 2) | ecosystem: Environmental > Aquatic > Thermal... | reverse complement strand
CGGAGGCCTGCCCAACTGGCTGCTTACCATCGGGACGCCTGACGAGGTTCGTCGCTACTGCAGGAAGATCATTGACACTATTGCTTCAGAAGGGGGATACATCATGGATGCGTCAGCGATTATTCAGAATGATGCTCAGGTGGAAAACGTGAAGGCGATGACTGATTTTACACGCAACTATGGCAAGTATGAACAAGGCTCCGGGGGCTTGGAGCATCCTAGTCGGGGAAGGATTGTTAGTAATCCGGGAGCCATGCTGAAAAAGCCGAGGGTGAAACCTGGTTCATGCATTCCTTGGGATGAGAAACGCAGGGAGATTGCAGAGATCTCCGGGGACGAGGGTCTGTTAAAAAGGGTCTGGGAGGAGGTCGACTCGCTCGGATACTTGTTCATCTGGCAGGTGTTACTGTCTTTCTAAACCGATTTTTCCACGTGCCCAGGCAAAACAGTATTGAAAGCCTTCCGTGAAACCATTAGGTCAACAAGCGAGCAGAATAGTGCGGTTGAAACAGGGTCCTTAGCGAGGTTCTTAATCAGCCTGAAAGTGCAGAGGACGGCGAGGCCGAGACCCAGTTTGACGGGAATTATTGTAGCAGCCGGCTCCCGCATCCAGCCGAGGAAAATCCCGCCTAGAGCGTTCCTAATGTCGCTGGGGCTTAGGGCTTCTAGAACCATGCTTGGAACACATTCTATGAACGGCATTCCCAAGTGTCCCTCGTAAAAAAGCCTGCCCGTAACATTATTCTTAAGCCAGAGGAATGATGTGCACCAGTCCCCCCACCGTTCTTTTTGCCTCCTATCGGCCAGTCGGAATCTGCTGAATAATATTGACCCCGCCTCCACCTCCTCTAGGAGAAAGAGTACTCTGCCCCCCTTCTCAACAAGGTTGACAGCCTCTTCAACAAGCCCTAAAGATACGGCGATGTTTGATTCACCAGGTTCAGCGATGGTTAAACCCGTCTCCTTAAGCTTCTCCACAATGTTCTCCTCTACTCCGAAAACACGGATTTTCCCACTGGTCCTGACGGACCATGACGGTAGGACCAGAAGCTCCTGGTAGTTTCGAGAGATCTCTCTCCCGCCGTCGTCCAGAAGCCTTGCCCATACGGTTAGCTTCCCCGGATGGTGGGCCTCTGGAACCTTGAAACACGCTTCTCCAACCTCAACGCAACCAGCCCTTTTAACCTCCACCTTCTTGAAAACACCGCTCAGAGGAGTGTTTTCAACCCACCATTCCACAGTCTTCGGCTCAACAGCTGAAAACCTTGAAACATATATTTTCATCCTTGCTTCTTCACCCTCTAGGTAACTCCATTTCACAGGCCTTATTAGAACAACGTCCTGCGCCTGGAAGAACCGCGTGAAACGGTGTAAAAGCTTAACTCCCCTACACATGTCCATGAGACCATTGCTCTCACTATTCAGGTCTGTGAACTGTGTTATAACGTAGCCAACTATCTCCGGGTGAAGCCTAAGGGTTTCAACCTCGAACTTAAGCGAGTCAAGCTGGTGTTTTTGAGTCGCTTCCGCAAGCTTTTTCAAAGAGCCGTAAACCTCGTCCAGCCCGAGATGGAAGAACTCGTTAATACCGTTTCGAATAGGCCCACCGTAACTAGCCTGGTTGAACCAATACGGGTCCCTCCAACAGTAGTAACGCAGGATCTCTTCAACATCCGGAAGCCCCCAGTTGCCGAATTCTGAAACCATCAGGGGTTCAAAACTCCTTCTCTCTGATTCGGGAAACCTGAAAGTCCAGGCTGGGTGTTTAGAAAAATCCTTAACCCACTCTTCGAACTCCCAAGCATGGTCGGGTATAGCCTTGTAGACATGCTGGTCCTCTATGTCGCTAACGATGTGACCCGCGTTCGCGGGAGAATTATCTACGACAAGCCTAGTGGGGTCTAGCTTCTTAACCAGCAGCCACATTTCTTTAAGCCACTGTCTAGCCTCCGGGTTTTCAGCAAGCGGAACACCCCACTCCTCGTTGACAAGGCACCAGCAGAAGACTGAGGGATGGTTGAAATCCCTCCAAATCCATTCTTCAAGCTCCCTCCTCATCCTTTTCTTCGCCTCCCCGGTGAAATTGTAGAAGCTCGGAAAATCGATCCAAAGCATGACTCCAAGCCTATCTGCCCAGTCAAGGTAGTTTGGACACGGGATTTTAATATGGGTCCTCAGAAAGTTTAACCCCAGTTCTCTAGATTTCAGGAACTGGTCTCTAAGCGCTTCGTCCGGGGGCGTGCCGTATATCACGTCAGGGTAGAAATCCTGGTCGAGCGCTCCCATAAGGTATAAGGGTTCACCGTTAAGGAGGATCATGTTGTCCCGCGCCTCGATCCTCCTCATTCCGAAGTCTACGAAACAAGCGTCTTCAACCCCTTCCCCGAAGAGAATCATCTCAAGCCTGTATAGAAATGGGGATTCTGGAGACCATGGTCTCAGTTCACGGATAGGTATCTCCACGTCGTAGATAGGTCTCCCCCTCGATACTTCAACAATCCTTTCCTCCCCTGTTGGAGAAACCCTGAGGATTAGCCTAAGCCCTTCCCCAGGAGCCTCCTCAGCGTGGGAAAGGACTAGGCGAACCATAATCCTAGAGTTATCAACATCCGGCACTACGAAGGCTGAGTGCACGTAAACCTTCTCCCTGATAAGGATGCTAACCCCCTGCCAGAGGCCGCCGATATTGCAGTAATGAGACTGTTTGCCGTTCGGAACCTCGGAGCAATCCTTAGGGTCGTAAATCCTGACAACCAGCCTATTCTCCCCGTTGAACTTGACGATACTCGTCACTTCAAATTCGAAGGGAGTGTAGCCCCCCTTATGGGAGCCGAGCTCAACCCCATTCAACCATACTGTGGCCTCATAGTCCGCAGCGTCGAACCTTAGGATTATCCTCTTACCCTTAAGACTCTCGGGGATGCTGAAGCCCCGCCAATACCATGCAGCCCCATCGTAGTCTATGAGATCCGGGAACTGTGCTTCCCAAGGTAGGCCCGCCCTAGCCCTCCTAGCTTCCTTCACGGAGCTGAGTGCCTCATGTGTCAGCTTTTCCTCAGAATCGGTTGTAAACATCCATTCATCGTTGAGAACTATGATGCGTTTAAAAGGGAGCCTAACGTTCGACGCGACGCCCCTGACCTCGGTTCCCAGGATCCAGTTCTCCATAGCGAGCAGACACCTTTTCTTAGAAATATTGAAACACGTGCTAAAAAATTTTCCCATTGGCCTAAAGGACACGTTTAAATATTGTCTCCAACGCTTACTGCACGGTGATGAAACTGAGGCTCTGGATGTTCGGGATCCCGAATCTCAACTATGCTGATTTTCTCCTTGAAAACGGTTTTCAGAACATCGTTGTTGGCTACGAGCCTGGGCTCATCAAGGGGCTGATAGACAAGGGTTTCAACGTCCACGTTGCAATCGGGGCCTTCAGGCTGGACAAGGAGTTTCAAGCCCCGCAGTTTCTAGCTGAGGACCCGTACGGGAGGAGACACGTATGGTTCGGATCAGGATGCCCTAATAACCCTGAGATAAGACGTAGGACTCTTAGCCAGGTTTCTGAGATCGTTGAGAAATACGATGTTAACAGCGTTTTGCTCGACGGAATACGGTTTGCCTCAATGGGCAGTGGGATCGAAGCCTTTGCGACATGCTTCTGCGAAAATTGTAGGAGCAAGGCTGCGGAATACGGCTTCCGGTTCGAAGAAATGAAGAAGTCTGCTAAGCAAATGCTCGACGCCTTCTACGATTTTAAAAAGGTTTGGGAAGCTTTCCAAGCATACCGCTCTTCTCCAGCAGGTATCCTGGATATTGCCGCAGGGTTAAGCACTCTCTTAGATTGGCTTAGGTTCAGGGAGCGTAGTGTTACAGAGTTCATAGTTGAAGTTAGAAACATAATCAGGTCCTACAACAAGAAGGCGGGCCTAGGTGCCTACGTGTTCACCCCCTCCCTAGCCTTCCTCGTCGGCCAGAACTATCAGGAGCTTTGGCGCTACCTGGATTTCGTTAAACCCATGGTCTACAGAAAGGGGCGGGGAGTCGCCTGCCTCAACTTCGAGCTGGCTAAAATCGCTGAGGACCTGCTCAGGTGGAATCCTTGGCTGGTTGAGAGCGAGCTGTTAGAGGCAATTTACAGGTTTTTCGGTTTTTCCGGGGAGGGTTATCCTCTAAGCATTAACAGGCTTTTCGAAGACTGCCTCCCATTATCCTCTCTAAGCATGGAGTTTCTCGCCTCCAAGAGGCTTCTGACTGGCCGAAGCGAGCTTCACCCTATCGTGATGCTTGACGATCCGCAGATCGAGGAGGTTGTCAAGCTGGCTGTTGAAACAGGCTTAGACGGGCTGGATTTCTTCGCTTTCCGCGAGGAGGAGAAGAACCGGATCCTCAGGGTCTCGGAGGCGCTTGGAAAATGAAGCCGATAGGAGCTTTCATCAGTCAAAAGGCTCTGAGGGAATACGGTCATCGTCTTCTCGAAGAATACGGCATAGAGTATGTGCATACGCATCTTCCTGTTTCCCCAGGGGAGGCTGAAGAGCTCTATAAGGGGGTGAAGTGTCTTCCAGAAGACGTGGGGAAAGAATCATACGGGGAGCTTAAGAGGATTGTCGAGGAGCTTCGCGGAGCAGGCTTCAAGTTCTTCGCGAGCTACCCTGTTTTCAGCAGGCCTGAGATCGCTGAAAAAGGGGCGGAGTATTCTGCGTGGACAATACTGGGGAAGCCTCATTCCGCTCGAGCCTGCCCCACCAACCCTGATGTTTTAAGGAGGATAGTCGCCGACCTACGATGCCTAGTCAGAATATACGGGGTTGAGGGAGTTGTGCTCGACTTCATAAGGTTCGAAAGCCCGATGGCTGGCTTCGACTACTTTCTCACATGCTTCTGCCCGAGTTGCTGCGAGGAGATGAGGCGGCTGGGCTACGACCCGGGGTCCATTAGGAGAGACTGGTTAAGCCTAGCTGGCCTCCTCGGCAAAGGAGTCTTCCCGAAGCAGATGGTTGAACAGGGAGCCTTAAGCGCTCCTGACGTCCTGGATCTCTACAACGAGTTTCCAGGCGTGTTCGAATGGTTCAGATATAGGAACGAGTATATTGAGAATGTTGTTAGGACTTTCGCCTCAGCGGTTAAGGAGGAGGGTGGCCGGGGGACAGTGGTGGGCGCCAACCTTTTATCTCCCTGGTGGAGCCTGCTGGCGGGCCAGAGCTACAGGGCTCTCAGCAGTGTTCTCGACGTTGTCGAACCCATGCTTTACTTCGACTGGATGCAGTGGGAGGGTTTAACCGCGGTTAAGGAGCTCAGCCGTGCATACGGTATCGACAAGGATCTTCTCACCAAGTTCTACTATGTTGCAACGGGCTTAAGCACCATTGTTGAGCCGCGCGGCTTCGACGAGACAAGGCTCTCAGGGCTACCATCAAGCTCGATTGAAGCAGGCTTACGGAAAATCTCCTCTTGGAACATTGGGAACGCTAGGGTCTGGCCAGTCATACTCGTCGTCCGAACCGACACGATGCACAGCCTCCTTGGGGAACGCATCTCAAACTTGTCTATGGTTAGCAGAGAGTTTTTAGTTGAAAGCGTTAAATCAGCGGTGCGCGGCCATGCGGACGGCCTAGTGTACTGGAACTTTGACGGCGCTGAGAAAGATGTTCTAAGAGAGCTTTACGCTGTCTGGAGGGCTGGAAACCCGGAATAGTAAACTACCTGCGTATTTTTAAAGTGATTATTTCCCTATTGCGATACGTAAAGTCTAAAGCAGTCCTGCTTATACTAATGTCTCTCTCAACACTGTTTGATTCAAGAATGTCTACGGATTCCACGCTCTTAACGTTAAAAGAAAGTTTGACGCGTGCCTTGCCCCGTGCATTCCAGAATTCGTAAAGCCTTAGAACAACATCATCCCCCTCCTCAGACTTTTTAACGGTCTCAAGCATCAGGTTGCCGGAGTCTATTTTCAGGAAGCTTTTACTCCCCTTCTTCCCCTCTACCACTCTCAACGGAACATTAAGCTCGTAAGCCCTCCTTAATACTCCCGCCTCCTTCCAGTCTCCTACGTGGGGGTAGATGGAGTAGGTGAAGACCGTTTCCTCCAAGTCGGTCGAAGGGTCTGGGAAGACGGGGGTCCTCGTTATTGAAAGACCTATTGAAGAACCCTCTACTGAAACTCCGTATTTCCCGTCGTTCAGCAATGCAACGCCATAATTGTGCTCAGAGAGGTCTATCATTTTCTGAATCGCCACCTCATACTTGGCTTTCTCCCAGGAAGTGTTTCCAATAGTGGGCCTTTCAATAACGCCGAAGGGGGTGTCTGAAACGGCTTTCTCAGCGTTCAAATCTAGATCAAACCATGCTTTAACCAGCAACTCCCTATCCTTCATGTTTACGGTTGTTTTGAAGTCTATTCTTCTAGAGTCGGAGTAGACCCTGATTTCCTGCTTTATCTCGGATCTTCTGAACGGGTAGGTGAAGCAGACGGAAGCCATCAACGGGCCTTTGCAGACAACCATGCTTTTCGAGGAAGATATTTCGAAACAGGTCTCCCTATAGCCCTTCTCTATATTCCACGCGTCAGCCCACCCCGGGATGTTCTCGTAGGCAACAAGCCTGTTCCCCGGGCTCTTCAAGACTTCCCTACCCGCCTCCTTGTCGAATACTGAAAGCAGCCTCCCGTTTTTAGCAATCCTGGCTTTGAAAAACCTGTTCTCAACAATGTAGGAATCATCCTCCTCAAGGATTTTCACCTGGGTCGTTTGAGCCTTGTTAAGCGGAGCATACCCTGCTGAGAGTGTCCTCGCCCTTATTAAGAAGCCCTCGGGAACCCTCTGGGAACCATCAACCTGTCTGTTGAGCACCACATAGTCCTCCCTCTCCCAGGGTAATGAGTTGAAAACCAGCGTCGTACGGCCTTTCCCAGCTATTTTACACATGGCTTCCTCAGCAATCTCCTCTGCCTCGGAAATCACCTTCTCAAGCTCCGGGTAAGCCTCGCTGTAAACCTCCCTTATGGAGGAGCCTGGCAGAACATCGTGAAACTGGTTTTTAAGAAGGATTTTCCAAAGGCTTGAAAACCTTTCTCCATCATACGTTCCGGCGAAAGTCGCCCATGTTTCCGCCTCCCTTAAAGCCAGCTCCGCCCTCCTGTTTAACAGCTTCATCCTTGAATGCGATGTGAAAACACCCCTGTGGTCCTCAAGATAGAGTTCTCCCCTCCATTCTTCATAAACAGGAGGCTTGACGACTGATTCCAATGATCCTTTCAGATCCACTCTCGGAAGGATTGGAAGCGAGTCCACTGCTTCAGCTCTCAGAAGCATTTCTTCAGTAGGTCCTCCCCCACCGTCTCCATAGCCGTAGGAGTAAAGCATGGGGTGATCCTTGTCAACCCAGTTCTGCCACTGCTCGTAAACACTGTCTGCAGTGAAATCAGAGTTATAGCCTCCCCTGCCGTGGCCAAAGGCTACAGCCGCAAGCCTAGCGTTGTCTGGACAGACCCAGAGAAACACGTTATATGGAAAAGTGTTCGTATCATTCCAGAAAACCTTATGGGTTGCAAAAACCTTGACCCCGGCGAGTTTCGCTGCCTGGGGGAGGGTTGGCGAGAATCCGAAGGTATCCGGGAGCCAAAGTACTTCAGCAGTCCTCCCGAAGTTCTCCATGTAGAACCTTTGAGAGTATAAGAGTTGTCTAGCCAACGACTCGCCGGATATCATTTGAGTGTCGAACTCTACCCAGCCTGCTCCCAGTATCCATTTCCCCTCCTTGATTTTCTCCCTGACCATTTCAAAGATCGAAGGCTCCTCCTTCTTGATCCAATCGTAATATATAGCAGCGCTCTGAATATACTTAAAATCGTAATGCTCCATTAGAGTCAACACCGTGGAGAATGTTCTGTAAACCTTCTTCCTAGTCTCTTCGAAGGGCCAGAGCCAAGCAGTGTCAATGTGCGCATGGGCAAGCGCAACCATTTCCCCCCTCTTCCCGTATTTTCCAACAAGATTACTAAGTATGCTCCTAAGCAGGTTTAGCGCTCTCCCGTATTTCTCTATGCCCTGCTCCTCAACGTATAGCGATGCAATATCCTCAGATAATAGTCTTGGAACACTATCTAGCCCTCCTATCATAGCCTTGAAAGCAGTGGCCAGGAGAACCTGCTCTTTAGAAACGGTTTCGAAAGGAGCTTCCTTAAGGGAGTCGCTTAAAGCCCTTAGGAGAACAGATTTTAGCTCCTCATCCTTAGTTGCACGTGCTAGTTCCAAAATCGACCTTCCATACGCCCAGAGCTTCAACGCCTCCATGTTTCTGTTGACGCCTACAGGCTTACCCGGGTGAACATCCACCTTCTCGCCGAATGCAAGGAAAGGCGAGAACTCCGCCTCCACCACGTGATGACCCTGTGGAATCGGTATGGCATAATGGTAGCCGTCTAGGGCGAAATATGGTTTTGAATCCAGCTTCACAAGTGCAGAACCCTTGTAATCCAACACTGCGAGTTGAAAATTCTCTCCGGCAGCGTCCAGGGTTATCGTCGCCTTATTGCCGGTGAAGGAATCCCAGTCAAGGATCCTGATGTTTTTGAAGGAAGCGGCGTACAAAAGAGCTAGTCTTGCTTCAAGCTCCTGAATCGTCCGCATGAAGCTTTTCCGTTTCAGGATTTATATAAATCTTTTGAAAGCGTCTACACAGATTCGCATGATTAAAGCTTTAAGCATTCACTCTCTTACAAAATGGCCTGCTCCCACTTTAAACATTCTAAGGGGTTCCACGTATCTTCCTTCTTTTCTACTTCTTTTCCTGAGGCTTTTTACCAGTTCCTTTCTTACCTCTTCCAAGTTCCCCTTTCCAAAGCCTTCTCGGAAGGCTAGGGGTAGTTGACTCTCGTGCTTCATAATGGCTTCAGCCTTCTTCTCTATAAGCTTGGTGATGTCGACGAAGAGGTTCGGGTTGCCTGTAGCAAACAGAAGTATTATGTCGGGCTTGTGAGGCGGAATTCCGGAAAGAGTCTGCTCTCTGTAAAAGTTAGGCATGCCCGCGAAAACTGTTGCCTCAGATGCCATTAGTCCAGTAACCCTGTGGTCAGGATGTATTTCGTAAGGCAGCCAAGCGTCAAGCGTCATAACAATGTTAGGCTTCACTTTTCTTATCAATTCTACAAGCTTCCCTCTCAGTTCGAGAGAGGGATATAGGTCGCCATCGGGATAACCTAGGAAAAAGAGCTCCTTCACCCCAAGCACATCTGCCGCAGCCCTCTGCTCTCTCTTCCTGGTCTCGCTTAGAGCAGCAGGGTCCATGTTCACGTCGAAGGTCCCCTTGCTACCGTCGGTTACAGTAGCATAATTCACGACGCATCCGTCTCCAGTCATTCTCGCTATTGTTCCACCAACATAATACTCAGCATCATCAGGATGAGCCTGAATAACCAGAATCCTGTCACCATTCCTCCACACCCTGCTCGTTTTCACACGCGCCATGGTTAGACAGATTCGGGGGGAATTAAAAATCTTATGTTGATAAGTAGAGAATATGTTTAAATAAGACTTGGAAAGCGAAGACCCATGGGAAGGCTGATACTGTGCTGCTCTCCTGAAAACGACTTGTACAAGGTTCTAGCGGAATCTGGGAGGACCTTAATGCGTTATGAGCTGTTAGAAGAGGCTGTTAACAATGCTTCCCATGGAGACGGTGTGCTTGCCTTAGCGGACTCTTATCCTGTTCCGAAACTGACAATCGGGCCGGTCGTTTTAGATAAGGCCGTGGAGAAAAATTTAAGGCTCTACTTAGAATATCCATCAGGTCTTCCGAACATTGTATTCGAAGAGCCACGGACAGTAGAGTGGGAGAGAGTGGTCGTCACTTCAAGTTTCTTCGAGCCCGAGCTTCCCCGTATGACTATACTGAACATGCATGACTGCTGGTTCCTGCCTCTCTATAAAAAAGAGGGTGTTTCTCACATGGTGTTGGCAAGGGTTGCAGGGTATGATAAAGCGGTTTTCGACCTGCCCGGAGAGTTCCACCCTATTCTATTCGAGTATTCTGATAGAACCATGGTCTCCACGAGTAAGCTGAGCCAGTTTAGAACAGGAAGGTATGCTCCTAGCAATGCTTGGAGACAGGTATGGAGGAAGTTGTTGAAATGGTTAACGGGGGAAGTCTACGACTTATCTTGGGTTCCGACCGTTAGAACCATGTTCGAGAATAGCGAGCCACTGCCTGATAATGCGGAACAGGAGGCTTACCGGAGGTCTGTAGAATGGTTTCGTAAACATGTTCTTTTCGGCGTTGAGAGAAACAGAGGTGTTATTGAGGGCTATCAGTCAAATATAGATTACGAGGGGCATCAACTCAAGAGGGTAGTGATACGTTCAGACTGCTTGGCTGAGGCGGCGATGGTTTTTGCGTACGATTGGAGGCTTACAGGCAACCCGAGGAGCAGGCTAATCGCCACCAGCATCCTCGACTACGTATGGTCCTTCCAGCAAACCGATAAGAACAGTCCTGCGTACGGGCTGGTTAACTGGATGGATGGCCTCCCAGTCTTCTACGGGGATGATAATGCGAGGGTCATTCTTTCAACGCTTTCCGCAAGCAGCAATCTGGAGGATGACCGGTGGGACAAGGCTCTGGCCCTCTGCCTGATCGCTAATCTCCGGACTACGGGTCCCCCCGGGTTTAGGAAGAACAGGATAGACCTTCCAGATCTACTTAGAAACGGGTGGGAATACTATTGGAAAACCCCTATTGTTTCTTATTCGCCTCACTACCAGGCTTACCTGTGGGCCTGTTTCCTATGGGGTTTTCTGTTAGCAGGATACCCGAGTTTTCTGGAGAGAACCGTTAACGCGGTCCGCATGACTATTGAGAAATACCCGGATTGGAAGTGGACAAACGGGCTGACGCAGGAACTGGCAAGGATGGCCTTGCCACCCTTTCTCATGCGGGTTGAAGACAGGGCTGAATACAGGATGTGGGTTGACAGAATTGTTGGAGACCTGGTTTCTCAGCAGCAGGCGTGCGGCGCCATCAGGGAAACGTTGGGGCCGATGGGAAACGGCCAATACCCGCCTCCCAGCTCGAACGAACAATACGGTACAACCGAGGCTCCGATAATCCAGGAGAACGGAGACCCCGCGTGCGACCTGCTTTACACCTTAAACTTCGCCTTCCTCGGTCTGCACGAGCTTGCTTCCGTTTACAGAAGTGCCAGTTTAAAACAGGCGGAGGAGAAGCTGGCAGGGTTCCTATGCAGGATACAGCTTCGCTCAGAGGAGCAACCGTATCTGGATGGCTGCTGGATGCGGGGTTTCGACTATGAGAAATGGGAGTATTGGGGGAGTTCTTCAGACACGGGATGGGGGGCTTGGAGCGTTGAGTCAGGCTGGACAAACAGCTGGATCGCCTCCGTCTTCGCGATGCGCCTGCTTAATGAGGCTCTTTTCAGTTTAAAAAGGTCCAGCCAAATCAGGCAGAGTCTATACGAGGTCGTGGACGAATTGCTTCCGCAAGAAGCCTCTGTATGAAACTATCTTAAGGCTACTCTCGCAGCAGTTATCAACGGATCCCAAACGGGGCTGAACGGGGGAGCATAAGGCAGGTCTGAAAACACTATTTGCTTTACAGTAAGCCTGCTCGTAATCGCTAATGATAATGCTGCAATCCTGCTCCAAACCCCCTCGTAACCAACGATCTGTCCCCCAATAATTCTCCCACTGGGCTTCTCTATGATGAGTTTAACCCATATGTCTCCACCCCCCGGGAAATAGCCTGCTCTCGACCTCGCTTTAATCAAAACACTCTTGGTTTCAAAACCGTGTTTCTCAGCCTCCTCCTCGCCAAGCCCTGTCCTGCCTACTTCAAGGTTGAAAACTCTAGTTATGGCGCTTCCAACGACACCTGGAAACTCTTCATCTCCTCCGGCAGCGTTTGCACCGGCAACGTAACCCATCTTATTGGCTGTTTGAGCAAGAGGAATGTAGACAGGCTTGTTCAACACAATGTGTTGGGCTTCACAATTATCTCCTGCTGCAAATATTCCTTTAACACTTGTTTCCATCCTGCTATTAGTCTTTATCGCGCCGCTTTCACCCAGTTCAACACCTGCCTGCCTTGCTAAGCTGACATTTGGCCTCACGCCGACAGCTATAACCACCAGGTCAGTCTCGTATTCAGCGTCCTCAGCAACCACCTTCTCAACCCTCTCCCTACCCTTAAAGCCAACAACCCTTTTATTAAGCTCAAGTTTCACACCGTTTCTCGCAAGCTCCCTGCTTATCACTGTGGAAAGCTCCTGGTCGACGTTGGGCATTGGACGCGGCAGTAGCTCGAGAATCGTAACCTCTTTACCGATTCTCCTAAGGTTCTCAGCTAGCTCCAAACCTATGTAGCCCGCACCTATTATCGTAACCCTCCTGGAACGGGCAAGGTCCTCTTTCAGCTTAACGGCGCCGTCGAGAAAACGAACAGTATGAATACCCTTCAGGCCAAGACCCTCCATTTTTGGGACAAGGGGTTTAGCACCGGTTGCAAGAATAAGAACGTCGAAGCCTATTTCCTTCTCTTCTCCTTTTTCAGAAACGTACACGAGGGTTTTCGACCTAGCGTTGATACTCTTTACATACGAGTTTATCTGGACTTCAACTCTTCTGCTTCTTTTGAATTCTTCAGGAGTATAGGTCACAAGTCTTGAAACGTCTTCCACAAGGCCCCCTAGGTAATACGGGATACCACATGATCCGTAGGAAACATACCTGGAAGCCTCCAGCACGGTTATTTCTGCACTTGGGTTAACTCTTCTGGCACTGGCGGCGGCAGCCATGCCTGCAGCACCACCGCCAACCACTACTATTTTCAGAGAATTACTCATAAGCAAACATTTTATCAATCATTATTAAGCTTTATTCGAATTCGAATCTTCAAAATAATGCTTGTAAATTCAACACCTTGCCCCTGCAGCCTTTTCATAAAAATAAGTTTATATGCGGTTTTGAGGAGAATTTATGCATGAAACGCTCTTTAGCCATTAAGCTTATTCTTATCATCCTACTATCTATTACAATATTTTTTATTCTTCTAAGCGCTATTGGAGAGAGTATACCGCTTAAATATCGTGCGCTGTATTCAAGGCTCGAGTCAAACCTTAATGATTACGAAAAATGGCTGGACTCTAAAAAGGTGGTTGAAACAGGCGAGATCATATTTGCCGCTGAGCTTTTACCTGCGAACGCTAATCGTGGACCAGACTTGCTTAAGCCGGAATCTATTGAAGGTGTAAGCTTATATCTTGACCGTCTTGAGGAGCTTGGGATCCGCGGAGTGACAATAGCCGTGGGATACCCGTTATACCTTCAAGAATTTGACCGTTATCGAGAGTATGTTGACTTCTACAAGCGGGTGGTTGAAGAGGCGAGAAAACGAGGAATGAAAGTAGACGTTAAGACCGGGGTAATTTTCTCCGGGACCGCTTTCTCAAAGCTGAATCTAAATTACTCGGGGTTGACTTTTGAGGAATACAAGGTGAATAAGAAGCGGATGGTCGTTAACATTATAAGGGATTTACATCCGGATTATCTTACGATCGTCGCGGAGCCGGATACTGAACACGGCTTACTCGGGTTGGACGAATTAGTGAAACCTGAGAAGTATACTGAACTTGTAAAATACGTATTAGAGGGTATTGAAAAAGGCAATACTAAGTTGGGAGCCGGCATAGGCAACTGGGGAAACCTGGATTATGTTAAGCGTTTCTGCAACGAAACAAGTCTGGATTTTATTGTCATACACGTATACCCTGTTTTCGGAAACCTTCTTTACAACATAGACAAAATCTCCGAAATAGCCAGGCAATATGGTAAAAAGATTATAATGGATGAGGCCTGGCTCTATAAGGTTGATAAGCCAGTTTTCAACATTGCTGCGAGCGCCGAGGTTTTTCGTTTAGACAGCTTCAGCTTCTGGGCTCCTCTGGACCAGAAGTTCCTGGCTGTAATGGCTAAAGCGGCGAAAGTAAACGGAATAGAATATGTTTCACCCTTTTGGAGCACATACTTCTTTGCCTACGTTGACTACGATTGGAATACTGCTCGAATGTCATATTTCGAATTGAGTGAGGCGGTGAACAGGGAGGCTATAAAGAATATTGTTTCAGGCAAATTCTCTTCAACAGGAGAATTCTATAGGAAGTTAATAAAATCCTTTAAGAATTCTTAAAAATTTCTGCGCAGCGCGCGCCTTACATTAAACTTAATAAATGAGAATTAGAAAAATATCTGAAATGACTCCTACTATAAGGAGCTTAAGACACGAGGATTGGGATGATTTCATGCGCTTCCTTGAAAGAAGCTACGGGCATTCTAGAAACTATTTTCCCCGTTATTATCCGCAGCTCTACAGGCAAGAGGAAGAGGCTCTTTCATCATTCATGGTTCTGGAGGAAGATGGGAGAATAGTTTCGCACGTCGGATTGTTTCCTCTCGAGCTATCTAGCCTAGGGGCCAGTATAAAGATTGGCGGAATAGGCGGTGTCGCCACCCTGCCGGAAGAGAGAAAGAAGGGCTACATGTCGATGCTTCTGAAGCATGTGGGCAATCTCATGAAGCAGAAGGGCTGGCCGCTGTCAGTCCTCTGGGGGGACAGGCAAAGATACTATCCTTTCGGATGGGATATCGCTGGCTTAAAATACTCGTTAACCATAACGACTCGTTCTCTTGAAAGGGCCCATGTGAAGCCTGTTAAAGTCGAGGAGGTTTCCCCCGAGGAGGCCGCCCCCAAAGTAGAGAAAATTCACAGCTCTCTTAAGATGAGGGTTGAACGTAGGCATTATGTTCTAACTTTGAGGAAGCAAGGGATAAGAATATGGATTGGAGACGAAGGATACGCTATTTCTTCCGGTGAAATCGGCTCTCCTAGGATACTTGAAGTTGCATCGCTAGAAGGAAAAGAGGTGGAGTTGGTTGGAGGCGTTATGGAACACTGCTTCGGGGACTCCGCCTCCGTAGAGGTGAATGCGTTTGACACTGAAAGGCTTGAACGCCTGGTTAAAGCAGCCTCATACTGGGAAATAGTTCCTGAAGGACTGTTTAGGATAATGGACATAACTGGCCTGCTCGAAGCTTTTAAAGATTTTATGTCTGGCAGAGCAGAGATGGTGAGAGACTTCGAACTCTCCATTGGGTTGAGGCTCGTCGATGATGTCGATACGGCCACGATTTATGTAAACAATGGTAAGGTTGACATTGAAAAAGGCAGTTTTTCAAGAAACTACGTCGAGCTTGATGAGCGTGAAGCTGTACGCATCTTCCTCGGCGGTACTGCGGTAAGCATCAGGGAACTAAGGGAACTTGGCATGTTGCTTCCCTTACCAGTACACATACCTTCTCTAGACCACGTGTGAAATAAGCCTAAAGCTTCGCTGAAGAGACGAAAAGTACTGCGGCCTTAAAACCTTAGCGAACCCCAGTCCAATAGATTTAGCATCCGAGAATAAGTATTTACGAGTGCGTGCTTACCGGAAATTTGACATGGGAAATCGAAAAATTCTATTAGCACGCGCGATCCAGATTGTCCTTGGAGTCTCTGATAGCCTTAATTGTAATAGCTCCTGCAAGCTTAATAATTGCAAAAACCTTATTGAAATATATCGAGGGTTTAGTGTCAGTAAAGTTTTTAAGAATCCATTGAAGAAAGCGATGAGCGTGGATGATACCATCTTCTCGCTGTCATCAAAATTAATAAATGTGCAAACCGTCTTAACTCAACATATGGCTGGAAACACGGCTGAAAGGCGCTTCAAAGAGGCTCTAAATGTAACGGACATGGCTGCTGAAGGGTTAATATGCTTAACGCGATCAGAGGGTGCGGTTCAGTTTGCCGGCGGGTGATATCTTTGAATAAGGTAGAAAGAGTCTATCGGGCTTTGAACATTGAGGAGGCTGATAAGGTACCTAAGGGAGAGTTAGGAATACACGATGAACTTGTCTCTGCTCTTCTAAGAGAGCCCGTTGGGAATTCGTTTGAGGCTCATGTAAGGGTTAGAAAATTGCTCAACATGGATCTGGTAAATGTCGGGTTAGATGGTGGGCCTAAAGTTGAAACCATAGGGACAACGGAGGAGGGATATCCAATATATCGAAACTGGCTTGGAGCAGAATGGGTTGAAAGTGGAAAAACGCGGCGCTACTTGAAATATGCTCTTTACACTCCTGAAGACATGGAGCAATTCTACATGCCTGACATAAGCCTCTTCAACACTTCAAGCATAAGGAAATGGGTTGAGCAGACTGATTTTTGCGTTTTCGCTCAAGTAGGCGGCGTATTCGACTCGATTTACCCCCATATGGGCTTTACAAATTACGTTAAAGCCCTCTACCTCTATCCGAATGCTCTGAGGCATGTGATCGAAGAAGTCTACAGGTTTAACCTGGAAGTCATAAAGGTTTTTGCCGAGGCCGGGGCGCACGTGATACTGGTTGGTGATGATCTAGCGTACGATAACGGCCCCTTCATCCCTCCAAGCCTTCTCAGGAAATACGTGCTCCCCTACTTGGCTGGTGAGGCTGAGGCTGCGCACAAGCGCAATCTCCCAGTTATGCTGCATTCAGACGGTAATATCACGTTATTAATGGAGGATATAGTTAAGGCTGGGTTTGACGGTTTACATAGTCTTCAACCGAGTGCGGGCGTTAACATTGTTGAGATCAAGAAGCGTTGGGGTGACATGCTGTGTTTGATGGGAAACGTTGACTTAGACTATCTACTGCCGTTTGGTAAACCGGAAGACGTGGAAGCTGGAGTAAAACGCCTCATGCTGGAAGTGGCTCCAGGAGGAGGCTACATTTTAAGCACTACTAATGTGTTAACCAGGTATGTTCCGCCTGAGAACGCTTTAGCAATGTACATGGCTGCAGAAAAATACGGCAGATATCCGATTAAGACTTAACATGCAGCGTATCTAATCAATAGCCATTTTGCCTCAAACTTTATATATGTAATTTATTTTTGTAGAGTAATGGCTGAACCAAATGTCAGCGAGTTTGAGGAGCTTAAAGCAAAACTGGAAAACGTCTATCGAATGCTAACCGACTACCGATCTAAATTATCCTGGAGGTTTTTCCAAGGGGATTTGAAAGAAGCCTACAGGAGGGATTTTGACGATTCCTCATGGGAAATCGTTTCTCTGCCTGTTCAATGGGACCCCTCTAAGGGTGACGTATGGCTCAGGTGTAAAATCAAAATCCCTGAGCAGGTGGGCGGTATCCCGGTTTCGGGCTCGAAGGTTGAGCTGTACTCTTCAGCAATGATAACGGGCGGCGAGGTGTTTGTCGACTCTAGACTCGTCTTGAAAGAGGATTATTGGACTGATTTCCGGGGGCCTAGGATAACCGTTGTGGAGGAAGCTAGACCTGGTGAAACGCATGTGGTGGCGATGCGTGCTTTCGAGAAACGGCCGGTTGCTAGAGGGGAGAAGAAAGGAGTGCCTGCGCTCCGCATCGGATACGATGCTGTAGACAATGTCGCTTTCGAAATCGAGCTGTTCCTTCAAGAACTTGATTTTGCTAAAATCCTGCCAGGTGGGAAAGAGATATTAAATAAGATTGTTGAAGAATTTGACGTAAATGTTTTTTCACTTGGCATAGGAAGAATTCTGACGGAGATAGATAAGGCAAGGCAGAAGCTGAAATCAATCTCCAAGTATGCGAAGGAGTTTAAGGTACACCTTATAGCGCATTCCCACATAGATATGAACTGGCTTTGGCCCTGGGAGGATACTTTGAAAGTCGTAGAGAGAGACTTCTCTACAATGGTGTCGCTGATGGACCAGTACCCTGATTTCCACTTTTCTCAAAGCCAGGCGGCAACATACAAGGCTATAGAGGAGAAAAACCCTGCCCTCTTCGAGAAAATAAGGGAAAGGGTTCGTTCGGGGAACTGGGATATCACCGCCTCCATGTGGGTTGAGGCTGACCTAAACATGATTGGGGAGGAAACGCTGGTCAGACACGTCTTGTATTCGAAAAGATATGTAAATGAGAAATTCGGCTTTGAAACAAGGGTGGGATGGGAGCCAGACACCTTCGGCCACGTTTGGACACTGCCGCAAGTATTCAAGAAAGCAGGTGTTGATTACTATTATTTCATGAGGTGTGGAAGAGGGTATCCAATGTTCTGGTGGGAGGGGCCCGAGGGCTCGAGGCTGCTGGCTTTCAACAGCGTCTACAACAATGTGGTTACGCCTAAAAACATAGTTGACACTGCGAAGCTCTTCTATGAGAAATACGGTTTGAAG
>Ga0078972_1009932_pt1 | contig 18275 bp, 23 predicted proteins | sample YelNatPaOPGAMG01_FD_67568 | JGI IMG/M metagenome (GOLD analysis project Ga0078972, IMG submission 67568) | Hot spring thermophilic microbial communities from Obsidian Pool, Yellowstone National Park, USA - OP-RAMG-01 (SPADES assembly) (version 2) | ecosystem: Environmental > Aquatic > Thermal... | reverse complement strand
TGCTGAGGAGGTCGCAGCAAAACTCGTGGCCGAGGGGATCAGGGCCGAGGCCTGGACCAAGGAGCGAAAAACTCTGCGCTGGCTCATCCGGGAAGCCCAGCTTCAGAAGATCCCGTACATGCTGGTCTGCGGGGAAAAGGAAAGGGCGGAGGGGAAGGTGGCGGTGCGCCTGCGCACTGGCGAGGATCTCGGCCCCAAACCTCTTTCCGAAGTTATCGCCCAGATCCAAGCCGTTGTTTCTTCCCGTACCAGGGATCTTTGATTTTGTATAATCGGCTTAGATATGACGAAGGAGCGATACTTAAACACCTCTTTGGCTAAAGCCCTTAGGGTGCTCGAATTCTTCAATGGGGTTGAACAGGGGTTGAGCCTTTCCGAGATAGCCCAGCGCTTAGGAACTAAGCCCGGAAGTGCCTACCCGATTGTTTATACTCTGTACAAATTTGGGTATCTCGAGCGGGATCCTGAAACCAAGCGGTACAAACTTGGACTGCGAATCTTGGCTTTAGCCAACCAGATTTTGTCTTCTTTGGACATTCGTGAGAAGTCAAAGCCAATCTTGAAAAAACTGGCACGGGAGCTTGAGGTAAATGCTCATTTGGCTGTTCTTTATGAGGATGAGATTTTGTATTTGGATCGAGAGGAGGCGGCGCCTAGCGTGGTAATCCCCTCCGTGATCGGTCGGCGGGTTCCGCCCCATTGCACCGCGCTCGGAAAAGTTCTTTTAGCCCACAACACGGAAGCTTTGGAGCGCATTTTAGGGAAGGGGCCCTTGCCAGCTCTTACGCCGAACACGATTACCAACCCCGAGGTTCTTCGACGGGAGTTGGAGCGGGTGCGAACGCAAGGGTATGCCGTGGATTGGGAGGAATTCCACGAGGGTAATATCTGTGTAGCCGCACCAGTGCGAAACTATCGAGGTCGCGTAGTGGCCGCGATTTCTGTATCTTTTTCTAAAACCAGGCTTACTCATGAACCTCTGGATCGATTTATTGAGGCTGTTACTAGAAAAGCTGGTGACCTATCTCAAGCCTTAGGACATAATGATTAAAATAAAGAGCTCTAGAGAGTTTCTAGCGCCCCTCTTCGAAAACTTATTTTAATTTACTTGCGTAGAAAAGCCACCGTGCAAGCGTCAATAAATTCAGGTACTTCTGGTGGTGTTCGTCCACTTACAATTTGGCCATCAATATCAGCGGCCCATTCGGGATGGAACTCACCCCCATCAAGACCACAGAATGCTCCGACGCTAACCATCCCGTTAATTTTTTGCCTCTAACAAGATCGGCAGCCGCTGCAGGTATGGGGCCATAGCAAATCGGTGCTATAATTTTACCGTTTACGTAAGCGTCTACTAGAAATTGACGATGTAACGCGGTTATTTGTAACGGATTCATAGCACCTGGGATCCAGACGAGGTCGAAATCGCTCATTTTCAAGTCTTTCGCATCCACGATTTTGTAGTAAGTTTCAGGGATTTCTTGGAATGGCACGAATACACCAAAGTTTCCAACGCGCACATCAAGCCCAACGAGTGGAGGACGTGATCTAATGTAAGGCTCGAAAAGTCCAACTACAACCTCAGCGCCTCTGTAGAGAAACTCCAAGACGGGCACGCATAACTCTACGTCTTCGAAATCATCGGCGACCATAGCCAGTACCCGCTTTCCTTTAAGCAAATCTTTATGGATGTCTTTGAAGTTTGGATCAAAGACTTTGCACAGCGCTCGCAAAACTGCTGGGGTATCTACTGTATCTCTTCCGGTAATGAGATTTCCGTCAACAACGACTGGCTCGTTGCGGAAGTTAGCAATCTGTTTCAGTATATAATCAACGATTCTATTCCCTGTGACATTTCTCCCATTGACCACCCCCAGCTTTATTAGGGGCAGAATCCCTTCGCCGATGGCGGCCACGGGTATTCCCCTATCTACTACTGCCTTTAGAAAGCTGATAGCAACATCGTCAGCATACATTATGTCCCCGGACCAACCGCCTAAGATGATAATAGCATCATAATCTGCAGGATTTGCCACCGGCAAGTTAGCCACGTGTCCCATGCCTAGCTTTATGAGGACTGGGGGCAAAAATCTCGTTCCTATGTAACCCATTCCGTCCGTCTCTGCTGTGCAAGTAAGGCCCCACCTTCCTGTAGGCTCCACAGGGGTTCCCGAACCAAACAAATGGCGGGATACTTTCCAGAGGTGGTTATTATCCAGAATGAATTGTGGAGTACCACCAAACTCTCCAATGAAGGCAGCCAAATAATATGCCTGGCAGTCGCTAAAATCGCAGCCAACAACAAGCCCGATCTTTTCCCTGCTACAGGACCGTAGGGTTTTATCTTGCCCCCAACGGCCCAGTCCATGCAATAACTCTGTCTACCTCCACAATCTCAATCCCGGTCTTTTTGATCTCTCCTAGGAAATCAGCAGCAGTGATACCATCCGCAACCCCGGAAATACATAAACTTACCAAAACCTCTACTAGTAGTTTCATATAACCACCTCCTCCACTCACTGCATCCCTTACGAAGTGTCCCCTCGCCCCTACCACAGTTGGTCTCACCTATCACCCCCTTGTGTTGTTAGGGAATTTAGTACCAGTAAAGCATCTAACCGCCCAGGTGTCAAGTGGGCGAGGGCCTGAGGCCTCTCCACTTTCTGGATCATGGCAAAGCTCCGAGCTGGGCAGCCAATCCCAGGGCCTGCTGCAGTTTTGGGGCTTGAACTGCTCCAGGAACTGCAAGGACAGCCACAGCTAGGTCCCCTTCCCTCGCCCTAACACTGCCCGACGAAACCCCGCCGGCAACCCAAACAACCCCAGCAAGGCCAAGACCAAGGTGGCCAGCACCAACCCCACCAGCAACCTGGCCATGCGCTCGACTGGAAAGACTGTGGCCTGCCTGAGTCCTAAGTGCTGCTTCCAATTCCGAAAGCCCTCATCGATGCGCATCCTTCTGCGGTAGTAGGCCAAGGCTTGCTCAGCACTCTCTAGGGTGGCCACCACATACCAAGGCTCCTCGGCCGAGCTCTTCCAGCTGACTAGCAGATTGACCTCGATCCCGCCCTGCTCGAATGGTCGTCCCTTGGGACGGTAGATCACACCGGGCAACCATAGAACCTGACCCTTCCGGATGGGCAGCCGGTTGAGCAAGATCTTCTGCCCCTGCCAGAGGATCTTGGTGTGAGCGTTGACCCGAATGCAGAAGTCCACCCCAGAGAAGCCAGGAATTGGAAGAGGTTGAGCCGGGCGAAGCCGCGATCGGCGATTCAGACCACGCGGATCTTGGGGCGCACCGCACGCAGGGCTTTTGTGACGGCCTCGATGAAGGCGTGCTCCAGGTGGTTACGGCTCGCGTGTAACTCCTGCCAGTCTTGCCGGCAGACGCAAGTCCACAAGGGCAGAGCTTGTCTCTGCCAGGGCAAGGCCGCCACCAAAAGCTCATAGCCGCCAGCGGAAGTCCAGTCCAAGGCCAAGGGCAAGGAGGCAGGCCAGCAGGAAGAGAGGGCTCGGATCAGCTGTGGGTAGACCTGCTCCGGGAGAAAGTGCGGTTTCTTGAGAAAGCGCCAAAGCCGCCACAGGCGATGGTTGTGGGAGGTAGGCAACGAAAAGGAGCGCGCTATGCGGGAGAGGCAGCAGCTTTGTCCGCGCAGCAGACCGTAGACCAACAGCTGCAGATTGGCCAGACGGGTCTAGCGCAAATCGAGGGAGAAGACCTCCGCCGTGATGCCTCAGAAGTAGGTGTTACCGAAGCAGTTGATGTTGCCTCAAAATTGATGTTACCCACGTAGCCTCCAAAGTTTCTTGAAATTCTCGCTGATCCGGCGGCGGAGCGCCACCGGGTTGAGCATTCGGTAGACTTCCCGCAGCTTTTCCTTTTTCTCCTCGCTCACATCTGAAGAAGCGAGCACCCTCTGGTAGGGAGTCTTGGCTACATCGTACCTCTTGTGCACCTTGCGCCCCAACCTTTGCTTCTCCAAAAGCTTCCTCACCGGCTGGAAGAGGTTCACCAGAAGCCACCAGTCGACGTAGATTGCGCCTAATAGCTCGCAAGCTTCCGCGCTCTCGTACCGATCATAGCCGATCAGCTGCCGTACAACAGTCCAGTTCTTCTGCTCTACGTGAACTTGATCGTTCTTCTTGTATGGCCGGCAGCGGGTGAAGGTGAGCTTCTTTTCCTCGCAATAGGGGAGAAGATTGGCATTGATGAAGGCGGAGTCGTTATCCGAGTCGAGCGCGATCAAGAGAAACGGGAGCCGCGCCCGCATCAGCTTCAGGGCCTCCGTCACCACTTGCTGGCTGCTGCGGTTGGGGCAGTACCTCCAGCTCGCACCACCCTGTGGCCATGTCTACCGCGCTCAGGGTGTGAAGGTACTCTCCAGCGGTGCTTTCTCCACAATGTGCCACCAAGTCCATCTCCAGAAATCCTGAGCGAGCATCGTTCCAGTCGGCGAAGGTGCGGACCGGGATCTTATCTTTGAGCAGTGTTCCTGGCTTGGTGGTGCACCTACCTCGTGGCCGATGAATGGAGAGCAACCGATCGATGGTAGCCGCACTCATGCGGACCAGAAGGCGCTCGGTCTCCGGCGGCACCTTGAGCTCTCCCTCCCGTTTGAGCACGGCCACAATCTCGGGCGGAAAGGACGCCAGGCGTTTGGAGCAGATCTGGCCGCAGGCCTCCCACACCTGAAGAAGGGCGGCCTTTACATCGGGCGTGTATACCTGAGGTCGACCTCTCCGATCCGTTGTCTTGGGCCACATTCCCTTCTGAAACAGCCGGATGGCGGACTTACGATGATAGCCGTTGAGGGCCACGAATTGGTCCAGGATCATCGTTTTCCTTATGGCTGGCCCGCAGATATCGAGGCCGCCAGGTGTCCACCAACCCCGCTATACTGTGCCGGGTCATCGGTTCCTCAAAATTAAGTAACTCAGTTTATGAGGAATCGATGACCCCTTCGGTAACAGTTTCACTGAGGCAACTTGCGGGGTTGACAACGGGCCGGCGCGGAGTATATTATAGAATTGAATGGCTTTAGATATTTGCAAGGGGGGGTGGTAGTGAGCAAAACGCCGAGTGGGCTCTTTTCGATGATAGTTAGTGCTGCAACGCCGAGGAGAGGCTAAAAGGAGGTGTTTATGCGGTAGCTAGGGAGGATAGTTTTGGTCTGTTTGCTTGTCGGAGTTTTGGGCAACTTGGCGGCGACCGCTGCCGAAAAAAGTATACGTTTTATTTCGTTACCCATATGGGGCCAGCCGACCCAAATACTAGGTGGTATTTCGCTGGGTTTGAACCGCTTGAACAGATATTGCCGGTTAAGGTGATCTACAGCGCCCCTGAGACGTTCTCGATTGAGAAACAGCGTGAGCTTATCGAAGCTGCTATTGCTGCAAAGCCCAATGGTCTAATCGTTTCAATAACTGACCCTGTCGCTTTTGATGAGCCACTTCGTAGAGCTGTGGCAATGGGCATACCAATTGTCGCAGTGAACATTCCTGACATGAGACCCGAACCGGAGCGTATCCCGTACATTGCCTACATAGGTGGTGATGAGTACCTAACAGGATATAAGATCGCCGAGCGCGTATACGAAGAGTGTAAACAGCGTGGAATCACGCCGCGAAAGGCCCTTTTCGTAAACCATCACGTCGGGCATGCTGGGATAATGGCTCGCTATCAAGGCTGGAACGACTTCTTTGAGCCCCTTGGTGTCAAGACGATTCACCTAGCGGCCAGTGAGGATCCTGCGGTGATCTACGAGGTCACGCGAAGCGGACTCGAAGCAAATCCCGACGTGGACCTCATTTTTGCTCCCGCTGGGTGGGCTTCGCCATGGGTTCACAAAGCTGCAAAAGATCTTGGCAGGGCTGATAAGATATTGATTGGCACTACTGACGATAGCCCGTTCTCAATTGAAGGCATTCTCCGCGGATATGTTGTCTGCAGTCACAGCCAACAGTTCTTCTTGCAGGGATGGCTGCCAGTTATGTGGTTATACCTGTACTTGGAGTATGGGTACAAGCCAGCTATAGTCAACCAATTAACCGGTCCGATTATCATCGACAAAAATAACGCCGCAGAGTTTAAAGCGATGAACCTCAAAGTCCTTGGGGAGGAGTTGTATAACCAGCTGATTCTTTGGACATATTGATCCTTCGTGCATATTGAATGAAAGGGGACGGGGGATGAGGGCTCAGCTGTCTGAAATGTGGGAAAAGTCAGCGGCCCTCTTCCCCCTTCGTGTGTTACGCTGGCTAACGCGCTTTCCAGGAATAGGTGCTATACTCGGTACTCTGATTATATTTAGCGTGTTCTCAGGGTTGTCCGGAGGTAAATTTGTAAAAGTCGACACAATTGCGTCGATTCTCGCCCTAGCCTCGGAAACAGGGATGGTTGTTCTGGGGTTAGTTGTCGCCCTGTGTGCGGGTGTGATCGACTTATCGGTAGGTTCTGTATACGCCGCTGCTGCACTCTTTTGGGTGGATCTTTCACAACGGGTTGGTTTTGCGCCATGGATATTGATTTTTGCCATGCTGGCTGGGGCCGCAGGGTGCGGTGCGATAAATGGGCTGATAACAACAAAGTACAATGTTCCGGCAATGATTGTCACCCTCGGAATGATGTTTGTCTTGCGCGGGAGTCTCTATCTAGCGACCGGGGGGTTCCCAAGATCGTTTGGCACTTATCAAAACGTTGTTTTTGATATTCTCGCCGGCCGAATTGGTGGTTCTCAATTTCGTTATTCCATTTTCTGGTTAGCGGCTATCATTATCATATTGTACATCATAATTTATCATACTCGTTTCGGCAATCACCTCCTGGCAAGTGGTGGTAACCCAGAGTTCGCGAGATTGATGGGTGTTGATGTGGGAAGGGTCCAGACAGTTGCCTTCATCTTAAGTTCTACCCTTGCTGCCTTTGGGGGGATTATCTCAGCCTCTCGCTTCCGCATGGTCGCGGTAACTCATGGTGAAGGGCTCGAATTAGTTGCCGTAGCCGCTGCTGTTATGGGTGGTACACTTTTGACAGGAGGCTTTACGAGCCTGTTGGGGGTTGTTGCTGGCATCCTCTTAGTGAGTGGAATACGCACTGGGCTCCTCCTCGTTGGAGTTCCAGGTCATTGGTACATTGTATTTATTGGTTTGGTCTTAATTATAGCGGCGATTTTCAATATGGTTTGGCACAAGACTTGGGTAAAGGGTTAAAACTTATGGGTGATGATCCTTTGCTGATTATGAGGAACATCTGGAAGTCTTTCGGGCCTGTAGTGGCCCTCAGAGGTGTTGACTTCACTGTAAACCATGGGGAAATAGTGGGTTTGATAGGAGACAATGGAGCGGGGAAATCTACGTTAGTTAAGGTGTTAACAGGGGCTCTTGAACCTGAAAAAGGGGAGATAATATTCGATGGGAAACCTGTGCGTTTTCGATCTCCGGCTGAAGCTCGAGCTTGTGGTATAGAAACAGTTTATCAGGGGGCGAATATTGCCCCTCTTCTCAGTGTCTGGCGGAATTTCTTCCTAGGTAGGGAAGTGACACGTGCGGGGGGACTCGTTGATTCACGAAAAATGCGAAAGATATGTGAACATGTCTTGCACGAGATCGGGGTTCATGTCCCGTCTGTCGAAACCCCAGCAGGTTTTCTGTCAGGGGGTGAGAGACAAGCGATCAACATTGGTAGGGCAATGTTCTTTAAAGCAAAGCTCCTGGTTCTTGATGAGCCGACTACGGCTTTGTCTGTTAAGGAGACTGATAGAATACTGAGGTTCATATGTGAGGTTAGAGATAAGGCCGGCACGGCAGTAATATTTATTAGTCACACTATAAACCACGTCTACCTTGTGGCGGATCGTTTTGTTGTGCTTGATCGAGGGGTGAAAAAAGCTGACCTTAGCAAACAGGAAGTAACCGAGGATGCTCTTTTAGGTTTGGTAGGAGGGACTTTTGGGAAGAAGGACTAGGGCGAATCTGGAGTCCGAAAGTTGGGGAGATAGGTTTACAAATAGGGCGCGTCCTAGAGCACACAAAGGGGTGAGGAGGCATGACAAAGTCGTATTGCAAGCTTGGGATTAGTGCGGTTACCTTGCGGCAGCTAGATCCTCTTGAGGGGCTGCAAGTTGCAGCTGGTGTGGGGTTTAAGGGGTATGAGCTTTGGGTTAGTCAGCTACAAGGGCTTAGTGAGCATAAGATCAAGGAAATTGAAGACACAGCACGAAGTTTAGGCATCGAGTTGCTCCCACTAATGGGGGTACACAATTTCTTTGTGAAGGCGGAAGACAGCGCAAGCCGTAGAAGGATTTTTGATCTCGCAGCAAAGTTGAAAATCCCAACGGTAACATTGGTACCGGGCGAGCTACCTGAAAGCATGAGCAGTATGGATTTGCACGCTGGGATAAGCCAGGTTATGCTAGCTCAGCACGAGGCAACTGCTTCAGGTGTGTCGCTTCTATTGGAGATGGTAGCTTTCCCTAAAAGACCGTTTAACTCTCTGGACCAGGCTAGAGCATTGTGCGAAAGAACCGGCTTAAAGCTTGTTTTAGACACTTTTCACCTCGCAGTCAGTCAGACTCACCCCAAGGCAATAGAGTTGCTTCCTGCATCTCTTGTCGGGCTAGTACATTTGTCAGATGCGGTGACGGTGGGCAAGCCGACTTTCGGGAAATTGCAGGATGAAGACCGAGTCTTGCCCGGAGAGGGCGGCCTTCCGCTCCATGATATTCTTCGGGCATTACGGAAAATTGGATACGACGGTTACGTATGTGTGGAGGTTTTTCACCCAAAATACGCGCAGATGGATCCCCAAGAGGTAGCTGAGAAGGCCTACAAGAGCGCTAAAGAGTTCCTCGAGGAAGCCGGATGGCAAGTCCAGTAGTTCGGAGGCGACGGGCATGAGAGAGAAGGCAATCCGGGTAGGTCTGATAGGAGCAGGCACTATTGGAAGGGTTCATGCTATGAACATCGCTGGCATTCGTGAAGTGGAACTGGTAGCTGTGGCTGATCCAGTGCAGCTTGCTGCTAACAAAATCGCCGCAGAGGTGGGTATTCCGAACGTCTTTGATGATTATCAATCATTACTGAAGGATGAGAGGATAACTTGCGTTCTCATTTGTTCTCCACCAATAACTCATGCGATGATTGTCGAAGAAGCCGCTAATAAGGGGAAGCACATATTCTGCGAGAAACCGCTTGCACTTTCTTTGGACGAGGCTGACAAAGCATTGGCTAGTGTGGAGAAGGCGGGTGTAAAATTGCAAGTGGGCTACAATCGGCGTTTTGATCCAAGTTTTCGGCGAGCAAGAGAGTTGCTACAGCACGGAGTAATTGGCAATCTTCACCTTGTAAGGATCACCAGCAGAGATCCGGATATACCGAATGTTGAATACCTAAGGACATGTGGCGGGCTTTTCTTTGACACGACCAGCCACGATTTTGATATGATGCGTTACCTGACAGCTGACGAAGCAGAGGAGATCTTCGCCGTGGGAGGGGAGCTCATAGATCCGAAACTGAGAGAGCTTGGGGATATCGACACAGCGGTCGTCCTTCTGCGTCTAAGAAGCGGAGCGTTTGGTATTGTGGAAAACTCACGGAGAGCGGTATACGGCTACGACCAACGCGTTGAGCTCTTCGGATCGGGTGGGATGATTGAGGTCATGAACCACCTGTGTGATCAAACCGTCCTTAGCAATAAGGACGGAAGACATCTGGCCCGGAATAAATGGTTCTTCCAAGAGCGTTACAGGGAATCGTTTGTGAATGAGATTTTTTCTTTCTTCGCTTGCATAAAGGAGGATAAAGAGCCCGAGGTTACGGGTTTTGATGGACGCATGGCCATAGCCATGGCTGTGGCAGCCAAGCGTTCTCTTATAGAGCATCGGCCTGTCAGCCTTACGGAAGTTTTGGGAAAGGTATCAAAAAGGAGGCCTGAATGAAAGCGGTTGTTCTTCGCGGGGTAAATGATCTCCGTCTAGAGGAAGTACCGGACCCTCTGCCAAGGGATGACGAGGTGCTCATTCGCGTACGTGCTGCTGGAATCTGTGGTACCGATGTCCATATGTGGGAGGGAACAAACAAGGAGGGGACTTTTCCATTTATTCCTGGTCATGAATGGGCAGGAGAAGTGGTAGCGGTTGGAAAAAAGGTAAGAATTGTAAGGGTGGGAGATCGCGTTGTGGGCGAATGTTTCATTCCTTGTCATGAATGTGAGAATTGCAAAAATGGCCTATCACCTGCACTTTGCATGAATCCAAGATACTATGGGTTCACCTGGCAAACTCCCGGCGCTATGGCTGAATATCACGTATCGCCGACGGAACGGCTCCATAAAATACCTGAAAATATATCTTATGAACTTGCTGCGCTTGTCGAGCCGATATCTGTTGCATATCGCGGCATTTGGGGGCAAGGAGGTGGGGTTGCGCCCCACGACGATGTGGTCATTTTTGGTGCCGGTGCAATTGGGCTATGTGCTTTGTTGATCTGTAAGGTAGCTGGTGCGCACGTTATTGTGGTTGAGCCACAGGACTTTAGGCGACGGAAAGCTTTAGACCTGGGCGCAGACGTAGTGGTCGATCCGCGTTCTGACAGCGTCGTTGATGTTGTTGATGCACATACGAGTGGGCAGGGGGCGAGTCTCGTCATTGAGTGTTCTGGAAGCGATTTTGCACTGGCAAGCTGTCTTGAAGTCTTAGCTAAAGGTGGGCGTATCGTTTTGATCGGTCACAGTATTGGCCGGAAAGTTTTAGTTGAGATTGGAAAGGCCGTGTGGTGGGATGCAAAGATTGCGGGTTCCACTGACAGTCCCTTTTTCATCCCGAAGACGCTAAAATTTCTCTCCCGCGGGTTAGTTGATTTTAGTAGGATTATTACCCATAGATTTCCCTTAGAAAGAGCCCTAGAGGCTTTCGAAACCGCTAAGAAAGACCCAACAGCTGTAAAGGTAATGTTTGTGCTGTGAGGGATCATGAGTATCTCTAATGAGGTCAAGGAGGAGGGGGTGATGAATAAATGGCTGGTTACGGAACATCCAGCAGTAGCCTTTGAGGATACAGAGGTGAGACGACTCAAGAAAAGGATCTGGGAAGCTTCTGAAGAGGAGATTGACAAGATCTTAGGTGATTATAAGATGCCAAGTCCTCCAGAGCTTGGGAAGCTTGGGTCTTATATCCAAACGACCATACGTGTTGACGTTATCTGTAAGAGGAGGGAAAACGACATCGTTTTAATCCCTGTAGGATGTACAGAGAACCATGGTATGCACACTCTCTTAGGCTTAGATACTTTTATGGTGACACAGATCTGCGAGGGTGTCCGACGTTACACTGTGAAGCAGGGTCGACCTTAATTATGGTGGCTACCCATACCATCATATTGGCATGCCGAGTATGGTGATCATGCCTGAGGAGGTGGTGCGAGAAACGTTGATTCACGTTACGCTTGGGTTGTGGAACAACGGTTTTCTTAAGCAAATAATCGTAAATAACCATGGCCAGCTTTGGATGTTGGAAGCAGCTTTGCATGAGTTTATGTATTGGTACCAGCTTCCAGGCATATATCAAGTGGTTGACTGGCACCGAGCGGTAAGAGAATTCTTTTTCCCGCGGGGCGGAGAAGACTCCCTGGAGACACACTTTGTACAAGCCGACGAGGCGGAGACTTCAATACCTTTGCTTCTTTTTCCCAAGGGCATGGTTGACATGTCCAAAGTGACAAGAACTGAACCCAGACAGTTTTTTCCCTCAGGCCATTTTGACACATCTGTAGACGACTGTAGGCGTCCCTACCGGTGGTCTGAAGGCGAAGGTCATATGGCCATAGAAATCGCGGCTACGCCCGAGGGTGTGATTGGAGACCCGACCCGCGCGTCAGCCCGGAAGGCCAAGCGGGCAATAGCTGCTATTTTTGCTTATCTCACGCTAGTTATTGATCAGATTCTTCAAGCGTTCCCGCCTGGCACGGTCCCCCCGGTGGAAAAGGTTACGCTTTGGTCCAATAGAGAGTTACAACCATATCTACAAGAACCAGGCACGCCAGGGTGGAGATCAGTTTACGGACTGGTAAGCAGGGAGTTCTAGTTGGGGTTGAAAGGGTGGGATCTAGGATTGGTTGTACCTTTGCAGGACCCCACGCCTTTCTCACCATTTATACCCACGGAATGGCAGGATGCTTTACGGCAAGTTGCTGAATTTGGATATGAAGGTGTGGAGCTAGCGATTACCGATCCAACCCTTTTGGATCTCAGGGGAATTGCGGGGGTTGTTCAAAGGGAGGGTTTGCGCGTTTTAGCTATTGCAACAGGACAAACCACGTGGGTAAACGGGCTGTCGATTTGCGCTTCTGAGGATAAGAGCCGTGAGAAAGCGATCCAGCGAATGGGAGCTTATGTGCGTTTTGCGAAACACTTCGAGGCGGTGGTTATTGTCGGGTCTATACGTGGAGCTAACAAGGATGCGAATCTCCTGGTGACGTCACTAAGGGAGTGCACATCGTTCGATCCAAGCGTGAGGATAACGCTTGAGCCTCTTAACCGGTATGAATCAAGCTTGGTGAACACTGTCCGCGAAGCACTGGAGATCATCGAGCGGGTGGGGGCAGAGAACCTTGGAATCCACATTGATACGTTTCACGCTAACATAGAGGAAGCAAATATTCGGGAGGCATTCCGGGCAGCTCAGGAAAAGCTGTTCCACGTTGACCTGGCCGACTCCAATCGATGGGTTCCGGGATATGGTCACTTGGCATTCAACGAAGTTTGGCAGGCTTTGGCGGAGATCAATTATAAGGGCCATCTAGTGATCGAGTGCCTTCCATATCCAAGCGCAGAAGCCGTGCTCTGTACTGCAGAGAGAATACGACTCCAATGGGGGAGATGAGGGGATCAAGTCTTGCAATCATACAACAGGGTTGGGGCCCTAGGCTTGTTCGAGCTTCCGCAGCTTGTGGCTGAACATGGCGTAATGCACCTCCAGGTACTCGGCGACCTCACGCAGCCTGTAGCCGTGTTCCCCATACGCCAGCGCTATTCCCTCTTCTACTGAGCATCCTCGGAAGATCTCTTTCAGAGACGGCCGGGCCGCCAGCCGTTGGGCCCCTGGCACCTCCAGCAACCCCATTCCTTGGGTGCTGGCAGGTTTTTCACGAACTCCTCACTTCCCAAGAACACCTGCCCCCGGCGTTCCTCCCAAAAGGAGCTCCCCACTTCCTGGGCGACGAACCTCCGATAGGCTCGTTGGGCCTTCTTTCTGTCCCGGGCGAACTGGCCAAGCAGCCAGTCGGTGGTGAGGAAAGCCGGTGGTTCCTCCAGCCCAGCCGTGGCCCGGTAGCTGCTCCAGGGCCAGGCCGCCGCCTTCTTTACTAACCCCGCCCGCACCGGGTTCAGCATTACATACTGGCACAGCTGGATGTTTCCACCAGGAGGTGGTAGTGGTTGTCCATGAGGTGGTAGGCGTGACAGAGCCAGCCAAAGCGGTCCACCACCTGGGAGAGCACGTCCAGGAAAGCCTCCCGATCCTCGTCGTCCAGAAAAGCATCCTGGCAGGCGTTACCTCGGGAGGTGATGTGGTACACTGCCCCGGGGTACTCGATCTTGAGTGGTCTTGCTATATCAGCAGTCTATCACTCACCTTATTCGATTGCAAGACCTTACCCCCACTCTACTTCGGACGAACACCAAGCTTTCGGCCGAAGAGGCCGCACTGGCCTACAGGAAGCTGTGACAGGTGAAGCAGGCGTTCCGGACCCCTGAAGACCCCGCTTGAACTGCGGCCGATCTGCCACTGGACCGCGAAACGGGTGAAGAGATGCGCCGAGCTTCACTCGGCGGCTCTTCTGCGTGGGCTTGTCATGGTGTGCTTTTTGGCGTTCTTGCTGCGCGAGTTCCTGCGCAGGCGGTTGGAGGGGATGGGGGAAGGGTTCGTTCACCGAGCTTCTGTAGGGCCTATCCAAGGTGCGGGGGATGGAGATCGAGGACGAAGGAGGGGGAAGGTATCGATTGCGGGATGAGATTCGTTCTTGTTCACTTGCGGCTTTCCAGGCATTTGGGGCAGCTCCACCGAGGAGGCTGGAGCGGCTGAGCTGACGCTGATCTGCTCAGAGATAGCAAAATCCGTGGTGCCACACCTTTCCTTCCTGAACGCTTATTCCCATTCCTAACCGGATTCTTTGTCCGACCCTTGTCAAACTCGGGGCAAAGTCTCAACGTTAACTCTGTTGGGTATGTTTGTCAGCCACCACTGAGGCAGCATAGGCGTCGGGTTTTGTCCGCACTGGCAACCCAACCCCGACGATCATCACCACTACCTCCTCTACAAGTTCCCGGGTGCGGCCCTTGCGCCCGATGTCCACGTGGATCTCCAGATGAAACCCAAGGACCTCCCGCTCCTTGAGGGCTTGGATCAAAACTTGCGCCACCTCGTACGAAATCCAGGCCTCGCGATAAATGCGCTCCTGCAAGGACCGTGGCTGTCCCTCATGACTCCGGTGCCAAAAATAACGGCCGCCCTTGCCCACTCGATGGACGACAATGGCTGCCAACGTAGTCCGCGCCGTCGTGATAGGTCTGGAAGTCTGTATCCACTCAGCGTCCGGGGCAGCTTCCATCATAGCTACTATCTCATCCACCATTTCCTCGAAGGCAATGGGACCCAAAGTAAGACTATAAAATAGATTTCCATCGTTGATCGTCTATATCGATTACTAATACTACGGTTGAGACCTCGGCTGGCCTAGTGCGGGCAAGGGAAAAAAGTGAACACCGCGCCGTCATTGTTTTGGGCTCAGATGCGACCGTCATGGGCTTGAACAATCTCCTTGTTGGCGATGGCCAACCTCAACCCAGTCCCCTTTCCTGACCGGGACTTGTCGGCCTTGTAGAAACGTTCAAAAACATAGGGGAGATCATCCGGAGAGATGCCCGGGCCCTGATCCCGGACGGATACCCAGGTCTCGGAGTCCACCCGGTGAGCTTACACAGTAATCTTACTTCCTAATGGCGAATAGCGCAGGGCGTTGGCGATGAGGTTCTCTAATACCTGACGGATCCGGCGAGGATCGGCATTGGCCCAAAGACCATTGTCTACCTGCACCTCCGGAGTCACTGCGAAAAATTCGTGAAGTGGTTAAGTGTATCGCCCAAGTTCACGAAGCGGTTGGAGAAGGCGTTGATCTGGCGCCTGATTTCCATGGGCGAGTATCCCCGGCTTTAGCTCTCCAACTTGTTCGTGCTTTAGAGCCCTATAACTCCTTTTTTCTTCGAGGAACCAGTCCAGCCGCCCCTGCTTGGGCGTCTCGCTCAAATCAAGGCAGCTACCTGTGTACCTCTCGCTTTTTGGGGAACGCCTTTATACACGGTGGGATTTTTCGTCCTTACCTTGAAGCTGGAGTAATAGATGTAGTTCAACCAGACCTTTCCCATGCGGGAGAAATTACCGAGTGCCGAAAGATCGCTACTTTGGCCGAAACATACGGAGCACTTGTAGCTTTTCATTGTCCATTGGGTCCTATTGCGCTAGCAGCGAGTATTCAGGTAGCGCCGTTACCCATAACTTTCTAATTCAAGAGACGAGCCTTGGAATTCACTATAACGAAGGTGTAGAGCTTACCGATTATCTTATGAACCATGACGTTTTTGCTCTTGAGGCCGGTTTCATACGACTCCCAAAGGGGCCAGGGTTGGGAATCCAGATTGATGAGGCCGCAGTAAAAGAGGCTTCCTGTCGTTGGAAAGATTGGTCAAACCCTCTTTGGAGGCATGAAGATGGGCCCGTCACTGGATGGTAATTCAAGAAATCCTGAAACGTCCTTTTAGTTCTTGGTTCACTAATCCTTGTGGAAACAGGCCGTGTAAAGTCTTACCAATGTCTTGTGCAATTCTTTTGCGGAGTCCAATTTGAGACTCCTCTGAATACCAGGCCACATGAGGAGAAAGAATTACTTGGTGCATTGTAAGCAAAGGGTGCTCTTTTTGAGGAGGCTCAGGATCTAAGACGTCTAGGCAAGCTCCGGCCAGGCGGCCCTCTTGGAGGGCCCAAATCAGGGCTTGTTCATCCACTATTCCACCGCGAGAAGTGTTGATAAGGCAAGCAGTGGGCTTCATTTTAACTATGGTTTCGCGGTTCATTAGATGACGCGTTCTTTCAGTAAGCGGCACATGAATTGAAAGAAAGTCACTCTTGGCCAGTAAATCCTCCAGACTAACGCGTTTTACTCCCTCCGAGACAAAAATCTCGTCAGGAAGATAAGGATCATAGGCGATTACCTTCAGACCGAATGCCTTGGCTTTTTTGGCCACTAGACGGGCAATTTTCCCAAAACCTAGAAGGCCTAATGTTTGTCCCTGGAGACGATGAATAGGCCGGCCGGTTTTCCAATCCCACGTTCCTTGGCGGATCTCCGTGGCATAATGCACAACCCGCCGTGTCCAAGCCAGGAGCAGGGCCATGGTATGATCAGAGACTTCTTCTTCGCAGTACGAAGGCACATTGATTACCGCGATCCCCCGTTCCGTTGCTGCTTGAACATCAATGTTGTCTACACCTATTCCATAACGGCCGATAGCTTTACAATTTTTCAATCCATAGATTACCTCACGCGTTATCGGAGCATATTGGGAGATAAGAGCATCGGCTTCTTTAGCAACGGCTAGCACCTCCTCCGGCGTTCGGCACTGGGCTGGAATTACTTGAGCGTCCCAGCGAGCTAATTCTTGCTCCTCAATGGAAAGGTCTGGATAGTTGTAGTCCGTAACGACGACCCTCCATTTTGCTTTGCTTCCCATAAACACCCCCGCCTAAGTTTATACTACAAAGTAGACTGTTTGACATAAACAAAAGGAGGTATGATGGAACGGTTCTCGCTCAAAGATAAAGTAGCACTGGTAACCGGAGGAAACCGAGGTTTAGGCAAGGCCATAGCGTTAGCCTTGGCGGAAGCCGGGGCTAATGTGGCAATAGTGAGTCGAAGCGGGGAGGGGTTGAAAGAGGTAGCTGAAGAAATAAGGGCTTTAGGCGTGCAAAGTATGCCTTTGACAGGTGATGTAGCTGTACCTTCGGAAACCAAGCGCATCGTTACAGAGGTACTAGGCCACTTTGATCGGCTGGATGTTTTGGTAAACGCAGCCGGTGTCAATCGCAGAATACCATCTTTGGAAGTACGCGAAAGCGAATGGGATTGGATTTTAGGGGTAAATCTCAAAGGGACTTTCTTCATGTGCCAAGCCGCTGGAGAGGTGATGATCTCTCAGCGAAAAGGAAGCATCATTAATATTGCGTCCCTTCTTTCGGAAGTAGGGATTCCTACACTCGCTCCGTACGCTGCTTCTAAAGCCGGGGTCGTGGGATTGACGCGGGTTTTGGCTGCGGAGTGGGGACCCTATGGGGTCAGAGTTAATGCCATTGGTCCTGGCTATTTCCGCACCCGTATGACGGAGAGACTTTTTGCAGACCAAGCTTGGGTAGAGCGGCTCCTTACTCAAGTTCCCCTCGGACGACCTGGCGACCCCAGGGATTTGGCGGGTGTCGCCGTGTTTTTAGCGTCTGATGCGTCCTCTTACCTCACAGGGCAGGTCATTTATATAGATGGGGGATATCTCTGTGCTCGTCCGGCTTAGTATTAGTCTTATGCAAAAGACTGTTGCCAAAACAAAACTAGGGAGTAATATCGGTTTGGTAAGGAGGTAACTTTGGCTAGCCAGGATTCCTTAAAGTTGATAGGCGAATCTGGGGCTATCGGGATAATTCGCATTCAGACTGCAGAGGATCTTCTCTTTATTGCCGGAGCTTTACATCGCGGTGGGCTTAATTGCCTTGAAATCACAATGAATACCCCAGGAGCTCTGCGCGCCATCGAGAGCGCTCGCGAAAAATTGCCCCAGGTTTTGCTTGGTGCGGGGACAGTTTTGGACGCGATAAGCGCTCGTGAAGCGATCCTGGCTGGCGCGCAATTTCTTGTTACTCCCACCGTTAAGCTTGATGTACTTGAGGTCGCTCACCGCTATGGTGTCCCCGCCATCATCGGCGCTATGACCCCCACCGAGATCCTCACTGCTTGGGAAGCTGGTGCAGACATGGTCAAGGTCTTTCCCGCTTCTGCCCTTGGCCCTAAATACCTTCAGGAAATCCATGGTCCTTTACCGCAAATTCCTTTGGTTCCCACAGGTGGGATTACGGCTGAGAATGCCGGCGATTTTATTCGCGCTGGAGCGGTAGCTGTCTGTGTGGGCTCGTGGCTTGTGGACAAAAAAGCTATAGCGGAAGGACGTTTGGAAGTTCTTACTG
>Ga0078972_1009930_pt1 | contig 18286 bp, 22 predicted proteins | sample YelNatPaOPGAMG01_FD_67568 | JGI IMG/M metagenome (GOLD analysis project Ga0078972, IMG submission 67568) | Hot spring thermophilic microbial communities from Obsidian Pool, Yellowstone National Park, USA - OP-RAMG-01 (SPADES assembly) (version 2) | ecosystem: Environmental > Aquatic > Thermal... | reverse complement strand
AACCTACTTCAAGAAAAGCAACCGCTGAATACTGCTCTACATACTCCTTATCAACCCTCCTCTGCGTCAAGGTATACAACTCCTTAAACTGCCTCACTGAGGCTATAAACTTCGGCACTACTTGCCCTCTCTTCGCTCTTATCACCTGAACACCCGTTGAAGTGGGCACATTTGTTACATATTGACTTAAGTCAACCTCTGTTATTACTACGTTTGGAGACTTGAAAGTAGCCATATTCTACACCTCCTTTTACCTTCTCCTACTAAAATATAAAACTACCCCACCAAAACCACCTAACTTTTCTTACATCTGCAAAGCACATGGCAACACCTCATCTACTACTACTCCATCATCTCTCCAAATCGTCGCTCCTAATTTCCATTGCACATTTATCTTTTTTACAGGAGAATACTCTACCAATCCTTCAGGCACTACACCATAGTCTCCAGTCCCAAGCCCCTTCACCCCCATTTGAAGCATAAAACTTAACGCCTGCAACTCCCCTTCTATCCTATATAATTTCATCCCCTTCTCCCTTAACACCATCTCAACTGCTGGCGGATTAATACTTTCAAGTAACAAACTTACAGGCAACTCCACTGAATAGCTATTATCTGGTGAAACTGCAAGAATACTTGAACTCCTCCTTAACTGCGATAACAATACACCTACTAAATCCATCGCCACTCTTCCAAATGGCACAAACACCGCTAACCTATACTTCGCTTCCACAGACATTAACTTTACCCCAACGTACTTCCCTAAATCATTCATATACACATAAGGCGTCTCTACCCGTCTATACCCTGTCATATTCCTTCCATAATCCACTCCATCAAGCCTAATAAACACTAACGGACGGTCGGGAACCTTCACTTCAAGTTTACTAAAATCCACCTGCGCTTGCCTCCTTGCTATATTCAAAAATTCTTCACTCTCATGTTGAACAAAAAACAAATCCTCATCTCTCAATGCCAGCGCATCTCTTACTTCAGCCAACACTGTCCTATTTAATGCATCAAGCACCTTGCTCCACCTCTGCTTCTTCCTCTTTTCCTTTCTTCTTTAACACCTTTTTCCTCTTTACTTCCTCTCTCTTGCTCAATATCTCTCTTACCTGCTTAGGCGAATAACCTCTCTTTAACCAACGAAGCGCTTCCTTCGGCTTCATCCCCAATTCTTTCCAACCAGCTATCTCCCATGCATCAGTTATACCCATCTTTATCCACTCAACTACTTCCTTTGGTGTAAGTCCTATCTCTTCATAATCTACCGCATCATCAGGGTATGCAACTCCTATTCCTGCCCACCTCCTCGCCTCCACCGCAGTAAAACCTCTATCCGCCCACTCAACCGCCTCCTCCGGTCTAAACCCTCTCTTAAACCAACTCAACGCTTCATTCGGTGTAAAACCTAAATCATACCAATCTTTTGCCTCATCAGCTCTCGGAATAGCCCTACGCCAAGCCTCCCTCTCCCTTTCATTCGGAAAATATTTCTGCCATTTTTTCTCTTCTTTCCTCTTCTGAATCAGGCCAAAAAACTCATCTACCCTTTCCATTACTACTCCTCTCCTTTCTTCTTTCTCCTTTCCCTTGCTGCCTTCTCTCGCCAGCCAGGGAACAACTGATCTGCTGCACTTGCACAAAATGCCTCAGGATCTGTTATTTCAGGATAGGTCCTCTTTATCTTGGCTATACACTTCCTCACACCACCTTCACCTGCTGGTGTATTATCTGTCAACGTATTCCAAAACTGCCTCAAACTTTCCTTTGTCCAACCTCGAGGCAACCCTTCCCACTGTTCTGTCAATGCCCTATAAAGCTCCTTCACTTCAGAAAGAGATCTGCCAATCCTTGCCTTCCTAATAATCATCCTCTTGGCACTTTCATATAACTTTTTCATTATCCCTCACCTCCCTTTACTTACAACCTATCCTTTAATCTCTGTAGCTTCACCAAAATCTTCCTTAACTTTCCTATCATTCCCAAAACTTCGTCTGCATCCATACTTAACTCAACACATTCCAAAATCCTCGCCATATCAGAAATATCATCTTCTACATCTACTAAATTCAAAATCGCCTCTTCCAACCTCTCTATCACATCATATAAAAGCTTCACCAACCTCTCAAGCTCCTCTTCTGTCAATTCATAAATTAACTCTTCGCATCCTTTCATCTTCACACCTCCCTTTCTCAATCTTCCCACACTACTACATCATACAGCAAGACGCACAACCACATCCGCATCTGATACTTCCATTACCCATTCTATAGTGTTATTATGCTGTAGCACAAAAACTGAGGGCTTTATATCTTGCACAAACCTCACAAACACCGGCTTGGTAAATTGCTCAAAACTCTTCAACTGAGCTAACTCTTCAAACACCCCCGCACTCGCCACAACATCACCTACTCTTGGACTTACTCCCTCCTGTCTTAAAAGAACATCAGCAACAGCTATCTTAAATCTTGTCGTCAGCAACCATCCCAACGTATCTTGCTCTGTCTCTGCTTCTGGTGCTAATATCCTCACATACAAAGTCTTCTTCGGCAACACCTTAAAGAAATTCACCACCTTATCTACATAAAATTCATAGTCTGATACTTCACTTAACATTAACCTTTGACTTTCATCTAACATATAATAATCAACTGGATACCAGTATAACTGGGAATATTTTAGTAGCCACTTTTCTGCAGTTCCATATTTCGCAATTAAATTCCTGAAATACATCACTTACCCTCTTTCTTCTTCCTCTTAAAATATTCCACCTGCCTCAGTCTTTTTTCCGCTTCTTTCTTGGTTTTGTAACGCCCCAAAAGCCTTCCCTTTTCACTGTATACACACCACACATCGTCTGCTGATCTCTTGTCTTCCTTCCTGCACTTTTTTATCACTTCATCTAACCTTACTAATCCAAATCTTACTGCTAACCGCTCAAGCAATGTCATCACACCCACCCTTACACAAACCTGAAATCTACACCCTCTTCTAAATCATCTACCCTACCAGAAATAAAATCCTCAATCTTGAACTGTTTCAAAAACTCTATCTCCTCCTCCCACTCCTGTTCTTCCCAATGCTCTGATCCTGTATACCAATCTCTTTCATAATCATACTGCCTTACTCCTTCAATCCAAGCCCTCCTCTCTACATTACCATCCCCATCAACCTCAAACACAACATAATATCCAACAAACACCTCATCATACCCCAAATCCTTCTCAACTGGCGTAATTTTAAAAATATACAACCCCTCTGTTTCATCCTCGTCCTCTTTCCTCCACACATATTTACCTAAATCCTTAGTCAACCACTTTATCTTATCCATTACCAACCCTCCTCCCCTCTTAGAAATTCAATGCTGTAAGATCTACAAACTGCAGTAAGCGCTCTCTTGCTTCTTTAACAAGCTCTTCCCCTTCACCCACTAACGCTTCTGCATCAAATTCAAGATTACTATCCCCTATCCTCACCATCCTTCTACTCCTACCAAGCGCAGAAAGTAAATACCCTGCTGACAAATCTACAAGGATATCCCTTGTCTCTGGATCTATCTCCATCACCTTATTACTTTCATCATACTGCAACTTCCACGAAGCCCTAACTTCTACCTGCCCTTGATACCCTACAAATAAAGCTGGCTTTCTATACTCCCACGCAATACTAAACCTTGTGAGGGGCTTAGTTGATAAATACGACGTATGCGTTAAAAACCTGAAATTCAAAAACTCACCAATGTACAATCCATAAATAGATACAGGTATCACTGCATTCACAATGTCAGGAGCTGGATCTGGAAACACATAAGGCGCTGCATAAGTTACATAAGTGACTATCCTATCTCCCTTATACACATACTTCTGATATAGCGGATAAATCTGATTTTTAAACAAAAGCTCAAACTTATCAAGCGGAAATTCTTGCTCTAATAATGCATCCTCAACAAGATATTGACCTGCTCTGACAAGTGCTGTCTGATACAATTCTTGAAGACCCAACTTCTGTACATAAGCCTTATACATCTTTCACCTTATTCTCCACTTTCTACCTTAGCACTACCTTTCTTACTTGACCCTTTCTTCTCTTCCTCCTTTACTTCAACAAGCCATCCAAGCTTCATCATTGACTCCACTTGAGCCATTGCCTCTGCATCATTCTCATCAACTTCAAGAGGCTCACCTGTTACAAATACAGCATTACCACCAATTACTAACCTCACCATTACATCATCTCTTGCCGCCTTTACTTTCATCGCTTAACCTCCTTTCCTCTCAAAAATTTAAAACAACACACCCAAATTACATTTCTAATGATCCTGTTCTAATCAACCTTTCCAAATCTTCCTCTGCAACTCCCAACAGTCTCTCCGACACTTCTAAAGCCGCCGAAAATATATCAGAAACTATACTCCCTAAAGCTCCAGCGCCCAAACCTAATTCCCTGCTTCTAAAAATAGGCGATCTGCGAACTTCTGCTAACACCCTTCTAAGTTTCTCAATATCTCTCTCTAATTTCCTCGGACTGTCCCAGTAATATTCAAGATATTTTTCATAATAATCTCCCCCAATAACTATATCTTCAATCACATCTATAAGACTCTCTCTACTTGCCATTGCCAACCCCCTTCACTAAAATTAAAAAGAGGCAGAGGCTCATCACCTCTACCCCTACATTACTCAACTACTAACTCTCACCCCAAGGATAGGTTCCAGTTACTTGTCCACCAACCAAGAACCTATTTACCAACACTTCAACTGCTGCCCAAGTTGCAGCAGCTCTCTGTGTCACAAGTGGGTGCGTAGTAGGCAATACAGTTGTTACAGTCACTGGCATATATGGACAAAATACGGCAGGTGCTTCAAACTCACTTGCACCCTTATAACCAATAATCATCATATCCTGTGGTAACACCTCACTATCAACTACCCTTATAACAGGGATACCTTCAATTTCACCATACAAGTGAGCAGTAAACATTCCTCTTCCATCAAACAACTGTCTCCAACCAAGCTGGCTCTTAATTACCGCACAAGCCTTTGTTCCAGCAATAATAAAACTAATTATTCCTCTCTTTGCCAACTCTACTAACTTCTTCTCAGCCCCAGCAAGGAAAAACTTAAAAGTTTGGTAGTGGAGAAAGTAATCAGTTCCAGTTGGCGGAGTTACATCCCAAGAAACAGTTGCAGGCAAAGCATTTCTCATCTTCTTAATCAAATCACCAAGTATCTCAGAATTCAATGCATTAACTAAGTCAGCAGCTAGCTCTTCCTCTGCAGAAATTCCAAACCTCTTTTGAAGTTGCCAACTCTTAAACAAACCAATTAATCCTTTGACTGCATAAATCCTTGCACGTACCTGCTTAGTATCAAGCTCATAGTTAATCTCCCTTACCCCAAGAGTCAAATCTTCAATATTACCCCAATAAGTTACACTGACCGTTACACCAGATGCAGGAGCTGTAGAAAATGTTATACTAATTGCTCCAGTCTGATAATTTACAGTTCCTTGAATACCAGCCCCAAAAATATTCCCATCATAGTTGTAATCCTGCCCTGTTACAGTTCCTGCTTGAACAACAACTGTTCCAGGTCTAATAGGCTTATAAGACAATGTAGCAGTAAAAGTAGTCGCAGTTCCATTTCCAGTCCCAATATTCTCAGTTATCTCTGCATTTGTATAACCTTGCGGAGTTACATAGTCTCCATAAACACTTACAATAGTAGTTCCAGCAGAAATATTGCCACCACCAGTTACTGCTTTTACCCTCTTATAGTAAATTAGCCCAAGCTCTTCTTCAATTGGCTGGATACTTGCAATAAGTGGCAAGGGAGATACACCATACATAATTGTTACTACATCCTTTGCAATACGAGGTAAAATACCTAAATCAGCAACACTACCATTTGCTTCACACATTGCAACAAGTTCATCAACACTCTCAAGCATCTTACCAAGCGCCCTGTAATCCCATGCAGTAGGAGACTTAAACTTTTTCCAATGAGACACATTCTCCATCAGTTTCATATAGGGTTTATACTTTCTGTAATAAACATCAGCTTCTTGCTCTATCTTGCTTAATAAGTAAGCTTCATCAACTTTTTCTAACTCTTTAGTAGCCATAACTTACACCTCCCTCCTTTAGTTTTTACTTTCACCTTTCCCTCTCCAGTGCGAGGAACATCTATCTTCCATAACACAGAGCTGGCAGTGCAGCTCTGCTTATTTTACTTTCTAAAAACTGCCTCACTCAACTCTTTTAAATCTTTAGGATTTTCTACTCCTACAGGCTTACTTAACCTTTCAGCTACTCTTGCACCAAGAGGAGGCATCTGCCCCTTCTTTTCTTCTATACCTTCAACAATAATCGTCTCAGCTCCTTCTTTTACCTTACCTCCCTTCTTCAAAATCTCCCTTGCTTCCTTCAATCCAACTTTCTTAATCAATTCAGAGACTTTTGCCTTATCCACACCAGTCTCAGCAGCTAACATATCAACTGCCTCTTTAAACAGCTTAGTTCCAGCTTTAACAATTGTATCTTGAGCAAGCTTCATCGCTTCTTCTACCTTCTGAATACCACCAAGCTCTTCTACCCTCTTTACAACCTTATAAGCTTCTTTCAAAATTTCCCTCTTTCTTTCAAGCTCTTCTCTCAACCTTGCATTTCTCATCCTCAAAAGCTCAAGCCTTTTCTCACATAAATCACCTTCTCTATCAAAAACAGACTTCCTAAAACCTAACCTCGTTGGAAATCTCTCCCCTACATCACTTCTTCTCAATCTCAAAAACCTATCCTCACCTTCTCTAAGTCTCAACAATCTCTCTCTAATTCTCTTTCTCAACTCCTCTTTCAAGCCAGTATTCTCTCCTCCACTTTCAAGAAGCCTTTGCCTAATCCTCTCTCTTATTCTTCTCTTCATCTCCTCAGTCAAAACAAACCCCTTCTCTTTACCTTCCTCTTTCTCCTTCACTTCCTCCTTCACTTCCTCCTGAAGTTTTCTTTTTAATTTTTCCTTAATCTCTTCAGGCACTCTTCTTTCACTCATCTTCTATCCCTCCTTTTACTTAGTTTTCTATACTAAACAGCAGTAAATATTCCTGACACAAGATACACTATAGGTTGCCCCCTCCAAATCTCCTTAGAATAAAACTTACCAGTCACATATACTGTTCCAAGCATCTCCCCTGTATTCACCTCTACCACATCACCTACATAATAAAACTCATTACCTTCTCTCTCATAACTATCATTCTTTATCTGTGCCGGTATTCCAAGTCTACGCAAGGCACCTGCAACATGCCATTTCACATCAGGCAACGGACTTTCTTCATCTATCTTAAACTCAATCTCTTCCCCTGGCTCTATCTTCTTCGCTCCCACCAACTTTTCCTCCAACACCTTTCTTATCTTTCTTACTACACCAAGCACTGTATCTGCCGAAATATTCTCTTCCTTCACACCTAACCTCTCAACAATCAAATCACCAATTGCCTCTACCTCCTTCTCAAGTAATCCATTCCTTAACCCGGCAAACTTCTCAACCTTCTCTTCAAGCTCCTTCAACCTTCTATCCTTCTCTTCAAGCTCTTTTAAGAGCTCAACTATCCTCTTTTCCTGCTTACTCTTCTCCTCAACAAGCTTACCTACAACATCCTTATCACAATAACCCTTTATCACACTTTCATAAACTTCCTTCACTTTTGGCTGCGCTTCAAGGAACCCTGGATCTACCACAAAATCAAACCTCTCTAATACAAAACTACCCGGACTTACCCTCCAATAACCTTCACCTGTCTGACCATCATACTCTCCATATGCCTTAGAACTTACAGAGAGCTTACTACCACTTTCAAGCAGCGTCTTCAGCACTCTGCCTACAGGCGTATCTAATATCTCCGCCCTCCCCCATCCTTTACCATCAGACATCACCTTCAAATCTGTCACTACATGACTTACCTTTCCTTCCCTTATCAAATCATCTAATTGCTCCTCAACATGCCCTACCGTCCCAAATAACAACCTATTCTGAAGCATCCTTTTCAAATCAGGACTTGAAAGTGCATCCTCCCATAGCTCCCTCGGATATATCCTACCATTTCTACTTGGCTTATCTGCAACAAAAAACGTTCCTTCTACCACCGCAAGTACACCAGGTCTTCTCTTTTCCTTTCCTTCTACTAACCTTAAATCACCTTGAACTGTATCTCTCAAGAGCTGAGGCATTCTTTCTTAACCTCCTATTTCTCTTCTATTTCCTTCTTTACCTTTTCTTCCTCACTCTGCTTTATCTCCCCTGAAACAAATCCCTGAATATCAGGCACTCCCTCCTTGGGAGTAAATAATGCATACAAGTTAGGAAACGCCATATCTTCTTTACCTTCACCTTCCAACTTCGGCACCCCTTTTGTAATATCAATAGTCTTGACAGGAACAGATCCTATCTTTTCACCACTATCTTGTATAACACCAATAGTTATATCACGTCTGCCACTTGCCATATCATATTCTGTCGCCTGCTCTTCAATCTCTACCCCTCTCTTCTTCTCCTTTCTCTTTGACTCACCTACCTCTTCCTCACCTTCTAACTCCATCTCTACTTCTCTTTCTTCAGGCTCTTCTTCCTCAACTTCTTCACCTTCTATCCAAACAGGCTCTTCTATTTCTTCTACACCTTCAACTCCTACTACCTCTCCTACCAAATCTGAGAACTCTCCAAGCGCACCTTCATCACCTGCAAGTTTATCTACCGCATCTTCAGGTGCTGTCACATATCCAATAAGTGGCGCAAGTGACACTGTTAATCTGCCTTGCTCTGTATAAATCACAACAACAGGCTCCCCTTCAATAGTCGTAATCTCAAAAGTAATTTTCTTACCATCTTTCTCTACAACAAATGTAGTTACACCTTCTACCTCTACATTCTCAACCCCTTCCCCTTCAAGAGCTGATACTATCTCTTGAACACTATCACCATAAGCTTCCTTTTCAAGATCTTCCACATCAATCTTAGGAACCTCCTCTTCTTCCCCACCAATAGGCTCAGCAGGCACTTCACCTAAATCTCCTACTGTCTGCTCTAAAAACAACTTACGAAACTTCTTTGCTACTTTAATCAACTCTTCTGCTAATACTTTCTTCTCCTTCATCACTCACACCTCCCCTAAATTCTATCTTAAATATAAAACAACCCTTACAAAATTTACCAAATTTTCATCCACAACTTTAAATCACTATCCCCTTAGTCAAGTTTATTTCCTTATTAAATTGCCCCATAAAAGAAATCTAATACCTTACTTACTACAACCATTGGGCTTGTCCTCACTTCATTTTCCCAAACTTCTAACATCCTATAACCACACCTCTCATAAGCCTCTCTCTTCCTCTTATCCTTTTCTCTTGCTTTAGGTAAACTATGCCAATAATCACCATTCACTTCAATAATCCATCTTTCTTCCTTATGTATAAAATCAGGAACATAACCATCTATAACCACCCTACCATCACCTACATAACTCCATTCATTAACAAAGTAACTCTGCAACAAATCACATACCGCTTTTTCCAAACCATTAGGTCTTATCCCCTGTGCCTCTATTACTTTTTTAATACATCTTTCTCTATGCCCAGAATTTTGCCACAGCCTTTTGGCATTCAAAGATCTCTTCTTTCTTAACTCAGGATTCCTGCCCACTTCTTTTGCCTTCATAGAAAGCTTCATTCTATACTGCTTACTCTTCCGCTGCAACAATATTTTTTGTCTATATTCAGGATCAGACCATTTCATCTTCATAACCCTTGAATGTCTTTCAGATTGCTTCTTCCTATACTCTGGGCTATTTCTTAATTCCATTTGTCTTTTCCTAAACTCCGGATCCTGCCAGTTTAGCTTTGAATTTTCTGACAATTGTCTTTTACCTTCCTCACTTCGACTATATTGTCTATAGCACTCTCTACTACAAAACCTAACATTTCCTTTCGTTCTACTTTTCCATACCTCAAATTCTTTACCACACCACTGGCATATCTTCTTTACCCTCTTACCTTCATAATACTTCTCCAAACAGTCTTTGGAACAAAACTTACCACCACTTTCAACTACACATCTCGGAACTTCAAACTCCTTTCCACAATACTCACAAACTCTCCTTATCCTTCTTTTCATATATTCCCAACAGCATTCTTTGCTACAAAACTTACCTCTCCCACTCTTCACATCACTCTCCAACACCACAAATTCTTTACCACAATTTTCACAAATTCTCTCAACTCTTTTCCTCTTCCTCAAATTCGCACATTTTCTACTACAATACCTACGACCGTTCCTTACTTCATAAGGAAACACTTCAAATTCTCTACCACAACTCTCACACACTATTTTAACTCTATTCAATTGACCCATCACCTAACTCCTCAAAGATTTATCCACACTCCCTTAGTCAAGTCTATCTCCTTATAAATAGGTTGCGCTCTCGTTCTTACTATACCAGCGTCCATGAGAATTTGGAAAACGGCTAACACGTGTTTACACGCACCAGGAACCCTCGCTACATTTATAGACTTCCTGTCTGTCGTCCTTGGCGGACAAGTCACACGCCCCTGAACAGCTTTCATTCCTTTCAGAACTGGCGCAAACCTGCACCTGAAATCCCAACACCCACAATTTACACGTACTAAATCGTCATGTTCTATAAACCGCATATAAAATTCCTCATGCGTTTTCCCATCAAGCACTTTAATCGGTGTCCACTCATCAAACTCCTCTGAAAAATCCATATCTTGCACTACAATCACAATTGAATATGCAACTGGATCAGTCTCACTTCTAACCTTTGCATCAATCCTCAACTCCCTTGTCCCCCAAAATGGCAAGAATCTCAAATCTGTTATATTACTCCTCAAAATCTCTGCCTTCTCAACTCTATCAACCTGACCCGGCTGCCTCTTCATATATTCATACGCACCTCTATACAGCGCATCAATACTTATTGCTTCACACAATTCTCTAAACAAATCCTTCACCTTAATAACAATACCCTCTTCCAAATTCTCTTCCTCATATACATACACTTCAACTGCCTTAGTACGCCACTGAGATAACACCGCAAACCAATCCTGCCACTTCTCATCTTCTCGCTTTGGCACTTCTCCAACTTTAAACAAACTCACCCTATTCCTATTTACCTCTACATCTTGCTCCTCTAACCATTCTATTACCTCTCCTTTTGCTAAACCAGCATTTTCAAGAACAACAACCCACCCTGACGGTAATCTTCCAGCTACCCATACTCTTGTCACATCTTCATCCCTACATAACTTCTCCACATTCTCTTTCAACCATCTAAGCAACCCCTCCTCACTACCACTACTTATCTCAGTCATAAAATCAGCCGGGAACTCCATATCAAGCTCCGCAAATACTCCTTCGCTTAACCCTGAATAAATCAAAAACTCTCTCTTTAGCTCATCCGCAGAAAAGAAATCAAGCACATTAGCATCCCAAGTCATCTTTCTTATATAAGTATCTAAACTTGGGACGATCCCAATCTCCTGTCTCAGGAACTCATACATAAAAACAGCACAAAAATCATGCACTTCCTTTCTCAACTCCGACTTCTTCATCACTATCCTCCTCCAACTTCACTTCTCCTTTCTTTACCTCCTTTACTAACCACTCCAGCATCTCCCCTTCCATCTCCACCCTTTCAGGAACTTTCAACCCCATCTTTTCCCACTCCTTAGGATGCACTACACCAATCCAAAAATCCCAATCAATCCCCTCATTCTCTCCACATACCCAATCCATCACTTCTTTCACCTTCTTTAGCATCTCCTCTAAGAAAAACTTATACTCCACTGCTTCCTCCACACTTGTCCTGTAATACCTCTCCTCTATCAATGCATGCACACCAGCTGACAACACTCCAATCAAAAACTCTAAATTCTCTTTCACCTTCCTTAAATCTAATCCCCTCAGCTCCCTTTCCTTTCTTTTCTCTCTTTGATACACCTTTAACAATGACTCTGGCTCCCTTGTCGCAAGAAACCTACCCAAACTCCTATGAAACCTCTTCCCTGCCGTAGAACTATGAAAATCTCTAATTCCTTTTAAATACTTCCACCTATACCTTTGCCAATTAACCTTCTGTCTCTGGGATCTCTCCCAGTCCGCAAGTCCCAACTCTAACTCCTGCCTCTTCACTAAAAACTCATCAAGCGAAAGACTACTTTTCAACCACTCAGACCTAAACACTTGTTCATCCAAAGCACTTTTAAACTTCATTACTCAATCTCCTCCTCTTCTTCCCCACCTACTTCCTCTTCTTCCCTACCTTCAAAAGGAAATTCTTCCTCTCCTTCTCTCTCCTCCCCTCCAACAGGCAATTCTTCTACCCCCTCTTCACCTTCTAACCATTCAGCTTCAGCTGACACCTCTGTCAATCCCTCCTCCGCTTCCTCACCAACTTTTATCACTCCTTCCAACCCAATTAATCCAAAGTAATCGTTCAAAAAGTCAACAATCTTTTCCTTATCAACCTTTCCTTCCAATACACTTGCTATCTCGTTTACAGCATCAACCGAACCTCTCACTGTCTCTATCATTCCTGTAATAAATTCCAACTTATCTAGATGCTCCGTACTTATAAGCGCATTCCTAAATCTCACATCCACCTCTTCAACAGGCACATCTCCCAACCCTTGCAACTTTGCCTCTATTCTTACCAGCTGATACAACCCCTCTCTAACTGCCCTCTGAATTGACGCCACCTTCTTTATATACCTGCTAAAACTCTTGAGCGTATCAAGTTTTGCCATTCCCTCTTTAGAACCAAACAGGAAGCTATAAGGCACACCTAACGCTGCACAAAGCGTTATCTTTAACTCCTCCACTATGTCCAACGCAAAACTCTCCTCTAACCTCGGATCAGCAAGCTGGATAAACCCTTTCTCTTCTCCCCAAACAGGAACTACCTTATATCTACCAACAGTATCAATCACATCTGCAAGCGCTACCCTCCCCCTTTCATCAACAGTCGTATAAACATTCAACAACTCTTGATACTTCCCTGCTATCTCCCATGCTCTCTGAACAGATGTCTCCTGTGTCACTCTTACCCCAACTATCGTTGTCGCATTCAACTTCTGCACACAAAAAATCGGATAGAACACCATCAAGATATAAAGCGAATTCAGTAAATCCCATAAACCCCAAAACAGTGGCTTACCTAACCTTACATATTCAGTAAACCCCATTGACTCCACATGCGCATATACTCTCTCTGGCAACTTCAACCTTACTTTTCTCGGACTCACAGAAAAATGTAAAAACTCTACATAACTCTTCATCGCTTTATCTGAGTTTTTCGTTATCTCAGAATGATCAACAAGACAAACAGGTCTACCTGCCTTATACACAACAATCACTTTCTTCTGATCAATATCATCCTCCAATGCAACCACTTTCTTACCATCATTCACCACCCTCACAACATAATCACCATACGCCACCACATCCTCAATAATCGCCGATACAAACGCATCCAAATCAATTCTCTCTTGCAAACCCTCTACAATAGGTCTTAAACTTTCATTAACAGTCGTTATCTCAACTACATCCCCCGTCACAGGATCCATGCTCAACGCATCATCTACCAGCAAATTCACAATCATCTGATGGAAAAACGTATCCTTATACGCCTCCACCATCTCCATCATTCTCTGCTTATCTTGAACAGGCTGTCCTAAAACACCTACAAGAAAATACCTCTTACTCTTATCCGCAAGAGCATTATAAAAAGCAGACCAAGCCTTTATCTCCCTCTCTACCTGCTCTTGCCCACTCACCTGCTGAATAGGCTGCTGAAGAGAAGGCTCCCCAGAACCAACACCTAAAAAATGGATCAACTTTTCAAGTAGCTTTATACGCATCACTTTTCTCCTTTAAGCACCCCTTTTTAGAAATATAAAACAACTACACCAAAAACCTTCCCTTATAATTCAACCACACACTTTCAATTCTTTTCTCTCTTTCTTTACCTGTTTCAACTGCTCCTGCTCTCAACTTCACCTCCTTATCCAACCTTACCCATCCATTCTCCTCCAACTGCTCATATATCCTATTTCTATACCCTGACAAAATCACCTTCCCCCTCAGACTCAAACATATATCTACCAATTCCTCATGCTCCTCATCACTCATCTCACAAGCATAAATCCCTTCACTATTCCGCATCTCTAACACATACGGCGGATCAAGGTAAAACAAAGTATTTTCTCCATCATATCTCAACACCACATCCTTCCAGTCCCTATTCAGCACACATACTCCTTTCAACCTCTCATGTATCTTCAACAGGCTATCCTTCACCCCTTCATAAGCAAGCGCTTTGTTATGCATCTTCCACACCACAAACTTGTTATCCAAATTCCCACTCAAACTAAAACGATTAACATAAAAGAAAGCAACCGCCCTCTCTACTATGTCACCATCCCCACTACTTAACCTCTCTAACATCTCCACAAAAATCTTCTCACTTGCTCCTACAAACCACACTTTTTCCAAGAACTTCTGAAACAATTCTTCATCTGACAACACTTTAAACAATGCATATATTCTGTCATCAATATCATTTATCACTTCCACCTGAGACTTAGGCTTCTTGAAAAACACCCATCCTGCTCCAAAAAATGGCTCTACATATATGTCATGCTTGGGCATGAGATTTATTATCCAGTCTGCCACATAAAACTTGCCACCTACCCACTGCAACGGCGACTTTACCACTCCTACCACCTTTCTCCTCTCCACATCTTCCTGGATTAATCGCTTCAGTGTCAACTCACTTCACCCCTATATACTTATGCACCTGCACACTTAACACAAACCTACTCGGATATCTCTTTACTATCTCCAGCGCTGTTCTCAAATTCCTTTGGTAACTAACATCCCATACCGGTTGCAACCCAGCTATCCCAGAAACTTCCTCATACAACCACCTCTCCCAATACTCCTTTCCATCTCCTACCAAAAACTTAAAATTTACCTTACTTAAATCTACCTCCAACTTCACTGGCCACACTTTTGGCGAACAGGAAATAAACACCCTTTCTCCTAAATAATTCTCCTCTAACTTAGGAAAGGGCAAAGTTCCATTTGTCTCCACAACAACATTCTTTCCCATCCTCACCAGCTCATTCAATAACTCACCATCCACCTGTAACAAAGGTTCTCCTCCAGTCAAACATACCCATACTGCTTCACTTTTTCTTACCACATCAATTAGCTTCTCTTCTGTCCACACTTCATTCACACTCTTATCCTGATCACAGAAATAACAATTCTGATTACATCCCGCAAACCTGATAAACAACATCCACACCCCTGAGAAAGGATATTCCCCATAAACACTTTCAAACCATTCATTTATCCCATACTTCTTCATACCAACCTCCTTACCACCATCTTCAATCGCCTCACTGCCAATTCACAAAACCTCCCCTCTATTTCAATCCCCACCACCTTCCTACTAAGTTCTACTCCTACTACCAACGTAGTTCCACTCCCTGCAAACGGATCAAGGACAACATCACCTTCCCAAGTGTAAAGTTTTATCAACCGATAAGGCAACTCCCTTGGAAACACCGCTGGATGCTTCTTATCTCTTGCTGGCAGTATCACCCACACATTAGTCGTAAACAATTTAAACTCCTCAGGAGTTATGTCATTTTTCCCACTCCTATCCATCCTCTTCTTACTACCCTTTGCCATCACAATAATATACTCACATGCATCTCTAATGTAAGGATGACTCGGACTGCACCAACTACCCCAAGCCGTAGAGTTAGCAACAGGAAGACCACTCTCACTCTTGACCCACACTACCCAATCCATATCAATAAAACCAACCTCCCTCATTATCCTAACATAGTCAAATGCCAAATAAGCATACCTACTTCTTGCAGACTGCTGAAGACACGACGGAACATTGACAGCTATCCTACCACCATACTTTAATACCTTATACGCACCTTCAAGCCAACCTCTCGCAAACTCCAAATACTCTTCATAACTCTTCCTATCATCCACACTGTCCCCATACTCTTTACCTACATTATACGGCGGACTCGTCACAATAAGGTCAACAAAATTCTCAGGAAGATGCTTTAACACTTCTACCGCATCTCCTTGATAGAGAACAATCTCACCCTCTTTCTGAAAATAAACTCTCATCTTACCTCCACCATCAAAATAACTTCCCTACTCTCAACTCTTCTTCTATCCTCTTCTTAGCAATCTCACAAAACTCTTCCTCTATCTCTATCCCAATCCACTTCCTTCCCAACCTCTCACAAGCTACCGCTGTTGTCCCACTTCCTAAGAACGGATCCAATACCAAGTCTCCCTCATTGCTTGAACAGTGCACTAACTTCATTACCAACTCTAACGGCTTCTGCGCCTTATGCAAAAGAGGTCTTGGCTGGGAATAAACCATCACATCAAACCCACCACCATTCGGATTAAGCCTATACCCTTCCTCAGCTACCTTCTTGCCATGCTTTGCCTTCTTTCCTTTCACCGCATAAAACACCACATCCCACGTACTCTTCCACCTGTCAGAACCATAACTCATTCCTGCCCCATACAAATTAGGATGCCACCATACCATTACATTCTTCAAAGTCAAATTACTCCTTATCCAACCTTCCACTCCATACATGTTCAAAGGCGCAAAGAAAACATACAGGCTCGCCCCCTCCTTCATTACCCGCTTCACTTCCTCAAGCCACTGGAACTGCCACTCATCATCCTTTCTATCCCACTCTATGCCTGAATTATACGGCGGATCAGCTATCACCAAGTCAATGCTTTCATCAGGAAGACTCTTTAATACCTCAATCGCATCCCCTTTATACAGAACACCTAATTCACTTCTAAAATACTCCACCACCTTCCCAACCTCCACCTTTCTTACCCCACTTTCTAAAGAAATCTTCCCATCCCCTAACCCTATAATCATCCCATTTACGCTCATACCACCATTCTTCTATCTTCTCTTCAAACACTTCAGGCTGAGACATCAATTCAAACTGACCTTGCTTCCATTCCTTACACGCCATAAACACTGCCCCAGCTACAGCATCAGCTATATCTTTACTTCCTCCAGCAGGATGATCTACCTTCTTCCCATCCCATTCCAACCCAAATAACTCTCTTCTATACACCACATTTTCTACGTGCTTTATCCTCCTTTCAAGATACAAAGTCACTAAATTCCTATACGCCTCGTCTGTCCTATCTACTGACAACTTATCAACCTGAAAACCTCTCCTCTGCAAAAGCTGTATCATATCCACCGACTGGAAACTATCAAAAGTCACCTTCACCACATTTACACCACTATCCTTTAACCACACTAAAAACTCCCTTATTTTCCATAACGGAACTTCATCATCTACATATCTCCTATTTGGCTCTATACCTACCATCCACTCAACTTCCACAACTGGCAAATCACCTAAATCCGTCTTCTTTATACCTATCACCTTCGCACACGCCATCCCCGTCCTATCACCTTTCACTCCCAAGTCCACATGAATATACCGAGGAACATCCCTATCTACCACTAAATCTAACCTAAACATATCTTGAAGCCTTACTTCATCCTTGCTACTCAACTGCACTACATCATCCTTAAACAACTTTGGCTTCTGCACCAACGCCTCATCATAAGCAAGCATTGACCTAAACAACTTATTCTCACCTCCTACACTTACTCCTAACACATCCTTCAATGCCCTATAAATATCCTCCTCAAATGCCCTCCTAAAATCAACAGGCACCTCTTTGAAATAAGCCCTATACTCCATTGGAACTACATTCCTTACCGAATACTTAACAGGATATTTCTTTGCTTCCTCTATAATACCACTACCTACCTTAAACCACCCAAGCACCTCCACTAAATCCTCTATCGTATCAATTATCTTTGGTCTACTAAACTCCGTCCCTGTAAACACGATAAAACTATCACTACTATAATGATGTCTTTTCAGCTCATACCCTACTACCGACACTACCAACACATCATCTAAACCGCTTACCTTCCTTATCCTCTCCTCTACAAAACTACTAAGTTCCTCCGCTGAACTTACAAGCACGGATAACCCCCTATCCTTACCATCAACCACAAACCTGCTCTTCCTCCTCTCTATTATCGCCGTATACAAAGTTCTTGCCTTCTCCAACGGATCTTTAGCTTTCAGGAAATTAGCCTCATCAAG
>Ga0078972_1009929_pt1 | contig 18286 bp, 11 predicted proteins | sample YelNatPaOPGAMG01_FD_67568 | JGI IMG/M metagenome (GOLD analysis project Ga0078972, IMG submission 67568) | Hot spring thermophilic microbial communities from Obsidian Pool, Yellowstone National Park, USA - OP-RAMG-01 (SPADES assembly) (version 2) | ecosystem: Environmental > Aquatic > Thermal... | reverse complement strand
TGCTCGGTGACCAAAGCGCCAACGGCGCGAACCATACCAGCGTGGGGCAACGCCCCACGAAACGGTCACCCCCATATCACCTTACTCAATTCAAGGGCGGAAGGCCCGGCCTGTTACAGCAATCCTTTCGCGAGTTTCGTGCCGCGGTGTCACAGAATGTGACCATCGATGGCAGACTCTGTGATTGTTCGATTGTGTTCTTTTGCAAGGATTCAGTCCCCCATGCGAACCCCATTGTCCGCCGTGGGCGACGAAGTCGCCCTAGATATTTCCCAGCCCGGCGGCGCAGAGATTTCTGATCAACGGGCGCAAGCACTGCGTCTTTGCGCGTCAGGCAACTTTGGTTCCGGCTACGCCGGGCTGGGAAATATGCGCCCTAAGGGACAACCCGGAGACGATAGAAAGCGTTCAATCCGATTGTCTCCGGGTCTTCGAGTTCCAGCAAACGATCCGCACCCGCCGTAGGCCCGGCGACCGTTTCCCATCGAATGTCGTCGCCAAAAGCCCCGGTGCGTTCGAGGTAGAACATCCTGCCCTGAGCACCGCCGAACCTTGCAACAGCATGACCGCTTCTAATCTGGATGGCACCGATTGCCAGGCCGGCTTGGAAGCAGACGCGGTAGGGATGCGAAGGCGCATGTACCGGAAGTCCTCCGGTGCCGTTTGTCGATGTATCGACCAATCTGAATTCAAGGTAGTAGAGGCCGGGTGTGTCTGCGACGATGGAACAACCATCCAACCGGCCGTATGGGTCCGCCCCTTGTGAGCCTTCGTGCGCCGTGACACGAATACGGACAGCTTTTTCTTGCTCGCCAGCGCTGATTCTGGCAACGGATGCCGCGCCGTTTGTGGTCGTCAAAGCGATGCTGCTGCCGCGTGGACCTCTAAGGGAAACGAGCTCGAATTGAACACAGGCCCCAAGACCCGCGTGTTGAGGTGCAGGGCCGCCGTTGCCGGCGGTGGCTGGTACCGAAAGTATTGTTACTCGCCGCTCGTATCTGCGTGTCTCCGCCGCCCCGAGGTTCAAGGCCAACCCCGAATCAGCGGTGACATCTGAAGCGTTCAGAAGCAACAGCGCTGCTCCTTCAGCGGGTCCGGATGCGCCCAACTTGAATGCAAAGGGCGCATTGACAGGCGAAGCAGCCCATTCCAAACGCACTGTTGCATCGGCGTATTGCTCGAAGCCCGCTTGCGATCCCGTATCGGCATCTCCAAAGTAGATGTGATACTCCGCGAAATAGAGGTCTGTGAGCGGGTTGCGCACCGCGTAGGTGTTGTGGACCATGACACCGCTCCATTTCCACTTTCGGGATGAACCGGCGGTGCCGAAAATTGGCGTGTGGGTACCGAGCCGGCCCCAGCCTTCATAGGTTTCCAGGTCAGGCGAACCATCGATTAACTCGATCCATATGGCCGCGCCTGGAGGAATCTCGAAGAAACCGCCGGCGTTCCATCCATATTGCGCATTGTAAGCTTTTCCGTTCAGTACAGCGTAACTGGATGTTGGCTCGAAAGCTGCACCCGGATCGAGCGGGCGCAGTTGCGGGAGGCCATAGCTGTCGTCCAAGTTGGCGAGAAGCCGGTTCGATTCCTTATCGTAGTAGATATCGATGTGGATCATCTCGGCAGCAACCTGGCCGCCACCCAGCTTCGGGAAAACATAGTTCTGAGCCAGGACCGGGCTCGTCGTCATACCCACGAACAGAGCGAGTGAAAAGAATGCAACAATGTGATTCATGGCGAGGTGTTTTAAAGATGGCAGCTTACATGCGTCATTGGACCAACTGGCCGGCGAGGCCGGTTTGAGCGCGGTGCACTTTTTTGCGAGACTGCGCAGGTTTGAGATTGAGTTCCCGCTCGCGAAGCCATGCAAACAAGACCGGGGTAACAATTAGGATGTGGATGAAACTGCTGAACATGCCGCCAATCACGGGGGCTGCAAGTGGGCGCATAACTTCAGACCCCGTGCTTGTCATCCACATTATTGGCAGAAGACTGGCGACTGTCGTCGAAGCCGTCATCACCTTGGGGCGAAGTCTGAGTCTGGCACCATCCTTGACTGCCTGGATGAGGTCTGCATGATTGAATGCCCCGGCGCGGTGAGCCTGCTTTTGTTTCAGAGATTCCTCGAGATAAACCACCATTACGATGCCTGTCTCGATTGCCGTGCCAAAGAGTGCAATATACCCAACCCAGACGGCCACACTGAAGTTGTAGCCCAGAATGTACTGGAGAAACACGCCGCCCGTCAGCGCAAAAGGGACCGCCAGAATCACGTGCGCGGCTTCCTTTGCCGAGCGGTAAACGACGTAAAGCAAAATGAATATGATCGCCAGGACTGTGGGAACAATGACCAGCAAGGTGCGTTGCGCGCGGATCTGATTCTCGTACTGACCGCTCCACTCGAGGGTCATGCCGGGGTCAAGCTTGATCGCCTGTGCGACCCGCCGCTGCGCTTCGCTCACAAAACCACCCAGATCGCGGCCCTGCACATTGGCCTGGACAAATGCACGTAGTCGGCCGTTTTCACTGGCAATTTCGCTTGGACCGACAACGCGTTTGATTCCCGCAACAAGGCCGAGAGGCACAACCCTGCCCGACGGAGAAAACACGAGAGTGTCAGCCAGTCTTTCAATGTCATCACGTGCGTCGCGCTGATATCTTACCTGGATGGGGAATCTGTTGCGGCCTTCGATCGTCGTACTCACGTTCTTGCCACCCAGCCCGGTTTCCACAACGTCCATGACATCCCGGGCGCGCAGGCCGTAACGCGCCATCGCAACCCGGTCAACTTGAACTTCAAGATATGGCTTGCCCTGCGAGCGCGACGCTGCAACACCAGCAGCACCCGGAATCGCTTGGATGACCTTCTCTACTTCCAGCGCCTTGGCTGTGAGCGCGTCAAGGTCATCGCCGAGAACCTTGACGCCCACTTGGGCCCGAATACCGGTGCTCAGCATAAGAATCCGTCCTTCAATGGGATGGAGGAAACCAGGGACAAAGCCCGGCGCCTGACTCAGCTTCTCAGTTAGCTCTGCGACAAGTTTGGCTTTCGTCATTCCAGGCCTCCACTCCGACTCGGGTTTGAGCTCGATTGTTGTTTCGATCATTTCCACAGGGGCCGGGTCCGTGGCGGTTTCAGCTCGTCCCAGTTTGCCCGCTGCCGAAACAACTTCGGGCACCTGTTTGATGACTTTATCCTGCCACGCGATGAGTTGTTTGATCTGTGTAAGCGAAGTGCTTGGCAACAAAACCGGCATGAACAACAAGCTTCCCTCGTTTAGCGTGGGCATGAATTCGCTGCCCATGCCGCTTGCAGCCCGCGCCACCCCGTCCATCCGCAGGGATTCCAGTGTTCGTATGACCGGCCTTGGCAGACCAAAAGCAAGCAACAATGCCAGCGCCAGCAAACCGGCAGCCGTTCCAACAACAGTCCGACGGTGGCACAACGCCCAGTCCAAAACCGGATCGTAAAACCTCAGCAGCCTTTTCATGACCGGGTTGTCCTCCTCTCGGCGGAACGGGCCACGCACCAAGAATGTGCACAACACAGGCACAATTGTGACCGCAAAGAGAGTAGCACCAATAGTGGCGAACGTCTTTGTGAATGCCAATGGGCGAAACAGTTTGCCCTCCTCCGCATGCAGGGTGAAAACCGGCACGAAAGCAAGGATTATAATCAACATTGCAAAAAAGATTGGCCGCCCCACCTGCTGTGCAGCTCTCAGGGTAACCTGCCACACTTCCTGGCTTGAAAGACGACGATTGCCGCGTTCTGCCTCGATGCGTTCGCAATGGCGGATAACGTTTTCGGCCATTACTATCCCGGCGTCAACAAGCACCCCGATCGCTATCGCAATGCCGCTCAAGGACATGATGTTCGACGTGATCCCGAACTCTTTCATGAGAATGAAAGAGATCAAGATGGATATGGGCAACGGAAGAGTGACGATCAAAATGCTCCGGAAATGCCACAAAAACACCACGTGCGCAAGAGCAACCAGGATGATCTCCTCGGTCAAAGCCCGTTTCAGGGTGCCTATTGACCGTTCAATGAGCGTACTGCGATCGTAGAACGGTTTGATACTCACACCGGGTGGCAAACTGGGACTGATTTTGGCTATCTTCTCCTTCACTCGCTTGATGACAGCAAGGCCGTTCTCGCCCGTTCGCATCACAACAACGCCACCTACCACTTCCCGCCCGTTGACATCCAAAGCGCCGCGCCTGAACTCCCCGCCTACCTGAATCTCTGCAACATCGCGGAGATAAACAGGCACTCCGTTGCTTTCTTTGAGCACTGTGCTCTCGAGGTCCGCCACAGACTCGACCAGCCCAACGCCGCGCACGACAAATTCCATGCCGTTCTCCTCGATCACCTTGCCGCCAACATTAAGATTGTTTTGACTGACCGCTTCCAGCACTTGCTGCAAGGAAACTCCAAGAACACGCATCTTGTTCGGTGAAACCTCGATCTGGTACTGCCGAATAAATCCCCCCACGCTTCCAACCTCGGCGACCCCTTGAACAGAGTTGAGCTGATAGCGCACAAACCAGTCCTGCACAGACCGCAACTGAGACAGATCGTAGCCACCCTTGGGCGCTTTCCCCGGATCAACATCAAGGTAATACTGGTAAACCCACCCCAGCCCGGTCGCATCCGGGCCAATCCGCGGCACCGCCCCGGCAGGGAGAATGTCTCCGAGAAAGTTGAGGCGTTCCAACACCCGCGCTCGGGCGAAGTAATTATCCACCCCCTCATCAAATATCACCGTGATGAATGAAAACCCGAACATCGAGGAGGCACGCACAGTCTTGACCCCCGTCAATCCTTGTAGGTTGACTGAAAGTGGATAGGTAACCTGGTCCTCAACTTCTCGAGGGCTGCGCCCCGGCCAATCCGCAAACACTATGACCTGGTTTTCGCTCAGATCGGGAATTGCATCGACGGGCGTCTTGTACAAAGCGCGAAACCCCCATGCCACTAGAAACAAGGCGCCGCATACTACAAGAAAACGGTTTCTAAGCGACCATTCAATCAAGCGGTTAATCATATAAATTTCATTGTGATTTTTCGTGATCAGCCACCGGGCTGATCATTTGCCGTGCGAGCTGTTTCATTGGGTGACCTCCTCACCGCAGGTCAACATCGCAGCCCCGTAGTATGGATTTCGCAAAGGACCTTCCACCTGCAGCCACAAGCCCGGTTGCGGAGCCATCGGACAATGGAAAACCTTGTACTTGAGCGACAGCCCGGATTGATTGCGCACCTGCTTTGCAAGCTCAACAGAGCTCGCACTAACGCGGTGAAAACGCTTGCGAGCTTCGTCGAGTGTCTTCGGTGCGCTGCCCTGATTCAAAGCGGAAAGTTGGCGAATGAGAGCGATCAAGCGTTGTTGTCCCTGAAACTCTTTCTGCAGCGCAGCAAGAACTGGTGCCATACGTGCCGTCTGCTTGTTGTATTCGCCAAGATCATCCGATGCCAAACCGCGCCCGAGCGCATCGGCGGTACCAATAAACTCCTCCATTGCGTGCAACTGAGAGCTGGTTGGCGGCTGCCCCTGACCCGCAGGTGCAGGCTCGGACCGGCTCGAAATATTCGGTTTCACTGACAACCCCTTGGCCGCAGGCGCTCCGGTCTCGGCTGGCGCATTCGTGGCACCATGGGCTGAGGTCTGTTTCGGCAATGATGCCACCGATTGCTTTGCAGGAACCTGAATGCGCGTTCTCGCGGCCGGCGCAGCCACTTCTTCACCGCAATAGAGCATCTTGGCGCCATAGTATGGATTGCGAAGGGGACCCTTTGCCTGGAACCACACGCCGGGTTTCGGCGCCATCGGGCAGAAGAATACTTTCAGCGACGCGAACCTGGCGTCCTCGGAGCGAATTGCCTGGACCAACTCGACGACATTTGTGCTGAAGGACAGAAACACTTTGCGCGCGGAGTCCAAGTCAACGATGCTCGGCCACTTCGAGGACGACACGGCGCTTTCAACGAGTGCGCGCCACGGGTGATCATCAGAGAACTCTTCGCTCAGCGCTGATGCAGCCGTTCCCAACACTCTTGTGTGCTGTTCAAGCTGCGCAACATTGTCTGCCGCCAGTGCAGCACTGATGCCGTCCGCCACCTCAAGGAACCCCTCCACAGCCTTGTATTGGGTCTCACTTAGCACACCTGCCGGATGAGAATGGGACTCGATCTGACGGGTGGAATCCATGGCTGGTTGTTTCGGTTCCGGAACATTCCCGAGTACAAGCCGGGCCTGAGAATCGACCAACACGTTGCCGGTGGTAACCACCTGTTCGCCTTGCTCGACTCCGCTCAAGATTTCCCAATGATCGTCTCCTTGGCGGCCAAGTTCAACCTGACGCATTTCGTATGCGCCCGGGGCCTTGGCGACATAGACATAAGCATGGCTTCCCGGGAACAAGACGGCGCTTCGCGGGACGGTGAGGACATCCTCTGCACGAGCGGTCAGACGTCCATCTGCGTACATCCCGATCCGCAGCAGGCGTTGTCGCTGCCCGGGGTCGCCAACAGCCGGGTTCTCAACGTCAGCCCGGACCTTGACGGTGCGAGTGCTCTGGTCAAGGACCGGTTCGATAACTGCAATGGTTGCGTGAAATACCTTGCCTGGTATTGACGGGATTGTTACTTCCAATCGCTGGCCGGGGGCGAGCCATGGCAATTGCTGTTCATAAACGTCAAACCGAAACCAAAGAACCGAACAATCAACAATCGCAAACAGCAGATCGCCTTCGGAAACGTATTGACCATCGAAAACTCTCCTCTCCGTTACGGTCCCCGAATGGGTCGCAAGGAGATCGTTGTAAAATGGATCGCTGTTTGGCTTTTCGGTGGCCGGCAAAGGACGGGTTCGCGAAGTTTCTCCGGAACCTTGCGCTTGCCTGGTGCTGCCAAGGAGTCCCCCTGGCATTGGCATCGGTTGTCCTGACTGCTCGGTTATTCTATCTCGGAAGATGTAGCGCCTTGTTTGGAAGGTGAGTTCAGGGCTGTACAATGTTGCAAGCACCTGGCCTGCGCTGACGTCAACGCCCGCAGACGCCACCCTGACGTTGTCAATTCGGCCCGCCGCCGGTGCCGCAAGAATTGTCTTTCGAGTGCTGTCCGCTTCAAGTGTTCCGGCCACACGCAACGTACGCGTGAGTGTTTGTTTTTTTGCTTCCTCGGTTTGCACGTTCGCAACTGTCACGCTGGTCTTGGACATGGTGACAACTTCCTCTGCGGCGCCGAAGCCTTTCTGTCCTTCAAAAATCGGCGTGAGATCCATCGCACATATGGTGCATTTGCCCGGGCGATCCGATTTCACCCACGGATGCATCGAGTCCTGATAATAAAGAACCGTTTTTGCCGGTGGTCCGCCCGTGCTTCCTCCTGCGTAACGCCAATAGGAAAGTCCCAAGACCGTTGCGCAGACCACGAACAATGCGATCGAATATTGTTTCTTCTGATTTTTCATAAGGCGTACTTCGGAGGTTTGCATCTCCACTACTCTTTCAGGGTACACTCGTGCGCAATCTGTAGAAATGCCTTGCGCCATCCGCATTCAGATCAACGAGCTTCTGCAGCCTGCCCATGCCTCTCAACGGCCCGGCCACGGTTTGCCATGCGCCCGCGCCCTCGAACCCGGCGGTTCGTTCCAGATAGAAGTTCGCGTTGGGCGTGCCAACAAATGTCGTGATTGCGGCGGTGCCTTCGCGAACGATTGAATCTGCCGTAAGACCGGCTTGGAGATAGACGTGATAGACCTCGGAAGGTGTGTGCAGCGGTTCTCCATTTGGCCCGTTTGCGGAAACATCCACCACTCGAAACCCGAGCCGATAGAGGCCTGCGCGATCGGCGATGAACCGGTTTCCTTCGTTCCGACCGTATGGGTCGGCGCCCGGCGTTGCGTCGTTGTCGCTAAGTCGGATGCGCAGCCCGCCATTCACGCGACCCGCGGCAATCTCAAAGCTCGGCTGCTGTTGTCCCGGCTCCCAAAAACTCAACCGACCGCCCACTGGACCGTCCAATGACAGAATCTCCAGCTCGAGGCAGGCGCCCAAGGCTGCGTGCCCGGGTTCCGGTCCTCCATGGCTCTCAGTGGCAGGCTGCACAATCATCGGGATTTCGCAGCCGAATTGCGACGTTTGAGATCCACCGTTCAATTCCGCCATGTTCGCGGCGTAACCGGACTTTGTCGTGAAGGCGTCGGCGTTAAGCATCGCAAGAGCCGAGGCGTTTCCATCGCCAACCGCCCCAAAACGAAACACCAACGGCTCGGGAACCGGGTCAACGGTCCACGTGAGTGTGACGATGGCATCTCCGTATTCGAGGAACGCGTCGCGGGCGCCGGTGGTTTCGTCACCGAAGAATACCCTGTATGTGGCGGTAAGAATCGAGTTGGTTGGATTCAGAATTGCGTAAGCATTATGGGCCATGCGGCCGTACCAGCGCCAGAGTTTGGGCGAACCAGCCGTGCCCAGTATCGGCGTGTAAGGACGCGGTGGGTTTTCGTTCTTGTTGCCCGGGCCGTCGTAGTTCTCGAGGCCGGGCGAGGCGTCTATGCATTCAATCCAGACAGCCGCGTTGGCGGGCGGCACGAACACTCCACCCGGGTTCCATGCGTACTGAAGGCTGTAAGCCTTCCCGTTCAGCACCGAGTAATTCGAGCTTGAGGCAAAAGAATAGCCAACCGGTAGTGGCAACATATGCGGGACGCCTTGGCTGATGTCCAGGTTGGCATGCATCTTGTGGGCATTGTAATCGTAGAAAATATCCACGTGGATCATTGGCGCATTGGTGTCCATGCCGCCACCGCGGGATGGACGGACAATGGTGTCCTGGCCTGCCGACTCGAGATTGGCAACACAGATAACAACGTAAAACAGAGTGAGACCTGATACTTGGCGGAGATTAGAGAGTTTCATGTTTTCTTGAGAGTTGTTGATTGTTTAAACGGTAACGTTCTTTCGATCATTTTCGATCATCAGCGGGCAGTGTCCGGATTCCAGCGATTAATGCCATGCCCGGCATCGTATGTGAGTTCAAATTTCTGATTCGCAATGTGGCCATCGCAGAAACAGTAGTTCGAGGTCGGTCCGTGCCTTGAACGATCAACTTCTGGCTCACCGCCATCGGGCCAAAAGTGCGCCATGAAATGGTCCGCCATGGACCCGCCGAGTTTTTCGGCAAACAAGACCGTGCCGGTCGGGTTCGGAATGGAATTCAATGTAGGCCATGTGGGACCACCGGTTTCAGCAGCGGACAACTCGGGATATACATTCTTACCATAGCTCCAGTTGTTGTTTCTCCTTCGGTCAACCGGGCATCGATACAATCCGTTGAAGAGATTGGTCCATTGGATGTCACCCGGCGCAAGCGCGCTCCCTGTAATGTAGGGCGCCAATGCGTATGCCCATGGCAGTTGACCATATGCCGTCGCAGAATGAGTGCTGCGGGGAATCATTCCGGCGTTGTCATCTGCATACATCGTTGTGGCGAGCCCGATTTGCCGAAGTTGATTGATGCATTGCACTTGTTTTGCCTTTGCTCCCGCTTTGACGATGCCGGGCAGAAGCAAGCCCGCCAGAAGGCCGGTGATCAACAGGACCACCAGCAATTCGATCAAAGTAAAGCCTGACTGACTGCGTTTGATAGTTGACATGTTTCTCGGTCTGTTTGGTTTGCGTGCCACTTTGATTAGCACCTCGACATTAGAGGTGATTCTTGGCGACGCGTATTGAGCCTTGGAATCCAACCTTCAACCGCTGACCGGCTCCAAAGCACGCAACCGGTCATAATAGATGGTGAAGGGCTTGCCTCGTGAGCGGCGGGACCGCTCAGGCAATGCGAGGAGGCGGAGTGGGTGGTTCCTCTTGGCGACCGAGATGAACAGCCCGAAATGAGTCCAACAAAACAGGCTGCCTGGGGCGAAATCGATAAGCCGCTGACGGCTCGATCAACAACTCGAACTTCTTTACTTCCAGTTTCTTTTCTTTTGACTTTTTGTTTTCAGTGGCGCCGTTGGCCACGAATTCACAAAGTGCGCACGGATGTTTCCCGTCAAAAGTCTGAATAAGAGCGATCTTGAAAGTGCTCTGCTGAGAATATCGGACAAACATCGTTGCCCACGCGAGCGATTGCAAAAAAGCCCAGTGGAGACCCACCGTCATGATGAGGACTGCCACCGCAATTGCTTTTGTGAATCTCGACATGACCAAAAACTATCCGCTGTTTCGTGGCTTCATTGGCTGAACAATGATTCGACTGGCTGTTTTGCTGGGCGTGATGCAGCGCTGTCGAGTTGAAGCTTTCCGCCGCAAGTTCTGCAGCGCGGCACAGCCGAAGCGAAATGACCGCAGCGGGACAAATGCGTTCGTTGCAGGCTCGGCGCTCCGCCACGCCGCACTGCTCGGCGCGACTTCGTCGCCCACAGGGAAGATGAGATTCCATTGAGTGGCGGAAGAGTTTGAAGGCCAAAGTCTCCACCGATCCGGCAAATTGAGATTGCTGCGCAAATTCTCGAACATTGTAATACAGTTACCTCATCCCACTGCACTGCCACAATCGGGGTTGTTCGCAATCTCTCGTCAGGGAAACTCGTATGGAGCGTTATCATTCGATCTTCACATTGTCGGCCCGGAACTTGCCTATGACCACAGTAACAAGATCGCCCTTTCTAAAGCCGCCCCGGTTAGGGAAGAAAGTCGAGTGCGCGCTCCCCGCTTTGTTCAGGTGGCGTGCCGCAAAAGAACTGCCGGTCGCGGGAACTGTCCGCGCTGAGAACTTTCGTCCTTTGGAGTCCACGATGTAAGCGGAACCGCCTTCGAGTCCCACCTCACCAGCCTTGAGTGGATCAACGATCTTGTATCTGAAGTGCAAGAGCGCCCCCTCCGCGATCAGTTGCAGTCCTGCCGCTTCCATGCCGTATCGATCGCCGCGCGGCGCTTTGGCCTGCGCCCGGTTTGGAGCGGGTCTGATAGCCTCTGCCGATCGAAATTCAACGCTGGAAAGCGCGACCGGCGCCGTCGCTGCGGCAAGTTGTGTTTCAGGAGAGGCCACTGTTTGCGGATGGGCCGAAGACGTTCTGATGCCTCTGCCGGAGCGGTTCAGAAGCATTGCTACAAAAACCGTAAAACATATTCCGACTGCCAGAATGCCCGTTAACCTCTTTAATTCGAGGTTTTGCTGGCCTTGCACGAGTCTGTTTTGCATTGGCCCCATACATAGGCCACAGCTCTCCTAGTCACAATCGGGGATACTCTGGGAATCGCATAGGGGAAACCCCGAATCAACCGGCAGTTAGCCCACGTATCTCCCAACCCGGCGTAGCCGGAACCAAAGTTGCCTGACGCGCAAAGACGCAGTGCCTGCGCCCCTTCATCAGAAAGCTCTGCGCCGCCGCGCTGGGACATATCTGCTTCGACTTCGTCCCCTGCCCCCCGCCTCCCGCATCCTGACAAAAAATACAGACACTGCAGATGCCAACGCCACAGTACAGACACGCAAAACCCAGCGATAAGTGTCGCCGCAACCCCGTGTCTGTCCCCATATTCCCGGCTACCATGCGCCCTTTCGGTCACCCCATTGAACGTTGAGCGTTGAAAGTTTCACGTTGAACGTTCCTGATCGGTATATCAGACATCGTGCCTAATGCGCCTGTTCTTTAGCCCTTTGATTACAAAGGTCTTACGGTTTAGGACGAAGTTGTTATGCCACCGTTCATGCCACTGATTGCGGCATGTGAAACCCTCTTTTCAGCCTTGGGAACGATTCTCCACACCCCATTGCGCCTTTGTCCAAAATGCATTCCGCTTTTCGTGAAAGGGATTACTTAACCCAAAACGGATTTCAAGCAAATCCGCCAGCTTCGTGGCGCAATGCGGACAGAATCACTGCACTCCGCAACATCCGTTCGTCCGAGTCGCAGAGGTCGATCAATAGTCACCGCGTAGCTCCACTGCGTGCCTCGTGAGTCAGAGAATCGAACGCGGCCCGCAATTTTCGGATGGGGACGATAGTGACCAATCGGAACATGCGCGGTGATTCGTGTCCAACGTCCCCAAAGCTGTCCATTGCCACCGGCATCCAATGGCTCCGATCACGGCCACGGTGCTGCAGTAGCCGGAGGAAGCTTCACCAAGCGCTGGTTCGAGCAATCCAGAGAAATATGCGTGGCACTTGTTCAGGCTTTTCTCAAGCACAGATGCGGGAGTAAAGTTGCCGCATCGCCAGGCCAGAAATCAATGATCCACCACCACCGGAAGTTCAGTCGGACCTCGACAGTCTGACCGCATCGTTGGATACCGCCATTCCCCGGAAGCAAACTGGAGCCAACCTGCTCATCGCGACTTGGAATCTGCGTTCATTCGCTTCCTTAACTCGCAACTGGACAGCCCAGGAGAGCGACTCACCCAAACGGGACCTACGAGGGCTTCGCGCCGTGTGCGAGATTGTTCCCCGATTCGATGTTGTGGCGCTCCAAGAGGTGAAAGGCGACCTGAGGGCACTGCGGGACACGATGCGGTATCTGGGACCACACTGGGCATTCCTGATGACCGATGTGACTGCCGGCAGCGCGGGTAATGACGAGCGAATGGCTTTGGTCTTCGATCTGACGCGGCTGAAACCATCGGGGCTGGCATGTGAACTGGTCGTGCCGCAGGAATGGTTGGATGAGATCAGCCCGGATGCACTGACCCGACAGTTTGCCCGAACGCCGTATGCAGTCAGTTTTCTTGCAGGGCGAACGACATTCATCTTGGTCACGCTGCACATAGACTATGCGCAACCTGCGCAGGGCAGGATACCAGAACTGAGGGCGATTGCTCGTTCGATGGCCGAGTGGGCCAAGCGCGCCAGCGATTGGGAGCACAATTTGCTGACCTTGGGCGACTTCAATATTGATCGTCATGGCGATGATCTTTGGCGCGCGTTCACCTCGACAGGGTTGACGGTGCCCGATGACATCCAAAAGGTGCCGAGGACGGTTTTCTCCAACCCTGCGAAACCGAATCTTGCCAAGTTTTACGATCAGATCGCCTGGTTTCGTGGAAACGGTATGGACCTGCTCAGCATGCAGTACCATCAAGGAGGGAGCTTTGATTTTGTTCTACACGTTTACCGAAACACCGGGCTGAACAAGACAGCGATCTCGTACCGCATTTCGGATCATTATCCGTTATGAGCGGAGTTTCGCCTGACTTGAGCCATCAGGAGAGTCCGGGACACTCTATGCGATCTCAACGAGCGGAACCTACTTCGGGCAGGGGATGATCTCTTTTGCGAGGAAAGGGAAGCCATTCACTATCATTTAAACCTCCCACCGACACGGCCGAAAAGCTGTCTGCCGGCCAAACTTGGGACTTGACAACAGCCCTTCACTGCCCGCATTGCTCTCCAAAATGCCGGATGATGAAGAGCAATGCTCTTGACCCGCTCCCGCGTCGAAAAAGCAAATTCCTATCATTCGCCCACATGAAGATTCGCGCTTGATAGTTGCTCTCCTGGGCCCGCGACTTTATCTTCTCCCCGCAATGATACGAATCCAGAAGCGAACATGCGGTCTAATCAGCGCCGCGCTCATGGTTTGGCGATTGGGTCTCGCCATAACTATGATTAGCCCCGGAACTACTAACGCCAGCGAGTCGCCGCTGCGCATTGCCTCCGGCAGCTTCTCCCCGGACGGCGCGTTTAAACTCCAAACGGTCGGTTCCAATACGCTGGTCTATCGGGTGCAGACCTCAACCAATCTCGCGCAATGGACCTCGTTGCAGACCAATGTGGCGACGGGGAGCCTGACCGAATTCCGGGATCTCGATGCCCCGCGCTACCGCCAACGTTTCTACCGGTTGGCTCAAGCTGGCAGCGGGTTGCTGCTGTCAAAAAACCAAGGCGTGCCGGGTGAATTATTGACGCTGTCGGGCGGCGGCCTCGATCCGAGTGCGCCCACTTTTGTTCGGTTCCAGAGCCCCAATGGCCCGGAGATCAAAGTGCGATCCTTCGCGGTGACGACCGGCACCGTGCTCGTGGCGATTCCGTGGTTGATCGACACCAATTCGTCTAAGATTCGTGGCGGTTTAGTGTCCGTTTCCGTGCAGCAAGAAACCACGCAGGCGACCAACCACCTCACTGCGAGCGAAGCACTGCGGATTGCCGACCTGCCACAGACCGGATTAGCGGCCGGCGCTGTCACGCTGGAATATCTAACTCAACTCTCGGGTTTACTCTCCAAAGCCTCTGGCCACTGGCAGACCATTGGGGCTGCCTCTCAGGGCAAAGTCGATACTGCCTCGCTACAAGTTCAATTATTGTCACTGAAGGCCAACGTGGATACGGCCCAAAACGAACTGCAGCAAATCATCAACGGGCAAACGCCGCGTCTGGCCTTGGGCCGGATCGGTGGCCGCGAAATCTATCTGGATCGAGATGCCCTGGCGTTGCTGGACCAAATGCTGGCGGCCCATCTGATCAATGCCCGCGCGGCCAGTTTGTCCGGCGGTGGACTCGCGGCTCGAGCCTCGTTGCGTGCCGCGGCGACCACGGCGGATTGTGCCGATCCGCTCGGCTGCATCGACGACATTTTTACCCAGGGCGCCGGACCTGACGCGCAGGGCATCTTCAATTTCTTCGAGGAGGTCAACACGATTGGCGGCGCAAGCGTGGGCCTCATGGCCGCCACCGCGTTGGTTTTGGGTTTGGCCTCGGCGCCGGTTGCGGCGACCTTGGCTGGAACAGCGGGCGCGGTTTTGTTTTTCACGACCTACGTTGCGCCCGCGGTGATGGGCGCCAGCGCCTTGTCGCTCGCGGCCCCATTCATCGAAGTGGCGACCGGACACCAGGTGTCGATTGACGATTATCGGCCGGCTTTGAATCACATTCAGAAAGGCAGCGCGGCCTATTTAATGGACGAGTTCCAGGGCCAGTTCTTGAAAGGCACGCTCCAGACCCAAGGGGCCAGCGAGGACTTGATCGCCCGAGCCTCCCTCACCTTGGGCGCCTCCAAATCCATTCTGGGACTCCAGGACCTAGCCAAACCCGATTCCGTCGGCGCGCAAGCCTTCGCCAATTCCACCACGATCTTTGCTCACCTCACACCGTCAAGCCAGGCCACCACCTACGTCGGGAATTTCAGCGGAACCCTCACCGAGTCCTATCTGGACGCTGGGTGGCGCTACGACATCTCGGCCACCTTGACCATTATAGTCAGCGGGCAAGGGACGATCGCAGCACCCTATAGCGGCACGCTCAAGGTCAGCGGCAACGCCGTAAGTACCCTGCTCTACTGCAACTCCTCTGCCGGATGCGATCCCGGCGGCACGGTCCCTTTCAGTATGGACGACGGCGTCATCTCAGGTTCATTCGGCGCCGTCGAGGGCTTGGGCCAGGGCGATATTGGCACCGGCAGTTTCACGATCGAATTCAGCGAGGGGAAACTCAGTGACAACACGCTCACTGGCACCGTGACATTCGATCCGGGCATTGACCAAACCTTGGTGAAAACGGTAACGCTGACCAAGAAACCCTGAGCCGTGACTATTCAGACGGCGGAGTGACCCAAGCGCTTTTTGACCCGCTCCCGCGTCGAAAAAGCAAATTCCTATCATTGACTCCCGGCCAGCTTTTTGAAAGAAATTGTCGGCATCTTCCATCGTTTTCACAAAATGTTATGGTTTTTACCCCGTTCGCTTCAGCAGCCAAGCCAAACCCGCCTATGCCACTGAACAAATCAACATGCGTCCTGGTCATTTATCGGTAGATTGCTTTCCCACTCACGAAATAATGGACACGAAAAACTCAAAGCGATGTTTCCAGTCGCTTTCGCTTGAATGTAGTGGCCATGTCTTGCATATCGGCCATTTGGCTTTCGGATTCTCCGCCTCATCCGACAAGTTTGTGTTTTGACTCTTGGAGCGCACAGAGTGTGAGACGCAAAAAGTCGTCGTCTCGGAAACCGTAAACCTGGCGCAACAGCGTCTTGATCTTCCGGTTGATCTCCTCCATCCGACCATTGGTCATCTTCGTCACAGCATAGCTCAACAACCCCTCGGCGATAGTGTCCCAATATTGCCCGTTTCTCCACGAAATAATCTGTCTCAATTTCACAGGAAAAGCGCCGCACGCCACAACAAGCAGCCCTTGCGATTTTTCTGCAATCTGCCTGTGCGACCAGATGCAATGCAACCAGGGAGCTTCCTCGGTTTGGTCTGAACACAATTCCGCTTACGACCGTCATGGTTCCGGCTGTCAACCCACAACCAAAGGTTTCGCCCCCTGCTTTTCTCGCCGTGCCTGTTTGCCTCACACTGGCTTGATTTTCGGATGTCCCACAGTTCCTTCGCAAGCTGTCTGTTCATCTTCTGGCAATGAGGCCGGCCTTGCACGGCCCTGCCGCACAAATTCCTGCAAACCCTCAATCACTTCATGCTGCGAGATCGCAAGAGGAATCTGACGGTCAAGAGCAGCAATGATGTCTTCGGTCTTCAATAAACGCTTGCCATCAGCGTATGTCTGGTAAAGAGCGTCCTTGATGGCCTGCTCAATCTCAGCTCCAGTCCGATCAACTGAAGCATCCTCAAGCGCGTCCAAATCAAATTCCATTGGGTTCCGCTGTCGTTTCCGCAAATGAATCGCGAAAATCGCTTTGCGCTCCTGTCGGCTCGGCAATCCAATGAAGAATATCTCGTCAAACCTCCCCTTGCGGAGGAACTCTGCAGGCAGCCGGCCAATGTCGTTTGCAGTGGCAACCACAAACACAGGCGCGGTTCTGTCTGCCATCCAGGTGCACAACGCGCCGAACAATCGGCTGCTTGTGCCACCATCATGGTCAGATTGGGCAACAGCCTTTTCAACCTCGTCAATCCACACAACCAATGGCGCAGCAGTTTCCGCCGCTGCCAAGGCCGCCCGCAGGTTTTCCTCAGATTGGCCCAACAGACTGTTGTAAAGCCTGGCAATGTCAAACCGCGCAAGGGGCAGCCCCCAGGACTTTGCCACTACCCGTGCCATCAGACTCTTGCCAGTTCCCGGTATCCCAACAAGCAGCACGCCCTTGGGCGGCTCCAGTCCGTATTGTTGAGCTTCCTGGCCAAAACCAGCTCGTCGCAGCAAAACCCAACGCTTGAGTTCTTCAACACCGCCAACTTCCTCCAAACCCTCAACGCACGTGCAAAACTCAAGGCCGGTTGCGTTCTCAAGAAGCCGCGCCTTTTGAGCCGCAACCTGCACAATTGCATCTGAACCACTAACCTGATTTTTCACCATCACATGCCCAAACACCCGGCGTGCCTGCGCAAGGGTCAATCCAAGCGCTGCCTGCAAAAGTCGTTCCCGCTCCTGGCTGCTGAGCCTGATTTTCACCTCTGGCGATCTTGCAAGTTCGTCAAATACCATCCCCAACTCCTCAGTTCCCGGCAAAGGCATCTGCCGTCTTTGGGCAAGATCAGCCAGCTCAGCCGGTATGCGCGTGCCATCAGGGCAGGTCACAACCAGAGAAACCGGCTTGTAAAGCAATCGCTCGACAACATTGCGCAGCTTTCGCTTCACTCCGGGTTGGTTCCATACCTCGTGAAAATCCCTCAAAACATAAACCGCTTCCTCGCCGCGCCTTTCAATCTGCTCAAGGGCAGCAATTGGATCCTTGGTCGATGGCATTTGACAGTTGCCACCTTCAACAACAGCGAACCCTTCTGCAATGTCAAATGTCACGCACCGTCTGGCCAGTCCACGACAAATCCCTTGCACAATGGCAATTGCCCTGTCCTCTTCCTTGGACTCGATGACAATCAGCCGTGCGCACGATCGAATGTCTGCTTCCAGTTCAAATTCAAACGATTCGGTTTTCATTGTTTGCTTGCAGTTGACAATCAATTGATGTTTTGGCTGCTGACATACGGCGGGTCTATTCCGCTGACACTGACCGTGCCATGGGCTGAAATCACAATTTCAGCGCAGGGCACTTTTTCGATGTCTTCTGGCTTGTAACGATCTGTAAGAAAATGGACTGTTTTGTTTGCTGAGCCCCGGAGGCCGTTGGCCAAACGCAGCCCGTCCACATAACGACCGGCAATGACCACATCCACGTTGCCAAAAAACACTTCCAGTGCAGACCGGGCTGCTGATGTCGAAAATTCCTTTGGCAGGTCCGACACCTTTCCTTGCTGCCCGGTCCGGATTCGCCCCAGTTCAGTCCAACTCAATCCCGAGAAAACAATCACGCTCAGTTGAGTGTGCAGTTTGATCAGGCGCAAAACCCCGCTCAGAGCAGGCAATTGCATCAGAGGT
>Ga0078972_1009927_pt1 | contig 18288 bp, 19 predicted proteins | sample YelNatPaOPGAMG01_FD_67568 | JGI IMG/M metagenome (GOLD analysis project Ga0078972, IMG submission 67568) | Hot spring thermophilic microbial communities from Obsidian Pool, Yellowstone National Park, USA - OP-RAMG-01 (SPADES assembly) (version 2) | ecosystem: Environmental > Aquatic > Thermal... | reverse complement strand
AGAAGCTGTCACTACAACAACACATGTGAAAAGCGGACTTTCAACAATTCACGTTGTTACAATTAACATTTGCGCTGTCCTGTTTTTGACTTGTGTTGTTGTATTTACATTTAAATGGTATAATACTAACACTTTGGGCATGCATTATAGAACTGCTCAATAATATACGATCCATATGGGACAGAATGAATACCGCAATCAAATAACCATCTTTTTGAATCAAAATGAGAAAGAGCTTTTTTTTTAAGTCTGACTGTTCGAACATTTTGTTTGACAGAACGAATGGAATTGTAATCAAATCTAAAAACTTTTCTATTAAAAAGTGAATCTTTGTAATGCTTAAATTTGAGTTTGTTTTGAATTGCAACACGTCCTAAACCTTTGCATGTTTTTTTTTCACTTAAAGATTCATCTTTGGTATTCATTAAATTAAGACTGTAACATTTTGCTCTGAGACCTACAAATTCTAAACACTTGTACTTTCCCCCTAACTCATTTTTAAAAAAACCCAATTGAGATTTGTTATCTTCGCTAAAATTTTCATGAGTAGGGTTAAAATTTGAAAAATCCATATATTGTTTAATGTGTGCATTGAAAGATTTTGATTTATTAACTTTAAACAAAAAACTATCTGTATCAGAAAAACCGAGATCAATTTTGCTTTGAATATTTTTGACCATTTTGTTGTAATAAAAATCATACATAAATTCTTTTGATAATTCTAAAATTGTAAAACCGATAAAAATTGGTTTGTCATGCAAGATAACGGGTGTAAAATGGTTGGTTTGAACTAGGTTTTCATCGAGAATTGAAAAGCTTTTAAATGTGGGATTCGCTACAGCTTTTAAAAGAGATTTTGGTTTTACATGCAGTTTAACAATTAAATAATTTCTAACATTTTGGATTGTTTTGCCGTATGTAGAATTAGCAACTTTTTTAAATTGATCTTGTTCAAATTTAGTTTTTGAGGCTTGACGGTTTAAAGTACACTTTTCAATAAATGGAGCAATAAAATTCTCTTGTTTAAAACTAAGAACGCGGTGAATTCTTTTAAGTTTCATCCCTAAATTTAGATAGAGTTTTAAATTTTTAAAGTGTAGAACATAATTTAAACGGTCGTGAAACGTAGCTGATAGTTTAACATCACTGTAAACATTTGAATTACCACATTCCACTAATGAACGCTTTGCATAAGGGGAAAGATTTTCAAAATTAATTCTGATGTTTTCAGGTGCTAGAGGAAAATTATCATGTTTTAAGTGTAAATTTTTTGGATAAATTAAATCAACTTCAAGTATGTACCCAATCGATAACTCTGTGTCAATATTTTTCCAATCAATAGATGAAGCAATTTCAGGTTGAAGCCATTCAAGATTTGAAATTGGTAGTTTTGACATTTGCGCTAGTCCATACAGATTCTGAAAAAAGATAAATGACAAGATAAAAAACACATTTTTTAAAAAAGAGAAAAACATTTACAGTGGTACATTTAAAAAAAAAATGTGAAGAGATATTTTATATTTGTTAAACAATGTGAACAAGAAATATTTTATCTAGATGAAATAGATGTATGCTAAATGAAATAGTTTTTTAGAGTTGGAAATTTTTCAAAATAACTTACATTTGCATCTATATATTGAATTTCTTCATCACAATCTTTGGATTGGTCAACTTCTAAATGTCTTGTGTTTATAAAAGAGACTCCGCCACGAATTCCTGATTCAATGAATTGTATCATATTTATATCTTGGGGTAGTTCAATTTGGCATTTTGTTAACTTTAGCATGCTATCAAATGAAAAACCTGGTAAAGAAATATATCTTGCGGGATCAATCCCGCTAAATATAAGCATATCTTTTCTAAATTTTTGAAAAATTTCAGCTAGTAAAATAGTATCAATTTTACAATAAATTTCGGTGTATTCTAATAAATTTTTGCAATTATAAGTTTTCCAAACTTTTAAAGCAAAATCATGCCCTTCTTTTGAAATTGATTTTTCTTGAAGTGAACTATAAAAACTATCTGCGGGGGGTAATTGAAGTGTAGATTTCATCAATTCCAAACTTGTGCTAGAAAATAGAAAGAAAAAGGAAAGATTAATTTTGAACATATTTTAACACCTAAAAAGAAAAAATGTTAAACGTTAAATTGTATTTTATTTTTTCAAGAGGAAGCAAGAAATATTTTTTCTCAAGATAAAAAAATTCTCAAAGCTAAAAAAATAAAAATAAAAAAGATCTAAAAGAAGTAGAAAAATGTTTACCAGTATTCATAAGGAAAATAACTTTTTCCGAGCACCATTTGAAATTTTTTCTGATCAAAAGCATTCTTTGTTTTGACAAGATACGTTTGTTTTAGGATGTGGTAACTGTTATCCGTCTGTGACAAATCTTCAGCTAATTGACTCAAAGATGCTTGAAGAAATGAGAGACTGTCAAGAAAAGTGAATGTGTTGAAAGATATTGTCCTGAAATTTTCACCATTGTATGGTAGAACTCGAATATTTTTTACGTCAGTTCTTCCATTCAAAGATTTTACAATAAAATGAAAATCATATCGTGAACCGTTATGCATGAATATTTTTAAATCGCACGGCTTCCTTCTTTCAAGATTGCAACTTTGACAAGCAGCACCTAAAAATTTTCCAGTAAAATGACAGTGATCTCGACACTTAACAACATCAAAAGAAAACAATTTTTCACACATGTAACAAGCATTTGCATCTTGAAAAAATGTTTCTTGAGTTTCAGTCATTTGAAGTTTAATTTCCTGTGACATTAGATTTTTAATCCACTTATTTTCTTGATCCAATAAGTGATCTACAAAATGGTCTGCGGCATTTTCACCTGAGTATGTATACTCATGAATAATTGTATTATTCGAATCTAAAATCACAAAACTATAGGCTATAGGCACTTGATTGTTGACAATTTCTGTGAATGATCGATCGCATTTGCATCTTGTGTGAGAGCACTCTTGACACATTTTTTGATTTGGATTAAGTGCACATTCAAAATCTAGAAATCCAATAAATTCAACAGGATGAGAATTCTTAAAATTTTTAAATTTGATTATTCTTCCAGCATCATCAGGTGTAAGCTCCTTTCTTGGTTTGTTAAGACTGCATATGTTTTCATGTTTTTTTAAAATTGAATCTGATGAAAAAGGATTCAAACAATTTAAACAGAAAACTGATTTGTTATAACTCACTTTAGCATTTGAGTCACTTTTGTATTGTTTTCGTAAAAATTTATTCACGTCTTTTACAACTAGAAAATGATTGTAACTTTTTTGATAATCTTTATCACGTCTTTCAACCATTAGCAGTGTGAGAATTTTTTTTCCGTTTCCCAAACCAAACTCGAGGGGAAATATTTCATTATCAAGATTGTAGTATAAAACATTAACTTTGAGATTTAATATCTCATTTTGTTTCAAAAATTTTTTTATGTTTGAAATAGAAATGGGAAAAGAAATTCCCTTCAAATCTAGTGTGTCAAAAAATTCCTCATCACGCATTTGATTTTTCAGAAAAAATTTAATGCAGTATAAGAAGCATTTATAGTCCGCATTTTTTGGATTGAACAAAAATCTGGAATTCTTGAAATGTCTCAGATTAAGTTTGTTTTCACAGTTTAATGTGTTTGAAATTTCTTCAGTTTCTGATGATTGACCTGTTAAAACAGGTCTTAAAGCTGCAATTTCAATATCAAACGCAGCCGCATGTTCAAACACCCAATTTGAACCAGTGTGGCAGAATTCTTCCATCTCATTTTCTTGAATTAAAAAAGCTGACTTTATATTTTTTGAGATAGTCTGTTTTGAGTTAGCATTTGCAATAAATGCTGGCGCTCTGAAAGGAATAAGAGTTGTTGTAAGTGTTTCACCAACATGATCAAGCATGCTCATGTTACAAATAAAAATAAGATTTACTTTTATGACAGTTTTTTTCACAGCTTCCGATAATATAGTCTGTTGAATTTTTGAAAAAATTTTTTGTTGAGATAATTTAAAGTCCGCATTTTCTGAGTTGAAATTGTATCTATAAACAATTAAATCTTTTCTGAATGCCGATGCTTTTTCGTAAAAATGTTTGCTAGGTCTGTGAAACTGTTTGTAGTGTTTTTGAAGATCACTGCATGAATTAAATAATTGACCGCATAATAAACATTTTTCAACAACATCGTGGTTGAGATGATATCTTTCAAAATGTCTGTTTAAATTAAATACTCTAGAAAAAACTGCAGAGCAGTTGAGTGATGGACACTTTAATGTTTTTCTGGTCATATTGTGTAAAAGTATTTTAAAACATTACTCTATAAAACTGAATTTTAGTGTATCACTAGAATAATAAGTTAAGAGTAACGAAATATTATATTACGTGGTGTGTTTATATACAAAATGTGTTATTAGTATTTACAGGCATGCGTTAAAACCTGTTCAAAAATATTTTTTACAAAAGGCTGGTTATTTTAAAGTTGGTCAAGGTCTATATACACCACGATTCACCGCAAAAGGCGTTGAAAACATCCATTAAAAGAAAGTGAAGTTTTCCTTTTTTAGTTTCCGCTATGCGATTGAGCACGCTTAGTTATTTTATGTTAAAGCTCTCTCATGTCCTCCAATAGGGGTATAAAAGTATTTGGAATTATTTCAGATTTAAGCAGTCAAAGATATATTCTTAAGCTGAAAACAACCATGGTTTCTGAAGCAAGAAAAGGATCTAATAGTAAGTTCTTTATCTTTCTTACATTACCAAAACTTTCTCACACTACTTAAAACAATAATAAACATAATAAATGTAAGCTTTTTAAATAAATATATTTTAATATATTTTTTATTTTTTTAGTGCCGATCCCAAGGCAACGTTACCATGCCCCGAAGAAAGAAATCATGTATGTGCAAGAAACCGACAGGGACCAGGAGTGGACCCCGGAGGAGGAGGCGTGTGAGGAGGGGTCGTCGGGTTCGGAAGGGGAACAAAGCATCCATTCGGACTCCGGTGATGAATCTGGTGATGAGAAAGAGATTCCTAAACAGACTCAATCTTTAAGAAATATAATTGTAAAAAATATACGAGCACCTCACCCACATATTGAACGTCAACACACACCATTTCAAAATCAGAGTCAACTTCATCATCAATCTCAAATCAACCAATCAAAATACTCGCATCTCTCACAGCCAATCGAAATGAAAAATACCCCTCAGACTAGCGCAGGCGCCGTTAGCGGAAGAAAAAAACGTCAATACAAACAGGTTGATGCTTCAGTGAAAACCGTTCAAGATGTCCCGCAGGTTGAGTCAAAAAAATACGACCGAAAACGTGTGAAACGTTCTGCTGAAACTGTGGAATATGATGCTGCAGATAACTCAATGAGGGAAGTTATTGATGGATCAGAAACTTCAAGACCTGAAGTGTCGGGTGAAAATTTAGACTTGACCAAAGCAGAGAAGAAAGAGACCTTGTTTGATGTTTCTGATGTGGACTACAATCTATATACTGCAGCACCTCAAAACATTGTGGAAAAAAAGATTATGCTTGGAAACAATCTTTTGGTTTTAAGCAAAATGATGGAAGCTGCTGGAGATAAGGGACAGACCTATGAATATGCCGCAATCAGTTTTCAACGCAAATTGAAATCTCAAAAGGCTTATACTTTCAACATTCCCCTCAATTTAGCACCAACTTTGATTCGTGCTTTGGAGTTAATAATGTCTGATAACAAAACTTATTTTGCTCATTGAAATACTTTATCGTATCAATTTAGTTTATATTAGTTACATCATTTTGTAGTGATTTTTTAGCGAAAAATAAATTTTTACACAAATGTATTTTATTTGTTTTTATTTACTTTTTAAAACTTTTACAATAAAATCAATTATTATTTGATCATTGATGACATTCTTAAAATAAAATAAGTTTAAGAAAGATTCTATGGGTATATTAAATTTTTGACTAGATATTAAAAATCCTAAACTATAAACACCGCAAAACATACTAGAAGGATGTTGTATTTCAAATCCATTAAAAAAATACGTGTCTGAAATAGACTTAAGGAATATCATTACAAATTTATTATCACATTTTTTTCCGAAAGAATCAAAATAAAAAAGGTTTTCCTCTATCTTCAGAATAGATACAAAATGGGAGCCGCCTTCATTATGTTTTGACAAGTTGAAGATGATTGAAAAATTGTTGGTTTTATTTCTATTAATTTTCGGAAATGCATCACATGGGTATACTCCTAAAAAGTTTTTTCCTAAAATTTTTTTTGCTATTTTTTCAAGTTCAATATTTGTTAAACCTTCAGCTTGTGATATTTGAATTTCTTGTAACACTTTTAGAACATTCATTTTTTCTTTTTATTCTAAGACACGCACATTTCGATCTTGGTCAATAAGAACAGCTTGATTATAGCTGGAAAAAATAATCATATTAATGCTTGTGGTTGTTGCGTTTTTAAAACCTAAACTAAGATCCATAGATCCTGAAAGAGTTTTGTGAATATGAAAACCGTTACACTGCTCAGGTGAAAAATCAAAGGCGAAAAATGTTGAACCATTCTTAAACTCTTCTAGGGATATAAAATTAGATTCATTTTCATGAGTAATTCCACAATTATCCAAGAACCAGCGGTATTCCCTAACACAATCGCCAGAAGCAAAATCAGGTTGAAATGGTGTTGGTACCACAGGGACTCCGTTGATTTTAAGATTAAAATTATTAATATCAAAATGTTGAAAATTAAAAGGATTTTTGCGTCCATCACCATTATATCCACGAGAATCTACAAAACCTATTATTAAAGTTCGTGGTAGATTTCCATATAAAAAAGATGGTATATCTGTACTAGTTGTCCCTACATTGATTGTGTGTGTTTTAACCTTAGATTGTGTCACAGGGTATATTGCGGGTAGTGTTTTCAGTGTGTTTTCATGCATTGTTCTAATTTGATGGTCAATCCTAATTTTCCTCACAGCAAGCCGCAAGTTATGAAATTTGATTTTCGCTTTGCTTTGTGTAGAACCAAAAGTTGAAAAGTTATCAGTATTTCTTATGAATTTTAGTCTAAGATCGGATTTTGGCAGAAGATAACGATGACATTGTAGAAAATCACTATGAACTAAATTTGAAAAGAAGACCTTTTTTCCTTTAATCATAGCTAACCTTTTTTTTGATCCGTCATTATCCCAAGTATCCATAGCAGTTGCTGTATCTTTTTCAAACATAGAACATGCCAAGTGTGATGTTTTTGCAGCTTCACCATAGCTCAATAATGTTTCCAAGTAAGATTTATAAGCATAAGTGGGTGTTGCCAGATCACAAACCTGAGTCCCATTAACCTCACATTCAACTTGCTTAAACAGACTTTGCGGAAACAGGTTTACAACGCTTGTATTTTCAGTATCAGTTAAGGCTGTATTATCAGACGCTTTTAATACTTCAACTTCACCTTCTAACCTTGTCATTGGCATGTAGAGATATGATTCATTGTCTTTTGGAATGTGGAATTCATAAGGCCCGCTGTCGGTGGTTGAACCAATTGGATAATAATATATAGTCACTCCTTCAAGTAACGTTGAATCAACAGGTGGTGTTGAAAATAAATCCAAATTATTAGATGTTAATTCAATTTCATCATTGATAAAAGTGCCCAATCCAATTTTGTCAGCCATTTTTCTTTAATAAGAGAAATGTTAAATATAACAAACTTTAAAATAAGTCTAAAGGTATTACCAATTTGTTTAGATACTGTGTGTGATATTGCTAAAAAATCAAATATTTGTTTTAAACGATATAATAATTTTCTGGTTTTACAAAATAAATTTACTTACATTATTTTTAAAAATAGAAAAGGTTCAAATACCCATATAAATGTCACTAAATTGAGAATATTTGAAGATATTAAAGAATCACAAAAATTTCTTTTTTCAAACTTTTTAAACCGCCTAAATTCCAACATCATTTTTGATAAAATTGATAACATAACAGCATCATATGATCTCAAGAAGAATATAGACATTCATCAGACAATACAAAATTTTAAAAATTTGTGTGAGGTGCGCTACAATAATGAAACTTTTCCTGGTGTATTTTTAAAGCATGTGTGTGGGACAATAATAATATTTCATTCTGGAAAAACAATACTAATCGGTTCAAAGAATATTACAAGTTTACAATGTCTTATAAATTTTCTGAATGCCAACACGTAAACCAAATAGATGATCCACGTGAAGGTATCACGGTTTGTACAACTTGCGGCTTAGTTATAAATGATCAATTTTTTCAATATGAGGATGTCAAAAAAGAAACATTTCAAGAAACTACAAAACTACAAAATGATATTCTTGAAATTCTTGAACGATTGAATTTTTCAAGAAATCATGTTGAAAGTATTGAAAAGAATATACGTGAAATAACTTATAAAGGTAAACGTGCTAGCAAGAAAGAGGTACTGGCTGCTAGTGTCTATAAATCTCTCAATAAAGAATCAAATGTTCTGTCAATAAAAGATGTTGAAGCTGTATCAGGCGTGAGCAAAAAGAAAATAAATAACTTAGATAGTTCAATACACATATTAAAAGCTGAAAATGTGCTTGAAAAATACTGCAATTTAAATAATCTAGACTATAAAAACTACACAGTAATTAAAGAAAACATGTATAGATATAAAATTTTAGGACACAATCCACTCACATTGGTAGGGTCTGTGATATACATGCACTGCAGGAAAAACAAAATTAAAACTTCTATGAAAAAAATATCAGAAACTTTAGGGATTAGCACTATTTCAATTCAAAGATTTATAAAAAATGAATTATCATTCAGGTGTTAGGCTACAGCGTGGTCGTGGGATTGGTTCACTATTCTCGGGTTTGGTAAGAGGTTTTGCACCTATAGCACGAATGGGTTTGCAAGCTGGTAAAAGGCTTTTGTCAAGTGATTTTGTTAAAAATATTGGACGCTCGGCTTTAGAAAGTGGAAAGACAATTCTTAAGGATGTAGCGGCTGATTTAATTGAAGGAAATGACGCTGGTGAAACAGCTCAAAAAAATCTTCAAGACGCTAGAAAAAAGATTGCTTCAACAATTCGAGGGAGTGGTGTTAGGGGACGAAGAAAAAGAAAACATATTCCGCTGAAATTTGAGCGTAAAAATAAACGTCTAAAGCCGTATAGTCTATTAGATTAAAAAACAAAATGAATTCAAACTTTGAAATTTTACAAAATAATGTAGCACATGAAAATGAAATTGAAAATGCTATTGATGACTTGAAAATGAACTATAAAAACCCAGGTCATCCAATTGCATTTTCTGGTGTAAACAAAATATACGAATTTTATAATGGTGCTTTAACAATAAAACAGATAAAAGAAATACTTTCAGGAATTGAATCATATACTCTGCATCGTGAATACCATAAAAATACCAGAAACACAACATATGCTTATTTTAAAAGATATCAATTTCAAATGGATCTTGTAGAAATACAAGCATTGTCAAAGTTTAATGATGGAGTGAGATACTTATTAAATGTCATAGATATATTTACAAGATACGCATTTGTCAGACCTTTAATTAACAAAGAAGCTCACACAGTTTTAAATGCATTTAAATCAGTTTTAAATGAAGCTGAAAATCCCCCTCATATTTTGGTTGTTGACAAGGGTGCTGAATTTTCAAATAAACTCTTTGAAAAGTTTTGTTCCCAAAATAATATTAAACTTATAAATCCTAAGGCTAGCACACATGCTGCATTTGTTGAAAGATTTAATCGAACCCTTCAAACATTAATATATAAATATATGACCGAAAAGGAAACAAACAGATTTATTGATCAACTTCAAGATTTAGTTTCAACATACAATAACAGAAAACATAGAATGATAGGTATCACACCAAAACAAGCCGAAAATGATCCTGAAAATCATTTAAACATTAATCTTATGTTCCAAAAAAGGGAGGAAAAAATTTTGAAAAAAAAACCAAATTTATCAGTTAATTCTTTTGTTAGAATCGCTAAACAAAAAGGAAAATTTTCTCGTGGATATAATGAGCAAAGTAATCAGGAGATTTTTAAAATTTACAAAATTAATTTGAAAAAGAAAATTCCTTTGTATTACCTTAAAACGTATAATGAAGGTGAAACAATCAGCGGTGGTTTTTATGAGTTTGAGTTGACACCTGTCAAGACTGATACTTTCCGAGTAGAAAGAGTATTGAAAAAACGAAAATTTCAAGGAAAAAATCAACTTTTTGTTAAATGGAAGGGATTTTCTGATGAATATAATGAGTGGATTGATCAATCTGATGTAGAACAGGAATTTTGACACTACTTTAAGATTTTCTGTAATATTATTTTTGTTTTGAAAAGATTATAAATTAAATTTTGTTCCAGTTTTTTTTAAAAATTGTTCAGTATAAATAAATATAAAATATAATGGATAACAATTTTACTTTATTTTGTATTTCAAACGGTTCAGAATCTGAGTTTCCAGAAAATACATTAACAAGTTTTAAAAATAAACTTCCTCTAAGTTTAAATATTAAAAAAAGGGAACATTCTAAATGGTGTATGGCAATTGAATCAATATGTTTCTCAACACTATTTGGAAATGTTAGATGGCCTTGGGGGCCTAGCTTTATAACAGTATCCTTAGACTATGTTGATAACCGTCTCAGACATGTTTACCGACAACTAGAAGCTCTACGTGTTGAAAGAAAGAGTGTTTGTATGGGATTTGATCGTGCAAATTTTGCATATCGCGACTCTGAAATTCGTGACAAACTTAGACGCGGAAAATCAAAATATCCGGGTGAGGAAAAAACTTATCATTTGTATTCTCTCCGTGCTATGCGTGAATATATGCCGGACATTCACTACTATTATCCTGATGACTTTTATTGCGATTTAGAGAGTCTTGGAAAATATTTTGAAAAAATGTCAAAAAATAATAACATGGTTATAACAAGAACGGCAACATCAATAGAAATAATACCAAGTCCTAGATTGGAATTAATTGAAAATTGGTTTTTGATTAATACCAAGTTGATTTTTAATGGTCCTTTTAAATTAGATATTGAATATCATAGTCTTGCATTTATGGAGAACCATAGAGGAAAGACATCTTTCCATCACACTTCTGATGTAAAAATAATAGAAGCGAATTTAATTGAAATTGGTGATGAATTTTACAAAGCTTTTTTTATGTCTTGTTTAATAAAAAAATTAACTTTAACACTCGTAAAAACAGAACCTGAATTGTATATTCCAAAAATCATCAAAGTAAGATGTGAAAATGCAAAACACCAAATTTTTAATGGTGAATATTCAAAAGATTTAGCAATATTTTGCCCCAGTTTAAAACCGAATGATAACTTTTTTTATAAAGAATTTGATTCAAAGCAATTCATTCCAATAAGTAACACAACTTTAAACCACATTGATATTAAACTTTTAGACCAGTCAAATGATTTCATAAAATTAACAGATGGATATGCGACTATTGTAAAACTTCATCTACGAAAAATGCCTGATCACAAAAAGTTCTTTAATGTTAGAATTACATCTCAAAAATCTGTATTATATAAGGACAATACAAAAAATAATTTTAAAGTAAGCTTGCCTAATACTCTTAACTTTAATAGCAGGTGGAAAGTGTCAGTCACATCTATAAACCATCCAACTATTTTTAACACATTTCCCGCTGATTCCAAAATTAAAATGATTCTTACAGATGGAAAAATATATTCATATACTTTGAAAGAAAAATATGAAACTGTTGAAGAACTTATTGAAGACATGAATAAACTTTTTTCAACTCACAAACTTCTCAAAGCCACATATCAAATACTTGAAAGACGTCTTATAAAAACAATACGTTTTACAATTTTAAAAGATTGTGTTTTTATAATCCCCCAGGAAGTTGCAAATGTTTTTGGTTCTACAAAAACAGGGAATGAAAGTGGTGTAGCTTGGTTAGTAAAGGTTAAAGCTGCTTATAATCAACCAGGAGTTTTTAACTTTGATATTGACATGGAAAATAATGTTGATTTGGATTTCTATAAGCCGAACTATGTAATGATGTATTCAAACATAGTTTCACCAACAATAGTAGGTGGTGAATTTCAAAACATTTTAAAAGTGTTTCCCATTCCCACCGATAAAAAGACTGAGTATCAAATTCAAGAATTCAAACATTATGAATATCACAACTTATCTAACTACGAAATAAAGGATATTGAAATATCTTTTAGATCGCATAGCGGTGATAAAGTTTTTTTTGGTGGAAAGTATGATGTCATTGTAAACCTTTTATTTACCAACTATGAGGAACATGATTGAAATAAATAACACATGAATATTTTTTTATTTTATTTTTTTATTTCGGATTTTTTTAAAACAGTATTAACAAATATGAATATTGGTTCGCATATTATTGAGTAAGGTGTTTTGGAGAAGTTCCTTTTCGTTTTGAAGCTTCAGATATTCACCAAATACAGCTAGGGTGTGTAAATGTGACTTTAACACACCAATCAAAATTGAAGATTCCAATGGTGTGTCTGGGAAATGCATCATTTGGAGTGTTTCAATGGCTGCTTGTGATGTTTTCTTCATATTAGTAATATATTCAGTACCCAAAACAAATTTTTTGCCTGTGTTAATCTGAAAATTATTGCTATTCATTTTTTAAGCTTCAAAAACCTTTGACTAAACTTTCAAAGATTTTTAATGTTTCAAGTTGAGACTCATAAGCCTGTTTGATGTAACGAGCTTGGACTGTTGCAAAAGTTGAACTGTGAAGGATTTCATCTGCGAGCTGGTGTTTATATACCATTTTTAGGTGTGCCTCAACAAGGTTAGCATGATATTTAAAGTAATCTTGCGGAAGCTTCAGATTGTATTGGCTTCTATCAGTTGGCAGGTTTAAAAAACACTCGCAATAGTAACCTATACATTCTGGTAGGATATTATCACACGCGTTTTCACAAACCATTCTTGTAGAAAGACAAAAGAATACTAACAAATAACACTGCAGCATGCTTAGTTTAAATACATTGGGCTTGGCGCACCCTAAAAATTAAAAATAGACAACCCATCACTTTTTAAGCCTAGAGTACACATTTTTAAAAAACTAAAAAAACCTTACTATTATTCATCATGAGTGTTAGAACATATGACGCGCGGTTGGTAACACCATTTAATTGCATAATAAGCGGTGTTAGTCAATCCGGTAAGACAACTCTTGTATCCAATTTATTACAACTGTCAAGCTCAATCTTTACTGTGAAACCTTCAAGAGTGTTTTTGTTTTACAAATTTAATCAAAACATTTACCAAGAAATGATTAGGAATGAGTTGGTGCATGAGCTTGTTGAAATTACAGAGGAAAGTTTAAATTATGATAACATAGTAACCAAAGTTGCACCATACAAATCAAAAGGTGGTAGCTTGATAATATTTGATGATAGCATGTCGGATGTTACAAGTGATTTCGCTCAAATATTTACTAATTTAAGCCACCATCAAAACTGTAGTGTTATATATATAACTCAAAATTTATTTCATAAAGATAGCAATTATAGAACCATGTCACTGAATACACACTATCTTTTTCTTATGAAAAACGGTCGCGATAAACAGCAAATCAGAACATTAGCACGTCAAATATGTCCCGGAAACAGTACTTATGTGGTTGATGCTTTTATTCAAGCAACAAAATATCCTTTTAGCTATTTGTTAATGGATTTCAGACCTCAAAGCGCTGAAATTTTGAAACTTAGATCACATATTTTTCCGCATCAATTTCCATATACGATTTATGCTGAAAAATGACTAATAAAAAATCTTTGAAAAGTAAACTATTATTCTACAAATCATTACAAAAGTTAAAGCCAGAACATTTAAATGAAATCATACAGCATTTAAATGATGACTCTGTGGATTCAATATGTGAGTGTGTATATAATACAATTTTCACTGATTTGAAAATACCGCAGGTTGAAAAAACCAGATTAAAAAAGAAACTCAAAAAGAATTGCTCTAGGAAAAATCTTGATATTATTTCTTCTAAAAATATTTCTATTTCACGACGTCGTAAAGCGTTAAAACAGGAGGGTAAAGGAATTGGTTTAATACTCTCATCAATCATACCAATGTTGACAAGTTTATTTTCAAAATAAAGGAAAAAAAATGGTTAAACCGCAGTCATCTAACAAATCAATAAAATCTAACATACCAGACAAAATAGACACACGATTTAAGAATGTGGAATGTTTTCAAAAATATATTTTGACCAATACAGAATCAGTATTTAACACAGAAAACACTGTAAAATCGAGTAATACAGTTGAAACTGAAAATCTGAGCGAATTAATTTTAATGTTTAAACGATTGTCTATATCAGAGTAAAATAATTTTTTCAAGATGAAGGTTAATCCAAAAAAGTCAACTTACGCCAAAATGTATTTAGTTACACCGGGTGTATATGAAAAACTAAAAAAGTGCATTGATGAATACGACATTTCTGAACTTAGCAAGTTAGACAAAACTGATGAAGTAGAATCACAATCACAATCAAATAACATTATTAGAAACATATCAATGGATGAAATATTATCTAATAGTAATGAAAATGATGCAAACAATTTGTCAACAAACAACCAGACACAATCTTCATCAGCTCACAATATTAGCCAACCTTCAGTTTCAAACCTTCCACTTCCACTTCCACAACCCGAAATTCATTCAGCTCACATTTCATCTCAACCAGTGATTATTACAAATCCCAGCATCTCTCAACCACAACCTCAAACCAATCCACAACTTAACATTTCAAGACGAAATATAAGTCGTAGTATAGTTCCATTAACACGTAGACAATCAATACTACATCATAATACTTTACTTGAAAATATTGATGAAGAAGATGAAAATGAAACAATAGAGGATTTCAATCCGCAATTTAACTCAACAAAGATTACTTTTGATGGAAATAATCAGCATTCAATTGACAGTACAATAGGTGATTTTAATCCGCAATTACATTCAACAAGGATATCTTCAGATCATTATGACAATCAATCCCCATTACACACAAGTACACCAAAACGTTCTAGAGCAATACCAAAATCACTTTATTATAATCCTAAACGCACTTCTTCAACTTTAAAAACATCTCAGCAACCTGTGGCTGGATCATCCAAAAATAAAAATGTTTTATTTTCAAAAAATATTCCTAACGCACATAACCAAACAAACATTCCTGTAAATGTTCCTCAAATATATGATGGAAACCTTGTAATCAACCCAAATGATGCTGATATTTCATGGATTGAACAAAACACAGAAAACAACAATGTTAACAATAGTTTCATTAATTCGACGGATGCTGAAGTGGATTTTACTGGAGGTGCTGTATATTCTAACAACTCAAATAATACAGATATCCATCAAAGTATTTCTAGAGATGATTCAAATCCAAATCATAATTCAATACATTCTCAATCGAGTGGTTTTGTGGTTAGACGCCCACAACAATCAAACGTTACATTTGTTAGCAAACCTTTGAAAGTAAAAACTATATCACCTAAAACTAGAAGTCAAAAACGAAATGCTTGTAATCCAATCTTAAATCTAAAAGGATGTAGACCAAAAGTTAATGTTAAATATTTCGGTGATAATAGTGAAACTGCAATTCATGATGCATCAAATATTAAGTATCCAGTGAGATGCCCCATATGCCCACACAAATTTAAAACACACAATCTTTTTGTAAATCATATAAGGTTTGCTCATGCTAATCCTCAAGACCGAAAATTAGCTATTGAGTTTATGCCGGATGCTCAAACCAAAGAAAATAAGTGGGTTAAATTGGGTAAGCGTAATGATGTACAAGCTGGTCTTGCACCAAAAAAAGGTCGTAAATATAACCGAGTAATGACTGTCGGTCTAAAACGTACCAGACAAACAGCTCAATTAGATGATACTCAAAACACCCCAAGACGCCGATATAAACCAATGCATAAATTCAAAAATTGGAACATTTAAAAATTTAGATTTTTTATTATATGAATGTTAGAATTATGTTGAAATATATTTTTTATTAACTTTATATTTTTTTATTTTTCACTCGTATAACAGGTTTAAAAAATCAAAAATGTTGTGTTTAAAAAATATTTATTTCTTCCTTTTCACTATTACAAACTAAATCTCACAAAACATAAAATTTACTTTTTCATAGTTTTTGGGATTTTTTTTAATTTTTCAAAATTTCACTATTAAAAAACTACATTTTCAAATTAAACGTATTTTTAAAAATTTTTCAAATTATACTATTAAAAAAACAGCATTTTTCAAAATCAGACATAAAATTTAATCTACATTTGAAAATTAAGATTATCTAAAAAAATTTTTACATTAAAAAAATATGTTTTTTTACTAAAATTAGACTAAACATCCTGCTGGTTTGATAAGAGACTTAAAAAGCTTGACTATCAATAATAAATTTCTCTTTGAGATAAGATTCATTAGCATCCATAGCTTCCGTCTCAGGAGTTTCTGTCACTGGAGTTTCGGGCGCTTCAGTCTCTGGAGTTTTGGGTCCTTCTCTGAGAACGAGGTTGATTGGATGATTTGCATTTTCATCTTCCTGAATTTGCTGTCCTTCTCCTGGAACGAGATTGATAGGTCTACTTGGATTAACAAGCCCCAAAGCACGCTTGCGATCTTGTTCTAGTGCTTGTTCTTCTTCCCTTTCAATCTCAGCAAGATGAGCCATCGCTTGGAGTCTTCTTCGAGTCTGCACGCTGAGGGGGCTTTCAGTCAAACTGTTGTTGCAGATAAGTTCTGCAACCGCTGATCGAGTTTTGAGCCAATCACCATAACTTCCATGGTGACGATTCTTTGACAATGTGATCCAAGTGCAACCACAACTGCAGTAAGAAATATTAAACTTCTTCATAGCCGAAACCCTGAAATATTCCATATCCTCATTTGTGATGAATGAGAGGAATTTTGCATCAGCACCGAAAATGTTTGCGAGTGTGTGATAAGGAATTGACAATTCCACACCCGATGGAATAGGTTTGTGAAATGGATGCTTGTTACTAATTTTCCAAAGGGTTTCAAGATCCGCAAACTCTTGGAAGCAGTCACCGCTCTTCATGCTAAAAAAATTAGCAAAGTTGATTCTGACATCTTTTTCGAAGGCTTCATTAATAGTTATTTCAGCAATTTCAAGGTCGCTGTCAGTGTTCTCGATGCTTGGACTATCAGGACTTGCTGGTGTTGGTTGAGAATCGAAAAAAGTTGTTTCAGGACTTCCTGGGTGTTGAGATCCTGAACCAAAAAAAGTTGTCTCACGTAAAGGCACAGGCATTTTAAATATATCTTGCTTCTATTGAGGAGAAAACAAAACTGATTTAATATCAGAAAAGATCCTTCTATTTATACTGGTGCACAGGAGTGTGTGTTTTTAAAATATCACAAGTCCTGTATATGCATTCCTACATGACAACTTAAATTTAAAAGATATTTATCTTTTTTCAAAATAGTATTGATTTAACATTGCTACTGTACGCACGTTACATATTTCAAATCTTTTTTAAAAAACAAAAAATGCAGTCAACCTGTCACATTTTTAACTTGCCCGACATCAAAGATTTTAAATCAGGCGGAAAATTTTTCAAAATCAAACATCTAACAAAGTCGAAACCTTTACCTGATGAATTACTAGAATATATCTACCCTCAGGAATTCAAAGAAAGTATTCAGGATTTAAAAATGAAAAAAAAGTTCAATTCCAGAAAATATGACCGATTAAAAAATTATTGTCTCAGTCTTAAACGTCGAGCATTATTGGAAGAAAAGGAAATGCATTTAAATCAGAAAAAAGAAATTGAAAAAAAATTAATGGAGGAATACTTTACACGTCAACTTGAAGAAAAAATTAAAGATTATTATAACTCGTATTATAAAAAGCTATATCAAAATTGTAATTGCAATAAAACATAATAGTATTTAATATTTGGTGTCTTTTTTCGGTTTAGATTGCGTGCTTTTAACCATTTTTGATCTAATGATCAACAGTTAAAGTTTTTTCTTATTAAGAAATAATGATCGTATTTTTATCTTCAGCCACTACAGTCGACTTAAATATTCAAACTTTCTACATTATTTTTCCAAAATTTTTAGTGCTTTTATTAAATCATTTTAAATTTCTTACTTTGTACTAACGACTAGAGTTAGTATGCAACGTTAACATTTTATCCCTTTCTATTAAA
>Ga0078972_1009924_pt1 | contig 18296 bp, 8 predicted proteins | sample YelNatPaOPGAMG01_FD_67568 | JGI IMG/M metagenome (GOLD analysis project Ga0078972, IMG submission 67568) | Hot spring thermophilic microbial communities from Obsidian Pool, Yellowstone National Park, USA - OP-RAMG-01 (SPADES assembly) (version 2) | ecosystem: Environmental > Aquatic > Thermal... | reverse complement strand
ACCAGGCAAATATAGTCGAATGGCGTATCGGAATGCAAAACCAAACCACAAACAAAGGTGGAACGGTGACCGCTGCATATAACAATCTCCATGTCTCGTATGACGTACCGGTGCAGGTCAGTAGATTCGAACTCGAGTAAGTGAGTCCGAAAAAGAGGATTGTATCATCGTGGTGGCGGCGCTTCCGAGCCGCCACCATTTTTTTGTGATCGTCGGATGTTCGCTTAGATCTATTCCCCAATTTTGTGCGTTCGTCGACGCGGTCCTTTTCAGTGCGCCGGCCGACCGAGTCATCGACAGCTCTGACGCAACCCAGGTGGTTTGCCAAGAAAAATGGAAAGAGAACGAGATACTTTTTGATCTTTTCTAAAATACTTAGGGGCGAGGCTGGCTCCTCCTCGGTTTTCCGCGCTGGGCTCTCCCGTTATAGAATAGGCAGGGGCACTGTCTTGATTTCTTTCCTGCATCGCACACAGCCGATCCTTCTGAACAACGAGAGAAATCGATGACGAACCAGTTTTCGCCGATGAGGCGTCTGATTTGTGCAAAGAGCCGATTCTGTGGCTTATCCGTTCGACCAACGTCGAGACGATAACGGCTTGCCTTGCAAACAGCCATCTGTTATTTATAAAGGAAGGAATAAGAAGCGCTGCTGGGGCTATCTTTTTAATCATAGCTTTGGGCGAGCTTTCTCTTCGAGCATGAGTTTCTCCCTGGCATTTTGCGAAAATTGCAATTGCATACGCACCAGCTTTTCGCCTCTTATGGGGTGACAAAACTGATAATGTCTGAAATTATCGCGGGAAAATACGAAATCCTCGAGGAAATCGGTCGAGGGGGTATGGGGTGCGTTTACAAGGCGTACCAGAAAAACCTCGAGCGCTACGTTGCCATCAAAATTCTGTCTGAGAATCTCGCGGACGACCCCGAATTTCGCGAGCGCTTCCAGAGAGAGGCTTCGATCGTTGCTCGCTTGTCTCATCCCAATATCGTGGCTGTGTATGACTTCGAGCGCTACAAAAACACGATCTGCATTATCATGGAGTATGTCGACGGCTCGAGTCTCCAGCGATTGGTCGAGGAACACGCTCTCTCAGAGCGAGATGTTCTGCTCATCGGTGCTCAGATTGCCAGGGCCCTTCATTACGCGCACCAGAACAATGTCATTCACCGCGATGTTAAACCCGACAACATTCTTGTGACGCCGAGCAAAGTCGCAAAAATCACGGACTTCGGAATTGCTCGTTTTCGAGAAGCGAAGTTCAGAACCCAGCCGGGGATCAACATGGGAACTCCCCGCTTCATGTCGCCCGAGCATATCACAGGCGGCGAGTTGGATGGAAGAAGTGACCTATATTCGCTAGGTGTCTGTTTGTATTATGCCCTTACGGGGCAGCCCCCATTCGACGGCGATACTCCCATCTCGGTTGCAACATGCCATTTGTACCAGGCGCCTCGCCCCATCAGAGAATTGAATCCTTCGGTTTCGCCTCTTACAGAATCGATTGTACTCCGCGCTCTGGAAAAGAATAGGGAAGCGCGTTGGCCTGACGGCGAATCAATGGCGCGTGCCCTCACTGAAGCCGCCGCCGCACTGGGGCCGATTGTCATCGGTTCCCTGAACACGGAGATCCCCCAAGATCCAACTCGGCCGGTGAGCGTTATTTCTCCTCCCACTCCCTCGCAGCCGCCAGAGAGTGCGGGCGACGGCTTCCGCACCCCTACCGGGTTGAAGCGTCTTATTGAGCCAACGCCGGTTCCACAAGCGAATGGGAATTCCACTGAGTCGCTCGAGAACCTGGCTTCACAGCGTCCGCCGACTCGTTCCTGGACAGAAGAGCCCAAAGGGCTAAGCTTAGTCTGGAATTGGCTTCGTGAGCGTTGGGGCATCGCCTCAGCCGTGCTCCTTGTTTTGGCTGCATTCGCCTTTGCTCTTTGGTATCAGGGGCGGTACCAGTTGGGAACCTCCCTTGCGCAGGAACAGGGAAAAGGGACCCCTGCGCCAACGGGAGCCGGGGCTGCTTCACCACGGACTGAATATGATCAGCTGGTGGCGGCAACCCAACGGATGCTCGCCGAAGGCCGTGCAAAGCAGGCAATTGAACAAATTCAGGCATTCAAGGAGAAGTACCCGGATTACGAACCGCAACGTGTCGACAATCTCATCGACCGAATCACGGCCGGGCTTCCGCTCAGCGAGATCGAGCTTTTAGCAAAACGTCGTGACCAGAAAGGAAAGCGCTTTTTCAATGATCCGACGCGTCTGCCCCTCGCAAGGGCTTATCTTCGGGCTGCCCGTGATCTTTACGTGGGACAGCAGCGCAGTTACACCCAAGGTGAGGGGTTCTTAAGGTTGCTCGATCAGGGAGCTTCAGGAACCCTCGCGATGAATTCCAACCCCGCTGCGGCTGCACAGGCCTTTGCACGAGCTCGCTTTAAGCTAGAATCCTCTGATCCCGAAGAGCGATCCGCGGCGGAAAAGGATCTCATGGACGCCGTGTGTAATGCTCCGGATAATTATGATTATTGGTTCGAGTTGGCGAACTTCTACAAAAGCGAGGGAATGTTGGACGACGCCCGCGTTCTTTTGCGTTACGTGGAAGAGACAGCTCCCCAAACGAGTGACGCGTACAAAAAAGCAACGCGCGAGTTACGAAGCCTTGGTCAATGATTTGTCTCCATCTTCCACCCCGGGAAAAATGCATATTGACATGGGAGGGGATGAAATTTCATTAGAAGCTAGCGTTAGTAAATGATAAGAAAGAACGACACGGAGTTTCCGACGTCACAGAAATTCAGTGTGAGAGAACGTGTCGGCGAGTATTCACTTCAGAATGTCTGCGACCGCGCTTCCCCGGCGTAGGGAGGGAGCGAGAAAAAGGGCAGCAACGAAGAGGCGCAGACGAAGCGAACGAGAGACACAGTATACGTAAAGGTTGATCCATTCCGGATGAAAAGAGTTCTCATCAACGTCGAAGAGCGCGAGTTGCGCATTGCTATTCTCGAAGGCGACCAGCTCTCAGAATTATACATCGAGTCCTTGGACAATAAGACAGTCCTCAACAACATCTATAAGGGACGCACTGAAGGTGTGTTGCCCGGCCTCAATGCAGCGTTTGTCAATATTGGGTTAGATCGGAATGCGTTTCTGCATTTCGATGATGTCCGTCCCGACCTGCTTTTGGAGCTTCAGTCTGCACGCCGAGCGCCTTCTGAGCCTACTGCTCAAGCTGTGCCGGAAGAAGCGCCTCCTCCCGAGGTAACAGCTTCATACGTTCCTACTCCCGAAGAGTTGGAAGTTATCACCACGCTTGAGCAAAACGGCACTGGTTCGGCGGAGGAGATTGCTCCGCCGCTTACCGTTCCGTCCGGCTCGTCTAAGAAGAAACGTCGCCGCCGTCGCGGCCGGCGCGGTGGACAGCGAAATCGCGACCAACAATGGCAGGCGCGAGAAGGCGCACCCATGTCCTCGGTGACTGTCGGCGAGAGTTCTTCTGAGGGCAACGCAGAAGGCGCTCAGGATATTGTTCCTGCACCCGTAGAAACTGTCTTTGCTTCGCCCAGTGATGGAGCGTCGAGTACGCCCGTGAGTGCGCCAGAGTCTGTTACCGGCTCTGCTGCGGTTTCGCCCCAGCCCTTCCCTTCGCAACAGCAATCTTCTTCGCAGCATCGTAAAGATCGCAGGCGGTCAAAGCATCAGAAACAGCGGTCTGAGGCTAAGCATTCTCGGTTCACTCCTCCTCCGCCAGATGCCCTGCGGGGGACTCGCGCAGCTTCCAATCCCTACGACGTGTTTACACCGTTTCGACCAGCTCAAAAGCAAAAGAAGGATAAGCGGCGAAAAAAGACTAGCGGTGTCAAAACGCTCGATCATCTTCTTGGGCCCACGACTTTGCCACCGGATGTTCCTCTTGATAAAGATTCGCAGGAAGATTTCTTTGGCCCGGCACGTCCCTCAGCAGATTATTCTGACGAACCAGTGGAGGAACGAGTTGGTGCGTCCGCAAACTCTCAGGTGGAGGATGAGGGATACCTCGACGACGGAATAGGAAATCGGGTGGAGCCACCCACCCGCAATGCCCAGACTAGCAAGAAGAAAAGCTCATCGGGCAGACGACGCTCGATTCGGCGTAAAGGTCCGGCCCAGTATGCTGTGCGCCGTGCAAAAGCGAAAAAGCAGGATGGGGAAGAAGAACCTGCTAGCGAATCTCCAAAAGCGGAGGGGGGCCAGGAAGAACCACCTTCGCCGAAAAAGCGCTCATCGCGGAAGAAAAAAACGGAAAGCTCTGTCCCCAGCGAGGAGGCAGCTTCTCTTCGGGAAAATTCCCTGAGCCAGCCTGGAGAGAGTGGAGCTTCACACTCTCGGCGAAAAGGAAGCACGAAGAAGACGACGTTAGAGACGGGCGAGAAGGAAATGACTGCAACGTCTGGGGCTGCTGTGAACGAATCGATCGCCAATGCCACGCCGGCTCCAGATGAAAGCAAACAAGTTTCATCGTCCGCTTCTCCTGAAACATCTTCGACGACAGAAAAAAAGAAAACAAAGGCGCGGCGAAAAAAGGAGATTACAGAGGAATCTGTCTCTCTTCCTGTGGCTGAGGAAGGAGTCTCCAGGGAGGAAAAACCTCCGGAAAAACGGGAACGGAAAAGAGCCTCGCGCAAAAAGGTTAAACAAGAACCAGAGCCTACTTCTGCTGCCCCCTCTGCTGAAGCAGCGGCAGAGATCGTGACCGTTTCCCCGGTTGCCGATACCATCGGTACCGCCGCAGCGGCGAGTGACGAAGTCGTTTCCGAGGCGCTTCCCGAGGCCGGCGAGTCTCCTGTCGAAGAAGTTCCTCCAGCGCAAGCATCGGTCGCTCCCAAGGAGGAAGTGTCTCCGACTCTTCCACTCGAAGAGACCCCGTCCGCGGCAGGTCCTGTGGGAGCGGAACGCGCGGAACCTCAACTCGAAAGCCAAGTTGTTGTGGCGCAGGAGCCTAGTGCCCAAATGGCACAAGGAGAGGTCGAACCTCCTGCTGAAACATCTCCACAACCGGTGCGACAAGAACAACCACAGCAGACCCGCGAGGAGGATCACCAGCGTTTTGCTAAGCATCGTATCCCTTTGGTCCACGAGGTTCTTAAAAAGGGTGACGAGATCATCGTCCAGGTCACAAAAGAGGAGATTGGGGGCAAAGGCGCTCGCATCTCCACGTACATTTCTCTTCCTGGCCGGTACCTTGTCCTACTTCCCTATGGCAACAACGAAGGAGGAGTATCGCGGCGGGTTGAGGATTACGAAGAAAGACGTCGGCTGAAAAAGCTTCAGCGAAAGATCCGCCATGAACTGGGAATCCAGAACATGGGACTTATCATCCGAACTGCTGGGATGGAACGAAACGAACAGGAATTAAAGAAGGACGCGGAATTCCTTCTCCAGCAGTGGAAGCAGATAGAGCAACGCGCCGCCTCGGTTTCTGCACCAGCTTTGCTCTACGATGATAGCGATATTCTTTACCGACTTTGTCGCGACGTTTTTGACGAGGAGATCGAGGAAATCATCATCGACTCCCCAACGCATGCGGAAAAGCTCAAGTCCATCCTGCGCTCCATGATTCCCTCTCTCGTTGACCGAGTCCATCTCTACGAAAATCCCCGAAATATCTTCGTGGAATACAAAGTCGACGAGAAGATTCGCAAAGCGGGGCGCCGAAAGGTTTGGCTCAAGAGTGGTGGCTACATCATTATCGACGAGGCAGAAGCTCTGACCGCCATCGATGTCAACACTGGTAAATTCGTAGGCAAAGACAATCAGGAGCAAATGATTTTCAAGACCAACATTGAAGCTGCTCACGTTATTGCCCGCGAACTTAAGCTACGTGATATAGGCGGCTTGATCGTCATCGATTTCATTGATATGCGGGATCATCGCAACCGTGAAGCGCTGCTCAATGAGTTCCGGAACCTTTTGCGAAAGGATCATGCCAAGACGTCGGTCTCGAACATCAGTGAGTTCGGGCTTGTGGAAATGACTCGCAAGCGAGTACGTCAAAGCCTTCGCAAAACAATATTCACAGATTGCCCCTATTGCAAAGGTTCTGGCGTCGTTCTCAGTCCTCAACAAATTTGGATAGAGTTGAAGAATGACCTCATCTCCACCCTTGAGGGGAAGTATCCGAAGCCTGACCTCGTCGTTACCGTGAATCCTGAAATGAAGAAATTCATCGACGATTACTGCAAGGAAATCATCGGTCGGCTTGAACAACGTTATCAGGTGCGGGTCCAGATCGAAGCTTCACCAGAACTTCATATCGAGGAATGGAAGAAAGAGGAACGTCCCCGGTCTGGTGATGCCCTTGGGGTGCTCATCGAAGGACTGAAAGAAACTTGTGGCTAAATCAGCGATATGGAGTGCGGCAAAGACCCTAAGAGAGTAGTGAGTGTCTGAGCTTCGCCGAAGGAGTGGGGATGGCTTCCCAGAGCATTATTATGAGGTGGGTGAGAAGCGCGGTCCTCTCGGTTTTCATGCTGCTCGGTTTTGTGGCTGATCTCTGGGGAGAGACATTGCCACAGTGTTCGGCAGATTTTAACTTGCCCGAAATCGTCAACGAAGGCTCTGCGTCGCCCAGCTCAGCGAAAGAACTACACACTTCATTTCGCCCCTCTCTCGAGCTTCACTCTCCCTCTTTTGGAGCACTCCGCCAGCCCGATGAACAGTGGGTGGAGCAGACACTTTCAGCCATGTCTTTGAACGAGAAACTCGGCCAGATGATTATGCCGTCGTATTCTTCCTCTACGGCTGATAATCTGGTGACGCAGAATTTTGTGGGCGGCTTTGTCTTTCTCGGAAACAGCAACACAGCCTCGGCGTTACTCGCAGCGACGAATCATCTTCAGGAAATTACCTCTGTGCCGTTGGTGTTTGCGATCGACTGTGAAGCAGGACTCGGTGCTCGCGTGGTGGATGCTACCCGATTTCCCCTCAACATGTCGAGCGGAGCTGCACAGGATAGGGCACTAGCTCGCCTTCAGGGCCAGGTTACTGCTCGCGAGTGTCGAGCGGTGGGTATTCACATCGGCTTTGGTCCAGTTCTGGACGTCAACACTGAGCCAGTCAATCCAATCATTGGAGTGCGTTCTTATTCTGACGACCCAGGCCTTGTAGCGAAACTCGCAGAAGCCTATGTCGAAGGTGCGAATGCGGATGGTTTGCTCTGCACGTTCAAACATTTCCCAGGCCATGGAGCAACAACGGGGGATTCCCATAATTCCCTCCCTGTTGTTGATATCCCCTGCTCCACTCTCGAAAGTGTGCATGTGGCTCCGTACCGTACGCTTCTGGGACAGGGCAGAGGGGATCTCGTAATGTCCGCCCATGTATGGTACCCCTGTCTCGACCCGGGGCAAACGGCTTGGCCAGCAACTCTCTCTGCAAACGCGCTCACGGGAATCCTACGCAACGAGCTCGGCTACGATGGAGTCGTCATCTCGGATTCATTCGGCATGGCAGGACTGCTTGCTGCAGCTCCCACGTACGATGCTGCACGCATTGGCGTCTTGGCAGGATTAGACGTCATCCTTATGCCCACCGATGTTAACCAGGCTCTCGCGGGACTCCGAGATGCTGTTCAGACAGGTGCTATTTCGCTTTCTCGTATAGACCAATCAGTTCGTCGCATACTGAGACTGAAGAGCCGAGTGGGACTTCCGCAGAACCGATTCGTGAGTTCCACGACAATGGTTGCCACGGTTGGACATGCGGACCACCGTGCTGTTGCCGAGGCCATCGCTCGCCGAGCTGTCGCAGGCGCAAGGCTTCAGCCAAGCGATTTCCCGACGAGCGGGTCTCAGCGTGTGCTGTGTGTGTCACTCGATGCATCCTCATCGATCTTTTATCTTTACGGAGGAAACTACTTTCTCGATGAGTTCGCTGCCAACCATGAGGCTGTGACGACACTCACGGTGGCGACCTCGGTTTCCTCCGCTCAAAAATCGCAGATTCTCAGTGCCGCGGCGCAGCACGAACGAATAATCGTTGTGAGCCGGGATTGGAAGCCGACTATCTCGACGAGCCAGCAAGACCTTGTCCAGGCGCTTATTAATACTGGCAAACCACTCGCGTATTGTTCGCTGGGCAGCCCATATCATGTAAACATGTTCTCAAACATTCGCAACTTCTATTGTGGTTTTTCAAGTCATTATGAGGTTCAAAGGCAGATGGCACGAGTGTTGGCGGGAACAGCTGCTGTCAGCGGCAATTGGCCAGTGACAATGAGTGAAGGCCTAGAAATCCGCCAACTGCCCGACCACTTGCCGACGGGAATGTCTCGTGTCGAAGAGTGGCAGCGTCACTAAAAGCGCTGCGTGCGTCAGCTTGCTTGTGCTGTTCGGGCTAATGTGTCAGCTTGCTCTCCCGCGAAAAGAGAATAGGGCAGAAAATAGTCATAGAATTGCGGATGTCTCGTTAGGAGAGAAAAGTCGAACTCAACGTGTCCTGGTGCAATAATGAATGAGTCGGTTTCGTCTGGCGTCCAGCCACTGTGTCCTCCAAACTCATACGAATAGCTAATGTTTCCGACAGGGGCGCCGCCTCCCCAGATGCATAGGTCTCCCGCGCGGGAGAAAAGCGTCACCCTCCTTATTTGTCTCAGTATCCGCCGTCTGTGGGGGTACCTGTCGCAAGGAAGGATCCCATCGCTTCTCACGGTGACTTCACCAATGATTGCTTTACCGTGGCGTCCATACACGACAACGTCTCCGTTGGCAAGGCGAGCAGAGATCATAGCAATGCCATCGTGCTGGAGTAAGCGAGCGACAAGTCCTGGGTACATCTCTTCAATACTCTCTATAGGCAGGGGGTCAGGATAGTTGTTCCAGTAAATGAATGCCACGGGACCAGATGACACGACCAGCACGTCGAGCAATGCTTCAAGGTTTTGGTTTTCACTCAATTTAGCCAACTTTTTCTGCGTCCGGCGCACGTAAGCGCGAATCGGGTACCGGAAGAGGCGAGGCATCCATTTCGCGATTCTCTGGAGTCCTTCGAGTGTCATCGAAAGTTGCGCCATCTTACTGTCTTTCAAGACGGGGTTTTCGACAAGAAGCTGCTGGACGTGACTCTGAAGAAACTCTGCCAGTGTTTCGCCAGCGATAAGTTCGAAGGGCTGGACGGGAGATTGGCCGTGGTCAGAGAGGATATAAACATCATAGCTTCTTTCGGAGTACAGACTTGCTTTGTAAATCCGAGCTATGCAGCGGTCGATGCCTTTGAGTGTCCACAACGCAACGCGACTATCCGGTCCTCGCTGATGGGCATGTTCGTCGTAGCCGAGGAAATTCACGTAGATGATGGGGACTCGCCGATAGATGTCGATGACAGCTCCCAAAGTTATGAGCTCGCGTGTCACGATTGTCAGGGCGACGCGCAATGCGATAAACTCTAGCTCTCGCCTCCACTCTCCGCGTTGGATAAACCATCGAAGAGAATCATAGACCGCGAGAAAAAGTTCCAACGCGATGAGCCCGACAATCTTGGCACCGACAAGAATATTGAGAAAGCTCAGAACGAGAATGTCCCAGACGCGGAAAACGAAGCGCCATCTCTGGGGTGCGAGAAGGGTGCTGAAGACAAAAAGCGCAGCCTCGGCTTCTCCTGTGAACACACTACTGAAAACACTTCCCCCTCGCAAAAGTCCTGGATTTTTGAAACTCTTTTCTATGCGGTAAGCACAGTCGCTGTGTCCCATCCGATAGTAATACTTCTCGCGCTTATCGTAAAACTGAAAACCAGGGATATTATCGTTGTCTCCGTAAAAAAGACCGCCTTGGAAAGCTGGTGTTGACGTGGGAATCTCGCTCGAGAATCGGTGGAGGCGAAAGTTTCCTTTACGAATCTGGCGTTTGAGAAAAGGAAGCCTATTTTCTGCAAGCGCCCGACGAAGTCGCGGGTGAGAAAGTCCATCGATCTGGATGAGAATGAGACCCCGTTTCTCGACAGGAACGTCGCTGAAGGGGATGCCCATTCGCCGAAGCAGTGCAGGTCCGCGGGTGAGGAACAAATTGAAAAACCGCCGTCCCTCGTCCCACTTTTTCCTCAAAAGATAAATCATAACCCTCTTTTTCCAGTGCTTTTTGTCAGAACGCTTCGACCTTCAACAGTGTATATAAAAAACAACGTTATTCGATTTGACAAACATTTCTGCACTGGTCGAACACTTGACCACCGCACAACAAACTAAAAGAGAAAGATAGCGTCGATGCGCCAGACTACTGTTTTGTTGATGATAGCCCTCATGGGTATGCTTTTTCTCTCTGGGTGTGCTAGCAAAGGACCCGAAGAGCGACTTCAGAAAGTTGGCAAACTCTTTCAGCAACGCGATTATCTCGGGGCACGTCTCGAAGCCAAGGAGCTTATCCTGAAGTACCCCGATTCCGAACAAGCGATCACTGCCCACTTTGTCCTTGCGCAAATCTACAACGCAGATGGTCAGCCCGATGAAGCTTTGGCAGAGCTGAGCCAAATCCTTGCCCGTAAGAGTCAGAAAGAACAGGAGGGAATTCAAGCACTCGGATTTACTCTCGACATTCTTAAGCGCGCCAAGCGCTACGACGAAGCTTACAAGATCATTGACAAGTATCAGAAGGAGTATGCGGACGACCGTCTTACGTCGCTGCAACTATCTGTTGCGCGCGCCGATGTTATGTCAGAGGCTGGTGAAACAACTCCCGCTCGCACGATGCTAGAGGGATTTCTCCGGGAAAGCACTTCGCCTGCCGAACGGCGCCAGTTCCGGTCGCTTATTGGCAGCACATTTATTCGTGAGGAGGATATGGAAGCTGCCGCCCGTTACTTTGAACAACTCTATCAGAGCGCCTCGGACGAGGAAGACAAACGTGATATAGCACTGCGCACGGCGTGGTATTGGAGCGCTGCGGGCAATTATGAGAAAACGCGTGAGTGGACTGAGAAAGTGACCAACCACTTTGCAAAGGCGATCGCTGAGGAACTCGATGCAAAAGAAAAAGCGGCACTCGCCCAGGTGCTCGGTCATCTCTATGCACAGGTTGGGAATCTCGAAGGAGCACGACGCATTCTCGAGGCCGTTTTCAATGCACCGTTCACGGACCAGGAACAAATGCCTCGCCTTATCAACGACCTTGTTGTCACGTTCCTGAGAATGGGGAAGGTGGACGATGCTATCGCATTTGTGCGCAAGGCAGCATCGCGATTCCCTCAGTCGCCCCTTGCCCAACAGGCTGTCCAGATGGAATCGATGAAAGCCCAAGGGAAACTCGACACGGTTGATACGTCCCCGCTCGTCATGCGTTTTGCTGCGGATCCAGTTATTACTCTCGACGAAAAACTCTTGCAGGTCGCCGACGACGGTACCTCGGAGGGGATGAAAGACAAGAGCGAGACGACTGCACCTGCGACTCGAGAAGCTCAGACAAAAGAGGAAAGTTCTTCCCCAGAGCAAGCGGCTGAGGCAGGAACAACCCGATCGCTATAAGTCACTGGGGAGAGTCTTGGGAAGAATGCTCGACCTGCCAGCGTATTCGCGTGAGTCACCTTGTCGCATAGCGGGGAACCAGTCCTTCCTTTGAGTACACAGCTCCTCTCTTAGTCCACGTTTATCAGTGCAGAAAGAATAGTTGGCAGGAGGACAGCTCAAGATGCATGTGGGGAGCGCGCCGTACTCGACTGTGTCTATGCTGTTGTTCCCTTGGGCGCAACCGTGGACATCCCAGTGGCGCGCGCGGCTCCACGCCATGAGAAACAGGACCGTGTACCTACGCCTGCACGCAAGAAAGGAAAAATGGGGCGAAGGCTAAAAGCCCACGACGAAACCTCTTTCTTTCCCTGGCGGCAAGGGACCGACCTTCCAAAAGGGCTCTCTTTTCCCTCTCTCAGGTGCCTTCTTCGGCGTTCGCCTTTTCGAAAGCCTCCCACGCAATGGATTTGTGGAATCGGGCAGTTGTGACGAGAATAAAGAGAAAGCCAAGAGCCACGCTGAAGAAGAGAGTGCAAAATCGGATGAGGAAGATTGCCGGCACCGCTTGATGCTTTGGGACGGAAAGCAGCATGAGCATGAGAGCGAGGGTTGTTTCAAATCCCCCAATCCCGCCTGGCAGAAAAAATAGAAAGCCGCCGAAAATCGTTGCCATGCAAAAGATGAACGCTGCTTGCCCGAGAGTGATTTGTGTCGCGCCTGTTCCTTGGAGAATCAAATAGAGAGCGATGCACTCGAATGACCACGAGAATGTTGCCATTGCGGTGGTGATGATCAAGTTCCGTGGGGTGAGAAGTGGATATGTCATGAAATAGAGCTTGCGGAGGCGATGAACGGCGCCTTGGAATCTACGGATTCGCCCCAGGGATTTGAGCAGACCGTAGAACCAGCGTTTTTGGTGAATGACCCAGATGAGTGCGACCATAAAGATTGCTGAGAACGCAAGGAACCCATAAATAAAATTACTTGTGAACCAGTGCCCATCGATTTGTCCCCTGGTTACACCAGCCATGAACGAGCCCATCGTGGCTATTGCTAAAACAATCATGCCGAGGAGGTCCGAAATTCGTTCACAAAAAACCAGGGGAACCGTCCGGCGCATTTTCTGCCCAAAATATTCTTTGAGCATGAAAGGCTTGATAAGTTCTCCGATGCGACCCGGCGAGATACACATGGAAAAACCACTGAAAAAGACGAGAAAACTACCGAGACGGGGAACGTCGATGCGGGCGACACGGCGGAAATATTCCCATTTGAGTTCGCGTACGAGGAAATTGACTAGCACCGCTCCGAGAATCAAAGGGAGCCGATGCCAGGGAAACTGACGGAAGGTTTCGAGATTCTTCCTCGCATCGCTCCAGATCACAATGGCGGTGTAAAAAATCACCGCAAAGATGAGAATCCAAATAATGCGTTTGATAACAGGGTTTTTCATATTTAGCGTGGCACCTACCAAAACGTCAGTAAGACGTTGCGGCAAGGAGAAAAAATTCGCTTGAATTGCTTCCTATGTACGCCAGGTGAGGCAAAAGAAAAACACTGGAGCGGCTGATCAATACGCTACTTGCACTAGATCGCTCGAGGCGGATGGAACAGCAAAGAGTGAAAGGAGACATTATATGGAAGTGATCCTGTTCGAAAATGTGAAGGGATTAGGGCGACAGGGTGACAAGGTCAAAGTTTCAGAAGGATATTTTCGCAACTACCTCAAACCGCGAGGACTCGCTGAGGAAGCAACTCCAGCCAATCTGAAGCGATTCGAAAAGATGAAACAAAAGCAGCTCGAACTCGCAGCGGAGAAGCTCTCCGAAGCGCGCGAGCTTGCCAAGCGCATTCAGGACCTCGTCGTTGTGGTCAAGGCAAAGGCTGGCGACAGCGACCGACTCTTCGGATCGGTCACAGCTCAGGACATTGCAAGTGCTCTTGAGCAGCAGGGATACCTCATCGACAAAAAGCATATTGAGCTCGAAGAGCCCTTGAAAAAGCTGGGCGACTACCAGGTGCATCTGCGGCTTCATCCGGAAGTAAAAGCGAAAGTGAAGGTTGTCGTCGAACGCGCTTAAGAAAATCTTGTCCTCGGATCTATTGGTCCGAGTCCAAAAAGAGAAACGCCAACGATACCGCAACAGCGTTCTCATGCCATCTGCGACTGCTGACGGACAGCCCGAACCAGCCGATGCCAGAGAGAGGCTCGGAGAGTTTCGTCCTGTACAAGCAAGATCCCGTGGAACATGAGCAGAACAAAAAATGGCGGAGAGGCAGGGATTCGAACCCTGGATACCCGGCTTAACGGGTATACTCGCTTTCGAGGCGAGCTCCTTCAACCACTCGGACACCTCTCCGCGGAAAGTGGCAAGAAATCCCAGAATAGTCCTCGAATACTATTCGGTGCGCTTTCGAGTTATTCAAGGCTTGTTCTCCGAGATTGCCTGTCGACCTGGGAGAAAAGACATAAAGAAAAATGTTACCTTTCTGTTTGAAGCCGTAAAAAGTCGCTTTGTTTGCAATCAACAATCTCTACGCCGTGGACTCATTCAACCTGCCATACTCATAAAACGCATCTTAGCCTGTTCGGAAAAGAAGAAATAGCAGAACGTCTTTTTTTGTCGTTGATTTTCCGAAATTCGCTGCTAGAAAGTCTAGTCAGTCACTGGGAAATCACAACGCGAAATTTGGAGAGTGCGATCTCTGTGTTTTCGTGATTTTCTCGCGGCGATTCGGGACGGGGACACCATGCCAGGGTGTGGTTTCCCCGCGCCGGATCGAGATCCAGGCGAGAAACGATTTCTGGGAGCCACAATGAAAACGGTGGAGAAATTGAGATCGCAAGACACGGGGAATATGCACTCGCCCCCGAGTGCTGGTGCGCAGTGGAAAAAAGAAAATGCTGGGCAGGTCGCACTTAAATTCCCTAGTTCGCTTTCCCCCTTTTCAGATTCCCCAACAAGCTTCGGCAATGGTTGCGAGATGAACGAGAGGAGTTCCACGATGATGCTGTGCAAATCGCATAAGAGAGCAAAGAGTTCAACTACTCGCCGGTGGCAAAGCTTTGTCCTTGTATCGCTGCTGAGCGTGTGGGGGCTCGATATGGCTGCACAGGCTGCGGTCCCGGGGAAAGATGGTGACAGTACGATCACTAGCCCTGGGACAATTGTCAATCCGGCGTCGTCGCTCGGGCAGAGCGCAAGTGTGGGCGATACCTACCTCGCTGTGACAAATCTTTCTGCCCTCCAGCCGCTTGCGGCAGGTGACCTCTTGCTCGTTTACCAGGCTCAGGGCGCAAGTATCGATACCACGGACTCTCCCTCCTTCGGGAATATAACTTCCCTGAACGGAGCCGGCCTCTATGAGTTTGTGACGGTGCGGAGCGTCCAGTTGCCCTCTCGAATCTACATCGCAACCGATTGTGGTGGAATCCGGAACAATTATGTGGCTTCCGCAGGTGCACAGGTCGTTAAAGTTCCTCAGTATCGCAATCTCACAGTGGCGAGTGGTGCGAGTATTACGTGTGCGCCATGGGATGGGGCTGAAGGCGGAATCGTTGCGCTCTCGGTGTCGGGCACGTTGACCCTCGACGGGGACATTGATGTGAGCGGCAAGGGGTTCCGCGGAGGAACAACGCACAATTCTAGCACAAACACGGGCAATAATGTCTCAGATTATCGAAGTGGTACAGCAAGTCGAGGTGCGTTCAAAGGCGAGGGGATCGCAGATCCTTCTACTGTTTCCGGAAATGGGAAGTACTGCCGCGGAGCAGCGGCGAATGGCGGTGGTGGGGGCAATTCGTACAATGCTGGCGGCGGAGGTGGCGCCAACGGAGATAATGGCCAAAGTTGGCTCGTCTCGAATGGAACAACGGGTGGCCAAGGAGTGATGGAGCTGGAAAACTCCTCCTGGCTGCAAGCCTGGCAACTCGACCCTGCTTATTCGGCCAATGGAAATGCGCTGACAAATTGCGGTGGCGGCGGACGCGGTGGCTATACAATGTCAGCGAACGACCAAGATGCACTCACCGTCGGACCAGGAAACACCTTGTGGGGAGGAAATAATCGGCGAGAGCGTGGGGGGCTCGGTGGACGTCCGCTTCCCAACAATCCTGCAACACGACTTTTCTTTGGTGGAGGCGGCGGTGCAGGAGATGGTGATAACAGCGTGGCTGGAAAGGGTGGCAACGGAGGCGGTCTTGTCTTTATTATTGCGGGCAAAATTGTCGGCAACGGACGAATACTCGCCAATGGAGAAAATGGAGGCTGGAGTGGAGAACAAGCGACGAGCGATGGCGCTGGCGGTGGAGGCGCTGGCGGCAGTGTTGTGGTGGTCTCTGGATATGTGAATGGACCATCGATTTACGCCGCTGGTGGAGAAGGTGGGTGGCAACCATTCAAATCCGCCGTCCCCTCGAACGCTGCTTATGCGCCGGGTGGTGGTGGCGGCGGTGGTTTCGTTGCCGTTTCAAAAACAGGTTTTTCGACAGTAGCTATCGATGGTGGCAAAGCAGGCCGCACGACTGCTACTGCAGTATCAGAATTCCGGGCAAATGGGGCAACCGCTGGAGCGGCAGGAGCAATCTCAACTTCTGTGAGTTCGATTGCGCTGTGCGAAGCGTTCGTCTCCGCAAGGCTTTTCCACGATGCGAACAATAACGGGACCTGGGATTCTGGAGAGTCGCCACTCGCGAACGTGCCCGTGGTGCTCACTTTGAGCGATTCGAGTACCACGACTGTGTACACGGCAGCGGATGGGTCGTTCTTCTATATGGTGCCATCAGGGGCTACTGTAGCTGATGTGGATTCTTCTGGGCTGCCTTACGGTGCAACGTGCACGACAGGCAACGATCCGCAGACGATTTCAGCCACTGCGGGGACACTGGCGAGTGGCTCGGATGTGGGATTCTATTTCCCGCCATTGGCTGATCTGGAGATTGTGAAAACCGATGCTCCCGATCCCGTCTACGTTGATGACCTTCTTACCTATACCATCGTTATCACAAACAATGGTCCAGATGACGCCAACAATGTCATCGTGACCGATTATTTGCCTGCGTCGGTGAATTTTGTCTCGGCGTCGGTGCCGTGCGTGCCTTCGGGGCAAACTGTTGTGTGCAGTCTTGGTGGGCTTGCCGCAGGAACATCCACAACCGTTACCATTGTTGTTCAACCACAAGAGGCGGGAACAATATCGAATAGTGCGGAGGTGAGCGCTGACGAACTTGATCCCGATATGAACAACAATGTGACCGGTCCTGTCGAGACAACCGTGGAACCGGTTGCTGATTTAGACATCTCTGCTTCGGCTCTGCCCAACCCAGTTCTCAATGGCCAGCCAGTAACCCTGACTGTGTCCGCTACCAACAATGGGCCGAGCACTGCCTCGAATGTTGTCGTCACGATTACTGTCGATGCGGGTTTCTCCATCCAGAGCGTTTCGACGGGTTGCACACCGTCTGGCAATGTAGTGACATGCAGCTTCTCGACGATCTCACCTTCCACAACCGAGCAGATTACGATCAATTTGGTTCCGAATAGCTCCGGAGCACTTCAGGTCGATGCGAGTGTTTCAGGTGATGATTACGATCCAAATCTAGGCAATAACTCTGACACTATTTTCATTCAAGTTGATCCGGCAGCAGACCTTGCCGTGCAAAAGTTAGCGAGTAGCGATCCCGCTGCTATTGGGTGCGACCTCACCTACGAGCTTGTCATTTCGAATCTCGGACCAGACACATGTAGCTCCGCCACACTCGTGGATGAATTGCCCGAGAATGCGGAATTTGTGAGCGCTTCCACGGGCTGCACCGAAAGCAACGGCTACGTGACGTGCGACGTGGGGCCGCTCGCTGCAAGCGAGAGCACAACCGTTACGATTGTTGTGAAACCTACCCAGCTCGGCAATTTCGTCAATGCGGGGACGGTGACAGGAGCAGAGGGGGATCCAGAACTTGCAAACAATGTAGCAGGGGTGGGCGTTGTTATTGAGCCCGACTGCAATGCCAACTGCGTCGCCGATTCTCTCGACATTTCGGGGGGCACGAGTGAGGACTGCAATGGGAACAACGTTCCCGACGAATGCGACATTACGAGTGGGACAAGTCAGGACTGCAACGCGAATGGTATTCCTGACGAGTGCGACCTAGCGGATCAAACATCTCAGGATTGCAACGGGAACGGTGTCCCTGACGAGTGCGACATCGCGAATCAGACGTCTCAGGACTGCAATGGGAACAACGTTCCCGACGAGTGCGACATCACGAGCGGGACGAGCCAGGATTGTAACTCTAACAACATTCCTGATGAGTGCGACCTAGCAAGCCAGACGTCTCAGGACTGCAACGGCAACAACATCCCCGACGAGTGCGATATCGCGAGTCAGACCTCGCAGGACTGCAACGCGAACAATATTCCTGACGAGTGCGACATCACGAGCGGGACAAGTCAGGACTGCAACACGAATGGTGTCCCCGATGAGTGTGACCTTGCGAGCCAGACGTCTCAGGATTGCAACAGCAACAACATCCCCGACGAGTGCGATATCACAAGCGGCACGAGCGAGGACTGCAACGCGAACAACATCCCCGATGAATGCGATCTGACGAGCGGGACAAGCCAGGACTGCAACGCCAACGGTATCCCCGATGAGTGCGATATAGCAAACCAGAGCTCACAAGACTGCAACACGAACGGTATTCCCGATGAGTGCGATGTTGTGCCGACGATGGGGAACCTTGTGTGGAGCGAAGACTTTGAGTCGGGTCTTGGTCAGTGGGCCACGAGCGGTCTCTGGCATCTGGAGGTCGGTCACCAGTGTCTG
>Ga0078972_1009923_pt1 | contig 18304 bp, 17 predicted proteins | sample YelNatPaOPGAMG01_FD_67568 | JGI IMG/M metagenome (GOLD analysis project Ga0078972, IMG submission 67568) | Hot spring thermophilic microbial communities from Obsidian Pool, Yellowstone National Park, USA - OP-RAMG-01 (SPADES assembly) (version 2) | ecosystem: Environmental > Aquatic > Thermal... | reverse complement strand
CCTTTTTTTTCTTTATATGTATTTATAATTGCTTTTGCATAATCTTTTTTAATTTTTCCCAAATCTCTTTCCATAAGTTCAACTGCAAGATTATTTATTTCTATTCTTTCACTCAATAGATAAGCTTCATCAATCAATCCCTTTATTATGTTATTCTGCAACAATAACTTGTTATTTATAACTGTTAGATCATTTAAATTGATATTTTTTTGTTTTTCCGTATCTTTTAATATCCTGTCTATATAAGCAATATCCTCCATTGTTTTTTTTCTTTTTTCTTCAAGTTCTTTTATAGTCTGACAATACACATATAAAGGAACGGTCAGAAAAATAATTACTACAACTGCCTTATTCATTATATATGTCGTTTTTTGTAACTTTTCCCCGGAACAAATTCAATATCACCGTACCAGGGAATAATAAACTTTAGATTTTTAATTTCTATTTTTATTTTTCTTACCGGGTCATATATTGATGTTTCAACAGGAATCAGTCTATTATCTCCCTGAAACTTTTTGTTTGAAATAATTATTTCTTCCCCCTTTAATCCTGTTGATATTATTAAATTATTCATTTTTTGAAACCTGCAGTCTATTTTTAATTGATATTTTATACCTTTGTAATAACCTTCTATGCTTATTTCCTCTTTTTTATCTATTTTTGAAGGTGCTGCAATTTTTAAGTTATATTCTGGCACATCACCAAAAATTATTTTTAACATTTCCACAGGAATTCCTGTAATTCTTTCAAAATCATCAGGCTGACCATAAAGTAACTCTCTGTTTATTCTGTCATTTATCAGCAATGTATCATTTGAAATAAAAATTCTTAATGCTTCAACTCCTGATTTGCTTCTTAATGATATAAGATAATTATTCTTGCGTGCATATTTAACTGAAAAATATAAACTAACTTTTTCTGTTTCACTTTTTAAATCTATTTTACCCTTTTGAATATAAAAACCTGTTTTAGTAATATTATTATTAACAGCATTTTCTATAATTTTTTTCCAGTCACTACAATGTATTATTGAATTAATATTTTTACTTGTAGCACATCCTGTTATCAACAGAACAGAAATTATTATTTTTTTAATTTTTCTGTACAACTTATTATTTCCTCCTTTAAGTATTCTTTTCTAATATCTTCCCTTATAGCTTTCTCAAAAAAATCTATAGCTTTTCTGTATTTTTTCCTTTCTTTTAAAATATATGCATAGTGTTCATAATAATCAGCATCTTTACTAACAGTTTTATAAATAATATTTTTCATTATTTTTTCAGCTTTTACTGTCTTACCTTTCTTAAATAATATCCATGCATAAGTATCAAGAAATGTAGTATTTTCATTGTTTCCTGAAAGTACTTTTAATATCATTTTTTCAGCCTTATCAAGTTGATATCCTCTTTCAGCAAGGTAGTATGCATAATTATTCAATATTATTTTATTATCAGCATCTATTTTCAATATTTCATCTAAAACCTTAAAAGCATCATCAAATTTTTTCATTTTTATATTTATATCCGCTTCTACGGACAAAACCTGAATAAGTATTTCTTTTTGATTTCCTGCAATAATTTTGGCTTTTTGTATCTCTTCTCTGGCAATGTTGTATTTACCTATTTCTGCAGCTGAACTGGCATAATAAATTTTTGGAAGTAAATACATATTAAATTCTGTTGAACATTGTCCGGCATATTTAAATAATTCCTTATAGTTACTCTCTTCACTAAGAAGTGTCAACAATTTTTCCCATGCATAATAATAACCTGGTTTTTCGCTTATTATTTCTATCAACCTTTTTTTCAGTTTTTCCTTGTTGTTTATATTTTCATATAAATTAATTCTAATTTTTAAAACATCTTCATACTTTAAATATTTCTTTTCAAATTCAATTAGCAGCGCTTCCAATTCATTTAAATTATTCTTTACAAAACCTGTTTTCCTGTTAATTTCATTAAGAAACAATATTTTATCTTCAATAATAATTTTATTACTGTTTATAACTTTATCCGCTATATTCGTAAATTCTTTTATATTTCCATTATCAGATTCAAAATCAGCATACTGAAAAAGCACCTGCGGTTCATCAGGATCATTTACATATATTTCTTCATATTTTTCTTTTGCTTTTTTATTATCTCCGGCTTTTCTGTATAATTCAGCATACATTAAATCAAGCTCCAAATCCTTCTCATATAAATTATTTAATTCATTTAATATTCTTTCTGCGTTTTTATAATCATTGCAATCAAGATATCCTTTTGCCAGAAGAAACCCGTTTTCCTTTTTTAATTCAAATTTATTTTCAATTTCCCTGTAAAGAGAATTAGCCTTTTCAAATTTTTTACATCCTATATAAATTTCTGCAAGCTGCCAGCTGATTTCCTCATTTCCTTTACTTAATTCCAGTGCTCTTTCCATGAAATAAACAGAACTGTCACAGCTACTTGTTACATTATAAATTTTTGCTAAATTAATATTATACCACAAATTATTTTTATCAAGTTTGTATGCCTTTAATAAAAGGCTTTTCCCTTTTATTAACTCACCATTATTTAATAGAATCTGTGCCATTTGGAAATAGACAGCATCATTTTGGGGATCTGATTTAACACATTCTTCAAAATTTTTTAAAGCTTCACTACTTTCTCCAAGCCATTTAAGCCTTATGCCTTCAACATAATAATAATTGAAAACTTCTGATTTCCTTTCATTATTTTTCCCATCTTTCGAAAAATGAATAGTTCGGCAATTTAAGTTTGCTATTGCAAATAATCCAATAAATAATATGTAAAAATAAATTCTTTTCATTTCTTGTTACTCCCTGCCTGTATGACCAAAACCTCCGGAATTTCTTTCTGTTTTATCTATTTCTTCTACTTTATTCCATAAAATTCTTTCATATTTAGAAATAATCATCTGTGCGATTCTGTCGCCATTTTTTATTTCGAAAATTTCTTCTGACAGATTAATTAATATTACTTTTATTTCGCCTCTATAATCAGAATCTATTGTCCCCGGAGAATTTAACACTGTTATTCCTTTTTCAGCAGCTAAGCCGCTTCTTGGTCTAATCTGTGCTTCATATCCTTCGGGTAATTCTATAAATAAACCTGTGGGAATTATTTTCCTTTCCTTTGGATGTAATATAACCGGCATTTTCAGGTATGCTCTCAGGTCCATACCTGCTGATGAAGCAGTAGCATATTCAGGTAATTTATTGTTTGATTTATTAACAATTCTTATTTTCATATTTATCTTTTTTTATAAATACACTTACAGCTTTATCTTTTATTTCAGCATATGTTATAAAAATTCCTAAAAGAATAGTATTTATCACAATTTCCTGAAGCAGGTTTTTATAATGAAATTTTAATGAAAACAAAACCATCAGAACAGCAATAAAAAAATAGGGCATTTGTTTTATCATCTTATAATCTATCGGATAATATTTTGATGCAAAAATAAAAGAGAGCACTATCATTGAAAAATACGAAGCCACATGAGCCCATGCTGAAGCCATATATCCATAAATCGGAATAAATACAACATTTATTATAATAGTAATCAGTGCACCTGAGAACGTGATATAAACACCAAATCTGGTCAAATCATTTATTTTATACCAAATACTATGGTTTATATAGATACCATATAACAAATATGCCATGCTTATCATAGGCACAACAATCAATGAATCCCTGTATGATTTTCCAATTAAAAATTGTATGCCTGATTTGTACAAATTAATTACAAGAAATATGGTTAGCATTATTATTATAAAATATTTCATTACATAAACATAGGTTTCTTTAGCGTTTGTTTTTCCTGCTTTTTCAAAAAAAAACGGTTCTGCGGCATAACGAAACATTTGTATAAATAATGCCATTAATACTCCTATTTTATACCCGGCCCCATATTCTCCAACAATATAAAGTCCATCAGTCTCCCCAGATAATCTCCTTAACAGAACTTTATCAATAGCATCATTTATTGAACCGCTGAGTCCTGCGATAAGTAATGGAAATGAGTACATTATCATTTCTTTCCAGATATGAACGTCGAATTGAAATTTAATTTTTACAATAAAAGGCAGTAACATAATTAATGTTGCACTGCTACCAATTAAATTTGCAAGAAAAACATAGCCAACTCCATAATCCGGATTATATATTTTCCTTAAAAAGCCGTTATTTTTTTCATACAATTCAGGTGCTATAACCAATAAAAATATTACAATCAAAATTGTTATAATAACATTTAAAATTTTTATAATACTGAATGTTAAAGCCTTATTTTCTCTTCTTAATCTTGCAAATGGTATTGCTGTAAAAGCATCAATAGCAAGTATTGCAGAAAACATTCTTATATAATCCGTGTTATTTTGATATTTAAGCAATTGAGAAAATGGCTTAATAAAAATATTTGACAATAATAAAAACAAACCGGACGTTATCAACAGACTTATTAAAGTTGTACTATAGACTCTTTCATAATTTTTTGAATTTTGGGAAAATCTGAAAAAGCCGGTTTCCATTCCATATGTTAATATTATTAGAAACAGAACCATCCATGCATATAGTTCAGTTATTATACCATATTCCTCCTTCTGAAATATCCGTGTATAAAAAAATGTCAGAATTCCATAATTCAGAAACCTTGGAACAATAGTTCCAAGACCATAAATAATTGTTTGACCTGCAAGTTGCCTTACTTCTTTCACTTTTTATTTCAAGATTTTATCCAATCTTACATTTAAAATTATTTACTTCACCGGAAGTGGAAAATCAATCAAAGTTAAATATCTTTGTGTTCATTATTTTATAATATTATTAACACTGTTATTTATATGCGTTTAAAAATTTTTTTTATTATTTTTTTAACAATATTATTTATCGTTCTTGCTTCATGTAAAAGAAATCAAATATCCGGAGAAAATTTTGTTCTTTTAACCACTAATTTTGGTGATATTAAAATTAAACTTTCCGATTCAACTCCGCTTCACAGAGATAATTTCCTTTGTCTTGTAAAATTGGGATATTATGATAATATTCCTTTTCACAGGGTTATAAATAATTTTATGATACAGGCAGGTGATGTTTCAACAAAACCTTCATTTCCAGGCTCAGATACTATTTCAAAATATACCCTGCCACCTGAAATTGTTTCTTCGCTTTTTCACAAAAAAGGGGCTATAGCAGCTGCCCGACTGGGTAATGATATTAATCCTGAAATAAGATCTTCAGGTACCCAGTTTTACATTGTACAGGGTACAGTACTAAATGATGAAGAAATAAATAATGCTGAAAGTCAGATTAACAGTAGTATCAATCAGTTACTTTTTCTAAGATTACTTAAGCAGATTTCTGACAGTGCACGTAAAGGTGACATTCATCTTTCTGATTCCGAGATACATGAGAAAGCTGCTTTGCTCATGTATGAAAAATTGACCGGTTTAACAGGTTACAAAATACCTGATGTACAACGAGCAGTTTATAAAACAATTGGTGGTGTACCTAGGTTAGATCAGACATATACTGTTTTTGGTGAGGTAGTTGAAGGACTTGATATTGTTGACAAAATAGCATCTTTAGAAACTGATCAAAATAACAGGCCTCTTTCTGACATTAAGATTCTTCATGCAAGTATTGTTAAAAAATAATTTTTTATTATGATAGATAAAATAAAGGAAATCAGGGATGAAATTAACAATGTACTACCCGGAACTTTTCAGGATCCGGAAGTATTCCGTATTAAATATCTCAGCAGAAAAGGTAAGGTATCATTACTTTTTGATGAATTTAAAAATATTCCTCCCGCAGAAAAAAAGGAAATCGGAAAATTGCTTAATCTTCTTAAGCAGGAGGCTAATGCAAAATATTCAAATCTGAAAGAGTTATTAATTAAAACAACATTTTCAACAAAAGAAAATGATTTATTTCGTCCTTCTTTTCCGGTAAATAAGGGTTCACGCCATCCTGTTTCTATTGTACGCGACGAAATAATATCAATTTTCAGCCGTATAGGTTTCACTGTATCAGAAGGTCCGGAAATAGAAGATGACGATCATGTGTTCACAAAATTAAATTTTGCTCCTGAACATCCAGCAAGAGATATGCAGGATACTTTTTACATATTCAGAATATCTGAAGAAGAGTCAGCTCCTGAAGACATATTATTACGCACCCATACCTCTTCCGTTCAGGTGCGGGTTATGCAGTCGCAAAAGCCCCCGATAAGGACGATTTCCCCGGGAAGGGTTTTCCGCAACGAGGCAATTTCAGCCCGTGCGCACTGTATATTTCACCAGGTTGAAGGCCTTTACATTGATAAAAACGTCTCTTTTGCCGACCTTAAGCAGACGCTTTTGTATTTTGCCGTTGAGATGTTCGGCAAGGATACGCGCATACGTCTGAGGCCATCATATTTTCCTTTTACGGAACCTTCAGGAGAGATGGATGTAAGCTGCCTTATCTGCGGCGGAAAGGGTTGTAATGTCTGCAAATATACCGGCTGGCTTGAAATTCTTGGATGCGGCATAGTACATCCGAATGTTCTTGAGGCCTGTAAAATTGACAGCAGTAAATTTACCGGTTTTGCTTTTGGCATGGGAATCGAACGTCTTGCAATGTTAAAATACCAGATCAATGATTTGCGACTGTTCTTTGAAAATGATGTAAGGTTCCTTAATCAGTTTTGCAGCTCATTTTAAAACAAAGTAAAAACATTTAACCTCTGGTATTTGTTTAAATACAGATACGTTTTGCAATTTTTTTTTCAGTTATTTACTACCGAATTTTATTTTTATTTTGTCATGTTTTTAAGCTTTTACATAAATTTACCCTATGAACGACAGGCCAGTAACCGTACCTATGTGTGACAAATGTGCATTATCAATCAATGCCATTTTCAAATATCTGACAAAAGATGAGTCAGATAAAATCAATTTTATCAAGGACTTTCGTTCCTTCAGAAAAGGTACCATATTGTACACTGAAGGAAGCAGGATAAGTGGTTTTTACTGCATAAACAAGGGTATTATTAAAGTATATAAAACCGGAGCTGATGGCAAAGAACAGATAATCAGATTTGCAAAACCAGGGGATATTATAGCATACCGAAGTGTATTGAGCAATGAACCTGCATGTACAACAGCAAAAGCACTTGAAGATTGTAATGTTTGTTTTATTCCGTCTGAAATTCTTCCGCAACTTGTGCGCAGCAATCCTGATTTTGCCCTTGAGCTTGTTAAACTTATATGCAATGAACTTGGCGAAGCAAATTCCTATATAACTGACATAGCTCAAAAAACAGTAAGAGAACGTCTTGCAGAAGTATTACTAAAACTTTACTACGATTTTGGTATAGATGACCATAAGAACCTCAGGATTTCATTAACACGTGAAGAACTTGCAAATATCGTCGGGACAGCCACAGAATCTGTAATAAGGTTATTATCTGAATTTAAATCGGATAACCTTATAGAGCTAAGTGGAAGGAAAATAATGTTAATCAACATAAAGGGTCTTGAAAAATTAAGCCATTTTACCCGTTAACATATTTATAATAAATACTTTATAAAACAATAATAAATATCTTAAAAAAGTCTTCCATAATACTCTCTGGTTTTTCCGAGATGTTCATATGCTCTTTCTGTTGCTTCCCTGCCCCTTGGAGTTCTCTTAATATATCCCTCTTTAATTAGAAAAGGTTCATATACTTCCTCAATTGTGCCGCTTTCTTCTCCTACTGCTGTTGCAATAGTATTAATACCTACAGGACCGCCTTTAAATTTTTCTATTATCGCAGAAAGGATTCTGTTGTCCATTTCATCAAGACCTTTGTCATCAATATTTAAAGCAGTCAAAGCTGTTTTTGTTATTTCAATATCTATTTTACCCGAGCCTATTACTTGAGCAAAATCTCTTACTCTTCTCAGCAGGGCGTTTGCAATTCTAGGCGTACCCCTGCTTCGTGAAGCTATTTCTTCTGAAGCATCATCTTCAATTTTAATACCCAGTATATCAGCAGATCTTTTGACGATGCCCTTTAATACTTTACTGTCGTAATAATCAAAATGAAATTTTATTCCGAACCTTGCTCTCAGTGGGCTGGTAAGTAAACCTGAACGTGTTGTGGCACCAACAAGAGTAAACTTATTTAACGAAAGCTGCACAGATCTGGCACTTGGACCCTTATCTATAATAATATCTATCCTGTAATCCTCCATAGCTGCATAAAGATACTCCTCCACAACAGGGTTAAGTCTGTGTATTTCATCAATAAAAAGAATATCGCCTTCCTGAAGACTTGTAAGAAGTCCGGCAAGATCTCCCGGTTTATCAAGAACCGGGCCTGAAGTGTTTTTCATGTTAACTCCCATTTCATTTGCAATAATGGTTGCAAGAGTAGTTTTGCCAAGACCTGGTGGCCCGTGTAACAAAACATGATCAAGAGCTTCGTTTCTCTGGCGTGCAGCTGTAACAAAAATTACAAGATTATCAATGATTTGACCCTGTCCCTTGAAATCATTAAAAGTTAAAGGTCGAAGTTGCTTTTCAAATTCACGGTCAGTTGCAAGAAGGTTATCCTTCCTGATGTTATATTTATTCATATCATTTAATACTCATTTTATAAGCTTTACATCACTTTCAGGAAGTTTAATTTTTATTCCGTTTATACTTGTTTCAATATCATTATTATATGTTATTGTCAGAAACAGTGATCCGTCTTCATTATATTTTTTCCATGTTTTCTCCCTGATGCCTGATTTATAATACCGTTCTTCCTTAACTTTTCCGTTTTCATAATAATATATGTGCATCCCGTCAGCATTACCCTGTATATAGTTACCTTTATATCTCAATTGCCCATCCTCATAAAAAGATTTCCATATACCGTCACGTAAGCCCATAATGTATTTACCTTCCTCACGTGTATTTCCATATTTAAAAAACCAGTCTCCGTTTCTTTCATCATCAGAATATTGTCCCTTTGCAATTATTTCCCCGTTTTTTGAATATTCAATAAAAGATCCATCCCTCTGGCCCTGAAAATATTCTTCCTCTCTTAATATAGCTCCATTTTCGTAGTACCATTTCCATAGTCCATTTGGATTATCATTACTGAAATATCCGGTCTGTTCAAGCTTGCCTTCCCGATTATAAAATTTCCATAGTCCAGTTCTTCTGCTGTCAATATATTGGCCTTCGGCCCTGACAGTACCATCCGGGTAAAAATCTTTCCATTGACCGTTTTTGTTACCACTTTCATCTACAATACCTTCAGAAACAATTATTCCATTATCATTAAATATTTTTGAGCTAATTACCTTTCCATCTTTAAATTCCCTGTGTATTCCCACCGGAATCCTGTTTCTGTATGCACCATTATAAATTAGCTGCCCTTCCTGAGAATAACGATTAACTATCTCAATATCTGCATTATCATCAACTTTTGAATTTACTATAACACCATTTTCATATAACATTGTAAGAACAAGATTACCTTTTTCATCATACTCTTTATAGTATCCATGAAGTTTGTCGTTTAAATATGATTTTTCAGTTTTTATGTTTCCTGAAGGATAGAAATCTTTCCAGCTGCCCTGGCGAAGTCCTTCATTATCTCTTCTGTTAATTCTTTCCCTGCTTACCAGAAAATCGTTATTATATTCAAGTAAGGTTATTACATTTCCATTCTGGTCAAATTCTTTTGAAATTCCTTCTTTTTTACCATTTCTATAAGTTATTATCTGCTTAATTTTTCCATCAGGATAATAAATATAAGCGCTACCTTCCTTTTTATCACCGGCAAAAAGCTCTTTAGAAAAAATATAAACACCATATATCGGGTCCTTTTTATATTTATAATAATATCCGTTTTTCTTTCCAATCAGGTAATTAATTTTTTCAATAGTGTCACCTGCCTGATCATAGAATACCCAGATACTATCAAGAAGAAAATTGGTTCTCTTTCCTTCTGACTTCAAAATACCGGTTACATAATAACTTTTCCAGTATTTATCAGGTTTCCCGTTTCTGATATATCCTTCACTTGATATATTTCCATTCGGATACCTGAAAATATGATATCCATCTGGTATATTTTCAGATACCTGACCATACAGAATAAACGAAACAGAAAACAATAACAAAAAAAATATTTTCCTTTTCATTTCATTTATAAACCACTCATGGAAGCAATTTCCATCATTCTTAATATTGGTTTCCTGGCTTTTTCCAATATTTCACTTTCAATTATTATTTCAGGTTTTTCATTTAAGAGTGAAAAATATATCTTTTCAGTTGTAATTAGTTTCATAAAATTACATTCATTGCAGCCACAAGTTGAATCTTTTGGAGGTACCGGAATAAATATTTTATCAGGATTTATTTTTTTCATCTGATGAAATATTCCTGGTTCTGTTGCAACAATAAATATTTTATCTTTATTCTCTTCTGTAAACTTCAATAATGCTGAAGTTGAACCAATAAAATCAGCTATCATTCTTACAGGCAATTCACATTCAGGATGTACAATCAGCTTTGCATCGGGATAATCTTTTTTCAATTTTAAAATTGCTTCAAGTGAGAATGCTTCATGTACATGACATGTTCCATTCCATACTTTAATATCTCTGTTTGTCTTACTTTTAATATAATTTCCAAGGTTTCTGTCGGGTGCAAATATAATCTTTTCATTTTCAGGTAATGATTCAATAATTTCCAAGGCATTTGACGATGTACAGATTATATCTGACATTGCCTTTATTTCTACAGATGAATTTATATAACTGATAATTTTTCTTTCACTATTTTCTTCTATAAAATTTTTAAAATCTTCTGGTTTACATGAATCAGCAAGTGAACATCCTGCTTCAGGATCAGGAATAATTACTTTTTTTTCAGGAGCAAGAATTTTAATTGTTTCAGCCATAAATTTAACACCAGCCATGACAATTATTCCGGCATCATTATTCCTTGCTTGTTTGGCCAGTGCAAAACTGTCGCCAATAAAATCAGCAATATCCTGAATTTCAGAATTCTGATAATAATGTGCAAGAACTACAGCATTCTTTTCTTTTCTAAGTTTGTTTATTTCATTTATGTAATTTTTTTCTCTCATTTATGTTTTATTTATAAAGCAATCCACAATTTTATTAACATATTTATTATAAAATAAATAAAATATTTTTTATAATAAAAATGATTATATTCTGTTAGTTTTGTCAAAATATTTTTTGAAATGTCCTTGTAATATTTGTTATCATTAATAAAGAAACATGTTATTAACAAATCAAAAAATATGCCTTAATTGATTATCATACTATTAAAAAAGATTTTAACAATTGTTAATCAATTCTTTTTCTTATAAAATAAAAACAAAAATAGTTGTTTTATTGTTCATAAGAGGTTATTTAAATGGTATTATTTATTTAAAAGTTAAGGATAATTTTTTTATTAAAGTCAGATAACAGAAAAATAACACATTATTAACAGGTGAATTGTGAAAAGTATGTCTTAATTTAAGATATGTATTTTATGTAATTATAAAGATTAAAACAGATAATAGTTATAAGTGATTATGTTTGAATATTTGTTTAAGATTATTTTTGATATATTGGGTTACGGTTTATACCTTTACAAGATATCCCAAGGTTTAAACTTAAAAACAGAAACTTGTGAAAAGAATTGGTTTAGCATCTGACCACGCAGGATTTTATCTTAAAGGCAGAATAATGGAATTTCTTAAGAAGAACTTTTATGATTTTAAGGATTTTGGAAGTTATACTGAGGAGAGTTCAGATTATCCCGATTTTGCTCATCCGCTTGCTTCAGCGGTATCAAGAGGAGACTTTGATATTGGTATAACAATTTGTGCAACGGGGAATGGTATAAATATGACTGTTAACAAGTATCCCGGAGTAAGAAGTGCTCTTTGCTGGAACGAAGAAATAAGCAGGTTGGCAAGGGCCCATAATGATGCAAATATCTGTGCACTGCCCGGTAGGTTTATAACTGAACCGGAAGCTATACTGATTGTCAGGACATTTCTTTCAACAGCTTTTGAAGGTGGCAGGCATACAAGAAGAATCGAAAAAATTCCTATAAAACTGATTTAAAATGCTTTCAAATACCTGTAAATATGGAATCAGGGCTTTGATTTATCTTGCCAGCAAACCTGGAGGAAATCAAAAGGTTGGAATAAAGCAGATTGCTGATGATCTTAAACTTCCTACTCCGTTTCTTGCCAAAATTCTTCAGCAGCTGGTCAGAAGTAAGATTTTAATTTCTTCCAAAGGACCTCATGGAGGTTTTTCTTTTGCAAAAGATCCACAAAAGATTACATTATATGATGTTATTTTAATAATTGATGGAAATTCCTTTTTTGAAAATTGTATTATATACAACAAAACATGCCGGTCAGCTGATAAGGAGAATCTGTTATGTCCTGTTCACAGGGAATTTTCAGAAATAAGGGAATCAATTATAAGATTATTTAAGAGCAAAACAATACATCAGCTTATGGACAATACAAAAAATTATCCTGATGTTATTTTGTAATCTGCTATTTTCTGTGACTTATAATTAACCAGATTATTATACCCAATAAAATACCTGATATATTAAACAAAATATCAGCAAATTCCATAGTTCTTCCTTGTGTAATAACAGGCTGAAGGAATTCAATAGTAATTCCGTAGAACAATGGTATTATTCCTGTGATGAACCAGTGAGATGGTTTGGTTATTTTTCGTCTGTTTTCAAAATTAATTGTTATTGTTAGAAAAAAGTACATTGAAGCATGCACAATTTTATCTATATTATGTATATGAAATATGTTTATTCTGGTGATATCATTAGGGCTCATAAAACTGAATATTGCTATGATAACAGCAATAGATAGAGAGAGGATATTATTAAGTAAAAATTTCATGGAAGTAAAAATAATAAATAATACAGACTGGAGATATATTTTGTAATTTTATCAGGAATAATGTTTTATGGCCGGCATATATATACATATACCTTTTTGTAAAAGTATTTGCAATTACTGTGATTTTTACAGTGTTATTGATGAAGGAAATCATAAAAGATTTATTAATGCAGTCATTAAAGAAGCAAAATTAAGAAAAGATTATCTGTCAGGTGAAAGTATTTCAACCATATACTTTGGAGGAGGAACGCCTTCTGTACTGCGTTTGAATGAACTTAATAATATTTTGGTGAGTATATATGAGCTTTTCGATGTTGAAAAGGATTGTGAAATAACTATTGAACTTAATCCGGATGATGTGAATTTTGGTTGGTTGTCCGGATTGCGAAAGGCAGGGTTTAACCGTTTAAGTTATGGAATTCAGTCGTGGAATGATAATATTCTGAAGATGCTTAACAGAAGGCATAACAGTGCTCAAGCTGCAAAGGCTATTGAAGATTCGGAAAGGGCAGGATTTGAAAATATTTCAGTTGATCTGATTTATGGTATTCCGGGTTATGGTTCTGAAAACTGGGAAAGAGATCTGAATATTACTTTAAGGTATAATATAAAACATTTATCTGCATATCATCTTACTATTGAATCCGGAACACTTTTCAGTAAAATGAAGAAAGAAGGCAGACTTAAAGAAATTGATGAAGAAGAAAGTAACAATCAGTTTAACTTACTTATTGAGAAGACTGCAAGTGCCGGGTTCATACAGTATGAAATTTCCAATTTTGCGAAAGATGGATGGTTTTCACGGCATAACAGTAATTACTGGAAGCAGGTAATGTATCTTGGCGTGGGGCCATCGGCCCATTCATTTAATAAAATTTCCAGACAATGGAATATAAGTCATATTGAAAAATATATTTCTGCTCTGGAAAGCAATAAGCTTTTATTCAGAAAGGAAGAGCTCAGTTTAAGAACAAGGTTTAATGAATATATAATGACTTCTTTGAGAACAATGTGGGGAATAGATCTTGGTTATGTGGAGAATAATTTTGAAAAAGAGGGGTATGATTATATAATTAATCTGTCAAGAAAATTTATAAGTTATGGTTTGATGAGAATGGAAGGTAATAGTCTTATTCTCACAAACACAGGGAAGATGATATCAGATAATATTATTTCGGAATTTATAATGGTTTGAATTTCAATAAACTATTAAACATTTTATCTTTTTGTCAACATGAAGGTGAAAGAACCTATCATATGTCCTTCGAGATAGAGTTCACCTGTATAATTGCCTGGTATAAAGTCACCGGTGTTATCTACGTAAATACACATTTCGACATCCTGATTCATGTAATCAACGCTCCGGCTTTCGGTGAAAATTAATTTTGATGAATCAAATTCAAACAGATTATCAGGGCTGGTTGCAATAACCAGTTGATCAGGTCTTATAATTCGCATATAAACTGTTTTTTTCCCAGCCTGCGCAATCGGATTTTCTCTCAGAGTAAAACATACCTTGAGTTTATCAATGCGGTCAATGCGTGTAGTTTCTTTACGATTCTTATTAAGGGCAACTGCTATAATATCTTTTGCCTGAATAACTGATGCAATTTCCACTTTAGATGTAAGTTCCTCACGTGCCTTTTCAAGTTCAACATTGGTTTTCTGAACCTGAGAGAATTTCTGTTTTATATTCTGATTTTCAGCTGCAAGCAGTTTATTTCTGGTGTTGAGGGAGTCAATCTGTACTATATAGCTTTTCATTATTTCCCTCATTGTGCTGATTTCGGCCCTGTATTTTTTTATCAGTTCTACATTTGATGCATTGATTGCCAGAAGGCGTCGTATACGTTCTCTTTCCCTTTCAAGCCGGGCGTTAAGAGTATCGTTATTACTTTTTAAAGTATCGTAGCCGTACATCAATTTACGGAGTTCGTTAGCAAGTGAATCTTTTTCCTGTGTAAGGACGGTTTCCATTTCAATCATTTTATTTTTCTGAGAGAAATAGCTTATTACCAGAAAGGCTAATAAAAGTGTGAGAATTACAGTTACTGAGATAAGGAAAATAAGCGTTTTGCCTGAAGATTCGGAATAGTTGCTATTATTCTGGTAAGTCATATTAAAATGTTTTTTCAGGTGTTAAAAATAATAATATCCGATTATATTTATAGTGTTTTAATTTATTATTGTAGATTAAATTTTCTTTCTGATTACAAAATAGTTAAAAAAACAATCATGAGTGGTTTTTTTGGAGTTGTTTCGAAAAGCAATTGTGTTGAAGATGTTTTTTATGGTACGGATTATCATTCGCATCTTGGTACAAAACGGGCAGGGATGACATTTAATATACCGGGCAAAGGTTTTTGGCGCTCTATTCATAGTATAGAAAATGCCTATTTCCGGAATAAATTTGAATCGGAGCTGATTAATTTTGAAGCTTCGTCAGGAATGGGCATAATAAGTGATACAGATCCTCAGCCACTGTTGTTCAATTCACATTTAGGCTCTTTTGCAATAGTAACTGTAAGCCGTATTGTAAATATTTATGAGCTGGAACAATATTTTCTGGAGAAAAAGATTCATTTCACTGAACATTTCGGGGGAAACATAAATCCTACTGAGGTTATAGCCAATTTAATATGTGAGGAAAATGATTTTATTTCAGGCATTGAAAATGTTTTTGAAAAAATAAAGGGTTCCTGTTCCTTGCTTATTCTTACAGGAGAAGGTATTATTGCAGCACGTGACAAACTCGGCAGGACACCGGTGGTAATTGGTAAAAAAGAGGGATCTCTCGCAGTTGCTTCCGAGTCAAGTTCATTTCCAAATACCGGTTATACTCTTGATTATTTTCTTGGGCCGTCAGAGATTGTTTTAATAAGATCGGATGAATATGTACAACTGAAAAAGCCGTCGGGGAAAATGCAGATATGTGCTTTTTTATGGGTATATTTTGGATATCCGCCCTCCTATTATGAGGGTATTAATGTAGAAGCATGCAGATACAAATGTGGTGCTTCTTTAGCAAAAAGAGACAATATTGAAGCTGATTTTGTTTGTGGAATACCTGATTCAGGTATTGGTCATGCAATAGGTTACAGCAACGAAAAAAGATTACCATATAGAAGGGCATATTCAAAATATACTCCCACATGGCCACGCAGTTTTATGCCTCAGGACCAGTCTCAGCGTGATCTTGTGGCAAGAATGAAGCTGATTCCCAATGATGAAATTATCAAGGGTAAAAGAATTATTTTTCTTGATGACAGCATTGTAAGGGGAACACAATTGAAAGATTGTACAAACGAACTACGTAAGTCAGGTGCTGCTGAGGTACATATGAGAATTGCATGTCCGCCGCTTTTATTTCCATGTATCTTTCTTAACTTTTCTCAATCACGTTCGATCTATGAACTTGCAGGAAGAAAAGCAATAAGACAGATAGGTGGAGAAGAGAAGGATATACAGGAATTTGCTGATCCGGATTCCCCTAAACATTTGAAAATGATTTCTTGTATAACTGAAAATCTCGGGCTTGATTCTTTAATGTATCAGAGGCTTGATGATCTGGTGAAAGCAATAGGACTTCCCAAGGTAAGTCTTTGTACTCATTGCTGGGATGGAACAAGTTATTTCTAATCCGCCTTCGAATTCCGCTACGGCTTTCGACCCAAATATTAGGATACAGCCTACAAAGCCGGCGGACGGGAAGTTTTGTTTTAATACTGTTTATTTTATATTTTTATTTAATATAACTGGAGTTTCCTCATTTTTTAACCAAAAGAGAAAGATAATTGAAAATCTTTTTGCTTTTTGTTTTCGGTGTAAAAAATTCCCCTTGTTGATCGTTTTAATAGTTCTGTTATTCCGTCAGCAATTGCATAGTTGAAAAACGTTGGTACGCCAAAAAATCTTTTTGACAGCAGAAGTATTTTCTGAACAGCAATCTTCAGCTTGATACTTTTGCCAAGATAAACAGTGGCAAAATAAGCTACTGCCAAAACCAATGCAACAAGGTTTCTGATTGCAATATAACTTCTAACTCTTATATCTTCAAGATTGTATGATTGTTTTATATATCGATAACTTTCATCACATTTCCAGCGTGTCAGGTATATTTCAATCACTTGCCATACCTGATTTTTATCGTGAATATTCAGAGGAATGTTTGTTAAAAGAAACATAGGATTAGAACCAAAACCTTTAACAATAACCAGCTTAAAGTTGCCTGTTATGGAAGCAAGACACACATTAATTGCCGTATATTGAAGTTTTATAGTAACAGGTTTGCTATCTTCCTCATACTTTATCACTGTCGCCTGATAAGGACATTTAATATTACCATATTCAATTACACTACGGGCTTTATCATCATAAAACACTAAACGATTGAGTTTTAATCTTACAACAAAACGCTTACCGTCTTTTACGAACTTTTCTATTAAAATATTATTGTCTCCCTGACGGTCTATAGCCCAGGTACAGCTGTCTTGAACATGTTCTGAAACAAAATCAATTGCTTTTATTATTTCATCCGTTACACCATAACTACTTTCAGCCTTACTCGACCATGCCTGACAATACATTGGTATAACAGTCATGTGATCAAGTGATGCAGCAACTACTTTACAAAGATGATAACCATTCCCTTCTTCATGTTTATCAGCATCGTATATTTTACATAAATGCTCCATTGCCCGGGCATATGGCTTGCGTATATCTCCAGGATCTATGGCCAAAACCATATCTCCTGTAATCCTATTTGAGGCTAAACGTGTTACTTCGTAATTAATCTTACCAGAAAAATCCATAGATGAAAGGTTTCTGCTAAGTCGATCTTCTGTCTTAATAAGTGGAATAGCCTCCTTCAGGCTCCTGGATATGTTCGAAAGTTTTACATCCTGACAGGCCTGGATGCCATATATCATCTGGGTTATAAATTTTTTCACTGGTTTTGATAAACCTTTGGAAATGATTCCTGAAAATTTACTAACTTGCATCTTGAATCTTTGAATTAATACATAATTGGAGTCCATCGCCTTTTTGTTTTATTGTTATATTCAAATTTGGCAAAAATGGACTTCAATTTTTTAAGGAATCTTCATTTTGTTAAAAAAAAATTGACCTATCATTTTTATTTTTTGATCTTATTCCCAATTTATCTAATACTTAGAATAAAAAAGGTTTAATTTTGAGGAATCTCCAGTTAAATAATTATTTTCGACAGTGCAGTCGGCATCAAGGCTTACAATGACGCCATTCATATTTCCTGCTGACTGGAATCTTGAGAATGCTTCGTCCATGCCAGTTTTACGTGCCATTCCGACGCCCCATTTTTTATATGGCGGTTGTCCGATATCGG
>Ga0078972_1009922_pt1 | contig 18305 bp, 34 predicted proteins | sample YelNatPaOPGAMG01_FD_67568 | JGI IMG/M metagenome (GOLD analysis project Ga0078972, IMG submission 67568) | Hot spring thermophilic microbial communities from Obsidian Pool, Yellowstone National Park, USA - OP-RAMG-01 (SPADES assembly) (version 2) | ecosystem: Environmental > Aquatic > Thermal... | reverse complement strand
TATATAGGCACTTTTTTTCATTTTTTGACATTTTAGGGAGCCGGTCAGGTCTGATTTAGGAAGCCGGTCAGACCTGATTTAATTATTTAGGAAGTCGGTTAGGTCTGATTTAGGAAGCCGGTCAGACCTGATTTAATTATTTAGGAAGTCGGTTAGGTCTGATTTAATTATTTAGGAAGCCGGTCAGGTCTGATTTAGTTTATTTAGGAAGCCGGTCAGGTCTGATTTAATTATTTAGGAAGCCGGTCAGGCCTGATTTAGTTATTTAGGAAGCCGGTCAGGCCTGATTTAATTATTTAGGTAGCCGGACAGGTATGATTTAGTTATTTAGGGAGTCGGATAGGTGTTATTTTATAAAAAATCAGGCAAGGCGGAGTTTGACCTTGCCTGAAAAAGAGCGTATAAGGAGGTTTTATGAAAAGATATTAGTAGGGGTAGTTGGCAGGATTAGAGATGTATTTAAATTTTTTTTGTCTGTTAATATAAAGTTATTATTTTTTATTATATCATTGAATAAATCATTAGGAGACACAATAGGTTTAGATGATATAGTTATATTACTTTTTTTATAACATTCATTAACTAATTCTGAGCAATAATAAGTTGTATCATCAGATATTTTAGTTTTAAAGATAAAGGATAACAGTTCCATATATCCATATTTTTTTCCAACTTGCGAATATGCAAAAGATAGTATAGATTTTTTTAAATTACGAGGTAAATTATTATATCTAAAAATTAAAACTCCTGATTTTTCTTGCACATATTTAATAAATTTATTAATTTTAACTCCTGTAAATTCGGCTTCAATAATATCAGAGGACTTTCCTACTATAAAAGAATGATTAAAAATACCATTAGTTATTTTACATATTTTATTACGAATAAATAATAACAATGGATTGTTTCCATAATAACGCACAAAACCTATATCACAGGATTGAATACCATTTTTAAAATTATATTCTTGATAAAAATTATCTTTATTTGAAAAGTCGTTAAGAGTTATCATAATATCACCTTTTTTTATTTTAATAATAAAAATTTAATAATTGATTTTTTATAATATAATGATTGTGAAGTTGTTTCGTTTACATCATCACCGTTTAGAATACCGTTATAAAATATAAGTTTATCTATATATAAATTTGATAAACCAAATCCTATATTACTTCTTAATAAAGTTATTAATTCATAATTTGTTCCATAATTAAAAGTATTATTATTATCAGTTTTAGTTGATTTTAAAATTCCATCTTGAAAAATTTTATATTGTGTTCCTGTGTATTCTATATTATATCTATGCCACACATTGTCATCAGTTAAACTATTATAGTTTATATAATTTACTGACCAAGAGTTATTAAGTTGAAAATTCCATTTACTCGCAAGTGGATGTGGTGGTAGGTGTAATGCGAAACAAAATCCTTGTTCACTATCCTGTTTACGTGTATAGATAAAATGTTCATTTGATAATCCCGAAGGACAGTAAATCCAAACAATTACACAAAAATTTGTTAATACTTTTAAAGCATCAATCAAACTTGAAGGTAATGTTATATAATCATTACCTGTTGTATTAGTTATAGAATAATTACCGTGTTTTGCTTGTAAAGTTGTAAAAGGATTTCCATAAACATTTCCATTATATCCGTTTTCTGTTAGGTCAACAGCATTATTTTCAAAAGAATAAACGGCAATACAATTATTCCATTTAGGATATATATATGTGTTTAATAATATTAATAGAAATAAAATATTTATTTTTTTCATTATATAGTATCCTTTATTTTAGTTATTGTTGGCGTTATTGTTGGTGTTATTGTTGGTGTAAAAGTTATTATAGGTGTTGAAATAATAATTTTTATATAATTAACTTTATTTAATTCATTATTGAATGTTGTAATGTTATTTTTCAATATAAATGTTGATATTATTTTATTTTTTTCATAATAGTGATATGAATATAAACAATTATTAAATAAATTATCATATTTTATTAATTTATTTTTATCTTTTATATTAAATTCAATTGTTATAATATAATCACTTAATAATACAAATGACCATAATATACTTATTATGACAAATATTATTTTTTTCATATTTATTATCCTTTTTATTATTTTTATAATTCTTTAATATAAATATCATTACCTGATTTTAAAATTTGTAATAATTTATTATTATATTTTTTTTCACATAATACATTATCATTATATTTAAAATAATGTATCATTGCTTCGCAAGGACATATGATAGAATATATACCTTTAACTTTTGTAATTATTTCTTTATATTCTCTTCCACAAAAATAACATTTAATATTTTTATAAATTTTCATTTTTTACCTTTTTATTTATATAAGATATAAATGTTAAATTTTTGTCCAGGACTTGCATTTTGAGTTTTAAAAAACAATGTATTTCTTTTTAATTTAAAGTTTATTAAAAATTCTATATAATTTTTATAATTTATATAATCAGTAAAAACAGTTGTTGAAATTCCGGAGTAGTAATTATTTAAAGACACAACGGCATTTGATGTTATTGATGTTGATATATACATATAATATATATTTCTATATCCGATTTCGTTAAAAATATAGGTAGTTGTATTTCCATAGGTATCAGCATAGATAGATATTGATTTATAATAACAGTTGGATATATCAATTGTAAAAGCGTTAGATATTGAATGAAGTAATAATAAAAAAAGAAAAACAGATTTTTTCATAGTTTTAATTCTCCTTTTTAATATTTTTTAAGATTAAACTTATAACAGGTATAGATATTAATATTATATTTTTATTTTTGTCAATAAAATTTTTTATTTTATCACTTATAGTTGCATTTGTTGGTGATGTAGGTGTTGTATTATTATTTGTTGGTGATGTAGGTGTTGTATTATTATTTGTTGGTGATGTAGGTGTTGTATTATCATTTGTTGGTGATGTAGATGTTGTATTATTATTTGTTGTAGGTATAGATGATTTTAATATATAAGTTCTTTCAATTATTCCTTTTTCAGTATTATTATAATCTTTATATGTAAAATAGATATTTACAGTGTTCCAAAATTCTTTTTGTTTATTTATTAATTGTTCATAGGTATTATTTAATAGTTGTGAAGTTTCCAGAATATCATAATAGTTATTTATTTTTTGTTCATTAGTATAAACAGAATAATTTTGTAATTTATAAGATATACCTTTTAAAATATTACGTAAGTTATAAAATTCAGATGTTATTTTAAGGATAGGTTCATAAGTCATAACATCATTTTCATTTACAGTTATTAAACGATAACCATTTAAATTTAAATAAATAGAGGATGCAGTATTATATAGAGATTTCATATTATAAAGTAAATTGTTTATATTATCTATTGAAATATTATCGTTAAATTGTATAATCATTTTTAATTACTTCCTTTTAATAATATAATACCACTTAATATTATACCTGTAATATATAATTTGTCAAGTGTATTTTGTATTATATTTGAAGGTTTAGTAGTTGACATAGGGGTAATTTTAATATCAGCAATGAGGTTATCAAGTTTTGTTAATTCAGAATAAATATACAGCAATATATTATTTTTAATTTTTTCAATATGTGTATTAAAAATTTTTTCATATAATTTATCAGCGAGGTTGATAACTTCAATATATCTTGTATTTTTTATATGTGTATTAATTATATTTATTCTATTGATATAATATTGTTCAATAAAATTTTTTATATTTGTTATTTTAGTTATATCATATGTTCCATAATTTTTAGAAAGTTCATTTATAAAATTATCTTTAAATAATTCATAATTTATATTATAAATAAATGTTAAAAGGTTATCAGTGAAATTTATATCATAATAATAAAAATTATTAATTTTATCTATTTTTAGATTAATTTTTAAATTATAATAATTACCATTATTATATTGTATAGCATTTAGAATACCTTCTTTTATTTTTTGAATATCTATTGTAGGTTTATAATATTTTTTTATAAAATTGCATACAATATTTATTAAATTATCCGGATTAAAAAAACAAGTATTATTTTGTTCAAGTTTTAGTATTTCATAATAAATACTATCATATAATTTATTATTTAAATAGTTTTTAATATTATTTATATAATTTTCTATATTTGCAATTAATGTTATATCATTACTATTATTTTTTAATTTATCATATAAATCAAGTTTTTTATTTATATTATTAAGTTCTGTTTTAAGATAATAAATAAATCTTGTTTTAATTAAGTTATCAGTATATAAAGGTATTTTAAAATTAATATAATATTTACTTTCATATATTTCTTTTTTTATATCACCATAATTAATAAATATAATATTCATATTATTTATCCTTGTGAAATGATATAAGTAGTAGCGACAGCACCGGCAACAGGTAAAGTAGTTAATAAAATTGTTTTAATACTTTCATTTTTAATTTTATTATATGCAGATTGTATAGTATTTAAATCATCTTTTGCAATATTAATTTTATTTTTTAATATATTTTCAAGTTCAGTTAAACTATTTTGATGTATTTGAAATTGTTCATTTAGTTCCTTTTTTTTAATTGCACTAAGATAATCATTAATACTATTAGATGTAAGTTTAGCACTTATACTACCTACAAGAGTTCCAATAATATTAGCGCCAGTAATTACTTGACCACTAACAGTTGCAAGTTGGACGCCTAAAAAAGGTATAGCGACAGGTAAAATAGCAGAAACAATACCACCACACATAAGACCAACAATCCAAGGTAAATTATCTCGCCAAAACGGGGATTGATATAAATCCCAATTAATACCAAAAGTATCACTACCCCATTTCATTATATTTGATATAACAGGTATTTGGTCAATTGCTTTAAATCCATAAAATTCAGGATTTCCATTTTGGTCAATAAAAGGATTAATTTTTCTATAAATTTGAGTTAAGTCCGTTCGTATATTACCGTCTTTATCTAAGAAAGGATTAATACCACGATAGAGGGATGTAAAAAATCTATCAACATCAGTCCAACTTAAAGATAAATTTGTAATCATTTTCTTTTCCTTATTTTTAATTCTTTATCAATTTTTGTTATAAAAGATAGTAATAAATTTCCAAAGTTATTTAGTGTTTTATCCATACCTGATATAACATTTGATAAATGATTTAGCAAAGGTAAAAATTTATAAAAAATATATAATAGAATAATAGCAAATATAAAACTTGTTCCCATATTAAATAGTAATACTATGATTTCTTTATTTTTTAATAAATCTAACATTTTAATCACCTTTCATATTATTATAAAGTATAATACCACCAATTATTAAAATACTACTTAAAATAACATAATTTGTTAAGTCGGGTATTTTTTTTTTATTTGCTCAGTATAATATTTCATAACAGTATTAACATAATTTTGATTTATATAATTTTTTTCAAGTATATATTCAGCATTATTAATACTTACAGGTTGCCATATATATGTTTGTGTTATATTATTATATACACGTTTTACAAATTGTTTTGTTTTTACATTATAATAAATATCAGTATAAATTTTATTATCAATTTTAATTTCTGTATGTTTTATTGCAGTTCCAGCGTTATAACTTGCAATAACATCCATAATGTTATTATAATATTTAGATTGATAGGCAATATATTTAATACCACAATATAAATTAAATAAAGGGTCAAATAATTTAGCAATTAAATCCGTGTCTGTTATATTATAATCATCTATCAACCACCTCGTCGTTGTAAGTCGTAATTGCATAAGTCCTGTTGAATAATCATTAACATTATCCTCTCTTGTTATATTTTTTGGATTAAAATCACTTTCAACTTTTATAATTGCTTTTATTAAATATAAAAAATTTATATCAGAAAATTTAGTAAGCATTTCAGGATATTTTTTTATCTCATCTATAATAATTTGATTATATTGTTCATTATACATATTAACACCTTTTATAATATTTATATTTAATAATAAAATTATGTTGTAGATAACAAATAACCTGTAAATAATATTTGTTCACCGCTATTATTATAAATATTAAAATAGATATGTCCAAAATTATATTTTAATAAATCAGTATATAAACCAAAAGTTGTAATATAATTAAAATTATTTTCATTTTCTGTTAGTTCTAATGTCCAGTAAGGTATTGTTCCATTTGATAATGGATTTCTATCAATATAATTTATTATATCAATTTTGAAATTTAAATTATCATAATTATTCATACTTATATTTGTCCATAAAGTATGATTTTTATATCCATATAAATCAATTATCAAACTACTTTCATAACTACCGTCTGCAATTGTTTTTGGCATATTATTTGGTAAAAAAAGATAAGATATTTTATAAGGTTGTTTTGGTTGCAAAAAATCTTTTTTTAATGTTATCATAATTAATTTTCCTTTATATAATATCCTTTTGTTATAATATATAAAAATTTACCATAACTTATATTACAATAACTCTTTACATTGCTTGTCCATTGAACAAGTGAGTTAGTAGGAATATAAATAAATGCATTATCATCTTTAAAATACGATAATGTTTTAATTGTATATCCTTTTTTTATAAGATTATCATATCCAAAAACTGATATATTATTTACTTTTAAATCAATAGTAAATAAATCAATAACATTTCCACTTTCAAAAATAATAAAATTATCAATAAAATTAAATTCAAAATAAGTAATAATACCATAATAATTTTCCGGTATTGTCCATTCCATTAAAATATTATAACTATCTATTGTTAAACTTGAAATATCTATAATATTATAATAATAAAAAGGCAGATTAAATTTTTCAATATTCATTTTTAACCTTTTTTATAAATTTTAACTTATTTTAAATCCAACTAATGCAATACTAAATGTTATATTTGCTCCACTATTATTTTCCACTGAAATTAAAATAGTGTCTCTTGCTTCAATTTTTAAATTATCTATTTCAAGATATTTATTGTCAGCACCACCAATTAAAATTGAAGGTATATTATTTGATATTAAATCATATCCTTTACTTGTTATTCTTAAATTGACTAATACATTTGCATTAGAAGGATTTACAAGTATTTTTTTAACGATAAAAGGTTCATTACCTATTGTAAGTGAAATACTTGCTGTCTCTCCATTTGTAATAGTAGTAGCAGGACAAGAGTAGATAAAAAATTTTTCCATATTATGCTCCTTTTATTTTATAGAATAATAGAAGGTATTATTCATACCTTCTATTATTCATATATAATTAAGATATTGATTTATAAGTTATACTTTCAAGATATAATTGAACATATGTAGTAGCTGTTAATGTCATAGCAGATTTTACGCTTAATGTAAATTGTAATACTTCACCTTTACTAAATATTTCAGGATTAATTCTGTAATAATTAGAAAGTGAAGCATTTCCATTATAAGCAGACACAATAGATGTATCTTCCTCAGTTGTAGATGCAAAACCTTCAATACCAATACCAGCAGGCAACCAGTGAGCAGGTATTATCAATTTACTAACATTGTTCTTTTTAAAATCTAATATACAACAGTTAATAATTTGATTAACATCACCGATATTAACAGGCGTTGAGGTTCTTGTGTAAAGATATAACCTTAATCCGTAAACAACAATCCTGTCATAAGGTATTTGTCCGGCGGTTTCAAGATTAGTATCAAGATATGTTTTACTTGATTGACCGACAGGAATGTTAAAAAAAGTTTTATCTGTTCCAGCACTTACAGCACCATTTGAAAATGAAACTGTATCATATAACGGCATACGCACTTTGTCTTTTAAGTTTGAATAATTGTTCATAGGTGTTTTACCTTCCTTTCTTTAAATTTTTTGAAGTATCAAAATACTTCATTATTAATATTAACAAGGTCTGAAAATTCTCTATTAATATCTATAATACTATCAGTTGTAGATGTAGTTGATGTATTAGAAGCACTTGAAGCACTTGAAGCACTTGAAGCACTTGTAGCAGGTAATTGTGGTATTGATATCGGTATTAAATTAGATAATTGAAACGAGTTCCACGCATCGTGTAATGTAAATAACAATCCACCTGTTAAAATATTATCTGAATATTTTTTGTTAATTAATCCAAAAGCATAAGCGAGACCAAGCGAAATACCAATTTCAGTAAGTAATCTTAAAATATTATTTTGTTTTACAGCATCAATATTTATAATATTCATAACATATCCTGTTCCAATATAACCCGCACCAGCAACAGCAACGTTAGGTAATTTATTTAAAACTGATTGTGGCATTTTTGTTAAATGTAATTTCATAGGGTTCACCTTCTTTCGTTTTTTATTAGTTATTAAATATTTTTTTTTCAAAATTGACAAAGGGGATAATTTTAATTTGTCAGGAGCAACTTTAAAGAATGTAGGTCTGTGGATTTCACCTGTTAATGTTCTTTTTTTATTAGTTTTTTCAACGTTATCCACAAAATTTTTTATTTCATTAACAAATGGAGTTTTTTTAGATTTTAAATGATGTTTAATTTTATGTTTTTTTAATGGATTTAATATTAAAGTTCGCATATTTTTTACCTTCCTTTCTGTTAAATTTTATATTATATATTGTATAATATTTATTTTATTCAATATAAATTATACAATATATTGTATTATTTGTCAATATTTTTTAATCAATTATTCCACGATTATTTATTTTTACATAATGTAAAATTAAACAATCATTTTTATCATTTATATAAACATTATGGACATTTGTAAATTTATGAATATAATCTTTTGGTATTTTATCAAATTTATTACTATTATAAATAATATAATCACCTTTTGAAATAAAACCTATAATATGATTTTTATCAAGTTTAATATCACCAATTAATGTATTAATAGGTATAAAACCTTTAAATTTTTTATAATTTTTAATAGCGATATCTTTATTTATTTTAATATCAATAAAATCTTTAATATTATCCGGTCGTTTAAATTTATATTTAAAATATAATGGATAAATAATAATATGTTTTAAATCACCAGTTAGAAACATAAATCTCTGTTTATTATCATTTGTTATTTTTAATTTACATATATTTGATGTTTTAGGATTTATACCTGTAAAAGTTAATTCTTTTACATTTCCAACATTTAATAAAATATTATTTCTTTGAATAGGATTTTTTATAATTTCTTTTTTAGGTATTAATAATGATTGTGAGGTTGTTTTTTTAAGTCCTTTTAATTTACCTATTATTAATTTTTTTCCGTGTTTACCTACCGGAATAATTCTAAAACTTTTTTTAATAAATATAGAAGGTTTTTTTAATCTTTTATGAATATATTTTGCTTTACTTTCTATTTTACAAGGATTATATAATTTCATAAAATTATCTCCTTTCTTATTATTTAAAAATTTTATAAAATAAAACAAATATAAAAAATCCTATACTTGTATATAATAAAATCTTACCTTTATTTATATTATTAACTGTCATTTTTTTAATTTCATTATATAAAATATTTGCTTTGTCCTGTATTTCAACTGCTTTATTCATAATATCATCACTTATAATAGGTTTAGATATTGTTTCATTAACAATTATAGTATCAGTTATATCATTTCGTATTTGTTTATTTATGGTTTCCTGTATATCATCTATTATCATTTTATTTATATATTTAAATTTATCATATTTAAAATCATAAAACCACAATCTTAATAAACTGTTAGCCATAATATCAGTATAATATCTTGCTTTTATATTTTTAATAATGTTCCAATAATAATTAAAATAAAAATCATCTTTAAAATATATTCTTGTTAATTTTATATAATCATCATTAAGTGTTTCTTTTGCTTTTAATATACCTTTATAATTTAATTCAGATATAATATCCATTTTAATTACTCCAAATTTTATATAATGTAAATCCTATAATAGGTAAATACATTATATTGTTTATATTAGTATCATTAAAAGAATAATAATCTGTTATATTTATTTCATTATTAATTATTTTTTTTAAACGAATATTTTGTTCCTTTATTTTTAAAAGATATTGATATAAATAAATCATTTGTGAAATATAATAATAAAGAATAGTCCATATTGTCTTTTTTGCATCAATATCAATAAAATTATTAATAAAATTTTTTATTTCAGGATAATTATTTTTTAATTCATTATATTTTTTATAATATTTAACATATTCTTTTAATTTTAACATATATTCATTTATCATTTTTATTTCCTTATTATATATATAACGTTCTTTTATATTTAAAATTAAACTTTTATTTTCTTGTAATAGTGATATAAAATATTCAGGTCTATTTAGTTTTTTAAAATCTATTAAAAGTTCGTTATTCATTTTTTTATTATTTTATAAATTAAAAATCCACCTAATCCTAAAACACCAATTACAATACCAGTAGTTATTATTTTTGCTTTTTCCGACTGAGAAATAATTAATGCTTTTTCTGCTTCAATTTTTGCAAGTTCCTGTTTCTGTTTTTCAACATCAGCCAATGCATTTGCAAGTTGTTCTTGTTCTTGTAATTTTTGTTTCTCTAAGTCAGTTGCCGAATAATTAAAAATTAAATCCACAATTTTATTACCAGCAGTTGTTATAAGTCCTGTTGCCCACGCTCCCCAATCAACTCCTGTTGATGTAGTTGTAGAAGTTGCCGGAGTTGTTGAAGTTGTATCACTTAAAAAATTTTGTATCATAATTCACCTTCCTTTAATTAATAAATTTTAAATATTCCATTCGTTTTTTTGTCCTTCCAATATTTCAAGGTCATAACATATTTTATCAATTATACTGTCATTTATTATTTTTTGTCCAGTAGTAGTTCTACCCCACCACGTTCCATATTCATTCTGAATGATAGGTTCTTTATATTTCCTTAAATTATATGCTAACCAATCACTTATAAGCCACCATTCAAATATTTCTTTATATTCACCTGTTTCATTATTACGAAAATTTTCAATTTCACTTATATCAATAATTCCTTGTTCTAATAATGTTTCAACTAAAAAAGTTTGATTAAGTAAAACTTCTCTATCAACTAATGTTTCTTTAATTTTAACATTTTTAGGACTATCAAAATTATATCTTTTTTTCATATATCACCTCTTTTTTAAAATTAAAAATAAAAATATAGATAATAAATATAATAAATCATATTCATTATTTTCCAATTTTAACAAATCATATTCTATTCTCATTTTAAATTTCCCTCACATTAGGTAATAAAAATTCTGGTATAGTAAGGTAAAAAAGATTTTTAGGTCTATTATGTATATCCACTTCTTTTGTATATTTTTTAACAAATTTGTTTAATGTATTGAAATCATTAATATCTGTATGATAAAATTCTTGTAAATATTGACGAGCACCTTTATGTAGATTACACCATATACGAAATGTAAATATTAATGCTTTATCAGTAAAATTTAAATTCTTTATAAAACCCATTTTATAAAGTTCGTCTTCATTAAAAGTTAATAAATCATCTACAAAATTAATTATATTATAATATTCCTCATTACTTTTATATATCATACTTATCACATCCTTTCAATTTAATTATACAATATATTGTATAAAAAATCAATATATTTTTATTATAAAATATATTAATATAAATAATACATTCTTATTTTTGGATAATTAGGTAAATAATTAAATGAATATTGTAATGTAGATGTATCAAAGTAAATAAATCCTGTTTTTTTAGAATATACAATTAAAAATATATGTGTCCAGTCAATATTAAGTGAAGCAATTGTTATAAAAATATGATAACCTATTGTTCTTAACATTGCACCACCTAAAATAACTTTATCATCACAATCACCATAACCTAACATTAAAACTTTTTCTGCTGAATATAATGTTTCAACATTATTTATATCAGAAACATATTTTATATTATAAAATAAAAAATCATAAATTTTTTTTAATTGTTCTGTTGATTGAATATTATAATTTCCAATTATATCAATAACTTTATTTCGTATTATTATATTCTCACTACCTCTTTTAATCAGATTCCCTATTATTTTTAATTTACTTTCAAGTCCTTCATAAGTTATCGTTTTGTTTTGTTTCAGATTGTTCAGGTTGTTTAGATTGTTCAAAGTTATCATCTATTCTACCTTCTTTTATTATATTTATTACATCAATAAAATAATCTCTTAATATTGTATTCTCTGTTAATATTACATTATAACCTAACTTTTTAATAATGTCAATAATCAATTCAGGACTACTATTTTTTACATAATCAATAAAAAATTTATAATCTGTAAAAGATAATAATTTACCTGCAATAAATTCAGGTTCCAATCCGTGTTCATAACAATATATTATATCTTTTACAATATTATTTATAAAAAATGTTAATATCTGTTGATTACTTTGTTCTGATTGTTTTTGTATTTGATTGTTTTGTTTTAATTGTTCCTGTGTTGGATTATTAAATAATATTTTATCAGGAGTTATACTTTTTGTAAAATTATCAAATACATCAATCAATATATCACCTATATTTCGTTCGTTCTTTTGTTCTATCATTTTTAAAGCAAGTTGTATACCATTTTCAAATGATTTTCCTATCATATCAAACATTTTACTAAAATCAAAATCTGGCCTGTTTTTTGAAATAACGTTAGATAATTTTTCTAACTTATCCAAATCAGTTTCTTTATTATCAGCAATTTTTTCAAATAATTTAATCATTGTTTCCTGATTATTTTTAATCAATTCAATTATAGTGTTATCATCTTTATTAGCAACTATCTCTTTATTTTCAATTTTAATAGGTTCAGGATAAAAATCTTTTGATATAGATAAATTTTCACTTACTCTGTATTTACCAGCTGCAAACACTTTAATTATATAATCACCACCACCATATTGTTGACCAATACTGTCTATGTCAGGTAAATCATTATGAAATGTTCTTATATGTTCATACTTACCAAAAGGATTTTTCTTGATTAACACAAATTTAATACTACCACTTGTATCAATACCTAAATTTTCAAGTTGTTTTTTTATCCTATCAATCAAATCAAATTCCTGTAAATCTTGTTCGGTTAATTCAATATTATTATCATTTTCATTTTCTGTTTCATTTTCTGTTGTATTTTTTATAATTTCCTCTTGTATTTCCTTGTTTTTTTGTTCATTTTTTGTTGTTTTTTTCATATTTATCTCCTTCCTTTCATAATTTTATAACTTTGCCTGTGTATATCTCAACTCTAAAAACTTTATTCAATAAAAGAAAAATTTTTACGATTGATAATACATTCCTTTACTTCAAAGTTATAAAATTCATTCTTAAATTTTCCTTTCATTTTTTCTTTACCTAAACATTTAATATAATAACAATGTTCAGGTAAAATTTTTTCCTCACTTATTAATCTCTTAATTTTACTTTTAATCCATACCTTTTTCTTTTCAAATTCTTTTGTTTCGGGGTCTAATACATAGCATAACATTTGATTTTCTGAAATAAGTTTTAAAAAAATAAAAATTACTTCCTGGTCAGTTTCATACTTCATTAAATTTTCTGTTCTGTCAGATATAACTATCTCATCAGTTATATCCTGCTTTAAACTTTCCAATAATCCTGCCATAATTGTTCTCCTTTCATTTTAATTTATTATATACACAGGCAAAGTGTTATAATTATCAATAATTATTCTTTTATCATAATTAGATATATTTTTTTTAATAAAATAATTCCAAACATTTGGTTTATATGTTTTATCAATTCGTTTTATATATTCTCTTATTTTTACTGGTTTTTTATATGAAATTATATTATCATTAAAAAATTTTTCAGCATATTCAGACATAACCCCTTTTGCTTTATAAAATTTTTGTCCATTATAATCAATTAAAATATACATTTTTGGTAAAATAAATTCTGCTTCTTTATAAACATTTTCAAGTTTAAAATCACCAATGTTATCACTCACTTTTAATATACCTTCTTTACCTTTATAAATTATACTATCAGTATCACAATAGCATAAAATCTGACCTGTGTCAAGTATTTTTCTTAAATTTTCATATAATAACGTTCTTGCTATTGCTGTTATATATGATGACATAATTACATTACTATGTATAGGATAATAACTATATTTATCTACAATATTAATAAAATCATCATCTGAAACAATTAAATTTTTTACATTTACTTTTTCAGCAAATTTACCATACAAACTATTCATTAACATTTTTAATATAAAATTTTTAAATTTATCATTTTTATATTTTAATCTTAAATTATATAAATAATCTATATAATTATAAAAATAATTTTTACTTTTTTCATATTTAATACCTTCATAAATTTTTATAATATCAAATATTTTATTTTCTATACCATACACTAATTCATATCCAGTCCATACACTTTTAAATTCACCAATAGGAAAATATAACTTACCTTTTATTCTATAAGGTAAATATCCTAAATAATCCTTATTTATGTATTTAATTCTTGCATAATACATACCGTAAGGATATAGTTCTTTTGATATCTTATATATATCAGGACAAGGTAAATTATAATTTTTCATAACATAAGGATATAATGAGTTTATATCATAATAATATATTTTATTATTGTTATCACTTTTGACTTTCATTGTAAATATTTCACATCTACCACCATAATATCCTTTTTTTAAAAAATCTAAAATTTTATTAGGTATTTTTTTTATCTCATCATTTAAAAATTTTCTACGAAATAAATTCATACAAGTTGATGCAATAGTAAAATTTAGGTCTGCTCCCAATTCATTTAAAAATTTTTGATAATTATCCATAAACTTATAAGTAATTTCAGTATCTCTCTTATTATATTCAATATTATCAGGAGCAAAATCAAGTTTTTTAAGTCCAATATATTCACCTTGCTTTTTTACACTTATAAAAAAGTGATTTAATGTATCAAAAAAATAAATTTTTCTACCCTTTAATTTTACACTTATTAAACGATTACCATAATTAAATTCAAGCATTTTATAAAAACCTTTAAATAAATTTACAATATCATATTCAAGATTAGTGCATACAACATATAATTTTCCATTAAATTTATATGATAAAATAAAATCAATAAAATCAACATTGTTTTTAAAAATATAAAATTTTTTACTATCATACACGCAAATTGATATAAGATTTCCCTTACTGTCATCCTCTGTGTCAATTGCAATCAATTGTTTATATTTTATATATTTTTTTAATTTTTTAAATTTCATAATATTTTATATTCCTTATATAATTTTTTTAATTCTTGTTTAAATTTTTTCCTTTGCCTTTTACTCAAATTCTCATCATACAATAACGCTTCACTATAATAATTTATCTTTTTAATTATATTTTCTTCTCTATGCTTCTTTACTTCTTTAATAATTTTTTGCATTTTTTTAGTATAAAATTTTAAATAATTACCATAAATACCTGTTATTTTTAAATATAATTCAAAAATACAAGGTGCTCCTGCATTTGGATTATATTTAAGTCCAGAAACTCTTAATCCCATATCTATTATCCTGTCTTTTATAATATTCATTATTATCTTGTAAATATTCTGATATACTACTAACCAATGAGGTATTTTATTAAATAAAACATTGTAATATTCAAAATGTCCTTTTATTGTCTGTTTTTGTTCCATAGAGGGTCTACCTATTAAACCTGTTGTTATTTTTAAAACATAATATACAAATACTTTTTTAAACTTTTTAGCATCATCAAAAACATCTATGTCAGTATTTACTAATAAATCATATAAATACTGTTTATCTGGATTAACCTTAAAAAAATATTCTTTAATTAATCTATCTTTACGTTGTTTTGGTTTATATTCCTTAATTACTTTTTCTTTAATTCTTTTTCGCTCAACTTTTTTATATGGTTTGATTTTTTTTAAATTTATTTTTACACGTTCATTTATATATTGTCTCCGTAAATCATATTCTATCTTTTTTAATGTTTTTATATTTACAATATTATTTAAATAAATCTTATATTTATACTCATTTAATGTAAAATAAATATAAAGTTTCTTTTTTAAATTTACCTTTGAAAAACAACCAAATTTATCACGTATGTAAATACGCATACATTACCTTCTATATGATTGTCTGTAAAAATTATTTTATTTAATTTCGGTTTCTTTTTTAGATATGTCAATTCTTATTAAATGGTCTTTATTTGGTTTATTTATTTTATACATAACAACATTATACTTAAATAAATCAAATTCTATCTTGTGAACCGATAAACCCTCAAAAAAATTTATCAAATTCAAAATTTTTTGTTTATCATTATCATTTAACATTATCACTACCCCCTGATATATAAAAATTATATATTATACATCTATTATCTCTATAAAATATACACTCATCCTTTATACACTGCAAAAAAATAAGTCGTTGAAAAATATTATTATCCAACGGATTTTTTTCAATTACCATTTGTGTCCCTAAAAAAGGACAAAATTTATTTTTTTCTTTTGTATTATTCATACTTTTGCTCCTCTATTTGTTTTTTATTTTTTTTTCAATACTTTTAACAAACTTCTCATCATTATAATTACCTAATTCATTAAATTTGCTTCTAAAAACATTTAAAACAATTTCAAAACATTTTTTGTCAATACAATTAATAAGATTATTACATTCTACTAAAACATCTGCAATAAACATATAATCTTTACGTGTCATATCTTATCACCCCCCTTCCAATATTTTAAAGGTATTATAAATTGAAAATTAAAAAAATTAAAAATAAAATAAATATAATTGTATATTCTATATATCATTATTTCAATTGTTATTCTTTTATTATCATATTTTATATCAATAAAACGTAAATAAAAATAATTATATTGTATAATTATAGATAAAAAATTTATAAACATTTAATCTAACCTAAAATGATTTTTTAAAATTAATAATATATTACGAAGTTTTTTATAATTAATACATCTACCTGTAAAATATCGCCAAACATTGATATATTTATTATTAGTTATCCTTGACACATCCTTAATATCAAGATTTTTCATAATCATTATAGTTTTAATCTCTTTTAAAACTTCATTGTCTTTATTGTTAATTTTAATTTCTATAACTTTCATAATAATCACCTTCCTTTATTATATATTATCTATTTTTTATAATCAATACAAATTATTAAAACATTTTCCTATCTTGTGAAAAATATGTATCTTTTATTTTAAAATTATGTAAATGTTTTAATAATTTTATATGATATTCTCTTACTGTTTCCAATTTTTCAATTCCTTTATCATTTTTAAATTCAAATAAAACAATTTGATTTTTTATAATATCAATGTTTCTATCAATATATCTTTTGTCTTTATTATACTATACATAATACAATCCTTTCTATTATTATCTCTATTAAATATAATATAATAGATAACATTATTATGTTTAATGTATGAATATATATATCATAAATAATCTTTTTTATATTAAAATTTTTAAAAAATAATAATAAAAAATAAAAAAATAATACATAAATAATAAAACCAACAGAAATATATTCTACAATTTTATTAATCATTAAAATACCTTCCTTTACTTATATAATTTATTTTTAAAAAGAAATTTTATAATTACGTATTAATTTATCAATTAACTCAACTGCTCCAATCCCAAACTTTAATTTTAAAAAATCATTTAAACTTCCGTGTTCTGCTTCATTATATCCATAATACTTATGCATATATTCATCAAATTTAATTATATCACAAGTATATACTCCTAAACATAATAATCTCTTATCAATAAATCTATCCAAATCTACATTAAAATATTTCTTAAATAACAATTCAAATCCCTCTTTTTGCTTATAATTTAATGTATCCATAATTCACCTCCATAAAATATACAAAAATCTTTTTTATTTTAAATTATACAATTTTATTTTTTGTCAATTATCTTATTTTTCTTATTACATATAATAACATAAAATTACTTTTTTGTCAAGTATTTTTTTAAAAAATATTCTTTAATTTTTATAAAATGTGTCTAACAAATTTTTTAAATAATAAAATAACACCTAACCGGGTTCTTAAATCAGACCTGACCGGCTCCCTAAATAATTAAATCAGGCCTGACCGGCTTCCTAAATAACTAAATCAGGCCTGACCTGCTTCCTAAATAACTAAATCAGGCCTGACCGGCTTCCTAAATAACTAAATCAGACCTAACC